>WNFL01416309.1_pt1 | contig 30860 bp, 24 predicted proteins | sample 5400361 | NCBI WGS metagenome assembly WNFL01 (sample SAMN13153351, study PRJNA577476) | soil metagenome | isolation source: 40 cm soil on Douglas fir-dominated hillslope | place: USA:California | collected 2013-09-17
CGCATGCGATGAAATCTAGCGCGTCTTGACACTCTCGCATCCAGACACCCTCTTGAACTAGTCACCGCCCGAGAGGTCGTATGCGCCGGTTCCATCGTTTGATGTGCGCGCTCCTGGCACTGTCCTGGACCGCCTCGCTCGCCGCTCAGCAACCCACCGGTACCATTCGCGGACGTACCATCGACAACAGCACGCAACAACCGATTGCCGGGGTGCTCGTCAGCGTCGGTAACCGCAGCGCGCGGACGCAGCCCGACGGCCGCTACACGATCACCGGCGTACCGGCCGGCAGTGATCTCGTGCACGCGCGCCTGATCGGTTACACGGCGGTGAACCAACCGGTCATGATCACGGGCGGCGATACGGTCAGCGTCGATCTCGCGCTCGACGCGCAGGCCCTCAACCTCTCCGCAATCGTGGTGACGGGTTACGGCGAGCAGCGTCTTGGCGCCGTCACCGGCGCCGTGTCATCGGTAAGCGATTCGCAGTTCAACACGGGCCGCATCATCAGCCCAGCACAGCTCATCGGCAGCAAAGCGCCCGGCGTCCAGGTGATTGAGAACACCAACGAGCCTGGCGGCGGCACGTCCATCCGGATCCGCGGCACCACATCCGTCAGCGCGGCCAGCGATCCGCTTTATGTGATCGACGGGATGCCGATGGGCACCGGCGCCGGCGGCGGGCTCACGGTCGGCCGCGACCCGCTCAATTCGATCAATCCCGCCGACATCGAGAATATCACCGTGCTGCGGGACGCTTCCGCGGCCGCGATTTACGGATCGAACGCCGCGAACGGTGTGGTGCTCATCACGACCAAGCGGGGACAGAGCGGGCTGCATGTCGAGTACACCGGCAACATGTCCGCCTCCTCGGTGGACCGCCTCCCCGACATGCTCAACGCGACAGACTTCCGCGCCGCCGTCCAACAGCACGGCACGTCCGGCCAACTGTCGCAGCTCGGGAACACCACGACCGACTGGTTCGGCCAGGTGATCCGCACGGGACACGGCCAAGAGCACAATCTTTCCCTGTCGAACGCTACCGAAACTAGCAACTGGCGGCTGTCGATGGGGTATCTCGACCAGGACGGCATCCTCCTGGGCACGACGCTCCAGCGCGCGACCCTCGGCGCGAACTACGAGCAGCACCTGTTCGACGATCGCCTCAGGCTGCGCAGCAATGTTCGCGCTTCTCGACAGCACGACGTGTTCACGCCGGGTGGCGTTCTCTCGAACGCGGCGCAGATGGGGCCCACCCAGCCGGTCTACGATTCGACAAGCGCGACGGGCTACTACAACTGGCCTGGGGCCACGCTGACCTCGGCGGACAACCCGCTCGAGATCGCCGCGTTGGCGCAGGACCGGGCAACGACCTATCGCGCGACCGGGAACGTCCGCGGCGAGTATGAGTTGCCCTGGGTTTCCAACCTGCGGCTCAACGTCAATCTCGGCTTCGACGTCACCGCCGCCTCTCGCGACCAGTTCCGACCCAACAACGTCCACGACCAGTACAAGGGTACGGCACAGTTCGGATTCCAGAACCGCTCCAACCCAAGCCAGCAGAACGGGGTGTTCGAGACGTACCTGAACTACGCGGCGCCGCTCCGGATCGCGGCGGGCACGATCGACCTGACGGGGGGCTACTCGTATCAGATCGAGCACGGCGAGTATCCCTATTTCCAGGCCACGTACTTGCCCAGCTCAGCGTCGATTGACCGGATCATCCTGGTCCCCGATTCCTCTCAGGTCACCAACACGCTGTTCATCGAGGACTACAAGCTGATCTCGTTCTTTGGGCGGGCGAATTACAACCTCAACGACCGTTACCTGGCAGCGGTGACGCTGCGTCGGGATGGCTCTTCGCGGTTCGGGCCGGACAATTCCTGGGCGACGTTTCCATCAGTCGCTCTCGCCTGGCGCCTCTCCGACGAGTCGTTCCTAAGCGGGAACCGCAGCTGGTTGTCGGACCTCAAGCTACGCTACTCGTGGGCGAAGACGGGGAACCAGGCCTTCGGCAACTACTTGTGGTCGTCCACCTATACGTTCAGCACCGAGACCGCGTGTCCGCAGTTCGGATCGCAGTTCGTGTGCACGATTCGACCCAGCGCCGTTGACCGCAACATCAAGTGGGAGACGACCCGTTCGAATAACTTAGGCCTCGACTTCGGCCTCTGGAACCAGCGCCTCACGGGCTCGTTCGACTACTACGTCAAGAACACGGATGACCTCATCTTCGACGTGCCGGTATGCGGCGCCTGCAACCTGTCGAACCACGTCACGACGAACATCGGCAGCATGAAGAACAAGGGCGTCGAGCTGGGCCTCAACTACCGCGTGGCGGAAGGCCCCCACCGCGGGCTCGGCTGGAACGTGAGCTTCAACGTCAGCCACAACACCAACGAGCTGACGCGGATCAACCCGTATGCCGACACCTTGACGCCGACGCGGATCCCGACGGGTGGGATCTCCGGCGGCGTGGGCAACACGGTCCAGATCTTTGAGCCGGGTGCGCCGGTGAACTCTTTCTTCCTCTGCCGGCAGGCCCATGACAATGCCGGCAAGCCGATCGAGAACACCTACTATACCCTGAAGCAGAACGCGGCCGGGGACAGCACGACCACCGGATGCAGCACCGACCGCGACGCCCGTGCCTTCCACGACCCGATGCCGAAGTGGATTCTTGGATTTTCGAACTACATGACTTACGGCGGCTGGGATTTGAGCTTCACGCTGCGGGCCCACCTCGGCAACTACGTGTACAATAACGTGGCGTCCAACCAGGGCACGTATCAGGCGATTACCGCCAATTCCTCGCCGCGCAACATGCACCGCTCGGTGCTCAAGACCGGCTTTACGCAGGAGAACGTCCTTTCAGATTACTACGTGGAGGACGCGTCATTCCTGCGGCTGGACAACATCACGCTCGGCTTCAACACGCAGCTCGGCGGCGAGGCGTTCCGCTTCTTTGCCACGGGGCAGAACCTGCTCACGATCACCGGCTACAGCGGCGTGGATCCGACTGCCGGCATCAACGGCATCGACAACAACATCTACCCGCGGGCCCGCACGTTCGTAACGGGCGTCACCCTGCAGGTGAGGTAGACACGACCATGACACCCACGACACGAAGGGGCGCGATTATGAACCTAAGAACCTGCAAGACGCTCGCGGCCGGCGTCGCCGCGCTCCTGTTCATGGCCGCGGCGGGCTGCACGGACACGGCCGTGGAGCCCAAGAGTACGGTCAGTGACGCCAACATTTTCAGCGACCCCTCGTCGTACACAGCATTCATCGCCAAGCTGTACGCCGGGCTGGCGGTCACCGGCCAGGTCGGACCAAACGGGAACACCGATATCCAGACGCCCGACGAAGGCTTCAACCAGTACATGCGCGTCCTCTGGTACTCGCAGGAAGTCCCGACTGATGAAGCGGTGCTCGCCTGGGGAGACCCCGGCGTCCCCGATCTCAATCGCTGGAACTGGGGCCCGAGCAACTACTTCCTCCAGACGTTCTACTATCGCGTGTACTACCAGGTTCAGCTGGCCAACGAGTTCCTGCGTCAGACCACCGACGCGAAGCTCGCCGAGCGTGGCCACACCGATGCCTCGCTGGTGTCGTTGGTCCACCAGTACCGGGCGGAGGCACGGTTTCTCCGTGCCCTCAGCTACTGGCACGGGATCGACGCCTACGGCGACATCCCCCTGGTGACGGACGCGCAGCCGCTCTCGGCCACGCCGCCGGCGCAGAACACCCGGCAGGAGGTCTACGACTTTATCGTGAGCGAGCTGGCCGACATCATCGCCGGGACCGACCTGCCTGCGCCGGGACCGGCTACCTACGGCCGCGCGAACAAGTGGGCCGCCGAGATGGTGCTCGCCAATGTCTACCTCAACGCCGAGGTGTACACCGGCACGCCGCATTATGACCTGGCACTGACCGCGGCCGAGAACGTGATCAACTCCGGCGCGTACACGCTGGATACGGTCGTCATGTTCACCGTCGCGACGCCGAATCCGCCGGTCGATCCGACCAATGCGACGCACGTGGACACGGTGCACACGCTGCGCGTGTTCCTCGCCGACAACGATCAGTCGAAGGAAATGATCTTCCCCGTGACGTCGGACGGCAAACACACGCAGACGTGGGGCGGCACCACGTTCCTGATCCACGCCGCCTGCGGCGGCAACTGGATGGACACACGTGTCTACGGCACCAACGGTTGCTGGTGGGGACTGCGCATCAAGCCGCAGACCTACAATCGGTACACGGCCGGCGACATGCGGGCCTCGGCCTGGATCGCAGAGCAGTGGAACGACAGCCAGAGCGTGAACGTCAACAGCGTGGGTGACTGGTACTCCGGCAAAGCGGCACCGAAATTCTACAATCGGAGGGCTGACGGCACGGCGGGGTCGAACCCCACGCATCCCGATACCGACTACCCGATGTTCCGTCTCACCGAGGCGTACCTCATCTACGCGGAGGCGACCGCCCGTAGCGCTGCGGGTGGCAATACCGGAACGGCGTTGAACTATGTAAACGCGATCCGGACGCGCGCCGGGCTCGGCACCTGGGCAGCGGCTCCGCTGGATTCAGTTTTTGCCGAGCGCAGCCGTGAGCTCCGGTGGGAGGGCAAGCGCCGGACCGACCTGATCCGGTTCGGCGTGTTCACCGGCGGCTCCTACGTTTGGGACTGGAAGGGGAACACCCAGGCCGGGACTTCAACCGATGCGCACTTCAACCTGTACCCGATTCCGTCAAACGAGCTGATCGCCAACCCGAACATGCGGCAGAATACGGGCTACTGATTCTCAGCAGGAGACCAGCCTCCCCTGGAATCAGGCCCCACGATTCCAAGGGAGGCTGCGTCTTGTCCGGGAGAGATGCGTGCACCGTCGACTCTGCCTCCTGACCCTTGGGTTGATGCTGCTGGCCGGCTCTGGCTGCGGCCGCCGCCGGCAGCAGGTGAGGCCTGCGTCCGCCGACTCCCCGGTCCGCATCGTCGTGACCAACCTTTACACTGCGCCGATGGAGGTTGTCGCCGTGGGCTCGAACATCAGCCACCGCCTGGGTATCGTTCATCCTGGCATGGTCGGCGACTTCGTGCTGCCGCGGGCCATGGTCGGCGGTGGAATGGTGGAACTGTTCGCCGGCGACGGCGATTCCCGGGCTCGATCCGGGCCGCTGCTTCTCTCCCCGGGAGTGGTCGTGGACTTCGCGATCAGAAACCCGCTCTTCAACAGCACAGCCAGCGTGCGGCGGTAGAGAGAGTCCGTTGACCTGCAGAGTTCGTCGCGTCACCGCCGCCCTTATTCTTGCGAGCGTGCTGGCAGCCTGCGAGAGATCTCCGGCTGCACCCCCCCGCGGGGGCGGCGGACCCCCCCCGACCCGCCCAACCCTATCGCAGACCTACCGTCCCAGCGGCCACATGGCCGCGGGCGACGTCTTCGTCCATCTGTTCGAATGGAAGTGGACCGATATCGCCGCCGAGTGTGACACCGTGCTCGGGCCGGCCGGCTTCAAGGCCGTCCAGATCTCGCCGCCCGAAGAGCACAGCATCGTTCCCACCCACGACTGGAGCGAGCGCTATCAGCCGGTGAGCTACAGCCTGGCGCACAGCCGCTCGGGGACCGACGTCGAGTTCAGCAACATGGTGAATCGCTGCAAAGCGGTCGGTGTCGACATCATCGCGGACGCGGTGATCAATCACATGACGAACTACCCGAGCCCCGGCGTCGGCTCGAACGGCACCAACTACTCGAAGTACGAGTATCCGGGTCTGTATACGATCAGCGACTTCCATGCACCGTGCAGCGTCACCAACTATCAGGACGCTGCCAACGTGCAGGATTGCGAGCTGCTATCATTGCCAGACCTGAACACCGGCCTCGCATCGGTCCGCCAAAAGATCGCCGGCTACCTGGTGACGCTCACCCGCCTGGGCGTCGCGGGGTTCCGGATCGACGCCGCGAAACACATCCAGCAAGTCGAGCTCGATGACATCCTGCAGCGGGTCAACGACACGCTGACGGCTGACGGCAGCCCGCTGCCGTACGTGTTTCTGGAAGTCATCGGGGGCAGCGGGGAGGCGTTGTCACCGCGCGACTACTTTGGCGAAGGCTACAGCTCGGGCGGCGCCGCCGACATCACCGAATTCACCTTCGTCGGCGTCGGCAACAAGTTCCGAGGCTTGAGCGGCGAGCACATCTCGCAGTTGAACCCCAACGGCACGCCAGGCAACCAGTTCTCCGAAACCGCCTGGGGTATCATGCCGTCCAACAAGGCCGTCGTGTTCCTGCAAAACCACGACACACAGCACAATTGCGGCATCAGTTACCGCGACAGCAACGTCTTCCGCATAGCGAACGTCTGGATGTTGGCGCAGCCCTATGGCTATCCCTCGATCCTGTCGAGCTACGCATTCAATTGCCCGTCGGGTAATTCGATGGGGCCGCCGTCCGATGCGAACGGCTGGACCACCGCCGTCAGCTGCGCCGCGAGCCTCGAGACCGCCACCGTGGGCCAGTGGGTGTGCGAGCATCGCGATCCATCGATCCGGAACATGGTGGGCTTTCGCCATGTCGTGGCGGGGACGGACATCAACCACTGGTGGGACAACGGCGCGAATGCGATTGCGTTCTCGCGCGGGACCAAGGGGTTTGTCGCGATCAACAACGGCGCGACGGTCCTCGACACAACCGTCGCGACCGCCATGGCCCCGGGAACCTACCGCGATCTGCTGACTAGTAACGCTATCGTGGTCGATTCTACAGGCGCCATTCATCTCACCCTCTCGTCCAGGTCCGCCCTTGCGATCGATACTGCTACTCGCCAGTAGTGCCGCGCTTGTCTCGTCCGCGCACGCGCACGCGCAGCAGCCTCGCGACGTCGCGCGCTGGCAGCGTCAGGCCCAGGCCGTGACGATCATCCGCGACGACTGGGGCATCGCCCACGTGTACGGCAAGACCGACGCCGACGCCGTCTTCGGCATGGAGTACGCGCAGGCCGAAGACGACTTCAATCGGATCGAGACGAATTACCTGAACTCCCTGGGCCGGCTGGCCGAGGCGGAGGGCGAGTCCGCCCTGTTCACCGATTTGCGTCAGCGGCTGTTCATCGATCCGGACTCGCTACGCGCTGAGTATCGGTCGAGTCCGCCCTGGCTCAAACGGTTGATGGATGCCTTCGCCGACGGCTTGAACTACTTCCTCTACAAGCATCCCGACGTGAAGCCGCGGGTTTTCGAGCCGTGGATGGCGCTCTCTTTCACGGAGGGTAGCATCGGCGGCGACATCGAGAGCATCAACGTGCGTGACCTCGCGGCGTTCTACGGCGACTCGGCCGGCGCCGCGCGCACCAGCGGCGACGCCGACGAGCTCGACTTCGATCCGTCGGGATCGAATGGCATCGCCATCGCACCGCGGCTGGCGGCCAATCACCACGCCCTGTTGTGGATCAATCCGCACACGTCGTTCTACTTCCGGTCCGAGCTCCAGATGGCGAGCGAGGAGGGGCTGAACACGTACGGCGCCGTGACGTGGGGACAGTTCTTCATCTATCAGGGGTTCAACGCGACGGCCGGCTGGATGCACACCTCGAGCGGCGTGGACAACATCGATGAGTTTCTCGAGCGTAGCCCAGGCCGGCCGCGAACCGTGACGGTGCCATTCAACGCCGGGACGGGCACGGCGCGGAAGACGTTCACCGTCTACTACACGCGGCACGGACCCGTCGTGCGGAAACAGGGCGATCGCTTCGTGAGCGTGATTCGCGCACCAAAGCGAAGGACATCCATGCGTTCCGGCAAATCATGGAGCTGCATACCAACTCTTCGAACAACACCCTCTTCGCAGATGGATCCGGCAACATCGCGTACTTCCACTCGAACTACATTCCGCGCCGCGACACCTCTTTCGACTGGACACATCCCGTCGACGGCGACAATCCGGCCACGACCTACCACGGCGTCCTGTCATTTGACGAGACACCCAACGTCGTGAACCCGGCGAGTGGCTGGGTCTACAACTCGAATAACTGGCCCTGGTCCGCCGCCGGCGAAGGCTCCAGCCCCAAGCGTGAGAGCTATCCGCGCTACGTCGAGACCGGCACCGAAGAAACGGCGCGCGGGTTTCACGCGCTCCGTGTGCTCCAGGGGAAGACGGACTGGACCATGAGCTCCCTCACGGCCGCCGCCTTCGACAGCTACCTCCCCGCCTTCGAGCGCATGATTCCACCGCTCTTGGCTGCCTACGACCAGGCCCCATCCGACTCGATCAAAGCGAAGCTGGCCGAGCCGATCGCGGTACTGCGGGCGTGGGACTACCGCTGGGGCGCCGAATCGGTGCCGACATCGCTCGCCGTCTTCTGGGGTGAGCGCGTCGGCCGGCGCGTGTCACGCGAGGCGCGGACGGCCGGGATCTCGGTCATGCAGTACATCGCCGGCTCGCGCGCCGCACCCGCCGAGCTCCTCGGCTCACTCGCGGACGCCGTGGACGCGTTGCGCACCGACTTCGGCACCTGGAAGACGCCGTGGGGACAAATCAATCGCTTTCAGCGAATCAACGATGACATCGCGCCGCATTTCGACGACGCCGGCCCGAGCATTCCGGTGCCGTTCACGGCGAGCAGTTGGGGCTCACTCGCCGCCTTCGGCGCCCGTGCCTACCCGAATACCAAGAAGTGGTACGGCACGAGCGGCAACAGCTTCGTCGCCGTCGTCGAGTTCGGCGACAGCGTGCACGCGCAGGCGATTACCGCCGGTGGCGAAAGCGGCGCGCTCACATCGCGGCATTTCAACGACGAGGCCGAGCGGTATGCCGCGGGCCAGCTGCGCGATGTGTACTTCTACCGTTCGCAGCTCGTCGGACACACGGAGCGGGAGTACCACCCCTGATCCTGCTCACGATCCTCGCGCTCTCTCAAGGCGTCTACCTCGACGGCCAGGGCGTGATACGCTGGCAGGACAGTCGCAAGGAGGTCGCGCTCTTCGGCGCGAATTACGTGCTCACGACGGCCTCCGACTATCGCGCCGCCGGGTACCTCCATGCCGACCGGAAGCGGATGATCGATGACGACATGGCGCAGTTCGCCCGCATGGGGTGGGACGGGATGCGGCTCACCTTCTGGGGCGACTGGGAAGCGTCGGACACGGCCGGCAACCTCATCGCCAACGATCACCTCGATCTGCTCGATTATCTGATCGCGCGCGCCAAAGAGCGCGGCATCTCCATGCTGTTCAGCCCGATTCAGCTCTACGGCTCCAACTGGCCCGACGCGCTCGGCGACACCACGGCGCCGGGCTTCGGCCGGCGCTTCGGCAAGGGCCGCATGGGCGTCTATCCGCCTGCCATCTCCGCGCAGGTGAACTACCTGCGCCAGATCCTGAATCACGTGAATCCGTACACGCACATCGCGCTGAAAGACGAGCCCGCCATCATCTTCATCGAGCTGGTGAACGAGCCGTGGCATCACCCGGACGACCTGCCGGGGTCGATCCGGTACATCAACGCGCTCACCGACGCCGTCCGCAGCACCGGCTGCCAGAAGCTCGTCTTCTACAACGTGAGCCAGGATTTTCGGATCGCCGACGCCATTCGGCGCTCCAAGGCGCAGGGCATCACGTTTGGCTGGTATCCCACCGGCCTCAATGCCGGGCACGAGCTGGAAGGCAACTACCTTCGCGGTGCGGACGCCTACCCCGACATGCTGCAGCCCGCGCTCGCGCGCTTACCGCGCATCGTCTACGAGTTCGACAGCCCGGATCTGCGCACCGGCACGATGTATCCCGCGATGGCCCGCACGTTTCGCGCGGTCGGGACACAGTTTGCCGCCATGTTCGCCAGACGCACTACCTGAACCTCGTCTACACACCGCGCAAAGCGATGAGCGCCATCATCGCGGCCGAGGCGATGCGGCGTCTTCCCAGAATGAAAGCGTATGGACCGTACCCCGAGAACACACGGTTCGGCGACTTCCACATTTCGTACGACGGGGACCTGGGCGAGCTGGTCGCGCGCGACGCGTTTCTGTACACGAGCTCGACCAGCGCTACGCCACCCGATCCCGCGGCGCTGCGGCGCGTCGCGGGTCATGGCTCATCGCCAGTCGTAACCTATGGTGGAACGGGAGTCTACTTTCTCGACAAAGTGCGGCCAGGCGTGTGGCGGCTCGAGGTGTATCCCGACGCCGTGCCGATCCGCGACCCCTTCGAGCCGCCGAGTGCCGACAAGATCGTGACTCGGGCGATCAGCCGCGCGTGGTCGATGACGATCATGCTGGCCGAACTGGGCGCGTCATTTTCCGTTCAACCGATCGCGCCTACGGGTCAACCGCTGCAGGCCACGAACGGCTCATTCGTGGTGAGACCCGGGGTTTACGTGCTCAGCGCGCGTGGTCCTGTGGACCTCGCGACTATGCCGGCGCGTATTGGTCAAATCCGGTTCAACGAGTATCACGCACCGCCGGCTGACACGGTGCCGCTCACCGTGCAGGCACTCGCCGCGCCGCAGTATCTCGCGGGCCAGGATGCCGAGGTGCCGGTGAGCATTCTTGGTCTCGCCGCGCCGGATTCCGCCAAGCTCTTCGTGCGCAGGGCCCCCGGCGGCTCATATCAACAATTGTTGATGCGTCCAGCAGGGGGGTATGCGTACACAGCGACGATCCCCAGCGCGATGCTGCGCGAAGGTCCGCACCAGTTCGTCATCACCGTCTACCACGGCGATTCGCTCACGACATTCCCCGGCGGCTCACCGGGCGCGCCGACGGACTGGAACTACAGCAGCAAGGCGGTCTGGCAGTTCGATGTCGTGAGCCCCACCACACCGCTGCGTTTATTTGATCCCGCTGGCGACGCCGCCCGGCTCGCATTTACGCGCATCGGCGACGCGGGACGCCGCGGCCTATTTCGAGTCGTGCCGTCCACTGCCACCGGGCAGCCCGCGCTGCATGTCGAGCTGCCGGTCGACAGCGCCAGCGGCTGGACCCCGCCCGATTACACGGCATCACTGGTGATCAAGTCGCGGGTCGTAGCCCGTCGGGAGTCCATGACTGCCGCCAGAGACGTGCGAATCCGGGTACGCGGCATTGGACCGCACGAGGTCCTACACGTCACACTCATGGAAGACGACGGCACGAGCTGGACCGCTCCCGTGACCGTGGACAGCGCGTGGGCGGACCAGGTCATTCGGCTCGACCAGTTCACAATCGGGCGCGGTGTCTTGCTGCCCGAAGGATTCCCCGGCGAGTGGAACTATTGGGTCGGGCCGGCGGCTGGACGCGGCGGCAGCGGCGACCACCTGCGGCCGGAGCATCTGGAGCGGCTACAGCTCTCGCTGCGGCGCGAGGACGGCGTCGCGGCCAAACCTGGCAATTACGGCGTGGAGGTCGAATGGATCGCGCTCGGATTCTAGCTCTGGTGCTGTTGGCCATCGGTCCCGCAGTGCTGCCGGCGCAGGCGCCCACTCCATTTGCGGCCGATCGGCTCGCGCGTATCGACCGGCTCATGCAGCAATACATCGATTCGGGGAAGGTCGCCGGCGCGGTCGGGCTGGTCCTGCACAACGGCAAAGTCGTGTATCAGCATGCCGCCGGCTGGAGCGATCTCGCGACGCACCGCGCCATGACGCCGACCACCCTGTTTCGAATTGCCTCGCAGAGCAAGGCGCTCACGTCCGTGGTGATTCTCTCATTGATAGAAGAGGGCAAGCTTTCCGCCTCCGATCCAGTAAGCCGCTACATCCCAGGATTTGCCCACACCACGGTCGCGACCAGCCAGGGCACCAAGCCCGCCTCGCGCCAGATCACGATCCGTGATCTGCTGACGCACACCGCGGGGATCTCCTACGGCACCGATTCCCTGGTCTCGCCGCTCTACTCGGCGCAGGGCCTCGGCCCGGCGGCGGGATGGGGCTGGTATACAGCGGACAAGGATGAGCCCATCTGTACGACGATCGAGCGGCTGGCGACCCTGCCGTTCGTAGCCCAACCCGGCGAGCGCTGGGTCTACGGCTACAACACCGATATCCTTGGCTGCGTGGCCGAGCGGGCGTCTGGGATGCCGCTCGATGAGCTGATCCGGACGCGCATCACCGGTCCGCTCAAGATGAACGACACCTTCTTTTTTGTCCCCGCCGCGGCGGCCGGCCGGCTCGCGACGGTCTATGCGAGCGACTCCACCAACCACGTGTATCGCGCCCCGGACGGCCCGCGCGGCCAGGGCAATTACGTGACGGGCCCGCGCAAGAGCTTCGCGGGAGGGGCGGGACTCGTCTCGACGGCTCCTGATTACGCGCGCTTTCTCCAGATGCTGCTCAACGGGGGCGAGCTCGACGGCGTGCGCATTCTCGCGCCGCACACGGTCGACCTCATGACGCATAACCAGAGCGGCATGTTGTTCGACACGACCGGCGCCAACGGATTCGGGTTCGGATTTGGGATCGTGCAGCGCTACGGCGCAAATGGCATGGCATCAGTCGGGACGTTCAGCTGGGGCGGAGCGTACGGGAGCCAATACGCCGTCGATCCGGTGGAGCGCCTCGTCATCGTCTTCATGATCAATCAGCTACCGAATCGCGCAGACCTCGGCGGGAAATTCCCGACGTTGGTTTATCAGGCGCTAGTGCACTAGACGCCTGTGTGCTCGGTAGGCCAACGCCAGCATGACCAGACCAAACACCAGTAACACGAGGCCCCACCACAGATTCACATTGATTCCCAGCGATTTCTCATAAATCGCCGGGCTCGACACGATCCCGTAGACCACCAGGATTGCGCCGAACATCGAGAACATCCCGCCAATCGGCCACCGCACGTCCAGTTTCATCGCGTCACCAGAAGATCACGTTGAGTAGAGCCGAAACGACCAGGATGCCGACGGCGAGCGTCACCGGCCGCTTGTACCACGGCATCGACCCCTCCTGGATCCTCGGCGTCAGCGAGTAGACCAGGCCGCGCAGCTCATCGTCCGTCTTGGTGCGGTTTGTGAACAGCGAGATGAGCAGCGTGGCGACGAAGCAGCCGGTCCAGGCGAACAGCGCGGTCCAGAAGTTCAGTGCCATCTCGCTCGGATAGGTGTGCAACACCGCGCCGAGGAACCCGCCTTTGATCCCGGGCACCGCGCCGCGCGGCAAGGTGAGCCCGTAGTGCAGCGCCGCGGTGATGGTCCCCGTCAACAGTCCGTAGAACGCGCCGTGGCCGGTCGTGCGGCGCCAGAACATCCCCAGGAGGAATGTCGCGAACAGCGGGCCGTTCACGAACGAGAAGACCAGCTGCAGCATGTCGAGGATGTTGTTGAAGCGCGTGGCGGAGTACGCCGCCAGCACGCTGGCGAGGATGCCGAACACCGTCGCCGCATGTCCCACGCGGAGATAATGCTGGTCCGTCTGCCCCGGGCGGATGTGTGTCTGATAGATGTCGTACGTCCACACGCTGTTGAAGGCCGTGACGTTGCCGGCCATGCCGGACATGAATGACGCCATCAGCGCGGTGAGTCCGAGCCCCAACAGGCCCGACGGCAGGTAGTGCGCGAGCATCATCGGGATGGCGAGGTTGTAGTTCGGCTGGCCGTCGTCGCCAATCGGCAGAAACCCGCCGCGCGTGGCGTGCAGCCCGATCGCCAGCATGCCGGGGAGGATCACCAGCGCCGGCATGAACATCTTGGGAACCGCCGCGATCAACGGTGTGCGGCGCGCCGCCGTCATCGAGCCGGCGGCCATCGCGCGCTGCACGACGAGGAAGTCGGTGCACCAATAGCCGAACGACAGCGCAAAGCCCAGCCCCATCACCAGTCCAAACCATTCCATCCCCATCGGATTATGGCTTGGCGAGTCCATGTACTTCCACGAATGCGACCAGGCGCCGGGCTCGAATCCCGCGTTCGTCGCGACCGTGGCGAGCTTACTGGTCAACCCGCTCCAGCCACCCACGTCCTTGAGACCGAGCAACACCAGCGGCAGGAAGCCGAGGACGATGAGAAAGAACTGCAGCACCTCGTTGTAGATCGCCGAGGTGAGCCCGCCGAGGAAGATGTAGATCAGCACGATCACGGCCGACAGGACGATGCTCCAATGGAAGCTCCACCCCAGCACCAGCTCCAACAGCTTCGCGAGCGCGTACATCGAGATGCCGGAGGAGAAGATCGTCATGATCGCGAACGTGATGGCGTTCAGCCCGCGCGTCTTCTCGTCGAAGCGCAGCTTCAGGTATTCGGGCACCGAGCGTGCCCGTGAGCCGTAGTAGAACGGCATCATGAACAGGCCGACGAACACCATCGCGGGCATCGCGCCCACCCAGTAGAAATGGCTCGTCATGATGCCGTACTTGGCGCCCGAGGCCGCCATCCCGATCACTTCCTGCGCGCCCAGATTCGCCGAGATAAACGCGAGGCCGGCGATCCACGCTGGAATCGACCGGCCCGAGAGAAAGAAGTCTTCGCTGTTCTTGATAACGCGCCTGAGTGCCCAGCCGATGCCGAGCACAAAGACGAAGTAGATGATCAGGATGGCGTAGTCGACACCGCCGAGGCTGATCCGTTGCAGTTAGTGCGCGCCTTTCGTCTTGATGATGATCACGCCGTTCGCGCCGCGCACGCCGTAGATCGCCGTTTGGCTCGGGTCCTTCAGGGCCTGAACGGTTTCGACGTCGTGCGGGCTCAGCCAGCTCAACGTGCTGCGGCTCTCGTCGATCGGGACGCCGTCAACCACAAACAGGGGACCCTGATTCCCATAGAACGATGTCGGGCCCCCCATGCGCACGATGATTCCCCCGTCGGGCGCGGCGGACACAATGACACCGGAGAGTCGACCCTGCAGCAGCTGCGCCAGTGTCGTGGAGTGCTCCCGGGCGGCTTCGGTGCCCTTCATGGACGCCGACGGCGGCGGGGGCGGTCGTGAAGTAGTGGCCTGCGCGTGGGCTTGTGACGCGCAGGTGAGGACGGCGCCCGCGATGAGGGCAAGAGACGGCAGGACGCGTGTTGGGTACCCGTTCATGGGACCCCCTTTGTTGCTCTCAATATGCCAAAGGGGAACCGCATTCGCGACCGTCGCTTCATGGACGTTGTGTGATCTCGTAGATGTAGGCGGTGCGCGGCTGGAGCGTAGGAAGCGTCGAGCGCGTTCGGCCTGGCGTGAGCAGGCTGCGGTATAAGAATCGGCCCGGCCACGCGAGTGTGGTGGGTGTCGTGCCAAGATTGGCGACCACGAGAACCTGTCCAGTGCCGTCTTTGCGCACGTACGCGAGCAGCGCCTCGTTTCCCGTCTCGACCGGTTCGAGCCGGCCGGCTCGCAACACCGCGTCATTCTCCCGCAGCCGAATCAGCCGGCGATACAGCTTCAGCAGCGAATTTGGCCGCCGTTCTTGTGCCGCGACGTTCGCCGTCAACGTGTCCGCTTGCAGCGTTTCCCACGGCTTCCCGCTGGTGAATCCGCCGGACGAGGCCGTCCACTGCATCGGTGTGCGCAGGCGTTCATCCGGTTTGTCGCCCGTCATCCCGATCTCCTCGCCGTAATACACGAACGGCACGCCCGGCAACGTGAGGAGAATCGTGGCCGCGAGCCTGGCACCCGCCGTGTCATTGCGCAGCGCCGTCAGCGTGCGGGTCTGATCATGATTGCGCTGGAACGGCGCAAACCGGTAGGCCGGCACGGCGCGCTGGAATTGCTCGACCAGCGGTAGCAGGCTTCCCGCCTTGCCCGTCCGCACGGCTTCCATGAGTGCCTCGGAGATGGGAAACGCGAAGTACGCGTCGAGCTGATCGGGATAGTAGCTGAGGATCACGTCGGGGTTATCCCACACTTCCCCGATCGTATACGACTGCGGAGCAATGCTGCGCACGTATTGGCCGTAGTCGCGCAGCACTTGATGGGTCCCGAGAGTATTGGAGACCTCGTTCCCGACCTCGACCAGGTGACGCACCGCGTCGAGCCGGAAGCCGTCGACATGCATCGAGTCCAGCCAAAACCTGGCGACGCGCTTCATTTCATCGAGCACGGCGGGATTCTCGTAATTCAGATCCGGCATCCCGCTCCAGAACAGCCCGAAGTAGCACTCGTCGCGGCTGGGGGACTTATGCCAATTGTTCGCGCAGGCCCCGTTCTGGGTCGGCGCCCAGCGGTACCAGCTGCGATGCGGTGACGTCGAGTCTTTCAGCGCTCCCTGGAACCAGGGGTGCTCGCTCGAGGTGTGGTTCAACACCAAATCGACGAGGACGCGGATGTGATGCTGGTGCGCCGCGGTGACGAATGTCGTGAAATCCTCATTCGTCCCGTAGTCGGGCTCGACCTTGTAGTAATCGGTGACGTCGTAGCCGTGATAGCTCGGCGACTCCGCCACCGGCATCAGCCAGACGCAATCCGCGCCGAGCCGTGCGATGTAGTCGAGCTTGTGCGTGAGCCCGCGCAGGTCTCCGATGCCATCGCCGTTGCTGTCGTAGAACGAGCGCACGAAAATCTCGTAACAGGTGGTGGGGGCGTTGCGTGGAGGTAGGGGCGCAGCATGCTGCGCCCCTACACCCACCACCTGCATCATTGCAATAAGAATCAGGGGATGCATTCGAACGTTGCCTCGAGGCCTTCGGCCGAATTCCCGCCTACGAACAGACGGAACGTACCGGGCTCGACGACAGGCTTCATGTCGAGACCGTAAAACCACAGATCCTTGAGCGCGATTCGCAGCTCGACGCCGCGCGACTCTCCGGGCTTCAACGTGACACGCCGGAATGCTTTCAGCTCCCGCACCGGCCGGCTCACGCTGGCGACCTCGTCGCGGACATAGAGCTGCACGACCTCCGTGCCCTCGCGGTTCCCGGTATTCGTGACCGCCACCGTCGCCGTAATTGAATCGCTCGCGCGGGCGCGCGCGGCACTGAGCTTGAGATTGCTGTACGCGAACGTCGTATAGGACAGGCCGAACCCGAACGGATAGCGCGGTGTCACGGGGACGTCGATGTATTTCGATGAGAACTTGTTGTTCACGTCGGGCGGCCGGCCGGTGTTGCGGTGATTGTAGTACAGCGGGACCTGGCCCAGCACCCGCGGGAACGTGATCGGCAGCCGGCCACTCGGGTTGACGTCGCCGAACAGCACGTCAGCCGTTGCATTCCCGGCCTCGACGCCGAGGAACCAGGTCTCGACGATCGCCGGGACATGGTCTGCGGCCCACTCCAGGATCAGCGGCCGGCCGTTCATCAGGACGAGCACCACGGGCGTGCGCGTTGCGGCGACGGCTTCCAGCAGTTGTTGCTGCACTCCAGGTAAGCCCAGCGACGAACGGCTGGCTGCTTCGCCGCTCATGTCGCCTCGTTCACCGAGCACGAGAATCGCGACCTTGGCCTGCCGCGCGGCGGTGACTGCCGCCGCAAATCCGGCGGTCGACGTGTCCTCGATCCCCGAGCCCTGGGCATACAGCACCGCCGTTCCCGGCACTTTTGCCTTGATGCCCTGCAGCACCGTCACGACGTCATCGCCCCGGCCCTGCGTGTGCCAGGGGCCGAGCGGTTCTTCTTTATTGTCCGCCAGCGGGCCGATCACCGCGATCGGACCGGACTTCGGGAGCGGCAGGAGCGAGCGCTCGTTGCGCAGCAACACGATGGACTCTCCCGCAACTCTCCTCGCCAATGTCCGAAGGTCGGTGGCGGGTGGCGCAGTTCGAGCCCTATAGGGATCGCGGAACAGGCCGAGGCGCAGCTTGGCACGCAGGATCCGCATCACGGCCGAATCGACGACCGCCAGCGGGATCTGGTTGCTCCGTACCAGCGCCGCGAGCGAGTCGACGTAGATGCCGCTCTGCATGTCCATATCCACGCCCGCGGTCAGCGCGCGCCGTCCCGCTTCCGCCTGTGACCCCGCGATGCCGTGGTTGACCAGCTCGTTGACCGACGTCCAGTCGCTCACGACGAAGCCGGTGAATCCCCATTCGCGGCGCAGCACCGTATCGGTGAGCCAGGCGTTGCCCGATGCCGGCACGCCCGCGATGTCGTTGAATGCCGACATCAGGCTCGCCACGCCCGCGTCCACCGCGGCTTTGAACGGCGGCAGGTAGATCTCGCGCATCGTGCGCTCGGAGATCTCGGTCTCGTTGTACTCGCGGCCGGCCTCCGCCGCGCGAGCCGAGATAGGGATCCTCACCCGAGCCTTCGGCGATCCGGCCCCAGCGCGGATCGCGCGCGATGTCGACCATCGGCGCGTACGTCCAGTTGATCCCGAACGCCGCGGCCTCCTGGCCCGCCGCCCGCGCCGTCGCCTCGGCGGCATCGGGGTCGAACGAGCTCGCTTCGCCGAGCGGAATCGGGAAGATGGTGCGATAGCCGTGGATCACGTCGAGGCCGAACAGCAGCGGGATCTTGAGACGCGACTCTGTCACGGCGATGCGTTGCACCGGCGTTGTGTTCTCGGCGCCCATGACGTTGAACAGCCCGCCGAGTTTTCCCGCGCGCACGAGCTCTATCTGCTGCGGCGAGGCGCGCCCGCCGGCCGACAGGAGATTGAGCTGGCCGAGTTTTTCTTCGAGGGTCATGCGGGCGAGGAGCGAGTCGAGGTTCTGCGCGGGGGCGGCGCTTGCAAACACAGACAGCGCGGCCAAAAAGGTGATGCTGCGATGCAACATAGAACAGAGTCTCCGGGTATGAGGAGCGGAAGTCTGGAAACTTACGGCCTAGCATTTGGCCGCACCATCTTGGCAACTTTCGGCCACTGACTCGAACCCCATCGGGAGCGCCTCCATGTCGCGTCATCGTTGGCTGTGGCTTGTTTGCCTCACCCTCTTTTCCTTCCCTCTGTCGCTCAGCGCACAAACCACCACCGGCACCGTTCGCGGCTACGTCAAGGATCAGAACGGCACGGCGGTCGGGGATGTCGACATCCAGGTCACGAATCCGGCGAACGGTGTAACTCGGTCGACCGCGAGTCGCGTGGATGGATCCTACGTGCTGCCGGGCCTCGTTCCGGCCGCATACGACCTTGCGGTTCGCAAGATCGGATTCGCGCCGCAGCGGCGCTCGGTGACGGTGCAGATCGGCGCAACACAGACGCTGGACTTCACGCTGCAGGCCGGCGCGGTCGAGCTCCAGGCCGTGACGGTCGAGGCGACGCCAGCTGTTGAAATGAAAACCTCCGAAATCGCGACGAACGTAACTCAGCAACAGATCCAACAGCTTCCCAGCAACAGCCGCAACTTCCTCGATCTCGCCGGCTTGGCGCCCGGAGTCACCGTTACGGAGGACCGCATCAACTCTGGAGCGGGCTTCCGAACATTCTCCGCGGGCGCGCAGGGTGCTAATAACGTCAACCTGTTTATTGACGGCGCCAGCCTGAAGAACGACCTCACGGGCGGCGGCGTCGTCGGTCAGGATGCGAGCCGGGGCAACCCATTCCCGCGCAACGCGATTCAGGAGTATCGCGTCGTCACCCAAAACTTCAAGGCGGAATATCAAAACGCCTCGAGTGCCATCATCACCGCAACGACGAAAAGCGGCGGCAATCGGTGGACCGGAAACGCCTTCGTTGGTTATCAGAATAAGCAGCTGCTGGCATTGGATACGTTCCAGATCAAGAACCGGAACGCAAACCCGTCCACGTTCAAGAAACCTGACTACAGCCGCTATCTCGCTGGTTTGAGCGTCGGAGGGCCGGTGATTCGGGACCGGCTGTTCTTCTTCGGATCGTATGAAGGCAACATTCAGAACCGCGCGAATACCGTCACGATCACGCCCCCGAGCGGGTTCGGCACGGCGCTCGATTCCGTCAATCTCGCGAGCTACTCCGGCCACCTGACGTCTCCGTTTCGCGAGACGCTATTGTTCGGCAAGCTGAACTACGCCGCCGGCAATCACTCCTCGTTCGAGCTGAGCGTCAACGACCGTCACGAGACGGACGTCCGAGACTTCGGCGACCAGGTTTCGGCACAGGCCGCGATCAACTACGGCCAGGATATCACGCTGGGAATCCTCAAACACACGTACTTCAACGGTCCGTGGCTCAACGAATTCAGCGCCACGTATCAACGCTTCCGGCGTAATCCGGCTCCGGACATTGTCAACCTTCCCGCGCGCGAATTTCAAAACGGCACGAGCACCGGCTGCTGCGCTGAGATTGGGCGAATCGGCAGCAACTTGAGCACCCAGGACTTCACTCAGAAGGGACCGGGGTTCCGTGACGACCTGACGTACACCGGATTTCACGCCGGTGGCGATCACGTATTCAAACTTGGCGCCAACGTCGAGTTCGTGAGCTACGACGTCATCAAGCGCAACTCTGAGACTCCGCACTTCTTCTACACGGACACCATTCCCCGAACATTGCAGGCCCCTGATACAGTGCGGCGCGTTCTCGCCTTCAATTTTCGCAACCCGTATCAGCTGGTGTGGCAATTTGGCGATCCGGGCCTCAGCACCAAGAACACGAAGGTCGGCGCGTACCTGGAGGATGACTGGAGCCTCAGCCAGCGTTTGACGTTGAACCTGGGCGTCCGGTGGGACTTTGAGTCACACATGCTCAATTACGACTACGTCACGCCGCAGAACGTGCGCGACACGATCCGGCTCTACAACAACCAACTCCAATTCCCCATAGACACGAGCGTGTATTTCACGAATGGCAGCCAGCGCAAGAAGTTCTACGGCGCCTTCCAGCCGCGCGTGGGCTTCTCCTACGGATTGGACGCCGAGAGCAAGACCGTGCTGTTCGGCGGCGTGGGCATCTTCTACGATCGGTCTTTGTTCGATATCTCGGTCGATGAGACCCTGAAGCTGCGTCGACCAGAATTCACGGTCTTGTTCGCCGATCCGGATTCAGCGCCTCACGCGGGCGAGGTGGCCTGGAGCAACAACTACTTGACCACCGACACAACTGTCCTCAAAACGCTCATCGCGAGCTCGGGGGGGAGTCTCGGCGAGGTGTGGTTGATCTCGAACAAGGCGAAAGCCCCGCGCTCCACGCAGTGGAACGTTGGACTTCGTCACGACTTCGGGTCCTTTACGGCGTCCGTCGCGTACGCGGGAGTTCGGGGGTACGACCAGCTGGTGTTCAACTGGGCAAACTTCTCGTGGAGGAATTACGGCACCGACTCGAGCGGGTGTTGTGCCGGCGGAAGCCCCTTCCACGGCTTCACGAATATTCTCTACACGACGAACAGCGGCCGTACCTGGTACGATGCGCTCCAAATCCAGTTGAATCGGCCGTACCGGAGGACAGGGAAAATCGCCTGGGGCGCCGGCGTGACGTACACGAACGCGACGCGCTCCGTTTCGGACGTCGACAATCCGGGCGAGCAGTTCGCGTTTCCGAACGTCCAGTTCATTCCAAAGCACCCGGCCAACGACGAAAAGAGTCACGTCACCGCGAACTGGATTCTCGATCTTCCGTACGTCGCCGGGGTGCAGTTCAGCGGCATAATCAACCTGGGCACGGGACCGGTTCAGGACATTTCCGGCCGGTTCGACCCGAGGAACTGGCGGCCTGGTGGCTTTACGCTGCCGCAGAGGAGCTTCCCGTTGTTGCCGGGCGCCTGGGCATATCGAAACGTGGATCTGCGCCTGCGTAAGGACTTCCCGACATTTTCCGGGGGCTCACTCGGGGCCACGGCGGATCTGTTCAACGCGTTCAACTATCAGAACTTCGGCTGCACCTTCGGCGGCACGACGCCGAATTGCGTGGTCAGCGACCCGCGTCGTTTGCAGATCGGCGCAGAGTACACTTTTTGAGTCGAGCACATAATCGCTTCGCAGTCGTCGTTCTCGCCCTGGCCCTCGGAGGTTGTGGTGGTAGCTCCGGGGGCCCGGGCGTCGCGCCCGACACCGCCGCGTTCCTCGACACCCTCCAGCACCGCACCTTCAACTTCTTCTGGGACCTGACGCCGGCATCCAACGGCCTCACCCCCGACCGCTGGCCCACCCCGTCGTTCTCGAGCATCGCCGCCGTCGGCTTCGCGCTCACCGCCTATCCGATCGGCGTGGAGCACGGCTGGATCACCCGCGCCCAGGCCGCAGACCGTACGTTGGCGACACTGCGGTTCTTCTGGACCGCACCACAGGATTCGGCCGGCCCGAACACCACCGGCTACCGCGGCTTCTTCTACCACTTCCTCGATATGAGCACCGGCCGTCGGTTCCAGACCGTGGAGCTGTCCACGATCGACACGTCGCTCCTGCTCGGCGGCATCCTGTTCGCGCAGAGCTACTACGCCGGGAGCGACACCACGGAGCAGCGGATCCGCGCGCTCGCCGACTCGATCTACTTCCGCGTCGACTGGAAATGGGCCGAAGCACGGCCGCCCGCCGTGAGCATGGGCTGGCACCCCGAGAGCGGGTTCATCAACGCCGACTGGATCGGCTACAACGAGGGGATGATCCTCAACATCCTCGCGCTCGCGTCACCGACGCATCCCGCCGACTCAGCGGCGTGGAGCGCCTGGGTGAGCGGCTACCAGTGGGGCACGTACTACGGTCAGAGCTTCGTGCAGTTCGCCCCGCTGTTCGGCCACGAGTACTCGCACGTGTGGATCGATTTCCGTGATATCGCGGACGACTACATGCGCAGCCACGGCATCGATTACTTCGAGAACTCGCGCCGCGCCGCGCTGTCACAGCGGGCGTACGCGATTGCGAACCCGGGTGGCTGGACGGGCTTTGGCGCCAACGTCTGGGGCCTCACCGCCTGTGACGGCCCCGCCAACAAGACACTGACGATCGGCGGACGCAGCCGGCAATTCCACACCTACAACGCCCGCGGCGTCGCCCTCGGCGACGAGCGCGACGACGGCACCCTGTGTCCCACCGCCGTCGGCGGGGCCGTGCCGTTCGCCCCCGAGTTCACGATCCCGGCGCTGCTCGCGATGCGCACCACTTACGGCGCCAAGCTGTTCTCGACCTATGGCTTCCTCGACGCCTTCAACCCCACGTTTACCGCGACTGGCCAACAAGAGACCGGCACCGTAGATCCCACGCTCGGCTGGTTCGATGTCGACTACCTTGGCATCGATCAGGGACCCATCCTGGCCATGATCGAGAACTACCGCACCGACTTGGTGTGGCGCGTGATGCGCACGAACCCGCACATTATCCGCGGCCTCAAACGGGCAGGCTTTACCGGAGGGTGGCTTCCATAGTGTCGGCGTTACTCTCAGGCTTAGCCGGTCTCCCCAACGCAGCCGAGCCAGTGTCTGGATGGATTACAGGAGGTCAGCCCACCGAGCAGCAGATCAAGTCGTTCAAAGCAGCGGGCGGCGAGGTCGTGGTCGACAGTCGCGACCCGATGGAGCCTCGGCCCTTTGACGAGCCGGCAACCGTTCGCGCCGCTGGGCTCGAGTACATAGGTCTGCCGATCGTGCACGGCGCCGTCACGACGGATACCATGAAGCTGATGTATCAGACACTGAAAAAGTTGGAAGGACGAAAGGCGCTCCTGCACTGCTCGTCAGGCAACCGCACGTCGGCAGCGTTGATACCCTACCTGATGATTGACGAGAAGATGGACGAGGAAACTGCAGTCGAAACGGCGATGAAAGGTGGTCTTCGAAGCGCAGAGCTAATGGAATTGGCTTTGGAGTATGTCAGGATGAGTTCTTCCTAAAAACTCGCTCCTCAAAGCCCCTCAGCCGCTCGGCCTCTCGGCGTCTGCCTCAACGTCTCACGCCTTCGGTTCCTCCTTCCCTCCTGCATATCGGTGCCAGTACATCCTCATCTCAGTAATCTTCCCATCCTTCGTTTCACAGAAAATCGCACCCCGTGCGTCTACTTGCTCCCCTGTGCGCCGCCGCCGGAACGTGCACCGAAATTCCGTCGCAAACCACGGCCCTGCGGCGTAGATCTCCCCCGACGAGAAGTCCGTTTCAGCTTGATGCAGCGGGATGTCCTTCCAGTACGCCCGAATCGCGGCTATACCAGTGTCTGGAGTGCTGAACGGCGTCTCGAGGAAGACGGCATCGTCGGTAAACACGGAGCAAATAGTATCGACGTCGCCCCGGTCCCAGCCTTTGCCGAAGGTGTCGATCAGGCTACGAAAGGTCTCATTCATGGCGCCCAAATATAGCCGTTCCGGGTATGACGTTTCGGACGTAATGTCCTCACCACCATCACGGAGGTGCACCATGCTGAAACGAACACTCGCATCTGCGGCGTTGCTCGCGATCTGCGCGCTGCCGCTCGCAGCCCAACAGCCGAAGCCCGCGGCGCCCGCGGCGAACGCGGGTAACGACATGACGCTCACCGGCCAGGTGATCGACGTCAACTGTTACACGACCATGGGCGCCTCCGGCGCCGGCCACAAACAGTGCGCCGACGCCTGCGCCAAGGCCGGCGTTGCGCTCGCGATTCTGAGCTCGGACGGCACGATCTACATGCCGGTCAGCTCCAAACCCGGCGACCCGCAGAACGCGAAGCTCGCGCCGTTCTGAGCCACGGCATGCATACGATCGAGATCAAGACGATCGCCGCCGCGACCTGATGCGACGCCCGCTGGGGGCAGGCGGGACGGCGGTTGCGGTCGCACTCCTGACACTGATCGCCTGCCGTTCCGACTCTGCCCCCAGCGGTTTCACCCTCCTCTTCCTCGGTCGCTCCCCCGCGGCCCGCGTCGGTAACCTGTCGTGGGCGCCCGACCCCGACCACAGCCGGCTCGTGAGCTTCGATGGCGACCTGCACGTCGTCCGCACGATCGCCGATCCGCGGCTCGCCACACCGTTGGCCGTCGCGCGGCTCGGTGACAGACTGCTGGTCACAGAACGCACCGGCGAAGCCGTCGTGTTCGACACCGCGGGCAAACCGGTGCGGGAGTGGCAGAGCCCGTTTCCCGCCTCGCTGTATGCCACCGGCGACGATCGGATCGTCGCCGCGCGCTCTCCCTACCTGGTCCAGTTCGTCGGCGAGGACGGCAGCCAGCCGCTGCTCTGGCTCCTGGACACGCTCGGCCACACGAGCCACGGGCTGGGCGTGATCCACGTCCCCGAAGTGACCTACCTGGCCCAGCTCACCAACGCGGGAGCCGTGGCGATTGGGCAGGACGGCTCCATCTACTTCGCTCCCCTGGTGCGCGACGAGATCCTGAAGCTCGACCGGACGGGCGCGACGGTGTGGCACACCCAGCGCGGTTTGTTCCGTGAAGAGCCCGATCCGCACTTCCTGCCTCAAAAGGGGCGCGAGATTCGGGTCGCGCATGCCCTGGTGAACATCGCCCTGTCCGTCGGGCCGGATGGACGTCTGTATGTACTCGGCGCAGAAGACTCGGCGGCGACGCGTCTGCGCCTGGACGTGCTGGATGCGGAAAGCGGGCACATCGACACGACCCGCACCATCGGGACGAGGGCGACGGCTGTCGCCGTCGACCGCCGTGGGACGATCCGCGTGCTCGATCCGAACCGCCTGCTGGCGCAAATTCCTACGCGCGGGCGCGACCTCTTTACGCCTGCGTTCGCCCTCCCCGACCTCGGCGGCAAGCCGGTGCGGCTCGAGGATTATCGCGGCAAGGTCACACTCGTCAATTTTTGGGCGTCGTGGTGCGAGCCCTGCCGCGCCGAGTTCCCGCACATGGCCGAGCTGTACCGGGCGCTCGACCACAAGGACTTCGATATCGCAGCCATCTCGGACGACGTCAGCGACACGAAGATGCGGGCGTTCATCAGCGAATTCCGCCCGCCGTTCCCGATTCTGGTGGGCCGCGGCAACATGAAAGCCGTCTATCACTACCGAGGCCTGCCCTACTCCGTCCTGCTCGACCAGCAGGGACGCATCATCGAGCGCATCTTTGGCTTCGGTGGCGACGCTGAATTCCAGCACCTGCGCCAAACCATCGCGAAAGAGATCCATGCTGACACTGCTGCTGTTCGTTAGCCTCCAGTCCCCAGGGGATTGGCCGGCCTACGGCCGCGATCCCGGCGGCGCACGCTTCTCACCGCTCACCCAGATCACGCGCGACAACGTCGCGCGACTGCAGGTGGCGTGGACGTATCACACCGGCATGCCGGATTTGACGGGTATGGGCCACCGGCCGCCAGCCCTCGAGGTGACGCCGATCGTCGTGGACGGCACGATGTACGTGAGCACACCAACCGGCATCGTCGCGGCGCTCGATCCCGCCACCGGCGTGGAACGCTGGCGCTTCGATGCAGGCGTGAATCCGCACCGTGGCTACGGTGACTTCGTAAGTCGCGGCGTGTCGTTCTGGCGCGACATTCGCGCGACGCCTGGGGCCGCGTGCGCGCGCCGCATCTTCGTGGCGACGATCGACGCGCGCCTATTCGCGCTCGATGCCACATCGGGAAAGCAGTGCGCAGGGTTTGGCGCGAATGGCGCCGTCGATCTGCGCGTTGGTTTGCGCGTGCCCCCGTTCGAGTTCCAGGCCTACGAGGAAACCTCGCCGCCCGCGATCATAGGCGATCTAGTCATTGTCGGATCAGGGGTGGCCGACAACGCCAATCTTGCGCCCGCGAGCGGCGAAGTCCGCGCCTTTGACACGCGGACCGGCGCCCTCAAATGGACGTTCGATCCGATCCCACAAGATTCGACCGACCCCGCCTACAAGACCTGGCAGGCCGGCAGCGCCAAGCGCACCGGTGCCGCGAACGTCTGGTCGGTGATCGCCGTGGACCCGGAGCGCGATCTCGTCTTCCTGCCGACCACCAGCCCGGCCCCCGACTACTATGGGGGCTTGCGCCTCGGCGACAATCGCTACGCCAACTCGATCGTGGCGCTGCGCGCGTCCACGGGAAAAGTGGTCTGGCACTTCCAGACGGTGCACCACGACATCTGGGACTTCGACAACGCTTCGCCGCCCGCGCTCGTTACGGTGACCCGCAACGGCGCGAGCATCCCCGCCGTCATCCAGACAGGCAAATCGGGCATGTTGTTCGTGTTCGATCGAACCACCGGAACACCGATCTTTCCGGTCGAGGAACGAGCGGTCCCCGCCAGCAGCGTGCCCGGAGAGGTCGCCTCGCCGACCCAGCCGTTTACCGCGGTCGTCCCGCCGCTTGTGCCGCTGCAGTATTCCGCCGCCGACGCCTGGGGTCCCACGCCCGAGGCCAAGGCTGCCTGTCACGAGATCCTGGCGGCGCTCCGCAATGACGGGCCCTTTACGCCTCCCAGCACCCAGGGGACGCTCCAACAGCCCGGCAACATAGGCGGGGCGCATTGGGGCGGCGTGGCTACAGATGAAAGGCGGGGAGTCGTCGTTGTGCCCGTGAACCGCGTACCGGCAATGATCCAGCTCATCCCAGCCGAGGGGTTCAACGGCGACAGCCTGTTTCGCGAGGATGCGGCCCGCGGCATCACGAACTTCGAGTACACCCGCATGAGGGGGACGCCGTACATCATGCGCCGCCGCATCATCCTCGGTCCCGCGGGCTTGCCGTGCACGCCCCCGCCGTTCGGCGCCGTTGTGGCGGTGAACCTGGGGACCGGCGCCATTCAGTGGACCGTGCCGCTTGGAACCTTCGGCGGCGTGCCCGGCTCGGTGCAACTCGGCGGCCCGATCGTGACGGCCGGCGGCCTGGTGTTCATCGGTGCGTCGCTCGATCGCTCATTCCACGCTCTCGACATCGAGACTGGTCGCGAGTTGTGGACGGCTGCACTTCCCGCCGGCGCGCGGGCGACGCCGATGACCTATGAGGCCGGTGGACGGCAGTTCGTCGTCATCGCGGCCGGTGGGAGCGACGTCTGGGGCACCGGCGATGCCATCATCGCGTTTGCGCTTCCGAAGTGACCAGCCTAACCTAGAGCGTGCCCCAACCAATCATCATCGATACCGACCCGGGGATCGACGACTGTCTCGCGATTCTCCTGGCCCTGAATTCTCCAGAACTGGACGTCCGCGGCATCTCGATTTCCTACGGCAACACGGTGGTCGAAAATGCGTACCGCAACGCCGTCGAAATCCTGCGCAAGGTGAAACACCCCGTGCGCGTGACGCTCGGCATCGGTGCGCGCCGGCCGCTCAAACGGCAGCTCCAGGTCGCCGACGATACACACGGGACTTCGGGGCTCGGCTACGCCGAGGTGCCGGTCGCGGGCGTGATTCTCGACTACGTGCGCCCGCTCGAGCGGCTCCTCGAGGCCCAACCTGAGCCCGTCACGCTCGTGACGCTTGGCCCGGTCACGAGCCTGGCGCTCGTGTTGCGCGCGAATCCCGCCCTGGTCCGCGAGAAGGTGGCCCGCCACGTCGCCATGATCGGCAACATCGAGGCGCCGGGAAACACGACGCGCTTCTCCGAGTTCAACGCCTGGTGCGATCCCGAGGCGCTCGCCACGGTGCTTGCCGCGGAGATCCCGACCGAGATGATTGGGCTCGACGTGACGCGGAAGGTCGTGATCAAGGGCAATGAAGTCGAGCGCCTCGCGCACCAGTCGCCCTGGCTGTACGATGCGCTCCGGTTCTACGTGGAGTTCCACAAGAAGCAGGAGGGGCTCGACGGCGCCGTGATCAACGACGTGCTCGCGATCGCCTACCTGGTCCAGCCCGGCGTGCTGACATTCAGCGACCTGCGTCTGACTGTCGGTCTCGACGACGGGAACACCCGCGGCCGCACCAAGCTCGACGCCAAAGGCTCGTTCACGCGCGTCGCGATGGAAGTGCACGCGCCGCCGGTGCGGCGCATGCTGTTCGAGCGCGTGTTCCCGGCCGTCGCCCTGGCCGAGGAGGCGATGGCGTGACGATCCCGCGGAAGGTTGCCGTGATCGGGGCAGGCGACATCGGCGTCGGCTGGGCGGCGCTGTGCGCGTCGGCCGGGTGGCCCGTGGCGATCTTCGATCTGAATCCTGCGACGATGGAGCGCGCGTCGATCGAGGTGGAGCGGCGCACCCGGGCGCTCGTGGCGCTCGACCGCGCCCCCGAAAGCATCGTCGAGCGGGGCCTCACGGAGCTGGTGCGGGCGCAATTCCTCTCCGAAGCGGTCCAGGATGCCGATTGGATCATCGAGGCGATTCACGAGGACGTGACCGCGAAGCAAAAGCTCCTCGCCGCGATCGAACAGCAGGCGGGGGATGACGCGTTGATCAGCTCGTCATCGAGCGGCCTGCCGCCGATGGAGATCTTCGGCCGGATGCGGCGTCTCGATCGTTGTCTTGTAACCCACCCGCTGAATCCGCCCGAGCTTATTCCGCTGGTCGAAGTGGTGCCGGCGGAAGGTCGTACGTCCGCTGCCAGCATGAACCGCGCGGTCGAGTATCTGCGCTCCCTGGGCCGTTTCCCGATCGTCCTCAAGAAGTCGATCCCGGGCTACGTCGTCGGTCGCGTCTCCGCCGCGGTCTGGCGCGAGTGCATCGACCTCGTGCTGCGCGGCGTCATCAGCGTGGACGAACTCGACCGCGCGGTGTCGCTCGGTCCCGCGATCGGCTGGGCTGCGGCCGGCCCGCACCTGACCTATCACCTCGCGGCAGGCGAGGGCGGCATCCGCGGCTTCACGCAGCACTTGTTGGCGAGCTTCGAGAGCTGGTGGCAGCAGCTCGCGCACTGGGCGCAGCTCGACACTGACCAGCAGCGGGCGTTGATCCAGTCGATCGAACGAGCCTACAAGGGGAAGGTCGAGTTCCTGCGGGAGGCGCGAGACCGCCGCCTGAGCGCCATTCTCAAGGCCCTGGAGCAGGCGCGCGCACCATCAGGATCGGAATCCGGCTGACGTGTCGTAATGCTGTCGCGGTGGTGCCGTGAACCACATCGCTCAGCAGCGAGTGCCCGTGCGTCGCCATCGCGATCAAATCCACCTGCTCTCGCTCCGCCGTCGCCGCGATTTCCTCGGCTGGATCACCGGCCGCCAGCACGGCGTCGACTTCGATCCCCGCCTGCCGCAGGTCCTGTGACATCCGCTCCAGGTACGCCCGGTCCTCCTTCATTTCTTGTGACTCGCGCAGGTTGAGCTGCTCCATGTTGCGCGCCGCCCACCCGTCCGCCACGTGTACCAGCACGACTTCGGCTGCGAGCAGCTTCGCGAGGCCGGTCACGTGCTTCAGGATGGCGGCATCAGCGGGGCTGTTCTCGAGGGGGACGAGGATGCGCTTGTACATCAGCTGATCCAACCCGCAAAGATCCGCACCAGAAGCCAGGCGTTAAAGGCGGCAATCGCCACCGCCACCAGGTAGGCGAGCAGCTTGAGCCAGGTGGGGTTCACGAACTCGCCCATCTTCAGGCGGTCCGATGTAAACCGCACCAGCGGAAAGACCGCGAACGAGAGTTGCAGGCTGAGGATCACCTGGCTGAGGATCAGGAGTTGGGCAGTGCCGTGTTCCCCGAAGAAAATAGCCGTCACCGCCGCGGGCACAATCGCGATCAGGCGGGTGATGAGGCGCCGCAACCAGGGCCGGATCCGGATGTTCAGGAATCCTTCCATCACGATCTGTCCCGCCAGCGTCCCAGTCAGGGTCGAATTCTGGCCCGACGCGAGCAGGGCGAACGCGAACACGGCGCTGGCGCCCGTGACGCCGAGCAAGGGGGTCAGCAGGCGATAGGCATCCTGGATCTCGGCGACGCCCGTTTGTCCGGCGCGGTGGAATGTCGCCGCCGCGACGATCAGGATCGCCGCGTTGATGAACAGCGCGAACGAGAGCGCGACGGTCGAATCGAGAAATGCGTACTTCACCGCCTCGCGTTTGCCGGCGGCCGTCTCCTCATAGCTGCGCGTCTGCACGACCGACGAATGCAGGTACAGATTGTGCGGCATGACCGTCGCGCCGAGGATGCCGATCGCGATATAAAGCTTGTCGGGGTCCTTCAGAATCGTCGCGTTCGGCAAAAACCCGCTGAGCACCGCGCCGGCATCCGGCTTGGAAATCAGAATCTCGAACAGGAAACAGCCGGCGATCGTCGCGATCAGTGCGACGACCAGCGCCTCGAGCAGCCGGAACCCCTTGTGCTGCATGTAGAGCACGATCAGCACGTCGAGCGACGTGAT
>WNFL01072775.1_pt1 | contig 30842 bp, 28 predicted proteins | sample 5400361 | NCBI WGS metagenome assembly WNFL01 (sample SAMN13153351, study PRJNA577476) | soil metagenome | isolation source: 40 cm soil on Douglas fir-dominated hillslope | place: USA:California | collected 2013-09-17
GAGGACAGGGCGCCGATCTCGGCCAGGGTGGCCAGCTCCTCGTGGCGCAGCGGAACGCGCGCGGAGAAGTCGGCGATGCTCGCGAAGGGCCGCACGGCTCGCTCGGCGACGAGCTTCTTCGCCGCGTCCTCGCGCAGCCCGCGCGCGTAGCGCAGGCCGAGGCGGAGCCGCAGCTCCTCCTCGGGGCCGTCGCGTTCCAGGGTGCACAGCCAGTCGGAGCGGGCCACGTCGATGGGGCGCACGCGCACGCCCCGGCGCTGCGCGTCCTTCACCAGCGTGGCGGGGCTATAGAAGCCCATCGGCCAGCAGTTCAGCATCGCCGCGTAGAAGGCCTGCGGGTGGTGCACCTTGAGGTAGGCGCTGGCGTACACGAGCAGCGCAAACGACGCGGCATGGCTCTCCGGGAACCCGTACAGCGCGAAGCTGGTGATGCCCTGCACGATCTCGTCCTGCGCCGCTTTCGCGATGCCGTTCGCCGCCATCCCCGCCCGCAGCCGCTCTTCGATGTGCTTCATCCGATCGACGCTGCGCTTGCTGCCCATCGCGCGACGCAGCTCGTCGGCCTCGCCGCCGGTGAAATTCGCGGCCACCATCGCGATCCGCATCAGCTGTTCCTGGAAGAGCGGCACGCCCAGGGTCCGCTCCAGCACCGGCCACAAGCTGGGATGAGGCACGGTCGGCGGCTGGCGTTTCGCGCGGCGTTCCAGGTACGGATTCACCATCTGCCCGACGATGGGGCCGGGGCGGATGATCGCCACCTCCACCACGATGTCGTAGAAACGCTCCGGCCGCATGCGCGGCAGCGTGGCCATCTGCGCGCGCGACTCCACCTGGAACACGCCGACCGTATCCGCTTCCTGCAACAGCTTGTAGACGCCCGGGTCGCCCTCGGGAATCTGCGCGAGGTCCACCGTGACGCCCTCGTGCGCGCGCACCAGCGGAACGGCCTGCTCCAGCACCGCCATCATGCCCAGTCCGAGCAGGTCCACCTTGATGATGCCCAGGTCGGCGCAGTCGTCCTTGTCCCACTGCACCACCACCCGCCCGGGCATCGAGGCGGGCTCGAGCGGCACCACCTCGTCGAGGCGCGTCTTCGCGATCACCATGCCGCCCGAGTGCTGCCCCAGGTGGCGCGGCAATCCGGCCACCTGCCGGCAAAGCGAGAGGAAGAGCTGCACGCGGCGATCGTCGCGCGCGAAGCCCGCCTCGGCGGCGCGGTTCGTCAGGTCGTCGTGCTCGGTGACGAACTCGAAATGCGGCAAGAGCTGCGAGAGCCGATCCAGCTCGGTCTGCGGGAGGCCCAGCACCTTGCCGATCTCGCGCGAGGCCGAGCGCGCCCGGTACGTGATCACGTTGGCGGTCATCGCCGCGCCGGCTTTCCCGAAGCGCTGGTAGACGTGCTGGATGACCTTCTCGCGCTGATCGCCGGAGGGCAGGTCCAGGTCGATGTCCGGCCAGCACTTCTGCCCGCGGACGTCCGTCCTCTCCTCCGAGAGGAAACGCTCGAAGAGGAGCCCCATCCCCACCGGATCGACGGCGGTGATCCCGAGCGAGTAGCAGACGGCGCTGTTCGCCGCCGATCCGCGCCCCTGCACCAGGATCCGCTCGCGCCCGCAGAACTGCACCAGGTCGTGGACGATGAGGAAGTACCCGGCCAGGCCGAGCTTGGCGATGAGCGACAGCTCCCGCTCGATCTGCGCAACTGCCTTGGGCCAGCGCGCGCTTTGCGGACCGCCGTAGCGGACGCGGGCGCCTTCCTGGGTGCGGTGCCACAGCTCGCCGTCCAGCGTGGTCGAGTACGTGAGCTGCGGATCGGGGAACTCGTAGCCCAGGTCCTCGAGCGTGAACGCGCAGCGCTCGGCGATGGCGCGGGTGTTGCGGACGGCGTCGGGCAGGTCGCGGAACAGCGCGGCGGTCTCCGCGGCAGGGCGGACGTGGCGCTCGGCGTTCCGGCAGAGCGCGCGGCCCGCGGCGTCGAGCGTGGTCTTGAGCCGGATGCAGGTGAGCGCATCGTAGAGCGGCTTGAGCTGCGGCGTGGCGTGGCGGATCCCGCCGCCGGCGACCACGCGCACGCCGCGGGCGCGCGCGGCGTCGAGGCGGCGGCGGTTCTCGCGCTCCTCGGCCGGGTCGAGGTGGCGCTGCACCTCGGCGTACACGGCCTGGGTGCCGAGCGCAGAGGCGGCGGCGACCAGCTCGCCGGGCGCGCCGGAAGAGAGCGCCACTAGCCCGCGGCGGAAGTCCGCCAGCTGTGGAAGCGTCACCCTGCACTGCCCCTTCTCGCGGCCGTCGTGGCCCAGGGTGAGCAGCCGGCAGAGGTTCTTGTAGCCCTGGCGGTCCTCGCAGAGGAGGGCCAGCGTGCCGGCCCCTTCGACTTCCAGCTCCGCCCCCACCAGCGGGCGCACGCCGGCGTTGCGCGCCGCCGTGTGGAAGCGCGGCGCGCCGTAGACGCCGCCCACGTCGGCCAGCCCGAACACCGCGTGCCCTGCCTCGGCGGCCGCGGCGGCGAGGTCCTCGGGAAGCGACGCCCCGTGCAGGAAGCTGAAGGCGCTGCGCGCGTGCAGCTCGACGTAGTCAGTGGCGACCGATAGGGCCGCCCTGTGCTTTTGATCGCGCTTGCGGTCAGTCATAGACCGCCTCGATCCACCAGGCGCCCGACGATAGCTCGCGGGACGCGCGCAAGAGCAGCCCGCCCGCGACTTCCAGGTCGTACGAGTCGAGCGCCACCGGCGCGTCGGTCCACCACTCGGCGACCGTGCGCCATGGCCCGGCGCTGGCCACCACGCGCCCGCCCAGCGCGCCCTCGCCGATGACCAAAAGCGGCCTGCCGGCTTCGTCGCAGCGCACCTCCGCGGTGCGCGGCGGACGCAGCGCGCGCGCGACCAGCTCGAGCTGTGCGGCCGGCGGCGCCTCGGGCACCCCGGGAGGGGGTGGCGGGGCGAAGCGGGTCACCTCCGCGGCGAACGGCGCCCACCGATCGGGGGCGACCGGCTGCCCGACGCGCTCGGGACCCATCAGCGCCGAGAGCCTCGCCACCGCCGCCGCGAGCTGCACCGGGCTCGCGCCGCGCGGCCCGAAGAGCGGGAGCTGATCGAGCACCTCGGCGATCGGCACCGCGCAGAGCCGCACCGCGGTGACGCCCGCGGCGGGCGGCCGTCCCTCGACGAGGAGTCCACCGCCCGATCGTCCCAGGACCCGTCCGCGAGCCGCAGCCGGAGCAAGATCTCGCGCGCCATCAAGCCGCGGGCCCGCAGCCGCTGCGCGAGCCGGTCGAGCAGCGCCTTCCAGACGAACAGCAGCGGCTCGATGGACTGCGCGTCCCACTCCAGCTCCTCGCCCTCCTCGAAGCGCACGGGCGGCGGCCGCGGCGCGAGGTCGGAGACGTCGTCCCCTCGCGCCAGCCGCCACAGGAGAGCTCCCTCGGGGCCGAGGCGCGCGGCGAGCGGGCCGGGCGGCAGCCGCGAGACCTCGCCCAGCGTGTGCAGCCCGAAGCGGCGCAGCGTCTGCTGCAGCTCGTCGGGGAGATCGAGCGCGAGCAGCGGCAGCCCGGCGAGGAAGGCGGCCTGTTCCTCCGGAGCGACCACGCGGAACGCGCCGCCCGCGACCCCCTGCGGCGTCGGCTCGAAGGTCAGGTCCGGAGATGCGGCGCGCGCGGCGAGGAGCGCGACGGACTTCCCCGCCGCCACCCCGACGGCCGCGCGCAGGCCGACGCGCTCGGCCGCTACGACCAGCGCGCGCGCCACCCCGCGGTCGTCCCCGAACAGCCGCGACAGGCCGTCGGCGTCGAGGTAGACGAGCCCCGGCGCGGCCTCCTCGCAGCGAGGCGAGACCGCGGTGGCCGCTTCCAGCGCGGCCTGCGCCGCCGCGCGCTCGCGCTCCGGCGAGGCCTGCCGGTGGACCAGCGCAGGGCACACGGCCCGCGCCTCGGCGAGCGTCTGCCCCGCCTCGACTCCCTCGGCGAGCGGCGTGGCCCCCAGGACGTGCGCGCGCCCGCCCAGGTCGCCCGCCTGCACCACCGCCAGGGGCGCTCCCAAAAGGCGCGGCTCGGCGCGGACAGCGGCGCACAGCGGCAGATCGGGCACCCACAGGCAAGCGATGCGCGTCATGGCCGGTCACGGCGCCTCGAGCGGGAGGTGCAAGGGCAACGGGCCGGAGGGCGGCATCCGCTTGTGCCGCGCCACCGCAGAGATGGCGCGAACTCCGCGCAGCAGCCGGCCGGGCGCGCCCGGAGGGCCGTCCCACAGCGTGGGACCGCGCTCGAGCTCGATGGTGGCCGAGGCGAAGGTGCCCGCCTGCGCGGCGCGCCCCAGCACGAGGAGCGCTCCGCCGTGCTTCTCGGCCCGCCGGGCGAGCCGCGCCCAGGGAGAGGCGCCGGGCGAAGAAAGCTTCTTCTCGAAACGGACCACCTCGATGACGCCGCGCGGCCGCGCAGCCTTCGGGCCCGATCCCGCCAGGTCGAGCGCGACCAGCGCGAAGCGGGCCTCCAGCGCGATCTCGGCGGCGCGCAGCGCTTGCACCGGATCGAGCGGCCGCGCCCAGAGGAGCCGGCGCAAATCGATCCCGCGCCGCCGCGGGTCGAACGCGTCGGAGGGGTCGATCAGCGCGCACAGCTCGCCGGCCCGGGTGGTGGCGCCCAGGGCGGCATGGAGCAGCGCGGTCCCTCCCGCGCCGGCAGGCGCGACGATCTCGTGGAGCTGTCCTCGCGCCAGCCCCCCGCCCAGCGCCGCGTCGAGCTTCTCGATCCCCGTGGAGAGCGGCCTCGGGGCGCGTGGAGACAGCGCGGGCGCCCGCAGCACCTGCCCGGTCCGCAGCAGGTCCTCGAGCGCACGGGGGTCCTTCGGGAGCCGGCGCGCGGGCAGCGTCACACCGGATCGATCTAGCTAAACATCGGTTCAGGTGCAAGGACTGGCGCCTTGGCGCCGGAACCGGTCGTGAATCCGCGGGCGATTACTTCGCGCCGCTCGCCGCCGCCCTGCCACAGCGCGGGTTCGGGACGACCCCCTCCTGGTTCGCGGCGATGCGGGGGTAAACGATGGGCGCGCCTCCCTCGGGCATGTTCTGCTGCACGACGAACAGGTACCGCGCCTGGTGCCCATACTGCTCAGGAAAGGCGAGGTACCCGCCGGGCAGGATCGATTCGATCTTGAGTGCCGCCAGCGCGTCGCGCACCGCGTCGCGGTCGGTGCTCCCGGCCCGCTGGATCGCCTGGAACAGCGCGCGCGCCGCCTCGTAGGCCAGCGCCTCGTACCACTCGGGCATCCGCCCGTGCTTCGCGCGGAACGCTTCGACGAACGCCTTGGAGAGCGGGTTCGAGGTGAGCTGCGCATTCCACCAGACGGCGGACAGGACGTAGTCCGTCCCGCCGTGCGGCAGGGTCTCTCGCGCCTCCTTCTCCGGGCCGCGCGCACCGTAGGAGAGCACTTGGTGGCACATCCCCATCGCCAGATACTGCTTCTGCATGGCCAGGTACTCCTCGAGGTGCGCGTCGACCAGGAGGGCGTCGGCGCCAGCGGCCTTGATGCGTGACAGCAGCGGCGTGAAATCCTTGGTCTTCAGCTCGAACGATTCGTCGAGGACGACCTGGAAGTCGTGCCGCCGGACCGCGGTGTTCCCGGTGTAGTCGAGGATGGCCGCGCGGTAGTCCTTGCCGTGCGAGGTGTTCTCCCAGGCGACCGCGATGCGCAGCGGCGAACCTAGCTTGCCGGCGCGCTGCTGGTCGTCGACGAAGCGCATGAGCGAGTTGCCCATCTGTCCGGTCGGCGCGGACAGGCTGAACACGTATCGGTAGCCGCGCTGGTAGATCGAGATGGCCGATCCGGAGGCGGCGACGTACGGCACCTGGAGCCTGTCGGCTGCCGCGGCCTGCGCCTCGACGAGCGGCGAGGTGAAGCTGCCGAGCAGGAAGTTGGCGTGCCGCTTCTGGACCAGCTCGCCCACGAGCTGCGCGGCACGCTGCTTGTCGGTTGCGTCGTCCAATAATTCGAGGCGGACCGGCAGCCGCTGGTCGCCGACCTTGAGGCCCCCGGCGCGCATCACCTCGTCCACGGCCAGCTGATATCCGTCGCGCACGCGCGCACCGGCTTTCGCTTCGCTCCCGGTGAGCGGCAGCGACGCCCCGATCACGATCTGCTCGGTGCCCGGCGCGGCCTGCGCGCCAGAGAGGGAGGCCGACAGCAGCATCATCGCCAGCAATTTCGCCATGGGACCTTTCTCAGGTGTTGCGGGCAGGTAACGCAACGACCCGTGTGCGAGTCAACGATTCGGCGCTCCCACGCCGGACCACTTTTCGCTTGGCGTGCGGTGCGTCTCCGGTACTGTCCCGCACGTGGAGTTCCAGGGATTCCCGAAGGAGGGGCTCGAGTTTCTCGCGGAGCTCGGCGGACATAACCAGCGCGACTGGTTCGAGGCGCATCGCGCCCCGTGGGACGAGCAGATCGTCCCGGCGATGCTCGCCTGGTGTGCCGCGTTGTGCGAGCGCCTCTCCGACGTGATGCCGCGCCTCGTCTTCGTCCCGCGCGTGGGCGGCAGCCTGTACCGGCTGAACCGCGACATCCGCTTCTCGCGCGACAAGAGCCCGTACAAGACCCACGTGGCCGCGCTGCTCTGGGAGGGCGGCGACAAGCACGACGCTCCCGGCGTGTACCTGCACGTCTCGCCCGACGAGGTGATCCTGGGCGGCGGCATGTGGATCTTCGAGCAGGAAGGCCGGCTCGACCGCTACCGGAAGCTGCTGCAGGACGAGCGCAGCGCGAAGCGCCTCGACGCGGCGCTCGCGCATGCCCGCAGATCCGGGCTCCACATCGAGGCGGCGGAGCAGCTGCAACGGCCTCCGCGTCCGTTCACGCCGGAGCACCCGTTCGCGGAGTTGTCGCGCTACAAGGGGCTGACCTTGGGCAAGCGGGTCGCGCCGGGCGCCTGGCTCCACTCGCGCGAGGCGCTCCGCCGCAGCGAGGCCTCGGCGCGCGCGTACGCCCCGCTGCACGCGTGGCTGCGCGACGAGCTGTGCAGATGACGGAACACGCGTTAATCGGGATGGAGCTATGCGCAACCGGTCTTGGCGCTTGTCGGCCGCGCACCGCTGCCAAACGCGCGCCGGCGACCGAAATTCACCCTGAAGCCCAAGGCGCGTCGCATTTCACACGACCAGCAAATAGCTATTCGCCACCATCAAGAGGCCGGCCAGCCCGCAGAGGATCGCCGCGATCCACAGCTCCCTGCGGCGGGCGCTCGCCGCGACCGTCGAGAGCACCACGCCAGCCTGCAGCACCACGAACGCGTACTGGAACCGGTCGCCCTGCTTCTGGTGGCGCGCCTTGGCCGCGTCGAGCGTCTCGGCGCGCGCCTTGATTTCCGCCAGCTCGGCGTCGTAGCGCTTCGCCGCCGCCGAGGCGCTCGCCTCGAGCTGCGCGACCGCGGGCAGAAGCTCCGGCCGTCCCGCTGCCAGCGCGCGCTCCATCTCCAGCTGTCCCGTGCTGATGTGCTTCTTGATCGACTTGGCCTGGTAGAAGCTCCACTGATCGCTGGCTTCGGTCTGGACCAGGATGGTGTGCGAGAACTGGTTCGCGTACGCGCCGGAGGCTACGGCGGCCAGCACGGCCAGCACCGCGGTCGTGCGCGCGGCATGATCGGTCCATCTCCGGCTAGCGGCCTCGGACTCCGCAGCCGCCGACTGCGCGGCGAGTTTGTCTGCAGCGATCGCCATGCGGCGATCCTACCGCTGCGCGTCGGGTGGATGGAAGCGTTTGGTCGGGCCCCGCGCCGGATGCTAGCGTACCTTTCCGCACCTCGAAGAGATGCCGCCGCCATGCAAGCACGGTTCGGCCGCTACGAGCTCGTGAGGCGTCTCGCCGGCGGCGGCATGGGCGAGGTGTACCTCGCCCGCCAGCGAGGCCTGGCCGGGTTCCAGAAGCTGGTGGTGATCAAGACCCTGCTCCCGCAACTCTGCGACGACGAGGAGTTCATCGCGATGTTCACGGACGAGGCGCGGCTGTCCGCGCAGCTCATCCATCCGAACATCTGCCAGGTCTTCGAGTTCGACGAGATCGGCGGCACCTACTACATCGCCATGGAGTACCTGCGCGGCGAGGACCTCCGCCGGCTGTTTCGCGCCTGCCAGGAGCAAGGCAGGCCGATTCCTGTGCCGCTCATCTGCCGGATCGTGGCGGACGCGGCCGCCGGGCTGGCCTTCGCGCATTCGCTGCGCGACCCGGCCGGGCGGCCCTACGGCATCGTCCACCGGGACATCTCTCCCCAGAACATCCTGGTGACGCTCGACGGCGGAGTGAAGATCATCGACTTCGGCATCGCCAAGGCCGCCGGGCGCTCGCAGCACACCCGCACCGGCGCGCTCAAGGGGAAATGCAGCTACATGAGCCCGGAGCAGGCCGCCGGCGAATCCGTCGACGCGCGCGCGGACATCTTCGCGCTCGGGATCGTCCTGCACGAGCTGCTCACCGGGCGCCGTCTGTTCAAGGCGGACGACGACGCGCAGACGCTCGCGCGAGTGCGCGAGTGCCGCGTGCCGCCGCCGTCGCAGGTCGACCCGCGGATCGATCCGGGGCTGGATCGGATCGCCCTCCAGGCGCTGGCGAAGGCGCCCGCCGATCGGTACGGCACCGCTCACGAGATGCGGCTCGCGCTCGAGGAGTGGCTCATCGAGGGGCGCAAGAGCGCCTCCACTGCACATCTCGCCGGGTTCCTCGAGGTGATCTACGCGGACCGGCTGGAGAGGGAGGCCACCGAGCAGGCGCCCACTCCGGCGACCCAGCGCACGCCGACCGGATCCCCGCACGGGAGCGGCGCCGACTCGCGCGTCCGCACCGGAAGCACGTCGCGCCGCTCCGGCCGGCGCGCAGCGACGGTGGCGGCGGCGATCGCCGCGGCGGTGGTCGCGATCGGGCTGGTCGGCTTCTTCACCGTGCGCGCTCCGGTGCAGCCGCCTGCCGCCGCGGCGCTCGCGGTCCTTGCCGATGCGGAGCGCAAGGCGCCGCCGCGGACGGTGACCGTGGTGCTCAAGACCGAGCCTGCCGGAGCAGCCATCGCCGAGCGCGGCGCGCTGCTCGGCACCTCGCCCCACGTGTGGAGCGCGACCGTGGGCGAGCACCAGCTCACCTTCCAGCTCGCAGGGTACCGCGATGCGACCCAGGACCTGGTGACGAACGCGGACGGCCAGGAATTCCTGGTCCGGCTCGCGCCGGTGCGCTCCGTGCAGCGCCGGGTGAAGGACCCGGCGATCAAGGCGGAGCGCTGAGTGGCGGCGCGGGGGGCCTACGCCATCGCCGTCCTCTGCGCGCTGGCGGCCGGCCGCGCGGCGCGCGCAGACTCGGTCGCCGACGAAGCGGATTTCCGGTTCCACCGCGGCGTGAACCTGTACGCCCGCGGCCGCACCGAGGACGCGCTCTCCGAGTTCCTCGCCTCCAACCGGCTGGTGCGCAATCGGAACGTGATCCAGAACGTCGCGCGCTGCTTCGAGCGGCTGCGCATGTACAACGAGGCATGGCGCTGGTACTCGGATCTGCTCGCCGAGCCGCTGCCGGAAACCGAGCGGCGCGATCTCGCCGCCGCGCTGGAGAGGCTGCAGCCTTCGCTCGCGCTCTTGCGGATCTTCAGCGATCCTCCGGGCGCGACCGTCTATCTCGATCGCAAGGACCTCGGCGCGCGGGGGCAGACGCCGATTACCCTGGCGCTCCCGCCCGGGGCCGCGACTGCCATCGTCGAGGCAACCGGGCACAAGCGGGCCGAGGCCCGCGTGCAATTGCAGATCGGCAAGATCTCCCTGCTGCAGCTCGCGCTGCCCCAGGTCCAGGGCGAGATCGAGGTGGACGGCTGGCCGCGGGCGTTCGAGCTGCGCATGGACCGGCCGGACGCACCGGTCCAGCTCGCCGCGAGCGGCAGGGCGCGTCTCCCCGCCGGACCCCACCTCCTGCATGTCAGCGCGCCGGGCCACGTTGCGCAGCAGCTCGCGGTGGAGGTCCCGGCGGAGGCTACCGCCCAGGTGTCGTTCAAGCTGCTCGCGCTGCCGCCTCCCTCAGGCACGCTGATCGTCCGCGCCAACGTCGACGGCGCGCTGGTCCGGGTGGACGGCAAGGAGATGGGCTTCACGCCGGGCGTCATCGACAACCTGCCGGTGGGGACCCACCACATCGAGGTCATGGCGGATGGCCGGGAGACCGCCGTGGAGCGCCTCGAGGTGGAAGCGAACGTCCGGCGACCCGTCGACGTCAAGCTGCGCTACGCGGTACCGCGGGTGGTGGCGGCCGAAAAGTCGCTCACACGCGCGCAGGACGCGCCCGCATCGGTGACGGTGATCAGCGGCGAGGAGATCCGCGGCTTCGGCTACACCACGCTGTCGGAAGCGCTCCGCGCCGTGCGCGGCTTCTACACCAGCTCCGACCGCGACTACGACTCGACCGGCGTGCGCGGCTTCTCGAGCCCCGGCACCTACAACAACCGCATCCTGGTCCTCTCCGACGGCCACGTCACCAACGACGTCTCGGTGGGCCAGGGCGCGGTAGGGCGGGACTTCGACGCCGACCTCTCCGGCGTGGAGCGCATCGAGATCGTGCGCGGCCCGGGGTCGGTGCTGTACGGCAGCGCCGCGTTCTTCGCGGTCGTCAACGTGGTCCACCGCGCTCCCGCCGAAGGACGGCATGCCGAGGTCGGCGCGCAGGTCGGCACGCTGGGCGAGAACACGGGCCACGCGATCGCTTCCTGGGCAGGCGCGGGTGGATCGCTCTGGGCGCGCGCGAGCGGCGCGGACCTGAGCGGCGAGCCCGTGTTCGCATCGCCCGCGGCGAGCGGGCCGGCGGCGGGGTTCGCGAGGGGCCTCGACGGCGAGCGCGCCGGGCACCTGGACCTGCGCGCGCGCGCCGGCGAGCTGACGCTGTCCGGTTCGTACAACTGGCGGCGCAAGGCGCTGCCCACCGCCGCCTTCGATACGGTGTTCGCGGCTCCCGGAACACAGACCACCGACCTGCGCGGCTTCCTCGAGGCGCAGGTCGCCCATGCCTTCGCGAACGGCCTGGGGATCGATGCGCGCGCCGCGTTCGATGCCGAGCGCTACCGCGGCGACTGGCAATATCGGAGCGCCGGAGCGGGCTACGACTCGAGCCTCGAGAACTGGGGCACCGCCGAGCTGCGCTTCCGGCTGCCCGCGATGGCAGGCCACCGGGTGTTCGTGGGCGGCGAGATCCAGGATCGGTTCCGGATCCACGTGCTCTCGGTCACGCCGGGCAAGCAGACCTTCGACAATGGCCCGGGAAACCCGGCCGGCGCTCCGGACAGCGAGGTGATCTACAGCGCCTACGCCGGCGACGACTGGCGCATCTCGCCGCGGCTCCTGCTCGACGCCGCCGTGCGGATCGACGACTACGCCGATTCCTTCGGCGCGGTGGTGAACCCGCGCATCGCGCTGATCGCGCAGCCCTACGCGGCCGGGACCACCAAGCTGCTGTTCGGGCGCGCCTTCCGCGCGCCGGGCATCTACGAGCGCTTCTTCAACGACGGCGGAGCCTCACAGATCGCCGCCCGGGACCTGCGGCCCGAGCGGGTGACGACGGTCGAGCTCGAGCACGCGCACCAGCTGAGCGAGGAGGTTTCGCTCCTGGTCGCCGGCTACTTGAGCCGCATCGAAAAGCTGATCCGCGCCGCGCCGGCAGGAACGTTGCCGGACGGCACCGTGCTGAGCCAGTTCCAGAACCGCGAGGGGTTCGTGCACGGCGCCGGCGCCGAGGCCGAAGTGCGCTGGACGGCGGGGCCGGGCGCGATGTTCTCCGCCTGGTACGCCTGGAGCCGGGTCCGCGACGACACCGGCACCGGCTTGTTCCGCGGAGCTCCGATCCCCAACTCGCCCGAGCACACCGGCGCGGTGCGGGTCCTCTACCCGGTGGTGCCACAAGTATTGTCGGTGTCCACCGAGGCGGTCTACGGCGGCCCGCGCCACACCGTGGCCGACTCGACCGAGCCGGATCGGCTGGTCGGAGAATCGTTGCAGTGGAATGCCGGACTGTCGGGCGAATACGCCCGCTGGAACCTGCGCTATGGCGCGTTCGTCTACGACCTGCTCGACCAGCGCGTCTCGCTGCCCGGCGGACCCGAGATCCCGTTCCCCGGGCACGCCGTGCCGCAGATCGGACGCACGCTGCGCCTGCAGCTGGGGGCGTCGTTCTGATGCTGTTCCTCGGCGCCAGCGAGGTGGAGGCGGCCGGGCTGCGGATGCCGGAGGTGCTGGAGATCGTCGCGGCCGCCCTGGAGGACAAGGCGGCGGGGCGCGTCGAGCTGCCGCCCAAGCTGGGCCTCTCACCGCGGCCCGGCGCCGTGCTGCACGCGATGCCGGCGCGGGCCGGCGACGCGGTGGGCATGAAGTGGATCGCGTCCTTCCCGGAGAACCGCGCGCGCGGGCTGCCGCCGACCGCGGGAATCATCGTGCTGAACGACGCGACGACCGGCATCCCGCAGGCAGTGCTCGACGCCGATTGGATCACCACCATGCGCACGGGAGCCGTGGCCGCAGTCGCCGCCCGGACCCTGGCGCGGCCCGGCGCTGCCGTGGCCGCGATCCTCGGGCCCGGTCGCGTGGGCGCGGCGGCGCTGCAGGCGCTGCGGCTCGCGCTGCCGGGGCTGAGGACCGTGCGAGCCTGGGCGCCCCGCGCGGAGACCGCGCGGCGCTTCGCGGGTGAGCACCACGCGGAGGCGACGACGACGGCCGAGCAGGCGGTCCGCGGCGCGGACGTGATCGTCACCGCAGCGCCCTGGCCCGGCGGTCCGCCCCACGTCGAACCTGGCTGGCTCGCGCCGGGCGCCTTCGCCTGCTCCCTCGATTACGACGCCACCTTCACGCCCGAGGCGGCGAACGCCTTCGACGTCCGGGTCACCGACGACGTGGCGCAAATGGACCTCGCCCGCGCGAAGGGCTCGTTTCCCAACTGGCCCCGCTTCTCCGAGCTGTGCATGGCCCGCCGCAAGGACCCGGATCAGCGCATCCTCTGCGCCGCCCTCGGCCTGGCCATCTTCGACATCGCGGTAGCCACCCGCATCCTCCAACTCGCACTCGATCGTCGCGCCGGACGCGAGGCAGACTAGAAGCGTTTCTTCGCGGGAAACGCTTCTGGTCACTCTCGCGGCTAGCTAGTCCAGGCTCACTCTTCGGATTGTTCCTGCTCCTGCTCTTGCAGCTTGGCGCGGAGGAGGTCGCCCAGGGTGCCGAAACCCTTGCCTGGAGGAGGGGCCTTGCGGCGGTAGGCCTCGTACCGGCCCCGCTCGTCGATGTCGACGATCTGCGCCTTGAACTGGGTGCCGACTGGCGTGGTCCTCTGGTTGTCGGAGCCGCGCGGCGTGCCCAGCTCCGCGTTGGGGACCAGTCCCTTGCCCTCCGCCCAGGAGACGAACACGCCATAGGGCTCGACGCGGTCCACTTTCGCGTCGACCATGTCCCCCACCCGCGCGCGGCGGCCGGCGGCCTTCTTCTCCGGAGCGGCCGGCGCCTGCGCTTCTTCCTCGGAGATCCGCCGCAGCGCGACCCGCTTCTGCGCGTCGTCGATCGACTCGACCTGCACCTCGATGGTCTCGCCTTCCTTCACCACCTCGCGCGGGTGCTGCACGTGGCGGTTGGACAGGGCGGACACGTGGACCAGCCCATCCACGCCCGGGAACAGCTCCACGAAGGCGCCGAACGGCTGCAGGCGCGCCACCTTGCCTTGGAGCCGCGCGCCCTCCTTGAGCTGCGGCCGCGCGGCGTCCCACGGGTCCTGCTCGAGCGCGCGCAGGGAGAGCGCGATGCGCTCGTGCCCTTTCTCGTCCTTCTCGATGCGCAAGATCTGCACGCGCACGTTCTGGCCGGGCTTCACCACGTCCTGCGCGTGCGCCACTCGCTGGTGGGACAGCTCGGACACGTGCACCAGGCCCTCCAGTCCGCCCAGATCCACGAACGCGCCGAAGTCGCGCACCGAGCTGACCGTGCCGTCCAGCACCGCCCCGACCTCCAGCTTCTTGCGCAGCTCGACGGCCTGGGTGGCGCGCTCCTCCTCGAGCAGGGCGCGCCGGGAAAGGATCGCGTTCCCGCCCCGGATCTCCATCACGCGGAACTTGAGCTTCTGCCCGACGAACTGGGCGGGGTCCTCGACGAAGCGGACGTCGATCTGCGAGGCCGGGCAGAAGGCGCGCAGACCGCCCAGATCGACCTCCAGGCCGCCCTTGTTCTGCGCCGTCACGGTGCCCTCGACCGGCACCTTCGATTCGAGCGCCTGCTGCAGGACCTCGCGGCCGGCGCCCTTCGGCACCGCGCGCGTCATCACCGGCGTGCCGTCGGCGATCGAGAGCACGTAGGCCTCGACGGTGTCGCCCGCTTGCACGAGCAGCTCGCCCTTGTCGTTGCGCAGCTCGCGCAGGTCGATGATCGCCTCGCCCTTCCCTCCCAGGTCGAGGTAGCCGATCTCGGATCCGACGTGTGCGACGCGCGCCTGCACCTTCTGGCCCAAGCGGAGCTTCTGCGGTTTGTGCGCCGACTTCTCGCTCTCGGCGAACAGCGCGGCGAAGTCGCCTGCTTCGTCGGCGCCGGGCTGCGCGAACGCCGACTCCGGAGCCGCGTGCGCTGCGCCCTGCTCGGGCGCGGCCGCGTCGCCGGCCGGCGTGGATCCCTCCTCGGGCGCCGCCGCGGGCGGCTGCGCCGCCTCCTCGCGCTTTCCCAGCGACGGCCGGCGCACCACCACCGGCATCTTGCGCTCCTCCTTGCGCGGCCTGCGCGCAGGGGGCGGGCGTGGAGCGCGATCCTCGGGCCGCAGCTCGACCGAACCGATGATCTCGGCAAAGGTGGGCGCGGACGGCTTCCGCTTGGCGGCCTCGGGCGGCGGGGGCGCGGGCTTCTTCGGCTCCTTGCGCTCGGGCTCCGGGGGCCGGGAGGCGGCCTTCATGATGTCTTCGAACGACGGCGGCTTCGACTTGTCGGTCATGCGCTGATCGCTTCCGGGCTGATCGCTTCCGGTACGAGACGAGAGCCGGGCGTCATACCACGGCACAAGTCGCCGTCGATAGGTGCCGCGCGCCCCGAAGGTCAAGCGCGTGGGGTCGGGCGGCGGCGTCCGACCGCCTCGATCTGCTCCGTCAGCTCGCGCATGTTGCGCAGCAGGTAGACGTCGTCGGGCAGCGCGATCCGCGCCATGCCCGCTCCGCCGACCACCACCCGGCCTCCCGCGTTCCGGGCCACGCGCGCAGCCAGCTCGATCTGGTCCTGCAGAGCGCGGTCCTCGGCCGGCACCGTGGAAGCGAGCGCAACCAGCTGAGCCCGGCTGCGCTGCACCAGGTCGGCGAGGTCTTTGGCGGGAGTCGCCGCCAGGGGCGCGAGCACCTCGAACCCGCGCGCACGGAGCAGGCACGCCGCCATGCGCGGCGCGACGTCGTGCTGCTCGCCCGCCACGGCCGCCACCACGGCGGTTCCCCGGTCCCCCCGGTTGGGCTCTCCGGGAGCCTCGGCCAAGGGCTGCGCCCGGGCGATGGCCTCCACCACCGCCTGCGTGGCCACGTGCTCGTCGGCGATGCTCAGGTTGCACGCCTGCCACCGGGACCCGATCCGCTGCAGCGCGGGCGCGACGACGTCGTCAAAAATGACTGCCAGGTCGTGGCCGTGGAGCCTCAGCGCGGCCATCTGCGCTACCAGCGACGATGCATCGCCTGCCAGCGCGCTCTTCTCGACGGCGGCGATGGCCTCGTCACCCCCGGCCTCCTCGCCGGGCGTCAGCTGGGCCGGCAACGTCTCGGCCACCTGGTAGTTGCGCCGCTGCACGAACGCGGTAACGTCGCGGAGCCGGAACTTGCGGTGCCCGCCGGGCGTGCGGAAACAGTCGATCTCGCCGGCATCTGCCCACCTCTTGACGGTCGCCTCCCCGACGCCCAGCAGCTGGGCGACCTGCCTCGTCGACAAGACGTCGGTCTTCACGGCGCGTGCGCTCCCATGTACCAGGGGGTTCATGGTGCCTGCCTCCGGGCGTTTCGAGCGTTTCGATGCGGCGGCAGACGTCTTGGATTCAGGAAGCCAGACCTTGCTGATGTCCGTTCGCTCACGAGGATGCGCCCGATGACCGAGCGCGGCCGATTCGCCCCGAGCCCGACCGGCGAGCTGCACCTCGGCAACGCGCGGACCGCCATCCTCGCCTGGCTGTGGGCCCGGTCGGAGGGTGGCGGATTCACCCTGCGCGTCGAGGACCTCGACCGGCCCCGCGTCCGACCGGGCCTGGCGGCGCGCCAGCTGGAAGAGCTGGCCTGGCTGGGCCTGACTTGGGACGAGGGTCCCGACCCGCGGACCGGCCACGATCTGGGCGGGCGCGGCCCCTATCGCCAGTCGGAGCGCACCGCCCTCTACGAGGCCGCGCTGGCACGTCTGGGCGACCAGGTCTACGAGTGTTTCTGCTCGCGCGCGGAGATCGCTTCGGCGAGCGCGCCGCACGGTCCCCAGGACGACGGACCGCCCTATCCCGGCACCTGCGCGCACCTGAGCGCGGCGCAACGGGCGGAGCGCCGGCGCACTCGCGCGCCCGCCCTGCGCCTGCGCGTCCCGCCCGGCCCGATCGCCTTCCACGACGAGTTGCAGGGCGCGCAGGAGTTCGATCCGCAGGCGGCGGTCGGCGACTTCGTGCTGCGCCGCGCCGACGGCATCTTCGCCTATCAGCTCGCGGTGCTCGTCGACGACGCGGCGATGGGCATCACCCAGGTGCTGCGAGGCGACGACCTGCTTCCCTCCACCGCCCGGCAGATCCTGCTCTATCGCCTGCTGGGCTTGCGCCAGCCGCGGTGGGCGCATGCCGGCCTCGTCGCCGGCACGTCCGGCGAGCGGCTGTCCAAGCGCGACCGCGCGGCATCGCTGTCTGCATTGCGGGCGGCGGACCGCGATCCAGGCGAGATCGTCGCGCGGCTGTGCGCGCTGTCCGGCCTGCCGGAGCTGCCGGGCCGTGCCCTGGCCGATCGGGTCTCGACGTTCGCGCTCGACCGGGTCTTGCCCGGAACGGTCCGCCTGGATCGCGCTTGAACGCGACGGTTGCCGGCCCGGGACGGGCGTGATACTGCCGCGCGTTCGCAAGGCTGGAATCTTGGCGGGCCCGAGGAAGCTCGGATAAGAACGGGGCGGCATGTCGGAGAAAGAGCAAGGCATCGAGGTCGAAGGAACGGTGCGCGAAGAGCTCGCCGGCGGGAACTACCGCGTCGAGCTGGACAGCAAGCACTCCGTCCTGGCGTACGCCTCGGGCAAGATGCGGAAGTTCCGCATCCGCATCCTGCCTGGCGACCGGGTCAAGCTCGAGCTGTCCCCCTACGACCTGACCCGCGGCCGCATCACCTACCGCCAGAAGTAGACGGCGTTCTCAAGATACGCCGTGCAGGCGGAGGAACTTCTCCACCGCCAGGGAGATGAGCTCGGGCTGCTCGACCAGGGCGGCGTGAGTGCCGCCGCGCACGACCAGGAGCTCGGCTCCGGGGATCCGCTCCGCCAGCTCGCGCGATCGCGCGACAGGCGTGAAGAGGTCGCGCTCGCCCGCTACGACCAGCGTGGGGACCCGCACTTCCGAAAGCAGCGCGCTCGCATCGTGCGAGAGCAGGTCGCGCGCCAGCGCGAAGTAGGCCCGCAGATCGAGCTGCAGCAGGTGCTGGAAGTAGGGCTCGAACTCCTCGCGCGGACAGAGGTCGGGGTGGACCATGCCCAGGGCGCGGACCGCTTCCCAGACGAACGGTAGCTGCAGCGCCGCGCGAAGCCCCTTCTCGGCCAGCGACGCGTTGCGCGCGACCACCTCGAGCAGCAGCGTAAGCACGGGCGTCAGCGCTGCCCCGCCCACGAAGCTTCCGAACACCCCGCCCGCGGCGCCCATCACCGGCACCAGCGCGCGCACACCGGCGGGGCGCAGGCGGTAGGCCTCCAGCGAAACCTGCGCGCCCATCGAATGCCCGAGCAGCACGGCCTCGCCTGCGCCCACGCGATCCGCCACGGTCCACAGGTCGCGCGCGCACTGCGCCACGGTGACGCCTTCGGGATGCTCGGGCACCGGCGTGCGGCCATGCCCGCGATAGTCCCAGGTCACGACCGTGTGGGTGGGCGCGAAATGCTGCGCGAGCCGCCGCCAGAAGAAGGTCGAGACTCCGATTCCGTTCGAGCAGAGCAGCGCAGGACCCGCACCCTCGGCGCGCCAGCAGAGCACGGCGCCGTCCGGCGCCTCGGCGCTGCCGACCCGCACCGGCGGGGTCACTGGCCGCTGCCGGGGGCCTTCGGCGGAGTTGTCTGGGCGGGCGGAGGCGTGTCGCCGGGCGGCGCCGCCTGCGCTGGGACAGCGGTCTGCTCGGGCGGAGCAGTCTGCGGCTGCTGCGTTCTGTCCGGCGGCGGCACGGTCTGCGCCGGGGTTGTCGTCTGCACGGGCAAGGTGGTCTGCGCGGGCGGAGCAGCCTGGCCGGGCGGACGGGCCGGAGAGGACGGGGCCGGTTCGACGATGCGGAACTCGACGCGCCGGTTGGCCGCGCGGCCCGCCCGGTTGGTGTTCGGCGCGATCGGCCGCGCCGGTCCGAAGCCTTCGGAGACGATGCGCGAGCGCAGCACGCCCTGCCGGACGAGGAACTCCTTCACCGAGTCGGCGCGCTCCTGCGACAGCTTGAGGTTGTGGTTGCGGGACCCGACGTTGTCGGTGTGCCCTTCGACGCGCACCATGACCGCCGGCGCGTCTTTCAAGGCGCGCGCAACCTGCCGCAGGACCCGGTAGCTGTTCTTGAGGATGATCGCCTTGTTGGGCGCGAAATGGATCTGCTGCTTCAGCTCGATCCGGTCCTTGCGGACGATGATCAGCGTCTGCTTGCGGGGGCAGCCGAAGTTCTCCTTCGGACCGGGCTCGTCGGGGCAGCGGTCGTCCTTGTCGGCCACGCCGTCGCGGTCGCGATCGGGCCACGGACATCCGAAGTTGTCCTTGGGTCCAGGCTGGTCGGGGCAGCGATCGATGTCGTCGGTGATCCCGTCGCGGTCGCGGTCGCCGCTGAGCGGGCAGCCGTGGTTCGAGGCGGGCCCCGGGACCTCGGGGCAGAAGTCCTCGACGTCGGGCACGCCGTCGCCGTCCGCGTCGGTCATGGCCACCCTGGCGACCGGCCGCCCGGGCTGCTCGCGGATGACCACGCTGACGGCGCCGCACTGCTGGGAGCCAGCCACCGCGGCGTGGGCAGCGCGCTGCGCGAGCGCGACGTGGTCGTCCGCCCGGCCCCCGTTGCCTTGCGACAATTCCAGCTCGGCGAAGCGAAGGTTCGCCTCGGCGGCGGCGAGATCGCGAGGGGCGCACTGATCGGCGCGCTGCTTGCGCGCGACGGCCAGGTCGTTCTCGACCAGCCGCATCCGCTCGCGCACGGCGCCGCCGGTGGCGCAGGAGCAGAGCGCGATCAGGAGCGCGCAAAGGGAGCGCCGCATCCTACCGGTTCCTCGTCGGGGGCTGCTCGGGCGCGGCCTGCGGCCGCGTCACCGTCGCCGGGGACGCAGGCGCGGGATCGGCCGCGGCGCCGGCGCGCTGGCCGCTGCCGGCCCGATCCACCGCCTCGCGGGCGAACCGCAGGCTCTGCCTGGCCAGATCCTCGGCGGCGCCGTACTGGGCGCGTCCGCTCTCCTCGCGCGCTTTCGCCAGGTACAGCTCGGCGGTGACGGTCTCGTACGGAGCGAGTCGCTCGCCGTCCGCGGCGCGCGCGCGGGCCACGGCCGCCTCGGCGTCGCCGATGACGGAGGTCGCGCGCACCGGGCCGCAGCCCACCGCGAGGAGGACGAGCAGGCAGGCAGCGGGTCGGCAGGTCGCGAACACTCTCAACTTCGCTAAAGCAAGGAGTCCCCCCTGTCAAAGAACCGACCGGGCGGCGGAGTCTCCGGCGACGCTGTGCGACACCCGCCCGGGGACGGCGGTTGGCGGGTACCCGCCCGGGCAGTTAGGCTGCTCCCATGCTCGCGCTCGCGCTCCTGCTCGCCACCGCTCCGGTGCTGGAGATGTCGGACCAGCAGCTCGACCGCGCCATCGCCGACGCGCACCTGGTGCCGGCCATCGGCGAGCGCATCGAGCGGCTCTCCTCGCTTTTCGTCGGGGTTCCCTACGGGGAGTACCCGCTCGGCGAGGGCAGCGGAGTCGAGCCGCAGCCGCGCTGGCGCGTCGACAAGGTGGATTGCCAGACCTTCGTGGAGACGGTGCTGGCGATGGCCAACGCGAAGTCCCTCGACCGGGCGCGCGCGGTCCTCGACGACATCCGCTATGCGGGCGACCCGCCCAAGGTGGGCTTCGCCACCCGCAACCACTTCACCGAGGCGCAGTGGCTGCCCTCGAACGCGGCGAAAGGCTACCTCCGCGAAGAGACCCGCACCGTCGAGCCGCGAGCGGCGTCGACCACGCTGACGCTGCGCCGGGTCCAGTGGGAGAAGGTGCCGGGCCTCCGGCGCCTGTCACCGGCCAAGATTCCCAAGGGCGAGTTTCCCATCCAGTACCTGAGCCTGGATCAGGCGAAGAAGCGCGCAGGCAGCATCGAGCCCGGCTCGGTCCTCCTGGTGGTGCGGCAGCACGATCCTAAGCGCGTCGTGCGCGTGTCGCACATGGGGTTCGTGGTGAGGAAGGATGGTCGGCTGTATGTGCGCCACGCCTCGTTCGGCGACGAGCACCGCGTGATCGACCTCGAGCTCTCCCAGTTCCTGGACAAGCAGCGGGAGTACAAGAAGTGGCCGGTCCAGGGGATCGCGCTGGCCCTTCCCCTCGACGCCCAGGCCCGCGTGAAGCAACTCACCGCCTCCCGCTAATTTGCCGCAGGGTGGGACTAGAAACGTTTCACGCGAAGCGCGGAAGATTGGGAAGCGCGGAAGGTCTCTGGGCACGTGCGTACTCGGGCGAACGAGTCGACTCGCGAAAGGATCTTCGCGCGCTTCCGACCCTTCCGCGCTTCGCGTGAAACGCTTTTAGGCGTCCTCGCGGCCCTTTTAGGCGTCCTCGCGGCCCTCTTCGGCGGCTTCGGCTTGTTCGGCGGCGAGGGCGGCCGAATCGGGGTCGGCTTCCAGGGCGGCGCGGCGTTCGGCGAGGAGGGACCGGGCCTGGTCGAGGTCGCGCACCGGGACCAGCAGGCTGAACAGGTCGACCGGCGCGTCCAGCTTTCCGGCGAAGTCGCTGCGCGGCGAGCGGACGATGGCGGGGATACCGGCATCCTCCAGCGCGCGCCAGAGCAGATCGGCCTCCAGCGCGTCGGCGGCCGTCCCGGCGACCTCGAAGTCCCCCGGGTCGTCGGGCGAGTCCTGGATCTCGTCCTCGTCGCCTTCGCTCGGATGCAGCAGGTCCGCCATGGGCACCCCCCGGCTGGACAGATAGCCCCGTCCCGCCGGCCGTACAAGGCCGGTCAGCCGCCGCCGTCCGCCTCGGGGAGGTCGAGGTCGACCTTCCAGAGCCCACCTTCGCGGACGACGCGGTAGGTGCGCGCGCGGCCGGATTGGTCGACCACCTCGACCTGCGCCACGTCTCCCTGCCGGGAGACTTCGCGCACCTCGACCTTCCCTGAAAGGAGCGCCGAGCCGAACAGCATCTGCCGCCCGGATTCGGGCACCCCGCCCGCGTCGGGCGCAGCGGCGCGCGCCCGCGCCGCCATCCGGTCGGCAGCCTGCTGCGCGCGCGAGGACAAGAGCGCGTACGCGCCTGCCGCGTCGCCTCGCTGGAGCGCCGCCGCGAATTCCTGCACCGCCTCCACCGGACCGGCAGCCCCCGGAGGGGGCGCCGCCGGTTTGCAGCCGAACAGGCACAGCAGGAGCGCCGCGCGTCGCACGCGTGCGCAGTACCGGTTACAGGCGAAGAGCGCAATCACTTCCGGCGCACGTCCGTCCATTCGCGGCCAGTCCGCGCGGCGCGTTCCTGCCGCGGCTCACCCGGGAGCGGCCCTGGGTTCACGAATCGGGCGCGGTACACCGGCTGCCCCGTCCGCGCGTACCGGCGCTCGCGGGTCGACAGCACTTCCGGCGGGTCGGGGGACAGCTGCCCCGGTCCGGCCGCATTCACGAACCCAGCCTCCTCCCAGGTGGCCACCGCCGCCTCCGCGTAGGCGCGGACGTCGGTGCGGAAGTCCACTGCGCCACCGGCCCGGAGCAGCAGGCGCATCCGCGCGGCCAGCTCGACGTCGACCATCCGGCGCTTGTTGTGCCGCTTCTTCCACCACGGGTCGGGAAACTGCACGTGCAGCGCCGACAGCGATCCCGCGGCGAAGAGCCGCGGGACCAGCAGCTTGGCGTCTCCTTGCAGGACGACGAGGTTCCCTAGCCCCCGCTCCGCGCCGCGCGAGCGGATCAACTCGCAGTCGGCGCGCCGCGTCTCGATGCAGACGAGGTCGACCTCCGGGTGCGCTGCGGCGTGATCGAGCGCGAAGCCGCCCCGCCCCGGCCCGATCTCCAGCTCCAGCGGCGCCGCCCGCCCGAAGTCGCGCGCCCAGTCCGGAAACGCCTCGCCGGGATTCGCGCAGCCGTGCGGAACCACGGCGGTTTGCAGAGCGGGCGCGTCCTTGCCAGCCATCGGAACTCTTGATACCTGTCTCGCGCCTTCAGAGACAACGAGGTTGCTCCCATGTGGAAGCGTTTCAGGCGCGCGATGCGTTCGATGTTCGGCTGGATGATCTCCGCCGCCGAGGATCCCGAGATGATCCTCGAGCAGAACATCCGCGACCTGAACGATCAGGTTCCGAAGATGAACGAATCGATCGCCATGGTGAAGGCGAACGTGACGCTGCTCGACAAAGAGAACCAGAAGTACAAGAACGACAGCGCCGACCTGACCGCCAAGGTGAAGGCCGCCCTGCAGGCGGGCCGCGAGGACATCGCCACCACCTACGCCACCCAGCTGCAGACCCTGCGCGGGGCCATGCTCCGCAACGAGCAACAGCTCTCGGCCGCCCGCCAGGCATACGACAAGGCGATGCAGGTGAAGCAGGCGTTCATGCGGGAGAAGGACCGCAAGACGAACGACGCGATGCAGGCGCTGCGCGACGCGCGGCGCGCCAAGTGGCAGAGCAAGGTGGCCGACGCGATGGAGAGCTTCCAGGTCGCGGGCATCGACGCCACGCACGACGAGATGCTGCAGAAGATCCAGGAGACCACCGCGGTCAACGAGGCGCGCATGGACATGGCGCTCTCGAACGTCGACACGCAGGGCATGAAGATCGAGGAAGAGGCGGAGAAGATCCGCGCCGGCGAGCTGCTCAAGCAGTTCAAGCAGGAGATGGGGCTCGAGGGTCCGGCGGAGACGGGCGGCGGCGACAAGACCATCGGCAAGAAGGTCGGGGTCCAGTAAGGCCACATGGCGTCCGGCGAGGGTTACGTCAAGGAAGCGTTCCTGATGAAGCCCAATCTGATCGGGCTCGCGATGGGGACGGTGGCGAGCCTCGCGGTCTTCCCACCGCTCTTGCTCGGCCTTCTGGCCGTGGAGGGCGCCTACCTGTGGTCGATGAGCAGGAACCCCCGTTTCCAGCGGATGGTGCGATCGCGCCGCGGCGGGTTCTAGGACTGCGCTCGGTGCGACGAGTCGTGCCCTGGCTGCTGCTCTTCGCGGCGGCGTGCGCGCGCGAGCGGGCCGCGAAGTCCGCCGAGGAGCTGCTCCCGGAGCCGGCCCAGGGCGCGCTGGTCACCGCGCCCCTCGCCGGCGTCGCGCGGGACGTCTCGGCCTTGCTCCAGCGCGCGGCGCAGATCCCCGGAGGCGAGCAGCTCGGCGATTCGCGGCGCACGATGCAGGCGCAGCTCGGATTCGATCCGCTGTCGCGCGACGGCCAGCTCGCAGCCGGGCTCGACCCGGACCGGGCCGCTGCGCTGGTGCTGCTGCCGGCTGGCGGGCGCCCCGGTTGGGTCGCCGCGCTCCCGCTCACCAAGCCGGACCTGTTCGCGCAGACCGTGGACCGGCTGCTGCGCGAGCGCGCTGCCTTCGCCGTGCGCCAGGACGAGGCCCGCGGGAGGACCCGGGTGGCCGTGTACTCCCGCGAAGGCCAGGCCGATCGGGTCGCGTTCGCGGTCGTGCGGGGATACGGCATCCTGGCGCGCGGGGCGGATCCCGCCGCCGACGTCGCAGCGACGGCCGAGCGCGACCCTTCACAGTCGCTCGCACAGGATGCGAGGCTTGCGGCCGCCCGCAAGCAGCTCGGAGGCCAGGACCTGACCATCTTCGCCCCGCGCGGCTCGGGGCTGTTGCAACGGATCACCCCTCGCCCGCTCCCCGGAGATCTGGCCATCGGGCTGACCGGCACCTCGGGCGGACTCTCCAGCAAGCTGTTCTTCCAGGCATCTCCGCAGGAGGCGCAGCGCATCCAGGCGGGGCTGCCGGGCGGAGCCGGCGGGCTCGTGCGCTTCCTCCCGCCCGACGCACCGCTGGTCGCGCGCGCCGGGCTCCAGCCAGCCGAAGTGCTGCGGGAGGCGCGGCGCATCCCCGAGGTGGCGCAGGTGCTTTCGCAGCTCGGGGAGCCGCTCACGCAGGAGATCGCGGCGTCGCTGCTCCCCGGAGCCGCGCTCTCGGTTGCGCTGGCGCCGCGCGCGAACCTCGGCGCGCTGGTCGACTTCGACTGGCGGCGGCGCAGCCCGTTCGAGACCTTCCAGGTGGTCGCGCTCGCGCCGGTGGCCGACCGGGCGCGGCTCGAGCGCGCCTTCGAGGCAGCCGCGCGCGCGCTGCCCCGCATCGGAGCACAAGCCTCGCGCAGCGGATCGGGGTGGCAGGCCCGTTATCCCGGCGGCGAAGGACCACGGTTCGGCGTGCGTGAGCTGGGCGGAAAGCCGGTGGCGTACCTCCTGGGAGGCGGGATCCAGCCGGAGCAGCTCGCGCCCGGCGAGCAGCGCGCCGCCGTGCTGGAGCAGGACGCCGGCGCGGCGTTGCTCCTCGATTTCGGCAAGCTCGCGGAGAAGGTGCGCGGGCTTCCGGAAGGCGCGTACGGATCGGGGCCGCAGGCCTACGTGGCGCGCTCGGTGGTGAGCCAGGTGCTGGAGCCGCTCGCGCCGGTGCGCCTGATGGCCACGGCGGTCCCTGGCGGGCAGGGAGTCGACGCGGAGATCTCGGTCGCCATCGCTCCGGGGAAACCTTGAGCGCCATCGAGCTCCGCGCCCTGCGCAAGCGCTATCCACCGCGTGCCCCGGGCGCCGCGCCGCAGGAGCTCTGGCGCGGGCTCGACCTCACCGTGGACGAGGGCGAGTTCGTCGCCATCGAGGGCCAGAGCGGGACCGGCAAGAGCACGCTGCTCCACGTGTTGGGCGGGCTCGACCGCGACTACGAAGGGGAGGTGCTGGTCCTCGGCGAGCGGCTCCGCGGCCTGTCCGACGCGCGGCTCGCGGCGCTGCGCCACGCCCGCATCGGTTTCGTCTTCCAGAGCTTCAACCTGCTCGCCGACCTGACCGCCCTGGAGAACGTGCTGCTCCCGGACTACTTCGGCGACGGCGTGCCGGACGCCGAGCGTCGCGCGACGGAGGGACTGGCGCGGGTCGGCCTGGCCGACAAGGCGTCCGCCCGACCCACCGCGCTGTCGGGTGGCGAGCGGCAGCGGGTGGCGATCGCGCGGGCCCTCCTGGCCCGGCCGCCGCTGCTGCTCGCCGACGAGCCCACCGGCAACCTCGATGCGCGCACGGGCGAGGGCATCATCGACCTGTTCCGCGAGCTGCACCGCGACGGGATGACCCTCCTGGTGGTCACGCACGAGGTGCGCGTCTCGCGGGCGGCGAGCCGGGTCCTGGTCCTGCGCGAGGGCGCGCTCTTCCCGGACCCGCGGATGGAGGGATCCGCGTGAGGCCGGCGCGCCTCTGGAAGCTCGCCAACGCCAACCTGGCGCGCGAGCTGGGAGCGCTGGCGGTCAGCGCCGGCGGGGTGGCGCTGGGCATCGGGTGCCTGGTGTTCTTCCTCGCCCTCGGCCGCGGAGTGCAGCGCGTGGTCCGCGACGTGTTCCCGGTCTCGGCGCGAGAGCTGGAAGTGGTGCTGCCGCAGGTCGGCGTCGGATCGCTGTTCGGGGAGGTGCGGCTCGACGACGCCGCCGTCGCGCGCCTGCGCCAGGTCCCCGGCGTGACCGAGGCGTTCCCGCGCCTGGCCCTGCGCGTGCCGGCGGTCACCCGGTACAACGGCCTCTTCTTCGGCCGCGAGATCCGGATGGGCCTCGAGGTGGTGGGCGTGGGCATCTCGCCGGACCTGATCGGCGGCGACGTCCGGCTCCCGTTCGTCGATGCGGGCGAGGGCAACGCCATCCCGGTGGTCGTCAACCGGCGCCTCCTGGAGATCTACAACAAGGTGTTCGCGCCCCAGCGCGGCCTGCCCACGCTGACCGACAGCATGCTGGTCGGGTTCCAGTTCCCCATCGAGCTGGGCCGCAGCTACGTCGCCGCCAAGACGCTCCCGGGGTCGTACGAGGCCTCGCTGCGGCTGGCTGGCTTCTCCGACCGCGCGCCGCTCGCGGGTCTGTCGATGCCGCTCGAGACGGTGCGCCGGATCAACGCCCGCTTCGGGCAGGACGCAACCGGCTACTCGAGCGTGCTGGTGCGCGCGCAGCGATCCGAGCAGGTCGGGGAGATCGCCTCGGCGGTGAAGCGCATGGGCCTGGACCTCGACGAGAGCGAGCGCAACCGCGCCTTGCAGATCGGCGCGGCCGTCGAGCTGGTCACGCTCGCGCTCTCCCTGCTCGCAGCGCTCATCACCGCGCTAGCCGCCGTCAACATCGCGCAGGCGTTCCACGCCGAGGTCCGCGAGCGCACCCGCGAGATCGGCGTCATGCGCGCGGTGGGCGCCACCCGCGGCGACGTGGCCACGCTGATCCTCGCGGAGGCCGCGGTGACGGGCGTCTTCGGCGGCGCGTTCGGCGTCGTGCTCGCGCGGCTGGGCGGGCTCGTCATGGACCGCCTCGCCCACACCGGCCTGCCGGAGTTCCCCTTCAAGCCGGAGACATTCTTCGACTTCCGCCCCAGCCACGTGATCCTCGGCGTGGTGATCGCGGTCGCCGCCTCGCTCGCCGGCGCGTTCTTCCCAGCCCGCGCCGCCGCGGCGCTGGATCCGGCGCGGGCGCTCTCGGAAGGGTGACGCCTCAGAACCCGAGGCCGACCAGCTCGCGCAGGATGTCCTCGTACAGCCCGACCGCGTCGAAGTTGAACGACCAGCCGATCTGCGCCCAGTGATCGGCCTCCACCTCGCGAATCACCTTTCCCCAGCCTTGCGAGGCCGAGGGGACCAGGCCGTCGTTCGCCCCCGACCGCGCGCTCAGATAGGCGTGGCTCGGCCACAGGAGGGGATTCGTCTGCGAGAGCGCGCTGCGGCCGACCACGCTGCAGTACGCGACACCGGGCGCGTCGGGCACCTCGCGGTTGAACCGCTCCAGCGAGTCCGTGGTCAGATCGTGCAGCGCGCGCACGTCCAGCACCTTGGAAAGCGCGCGCGAGACTCCGGCCGGGACGATGCCGGCGCCCAGGTCGGCGACAGGCGTCCCCCGATGCGGCGTCCCGATGGTGACGATCGATGCCACGCGGTCCTTGAGTCCGAGCCGAGAGATGGCGTAGCGCGCGTCGAGCCCGCCCATGCTGTGGGCGATGACGTTCACCCGCTCGGAGGGTAGCTCGTGCACGAGGGCGCGAAGCTGCTCGGCCCGCACCGCGATGGGCGCCGCCGCGGGGACGCGGGGAGTGTGGAACTTGGCGTCGAGGCCGTTCAGCCCGTCGGCGATCTTGCGGAAGTAGCTGTGCCGCCGCCCCGCCACGGCGATCTCGTCGAACCCCATCATGCCGTGCGCGAGGATGACCGGGTGCCGCAGGCGCGGGGCGCGCCGGGCTGGGATGCGATCGCGTAGACGGGCGCGCCGGCTCCAGGCGATCCCGACGAGCGCCAGGACCAGGAGCAGCCCGGCGAGCAGGAGGAGTTCCCAACGCATGCCGCCACATTAGATGCGCCGCGAGGCGTTTTGCGACGTGGGGAAAGGAGCGCTGGCGGCGCCTTGGGGAGGATTTGCGCGCACGACGATGGCCGGATACACAAGCGCCTCATGCCTCGCCGCAGCAAATCGCAGCCGGATCCCCTCGCCACCTTCCCCGAATGGGCGCGCCGGCTGGCCGAGCGCTACTACACGAAGACCGTCTCCACCTTCATCCTGCACGGCGCCGTCCGCGACCTGCAGCCCGCCGATGACGGGAAGGGTGGGCGGCGGTTCGTCCCGCTACGCACCTTCCTCTCCGACGAGCTGTTCGGCTCCCGCGATCTGGTCGTGTTCTACGACCGATCGAGCGGCATCCGGCTGGCCACGTCCGAGATGCAGAAGGACTTCATGGCGGCCGTGGCGGGCTACGACACGCTGTTCGGCACCGAGTACGGCAAGTCGGTCCCCAAGGATCCGGCGCGGGCCTTTCCGCTGCTCGAGTCGTACGCCCGGGTGCGCATCGCCGACGGGAGGAGCGTCGCCTTCGTGATCGATTTCGCGGAGACGGTGGCGCCGTCCGGAGACCTGGGCTTCATGCCGGGCGAGGACCGCTACGCCCTGGTGACGCTGGTGAAGTGGGCGCAGGACCCGCAGTTCCTCGCCGCCGACTTCTCCGTGTGCCTGGTGGCGGAGAATCTGGCCGAGCTGAACCCGCGCATCGGCAGGAACCCATACGCCTCGCAGATCGAGATCCCGCTGCCCACCGAGAAGGAGCGGCTCGACTACCTGGAATGGAAGCTGAGCGGCCGCCCGATTCGCGAAGTGAGCGAGGTCAACGCGCAGGCGATGGCGCAGATGACCGCCGGCATGAGCCGCGTGTCGCTCGACCGCGTGCTCACCGAGGCGATGGGCGGAGCGAAGCTCACCGCCGAGCGGCTCAAGGAAAAGAAGAAGGAGATCATCCAGGCGGAGGTGCACGGGCTGCTCGAGTTCATCGAGCCCCAGCACTCCATCGACATGGTGGCTGGCCACGCGAAGGCCAAGCAGCTCCTCCGCCAGGCCGCGAAGGCCATCCAGACCGGCAAGCGCGACGTGGTGCCGATGGGCTTCCTCATCGCCGGGCCGATCGGCACGGGCAAGACGTTCCTCGCCACCTGTTTCGCCGGGGAGATCGGCATCCCCTGCGTGAAGTTCTTGAATTTCCGCTCGCAGTGGCAGGGCGTCACCGAGGGCAACCTGGAGAAGATCTTCAACCTGCTCAAGGCGATGTGGCCGGTGGCGGTGATCATCGACGAGGCGGACGCGTTCCTCGGCAACCGCAACGCGCAGGGCGACTCCGGGACCAGCGCCCGGGTCTTCAGCCAGATCGCCTCGTTCATGGGCGACACGAGCTACCGGGGCAAGATCGTCTGGTTCCTGTTGACCAGCCGCCCCGACCTGCTGCCCGTCGACCTGAAGCGCCAGGGCCGCGCGGAGGAGCACCTCGCGCTCTTCTACCCGGAGTCGCACGAGGAGCGGCTCGAGCTGGTGCGCACCATGGCGAAGAAGGCGCGCGTGCAGTTCGACGGCGACCCCGGCGAGGTGCTGCCGACCGACCTTCCCAAGATGAGCGGCGCCGACCTGGAGTCGGCGCTGGTGCGCGCCAAGCTGCGCGCGGTGACCGACGGGCGCGAGAAGGTGACCAAGCAGGACCTGAAGGAGACGTTCGCCGACTTCGTCCCGCCCAGCTACCCGCTGGAGGTCGAGCTGCAGACGCTGGTCGCCGTGGCCGAGTGCACCTCCCGCGAGCTACTCCCCGAGTCGTACCGACAGAAGCCCCGCGACGACGTCACCCGCCGGATCAGAGAATTGAAGCTCCTTCTCTTGGAGCAATGACGAATGCCGACGCGCGATCCGGAATTGGGGGCGACGGGGCAGGTGGAGATGGTCGTCGGCGAGCAGGACCTGGCGAGCACGCTCTCGCCCATCTCCGGCGACGCGTACCCGGCCGTGTTCGCCACCACCCGCGCGATCGCGCTCTGCGAGCTGGCCGCAGGGCGCATCCTGGCGCCGCTCCTGTCCGAGGGCGAGCTGTCGGTGGGCGTGATCGTGGACGTGAAGCACACCGCAGCCACGCTGCCGGGGGCACGCGTCTCGGCGACCGCGCGCTACACGGGGCGCGACGGCAAGCTGTACTCCTTCGAGGTGTCGGTGAAGGACCCGGGCGGCGAGGTGATGACGGGCGTGCACAAGCGCGCCGTCATCCTGCTCTCGCGGCTGCTCGAAGGTGCTGAGAAGCGACGGTAGTGCCCGCGTCCCCCTTTATCGGTCGTATGGACATGGCGCTAGAAGTCGAGGTGCGAGCATCGCCTACCCGCGGCGGGCGGCAGGTCAGGTTTTCTCTAGAGAGTTTTGGCGCCGTCCAGCGGGCGGCTGGTACGCTCTTGCGGGCGCAGCGGGCGCCATCCAGCTCCCGGAGTCCTCGTGGGAATCGCCGTCCTCTTGCTTTTCGTCCTGGTGGGTTGGGCGGTGGTGCGCTGGCAGCGCGCCCGGCTCCACGAGGAGGACGCCCGGGACCGGGCTACCCGGCGGGAGAGGGAGCTCATCAGGGTCCTGTTCGGGACCGAGTGGAACGGCGCGTTTCGCAAACAGCAGGTGCGGGCCGCTCCCGGTCCACAGGCGGGCCCGGGTCCGGCAGTTGCCGCGCAGGCCGCGCCGGGTGCCGAGGTCGAGACCGCAGCGCACGAGGCATCCTCGGCGAGCGCGGGGCTCGTCGAGCCGGCTTCTTCGTCCAGGACAATGCAGCCGCGGCGCCATGCCGAGCAGATCCTTCGCCCAGCGCTCCCCGAAAGGGTGAGCAACGCACTCTCACCGGGTCCCGAGACTGCGCGGACCGCGCCGGCTCCCGCTCTTCCCGCTCGGGGCTCCGAGGCCGAGCTCCGCGCCGCGGTCCAGCGGTACTCTGCCTGGCGGGAGCACGTCCGCCCTTTCCTCATCGAGAACATCGGCTGGTTCAT
>WNFL01131928.1_pt1 | contig 30826 bp, 28 predicted proteins | sample 5400361 | NCBI WGS metagenome assembly WNFL01 (sample SAMN13153351, study PRJNA577476) | soil metagenome | isolation source: 40 cm soil on Douglas fir-dominated hillslope | place: USA:California | collected 2013-09-17
GTCCACCCGCCGCCGCTCTGCACGACATCGATGTGGCTATTGAAATGCACGCATGGTCCGGGCGACTTCCCCGGCCGCCGGGCCACGACATTGATGCGCGGGTAGCGCTCGTCGTCGCCGGGCGTGCCCACCGCATGCACGTAGTCGACGGCGAACCCACGGGCGCGCAGGCGGTCGCCGATGAATTCGGCGCAGGGTCGATAGCCTTCACCGGGCGGATTCACCGTCGGAAAGCGAATCAACGCCCGCGTCAATTCGACCAGCTCGTCGCGCCGCGCGTCGATGGCCTTGAATAGATTGTCAGTGGGATCGCTGGACATTGTAGCTCTTGGGTAATGGATTCCAGGATCGGGTAGTCGCCTCAATCGGGATGCCGGGAGCGCGTGAGCACAGCCCGCGCGCGTGCCTGGTCCGCGAGCTCCGGCAGGCCGAGCCGGCCGTACACCGCGGCGAGCGCTCTGTTGACCGGCACCCCCTGCGGATCCGCCATGCGCCGTAGCTCCAGCATTTGCTGCGCGGCCGTCAAGCGTCCGTCTTTCACGGCGGTGTCCAGCAAGACCTGCTCGAAAAGATCGCGTTGCGCGTGGCTGCCGCCCGCCTCCGACATTCGCGGCACGCTCGAGACCAGGTGGCGCCAGGCTGTGGCGTAGTCGCCGCGAGCGTAGGCATACAGCCCCTGGCAGCCGGGCAGCGCGACCTCCCGCCACACCTCGCGCGTGAACGAGGGCGCGGTCTCGGCGTAGCGCCGTACCGATTCCAACAACGTATCCGCTTCGGGCCGCCCCGCCCGCGCCAATCCGTAGAGGTATTGAAGAGTCAGAAACGGCAGCACCGTATCATGCGCGCGCGCGGCGAGATGGCGGCCGAGGTCCTGCCAACGCGGTCCGACATCGATGCCGGCGATCTCCAATCTCGCGAGTAGGGATACCGCGCCGATTTGATCCTGCGAGTAGTCCTTCGCGATTCCCCAGCAGTGACGATCATAGAGCTCCAGCACCTGCCGGTCGCGCCCCTGGCTGAGATAGAACAGAGCCAGGTGCCACCCGATGTGCGTGAACATGAACGAGTTCAGATCCGTCCAGGTATCCGCCATCTCCTCGAGAAACCACGCTCCCTCGTCGATTCGCCCGCGCGTCAGCAGCACGTGCGCCAGCGCATGCTGCGCCCACGGCTCTTTGCGCCGCATCTCGAGAGCCGCTCGCGCCTCCGACTCCGCCTGGTCCAATAAATGGCATTGCTCATATGCAAACGCCGTCATGCCATGCAGGTAGGGAACATCGGCATTCACCTCTGCCACCTTCAGTGCCACGCGCAGCATTTGCGGCGAGTTGCCGCGGTTGAATTCAAAATACTGATGCGTCTTGACCATGACGAGGTCGCGGGGAAATTCATCCGATATCTGCTCGCAAAGGCGCAGGGTCGTCGCCAGATCATCATCCACCCAGGCGCGCAGCACCGCCGCGTTCAGCTGCTCGCGGCGCGTGGCCAACGGCGCGGCACGCTCGGCCGCGGCCAGATATTTTGCGGCAAACCGCGGCCCCTCGGGTGCCTCGAGCAACATCCACAGCAGTCCCGCGTACACATTGGCCAGGCACGACTCGGGCTCCCCATCCGCGGCGGCCAGAATGCGCTCAGCCCGCCGTTCGTAGCTCAAGTAGCCTTCGATGAAATCATCGATGCCCCGCAACGTGGTGTCGCGTTGCACCGTGATCGGATTGCTCAAATAGTCGCGCTGCATGGATTGATGATACCCGCGGAGACGCGGCGCCGCCGCTTCATGACGCCGGCGCAGGACCCCCGGCGAGCGGGGCTTCAGCCGAAATACCGTCACGTCTCTCCCATGGGCATTGCAACGTTTCCGCGGAAACGCGGCGCCGCTCACGGGTGCGCCGGTTGGCCCTCCAAGAAGGCCGCCACGTCGGCCGCCGAGCGCTGGGGAATTTCGATCTGCGGCAAGTGCCCGACACGGGGGTACATGATCAGCTTGGCGCCGGGGATGGCCGCCGCAAATTTGCGCGCGCTGGCCGGCTCGATCAGCACATCGCTCTCGCCGTGCAGGACCAAGGCCGGCACCTTGATGGTGCCGAGCACATCCGCCGTAGCCTGCGCCTGCGCCCCGAAGTTGACGCCGATCAATATGGCGCGGTGCCCGGGCGCCCGCTGAAACTCTGCCCAGCGATCGACCAGGGCCGGCGTGATCAGCGACTTATCGTTGACGTCGGTCTTCAAGCCCTCGTCAATCAGCGGCCGATTGTCGATATTGCGGAGGATGGCGCGGCCGATCGGGTATTGCAGCAGCCTGAAGGCCAGCGGGACCTCGGCGGGCGGCTTTTCATTCGGAAAACCGGCGGCGTCCACCAGGATCAGCGCGTCGGTGCGCTCCGGATGCCGAACGGCGAGCTGCCAAGCCACGCCGCCTCCCATGGAATTGCCCGCCACCGCAAACTTCGGCAATGCGAGCGTCGCTGCGAAGGCGTCGACAAAGTCTGCCAAGCCTGCGCCGGTCAACTCATATCCTTCCGGCGCCCGCGTCAACCCATGCCCGGGAAAATCCAGGCTGATGACATGAAACTGACCCCCGAGCTCGTGCACCCATCCTTCCCAAGTCGTGAATGAGTCGCCGAAGCCGTGGAGCAGGACCAATAAACGCCGGTTCGGATTGCCCTCATCGCGATAATGGACGTGAAATCCACCCGGCAAATCCACGAAGTGCGAGGCGCTGCCGGAGTACTTGGCCTCCAAGGTCTCGTAGGGGATGTCGGGGCCGCGCAGCTTCAGCCACGCGGCCGCCAAACCTAACACCACCACGCCGATGAAAACACTCAAAAACTTCAACATCGTCAATCCTTGGTTGTGCCTTGCCCGACCGTCAGTACTTGTAGCTAACGCGAATACCGAACGTCGCGGGCTCACCCGCCTGCGCGATCTCTGTGGAAGGCAGGAAGAAATTCCGCGTGACATCATAGGATCGGTTGAAAATATTGCGTCCCCACAGCGTGAATGTCCAGGGCACGCCTGCGGCCGGCGACAGCGAAAGGTTCGCGTTGGCCAGCCAGTAGCGCGGCACGGTAAAGTCGTTGCTGCCCAACAGATAAAATTGACTGTAGGTATCATGGAAGCTGTAGTTCGATTCGGCGGTCACTTTGAAGTTGCCGACGTCGAATGCGTAGCTGGCATCGCCGCCGTAACTCCACTTCGGTATGCTTTCGGCCTTGCCGTCGTAATCGACCGGCGGAGTATCGCTGTTCGGCAGGTAGCTGGCGAAGTAGCCGACCGTATAGCCCGCATATTGCGACACCGACAAGCCCTGCACCGGCCGCCATTGTAGTTCCAATTCGCCGCCGGCGATTCGCGAGTTCGCATTCACGAATCGTCCGATGTACGACCCCGACACCGCATCGAGCACCTTGCCGAGAATCTGTTGATCCTTGTAGCGGTACAAGAACGCGGAGGCGTTGATGCGCAGCGTATGGGTGACGTCGGCTTTGGCTCCGACCTCGTAGGCCAGCAGTTTCTCGGGCTCGAATGGATCGACCTGGCCCGCGTTGGTGGTGTTGTGTGCGGTGAAGCCGCCGGATTTCACGCCGCGGCTGACGCTTGCATAGAGCAATGTACCGGCGATCGGCGTGTAGTCGAGCTCTACCTTGCCTGAGGGCAGGTTCGAGGTCGTGGACGCGTTGAGGCCATCCGTCCCCGTGAAAGAGGGGATGGGAAATCCGACCAAGACGCCGGTATTGAGACCCTTCAACTCGCGCGTCTCGTGATCCTCGCGCACGCCGAAGACGGCGTTGAATTGGTCGTTGAACTTGTAGTTGACTTGGCCGAATTCGCCGATTGAATTCACATGCTGCTGATACTGGGTCTGAACTACCTCGGTCCCGGATGGGAGACCGATGTTCGCGTCCGAGAAATCGGAATAGAACTGCTCGGTGAGGTTCTGGTTCGAATAGAACACGCCGGCCACCCAGCCCAACGGGCCGTTGTCGTCGGATTGCAGCCGTAGCTCCTGCGAGAACACGTCCAGGTTGCTGCGGAAGTATTCGTCCGAATCGTCGTACTGCGTGGCATCCCAATCGCCGTACTCCCGCCTGATCATTTTGTTGTATGCGGTGACACTCACGATCTTGGCGAATCCCAGGCCAATATTGCCCGTGAGATCGACGCCGTCGTTGGAGTTGTCGAGACCCGGTTTGGAGTCGGCGCTGAGACCCACGGCGTTGGCGAACACCGGATTGAGGCGCCATCCGGTGACGTAGCGCGAGGTGTCGGCGGGTATGGTTGGACCGCCGGCGCCGCCGTTGAACGGGCTGTAGGGCGCAATCAGATGCAGTCCCGTTGCATCGGATTTGTCGTCGGCGAAGTGGCCGACCAGCCTGAAATCAATCGCCTCGCTCGGGGCAAATTCCAATTGTGCGCGCACCGCGACCTTGTCTTTGGCGCCGAGGCTCGCGCCGCTCAATCGGTCTCGCTGCCAGGCGCCGCCCTGTTCCGTGGCCGCGGACAGGCGCCCGGTCAAATTGTCGAGGAGGGTACCGGAGAGAAATGCCTCCGCCATGAATTCGTTGTGCGAACCGTATTCGGCGGTGACGCCGGCATGCGTTTCCGCCGTGGGCCGATTGGTGATGAAATTGATTTCACCACCGGTGGTGTTGCGCCCGTACAGCGTGCCTTGCGGACCGCGCAGGACTTCGATGCGATCGATGTCGAACAACTGGCCCTGACTTTGGATGGGCAGGGCAAAGGCCACATCGTCGAGGCTGACGCCCACGGGAGACGCATTGTTCGAGGTGTAATCCAAAAATCCGACGCCGCGAATACGGTACTGGGGCAGGCCGGAGCCAAAAGCGGGCTCCACCTGCAGGCTCGGCACCGCATTTTGCAGGTCATCGACATGCGAGATGGCCTTCCCTGCGAGATCGGCGCCCGTCAGCACCGTGAGCGCGATACCGAGGGATTGCGCGGACTCCGTGCGCCGCTGCGCGGTGACTACGACTTCTTCGAGACCGCCGGCGTCATTCGCGGAGGCCGGCGCCGCCGGCTCGGCCGTGCTCGCTGCGTTCAAAAAAACGGCGGCGGCAGCCAGCGCCGGCGCGAAACCCCTTGAAGACATCCGACTCTCCTAGACTTCACCAACCCCCGCAAAGCGCAGGGGCCGCACATCATCGGCGACGCGTCACCCCCTGTGAACTGCGATTTTTCTCGATGGCGATGCGCAATGGTTATTTGCGGGGCGTGCCCATTTGCGGGGCGACGCGAATGGCGTGTAGAAATTACATGGCGGAAATGCCGGGCCGGTTTTTCTCTTCCCGTCAATGCGGGTACACTGAAAGGGCTCGAACCGAAGGAATTTACGGCATTGCGCACTCCACCGTTTGTCGTGTACGCACTGTTGCAGATGGCTGCCGCAGCGACGCCGGCGGCCGATACTTCGCCGCTTCCCGCGCCGGTGTATACGGTGTCTGGAAGCTGGTCATTGGGCGGATCCGGCGGTTGGGATTACTTGGCGTTGGAGGCGAGCGGCGCGCGCCTATTCATCAGCCGGGGCGATCGCGTGGACGTAGTCGAAACGGTCAGCGGCAAACTCGCTGGAGCCATTCCCAACGCGGCGGGCGTTCACGGCATTGCGTTCGCGCCGGCACTGAAGCAGGGCTTTACCAGCAATGGCCGTGCGGACACCGTCTCGGTGTTTGAACTCGACACGCTGCGGGGCATTCGGGAAGTACCGGTCTCCTGTAAGAAGCCGGACGCCATTCCGCGGCAAAACCACGTCATCACCGCCAACGGCGAATCCGCCAATCTCTCGGTTTTCGATGCGGCGACGCTGCAGATCGTGGCCACCGTCGCGCTTCCGGGTCCGCCGGAATTCATGGTCACGGATGCCGCGGGCATGGTGTATGTCAATATCGAGACGGACCCTGGGAAGCTCGTCGCCGTGGACGGGAAATCGCTGGCCGTCAAAGCGACGTGGCCTTTACCCGGCTGCTCGAATCCGACCGGCCTGGCGTTCGACACGGTTCATCACCGCTTATTCTCGGTGTGCGAGAACCAAGTGATGGCAGTTACGGATTCCGTATCGGGCAAGCAAGTGGCCCGAGTCGTGATCGGCAGAGGACCGGATGCGGCGGCCTTCGATTCCCACCTGGGGTTGGTATTCAGTTCGAACGGTGTGGACGGTACGTTGACGGTGATTCATGAAGAGTCGGCGGATGAATATCGCGTGTTGGCGACGGTGACGACTCAGGTGAGTGCGCGCACCATGGCCCTTGACCCGGCGACCCACAGGATTTATCTGGCGGCCGCGAAATTGGGGGCCACGCCGCCGGCGACCGCGGAGCAGCCGCATCCGCGCCCGAGCATCGTCCCCAATAGCTTTTCGATCTTGGTTGCGCAACCCAAATAGCGCCGGGCGGAATGATGAGCGAAGCCATCCAAGCGGTTTGCGGACATTGCGACACCGTGGTTCGCCTGCCGAGCGACCGATTGCGGGACGCCCCTCGCTGCCCCAAGTGCCACTTCCCATTGTTCGAAGGGAAGCCGATAGAGCTGACCGAGGCAAATTTCGACCGGCATTTGACGCGCAGCGACCTGCCCCTGGTGGTGGATTTTTGGGCGCCCTGGTGCGGCCCCTGCATTGCCATGGCGCCTTTCTACGAGGCGACGGCGCGTCAACTCGAACCCAAATTGCGTTTCGCCAAATTGAATACCCAGGACGAACCGGCGCCGGCGGCGCGTTTCAATATTCGCAGCATTCCGACGCTGATGGTTTTCCGCGCCGGCAAGGAAATCGCCCGCCAGTCGGGAGCGATGGACGCGGGCGCCCTGACTCGCTGGCTGAACTCCGTCGTCTGAGCCGGCGCATAGCCTGTCCGACTAGTGATGCGCCTGCTTTGGGTCGCCCTCGCGACGGCAATCGCTAGTCGGCCAGGCTCCTAAATCGCGGGCTTGCGAAACACCAGCACGAAGCGATCGGTCTTGCCCAACATAGGGCCCTTGTAACTGATCAGATCGCGCGAATCATCCGGCCTTCTCAACAAATCGCTTTTGGCGACGACCTTGAATCCTCGAGATTCGAAATCCTTGATCGCGTAGCCTTCGTCGATCCGATGCAAGGCGGATGCCGCGGTATTGCCGGTTCCGGGTTTCGCCGAGTGATCCACCAGCAGCAGCACGCCGCTTGGGCGGAGCGCGCGCGCCAGCTGATCGAGCACACTGCCGGTATCGATCTTCGGCCAGACGCCTTCCGGATCCACCCAGTACAGATCGTGGTACACCTTGATCAGGAAAACCGCGTCCAGGCTTGCCGGCTCGAGATTCATGTGATTGAGATCGAGCGTCTCGTGCGCGACATTGTGCAGGCGATCCGACTCCAGGCGCGCCTGCAGCGGGCCTTCGCTCCAATGATCGAACGCGGCGTTGTTGATCATGAGAACCCTGCCCTTCGGCCCCACCACGTAACTCGCAAGTTCGCTGTAGTAGCCGTCTCCCGCGAGCACGTCGGCCACCCGCATACCCGCCTTGATGCCGGAGAGGCGAAGAACATCCGCCGGATGATCCAACGAATCGCGCTTCAGGTCCGCGGCGCTGCGTCCCGCGTGCGCGGCGGCCGCATCGTAGGCATCCGCCGCTCGAGCGTGCAGAGGGGTAAACAGGCATGCCGCACAGAGCAGCGACGGGGCTCGCCAAAGCAGCCTTGCGATCAAATTGCGCGTCATTTCCGTTCTCCCTAAAGTTCGCCGATCGATGCCGCGGCGGCATCAGTCTTGATCAGCAGCAAGGCGATCAGGGTAATGATCCCTGCCGCCGACAAATAGTACCCGACATAGGCGATGCCGTAATGCGAGGCCAGAAGATTCGCGATCGAGGGCGCCAGCGACGCACCCAATATGCCGGCGAGGTTGAAGGACAACGACGTGCCGGTGTAGCGCACCGCGGTCGGAAACATTTTTGCGAGAGCGCTGCCCAGCGGACCGTACGTCAGGCCGGTCAAGGCAAAGCCGAGCGCCAAAAACGCGAAGACACTCATGCTGCCATGCCCGGAGAACAGCGGCCGGAACGCGAATCCGAAGGCGATGATCGAGATCGTCGCAATCATCAGCATCGTGCGCTCGCCGATGCGGTCGGCAATGATGGCGGAGAACGGTATGGTCAAACCGAAGAACAGCACGCCGGCCATTTGCAGTATCAAGAACTGCTGGCGGCCGAATCCGAGCGCGCCGGTGGCCCAACCCAGGGCGAAGACCGTCATCAGATAGAACACCAAAAACGTGGTGATGGCGCCCAGAGTCCCCAACAGGAGCTCGCGGGGGTATTTCGCAACGACGACCATGAAGGGCACCCGCACCCGCTCACCCTGCGCCAGGCTGCGCTGGAATGCCGGTGTCTCGACCAGCTGCAGCCGTACATAGAGTCCCACCAACACCAAGACCGCGCTGGCCAAGAACGGCACGCGCCAACCCCAGCCGAACAGCTGCGCCTCGGTCAGATTGTCGTTCATCAGCAGGAACACGCCGGTGGAGCACACGAATCCGAGCGGTGCGCCGAGTTGCGGAAAACTTCCGTACCACGCCTGCTTGCCCGGCGGCGCATTCTCCGTCGCCAACAGCACGGCGCCGCCCCATTCGCCGCCCAAACCCAACCCCTGTCCCAATCTGCAAAGCGCCAGAAGCGCGGCCGCCGCCACGCCGATGGACGCGTACGTCGGCAGCAAGCCGATGCACACGGTCGAAATGCCCATGGTCAGCAAGGCCGTGACCAAGGTCGCCTTGCGTCCGATGCGATCGCCGAAATGTCCGAACAAGGCCGATCCAATCGGGCGCGCGAAGAATGCCAGCGCGAAGGTCGCCAACGATTGCAGCTGCGCCGTGGCCGGATCGCCTTTGGGAAAGAATAGCCGGGGAAACACCAGCACCGCGGCCGTGGCGTAGATATAGAAGTCGAAGAACTCGATGGTGGTTCCGACGAGGCTCGCAAACAGGATGCGGCGCGTTTGCGGCGTGCCGGGCCGAGGTATCGAGTCGGGCAATGCGGGTAACTCCGGCGAAATGACCATCGCCAATAGTACTACCAACGCAAACTATCGTGCGGACATCGCCTGCTCCATCTGCGCCAGCAACTCATTCACGTCGCACTCGGCATCGGACTCGTCCACGACCACGGCGCCTTGATCGTCGGTGTCGAGACTCATGATTCCCGGACTGTGGTGCTCGAGGCGTGCGAGCGTCGAAGCCTGCTTTTGATACTCGCGCAGCAGGCGGCGGCTCTGCTCCTCCAGGCGCTTGTGCGCCAGGGCTTGCTGGACCGTAAACGCCAGGTCGGTAGGATTGCATGGCTTGAGGAAAAATCTGTAGACCTCGCCCTCATTGATCGCGCGCACCGCCGCTTCGAGGCTGGCCTGGCCGGAGAGTATCATCCGGATGGTATGCGGGAATTGCTTGCGCACCGCCGACAATAATACCGACCCCGACATCCCCGGCATCTGCTCATCGGAAATGACCACATCGACGTGATGGCGCTCGAGCAACTCCAGGGCCGCGGCGCCGGAGATGGCCGTCAGAATCTCGTACGGCTCGCGCCGCAGAGCGCGCTTGAGCGCATCCGTGACATTGGGCTCGTCGTCGACGAGAAGGACGGTGGCGTTGATGCTTGGTTTCATTTCGGTACCCTCGCGCGGAACAGTTCGGCAACTTCCAGGACCCATCGGCTGCCTTCCAGCAGCCGCGGTTCGTCATCGACAAAAAGAACGCGTCCGGTCATGGCGGCTTCTGCGCCGAGTCGAGCGAGTCCAACTCCGCCAGCCAAACGGGCCAACGATCCGCGAGCCCGAGAGCTTCCAGCAGGCCAGGTTCCAATTCGCGTACGGCGGCCGAATTCTGCGAATGGCGCTGATGCACCAATCGATCGGCAATGTGCAGGAGCGCCGGCAGGGACAGCCCTTCGGCCATCGCCTTGCTCGGCGACTCATGAAACGCCACGGCTTCCACGATCGAATTTGGGAAACCCCACAGGCCCAAGAGGTACGCGCCGACCTCGGCATGATGCGCTTCCATCTGCGCGAACGCATCTTCGGCCGACACAGCGGGGCCGTCGGACCCCGCCGCAAGCCGCGTGGCGAACACCACCTTGCCGACGTCGTGCAGCATGCCCCCGAGATGCGCCTCGTCGACCATCGGCGGAAGCTTTTGGCTGACCGCCACCATTCGGGCGGCGGCTGCCACATCGAGGCTGTGCTGCCAAAGCCGCTCGAGACTGAAGCCTTCGACGCCGGTCGTCACGCCGCTCTTGAAGACGCCATGACCCAGAACCAGCGCGCCGAGCGTATCCAATCCGAGGTAAGCGACCGCGCGATCGGCCGTGCTGACGGGTTGCCGTATTCCAAAAAATGCCGAATTGACCAGCTTGATGACGTTGGCGGTCATCGCCACATCGCGGCCGATGATCTTCGCGGCGTCGGCAACCGACGCGTTGGGCCCTTGCAGGCACGCCAATATCTCTTGAAACGCCTTCGGCGCGCTCGGCAGCGTGTCGACACGGCCGACCAGCCGCGCAAGCCGGTCGCTGCTCAGCAGATCCCGCAGTCGATATGTTTGGGAAATCGCCGCCTTGAGGGTCCCGCTCTCGCAGGGTTTGGCAAGATATTGGTGCGCCGTGCCGACCGCACGCATGATCGAACGGGCTTCCGCGTGACCTGACAATACCAAACGGACCGTTTGCGGATAGAGTTTCTTGACTTCGCCCAGCAACTCCCAACCGTCCATGCCGGGCATGCGCATGTCGGAAACGATGACGTCCACCGGGGTCTTTGCGAGTTCCTCGAGGGCGGCGGCGCCGCTCGTCGCGAATTCCATGGTCCACTCATGGCGCATTTCGCGCAAGGTGCGGCGCATTCCCTGCAACACGTCCGCTTCGTCGTCGACGAACAGGATGCGGATCATTACGCCGCCGCCTGTTTCACGTCCGCGGCGTCGAGCGGCAAGCGGATGAAGAACGTGGTGCCCATGCCGGATTCGGTTTCGAAATGCAGCGTGCCTCCATGCTTGTTGACGACGACGCTGCGCGCAATTGCCAGCCCTTGCCCGGTACCTTTTCCGACCTCCTTGGTCGTGAAGAAGGGATCGAAGACCTTATCGCGTGCCGCTGCGGGGATGCCGGTGCCGGTATCTCCAATCGAAATCTCGACTGCGTCGCCGTCGAGCCGCGTACGCAGCGTGATCTTGCCGAGATTGCCGGAATCCTTGACGACATCGGATATCGCGTGCGCAGCGTTCACCAGCAGGTTCAGGACCACCTGGTTGATCTCGCCCAAATAGCAGGGCACCGCCGGCAAGTCGCCGAATTGTGTGTCGATCTCGGCGACGTACTTGTATTCGTTGTGCGCAATGACGAGCGTGCTGCGAATGGCCTGATTCAAATCCGCGAACTTCTTCTCGCCCTGATCCGGATGCGCGAATTCCTTCATCGAGCGGACGATCGTGGCGATGCGTCCCAGACCGTCGATGGAACTCTCGATCGCCGGCGGCGCGTTCTCCATGATGTAGTCGATGTCGGCGGTCTTCTCGGCGTCGGCCGCCAGCCTGGCCGCCGACTCGACATCTCCTCCCGATTGCACGGTCTGCTGCAGGCTGCGGTATGCGCTGATCACGGCCGCAATATCCGGCAGCGACGTGCGCACGAACTGCACGTTGTCGGAGACGAACTGAACGGGCGTGTTGATCTCGTGGGCGACTCCCGCCGCCAGCCGGCCTACGGACTCGAGCTTCTGGGCCGCGGAGAGCTCGCGGCCGAGGCGCCGCACCTCGGTGATGTCGAGCATCAGGCCGCGCAGAACTTTCGAGCCTGTCGACGATTCGCAAGTCCCCGTCCAGCGNNNCGGCCGTCTTTACATTCATCGAAGCGCCGGCGAACGTCGGGATTCGTTGCGCGAGGAACGACGACGTCCAAAGCGCCGGGCTCCTTCCATTGAGATTCGGGTACGCCGGAGTCGGCGACGCCCTGTGCACCGATGTAGGTGAAGCAACCGTGCGTGAGATCGAGAGTGAACGGAACGGCATTGGTGCTTTCCGCCATGAGTCTGAACATCTCGCGGCTCTGTTCCAGCGCCTGGGTACGTTCGCGCACCAGGGACTCGAGCCGTTCTCGTTCGGTCGACACCAATCGCCGGTGCTCGACCGATAGACGATTCAATTCCGACACCATCGCATTGAAGGACTGTGCGAGCGCGCCTATTTCATCCTTGGCCGTGTCCTCGAGGCACGTGCGCGACGAATCGCCGGCCGCCATGCGATTGGCCGCGTCCGCGATTCGGATCAGACGGCGCGCAATGCGGCGCGACATCCGCACTGCGAGAACCAGCGCGCACAGCACGAGACACGCGCCGATGCCGCCCGCGATCCAGGCGTCGTGACTCTGCATCTCGTCGATCGATTTGGTGGAGAAACTCAGGTAGAGATGCCCGATGCGTCCGTCGCGTGATTTGATGGGGGCGACGGCGATCACGTGCCCTTTGCCGGCCGGAGAGTCCGCGTCGACGGAACGAAATTTCTGAGGGTGAATGCCGCGCGCTTCGATGAGTTCGCCATTTTCGGCGTACACCGCCATGCCGTCCAGCTCTCGGTCGTTCGAATACCAATCGAACAGTTCGCGCGCGGCGATCTGATCATCAAAGGCGACCGCCGGCTCCAACTGCTGCTGCAAACGCCGTGCGATGCGTGCGGACCGGTCGTGCAACGCCGCCTGCGTGCGCTGGCCGGACAAGGTCGTCAGGGTGACTGTGGAGATCGCGGTGGTCGCGATCGACAGGAATGCGAACACCAAAATCAATTGCGTGCGCAGCGGCAAGTCGCGCAGGTGCTTTGCGATATTCATTGCCGGACCGCCGTGGGTAGTTTGATATCTTCGTTCAAGTTCGACGCCGACGCCATGGTCGATTGCCTTGTAGCGGCCGCCGGGAAATCCTGTATGCGTACGGGGTTCATGCACTGCTAACGGCAGTGACTCCCCCGTCTTGAGCGTCATCAGGGACTTTCCGGCCGCCCCGCAGATGGGGTCGCGGATGGAGGCCTACCGTCAGCGCTCTTCCGTTCTATGCTGCAGTGCAGCAGCACTTCTCAACATCAGTGACCCCGTGGACGACTTGGAATCGACTGGGTCGGCCGCGACACGGGCGCCGGCCGATAAGGCCGCGGCGGATGATCGCCCCGCGGACCTGGGTCATCGTGCGGATGGTCGCCCCGCGGGCCCGGGTCATCATGCGGATGGTCGCCTTGCAGATGACGGGCAGCAGCAGCGCCGCTAAGCTCTGCAGCGAGGAGCGTCGTCGGGGGAACGCTACTGCTCATATCGATTCCAAAACACCTACTCCGGACGTACCGATGCACATCAAGTCCGACGATTTTCGAGTGCGCAAGGACGCCAAGGTCAATTTGAGAGAGTGGCCGACGCGCGTCGATCCCGCGTACGGGTCGGATGAGGAATACCAGGATCTCCTGCGCAAACACGTCAAGGCTCTCAGTTCACAACAGGAGCTGCTCTATGCGTCGGACCGCTATGCGGTTCTATTGATCTTTCAGGCAATGGATGCGGCCGGCAAGGACGGCGCCATTCAACACGTCATGTCGGGAGTCAACCCGCAGGGCTGCCAGGTGTTCAGCTTCAAACATCCCAGCGCAAGCGAATTGAAACACGACTTTCTTTGGCGGACCACTCGCGACTTGCCCGAGCGCGGACGTATCGGCATTTTCAACCGTTCCTACTACGAGGAGGTGCTGATCGCCAGGGTGCATCCGGAGATTCTGCTCGGCGAAGGCGTGGCGGACGCTGCATCGGACCTACAGTCCATCTGGCGCGACCGGTACCGCTCCATCGTGAACTTGGAAAGACACTTGGACCGCAACGGCACGCGAATCATCAAGTTCTTCCTGCATCTCTCCAAAGAAGAGCAGCGCAAGCGGTTCATCGGCCGCATCGATCAGCCGGAGAAGAACTGGAAATTCAGCGCAGCCGATGTCGAGGAACGGAAATTCTGGAAGCAGTACATGCGGGCCTACGAAAAATGCCTCACGGCAACCAGCACTCGGCGCGCGCCCTGGTATGTCGTGCCCGCCGACGACAAACTCAATGCCCGCCTGATCGTATCTCGAATCGTGCTCGACACCGTGGAAAGTCTCGAGTTGAGCTACCCCAAGACCACTGCGGCGCGGCGGCGCGAATTGCTGCTGTTGCGTGACAAACTGGCCAAGTGAAATCAGGCCATGCTCCCGAGGCCCTAGGGCTTGCGCGCCCCGACCACGATCAGCGCCACTCCGGCCGCCATGGCGACGCCGCCCAGCCACGGCGGAATCGCATGTTCCTGCGCCACTCTCGCCTCAACGTCCCCGATTTTCAACACGCTCTTGTCGCTGGAGTAGGTCGGCGCCTTGATGAGCACGAATAGTCCCGCCGCGATCAAGATGGCGCCTACGATTTGCAGAGTTCGCATGTCATACCTCTTTGGGACCGGCCGAAACGAATTACCATTGTAGTCGGATAGATTGGCTTCGGTGGCCTGCGGGCGCCTGATGGGCTTGCCGCAGCCCTTGATCGGGGTTTGTACCGAGGAATTTCGATGCATCGATCTCGTTCAACGTCGGGGCCTGCGAGCCATTCGAGGCGCCGCTTCGTCCAGGGCCTGGCAGGCAGCGGTGCGCTGGCTGTCGTCGGCGCAGGGCGCATGGGCTGGACCGCGGGCACCGGCTCGACAGCCGTGAGCAACGCGGGCGACGCGGGCGCCACGCTCTCCGGGGCTGAATTCAATCTGGAGATTGGCGCACTGGCGGTGAATTTCACGGGTCAGCCGGGAATGGCCACGGTCGTGAACGGACGGCTCCCCGCGCCGCTGTTGCGGTGGCGCGAAGGCGATGTCATCACGCTACGCGTGTCCAATCGGCTATCTGCGCCGAGCTCGATCCATTGGCATGGAATCATTCTCCCCGCCGATATGGACGGCGTGCCGGGGTTGAGCTTCGGCGGCATCGAGCCGGGCGAGACCTACGTCTATCGCTTCAAAGTCAACCAATCCGGCACCTACTGGTATCACAGTCATTCGCGGTTCCAGGAACAAACGGGGCTCTATGGCCCCATCGTCATCGAGCCTCGGCGCGGCGAGCGGCACCGCGCCGACCGCGAACACGTCGTGTTGCTGTCGGAATGGACGGATCTCGACCCCGAGCATATCTTTCGAACTCTCAAGCGCCAAAGCAACTATTTCAATTTCAATCGGCGCACGGCGGGCGATTTCATCAACGATGCCCGCAGGCAAGGCTTGAAGCCGACGATCGCCGATCGGCAGTTGTGGGGACAGATGCGCATGGACCGCACGGATCTCGCGGATGTGTCCGGACACGCCTACACCTACCTCATGAACGGCAGTGCGCCCGCCGGCAACTGGACGGGACTGTTCCGGCGCGGCGAGAAGGTCCGGCTGCGCATCATCAACGGATCTTCGATGAGCATCTTCGATGTGCGCATTCCCGGGCTGAAGCTGACGGTGGTGGCCACTGACGGACAGGACGTGGAGCCGGTCACGGTCGATGAGTTCCGCATCGGGACGGCCGAGGTGTACGACGTGATCGTGGAGCCCAAGGACGATCGCGCGTACACGATCTTCGCCCAGTCGCTCGACCGCACGGGTTACTCGCGCGGCACGCTGGCGCCTCAACTGGGAATGCAGGAGGAAGTACCGGCCCTCGATCCCCATCCGCTGCTCACCATGATGGACATGGGTATGAGCATGGGGCACGACGTGGGCAGCATCGGGCACGACGTGGGCAGCATCGGGCACGACATGGGCAGCATGGGCCACGACATGGGCAACATGCAGGGTAAGGATCGGGACGCAATGGGTCACCATGCCGAGTACGGTCCCAATGTCGATTCTCTTGCCTTGCATCCGCAGAGCCGCCTGGATGATCCGGGCTTGGGCCTGCGCGACAACGGCCGCCGCGTCCTCACCTACGCGGACCTGCACACGCTCGGCGGCCCGATCGATCACCGCCCGGCAGGCCGCGATATCGAGCTGCATCTCACCGGCCACATGGAACGCTTCGTGTGGTCATTCAGCGGCCGGAAGTTCTCGGAAAGCGAGCCCTTGCGATTCAACCACGGCGAACGTCTGCGCCTCGTGCTGGTGAATGACAGCATGATGCATCACCCCATTCATCTGCATGGCATGTGGAGCGAGGTGGAATCGGAGAAAGGGGAATTTCTGGTCCGCAAGCACACCATCACCGTGCAGCCGGGGCAGCGTTTGGCCTACTGGGTGACCGCCGATGCGATCGGCCGGTGGGCGTATCACTGCCATCTCCTGTATCACATGGAAGCGGGCATGTTTCGCGAAGTGCATGTCGAGCGCTCCTCGGAACAGGGGACGCAGTCGTGACGACTCGCACCAGGCTCGCTCTCCTATGCGGCGCCTTGGGGCTGATGACGGGCGCAATCGCACTCCCGCAACCACCCGCCGCACCGATGCCCAACGGCAACGAGACCGCGAGCGAAGCGGCTCACGTGCCACCCGACCCGCCGCAGCATCCGATGGGCGATATGCCGTACCCAGAGATGGCGGCGATGATGCAAATGGACGACACGGCGCGCACGTACAAAGTTCTCTTTGATCAGCTCGAGTGGCGCAATACCGCGGCAGGTAATGCCGCGGTGTGGGATGCGGAGGGCTGGTACGGCGGGGACAACGACAAGGTGTGGCTGAGATCAGAGGGCGAACGCGCCGGCGGCACGACGCAGAACGCCCGCGCCGACGTGCTGTGGGACCATACTGTCGCGCGCTGGTGGAGTCTGCAGGCCGGCGGACGCCAAGATGTCGGCGGGGGTCCGGCGCGCACTTGGGCGGCGGTCGGGGTCCAGGGCCTCGCGCCTTATTGGTTCGACACTGAGGCGACGTTCTATGTCGGTGGGGAGGGGCGCACGGCGGTGCGGCTCAAGACGGAATACGACTTGCTCCTCACGCAGCGGTTGATACTGCAGCCGGAAGCCGAAGCCAACTTGTACGGCAAAGCGGATCCGGCGCGTCAACTCGGCTCTGGCTTGTCCGATCTAGAGATCGGCCTGCGTCTTCGCTACGAAGTGCGGCGCGAGTTTGCGCCCTACGTCGGGGTCGTTTGGACGCGCAATTTCGGGGCAACCGCGGACCGCGTGCGGGAATCCGGCGGGGACGCGAACGATGTGCAGTTCGTGGCGGGCCTGCGCGCGTGGTTTTAGGGGATCTCAGGACGCATCTCACAATTTCACAAACACTTGGTTTTTGTCGGCATCATTCCATCACTCATCCCTCCGGAGATTCACCATGAAGATCCTGCCGCTCCTGTCCGGTCCTGTCCTGGCGATGTATGGGGTCACGGCAAGCGCCCACGCCCATCTGCAGAAGTCGAATCCGGCGGACAACAGCGTGATCACCGCATCACCCACCCAGCTCGTGCTGAACTTCTCGGAAGCCGCGCGGCTGACCGCCTTGTCGATTCAAAAGGACAATGAGCCGGAGTGGAAGCTGCAGCCGCCGTCCACCGCCGCCGCGCAACAGATGTCCGTTCCTCTGCCCCAACTGGCGCCCGGCACCTATTCGGTCAGCTGGCACGTGCTGAGCGATGACGGCCATGTGATGTCAGGCACTCTGCATTTCACGTTGGCCGCGGAACACGCGCCGGATCATCCGGCTGATCACCCGGTACAACACTGAGGGTGGTGCGGAATGCCGGACGTCATCTCAGTCATCCTTCGCGCGTTGAGTTTCGTCCTGCTGTTGCAAGCGGCCGGAGTCGCGATTTTTGTCGCGATCTTCGGTCGCGGGCTCGCAAGCTCGCGGGCTGCGGTGCGTCGCCTGGGTCAGGCGGCGGCGATCGCGGCCCTCGTGTTGGTCGCTGCGCACTACGCCATGGAGGCTGCACGGATGGCAGGAGAGATGTCCGGCATGTGGGACCCGGCCCTACAGCGGATGGCGTGGAATTCGCCGGCCCGTGCGGCTTTGATATGCCGGCTGCTGGGCCTGCTGCTCATTGCAGTGGGGCTTCAGAATGACGGTGTTCGCGGGACGATCCTCGCAGCCGGCGGGGCGGTACTCGCCACAGGTACGTTCACACTCACGGGACACACATCCGTCAACGCGCATCGAGCGGCGCTGGCGGCATTATTGATGCTCCACGTCCTGGTGGTGGCGTTCTGGTTCGGCGCGTTGTGGCCGTTGTATACAGCGAGTCTGCGGGAAACGCCCGCCCGGGCTTCGGACATCATCGAACGGTTCACCGCCGTCGCGACCTGGCTCGTGCCCGTGATTTTGTTGGCCGGAATCGTCATGGCCGTCCTATTGCTTCCGAATGTGTCCGCCTTGAGCGAGCCCTACGGGAAGTTGCTCATCGCCAAAGTCGTTGGTTTCGCCGTACTGATGGGGCTTGCCGCCGCCAACAAGTGGCGGCTCGGCCCGGCCCTGGTCCACGGGCCGGTGCAGAGTGGGTTGTGGTTTCGCCGCGCGGTGGCCGCCGAGTACGTCCTGATCGCCGCGGTACTCACGATCACGGCGGTCATGACGTCTTTTTTTTCCCCCGAGGCGTGACGCGGCACGTCTCAATGACCTCGAGAAGCGCCCGCACCGGCTCGCCCAGCAATTCATAGAGCGCGGCATGTGCCCGCACCAAGGCGTCGGGGGTCGGTACGAAGCGTGAAATTCCGAAGTCGCGCGGGGCGAACACACCCACCGGCGCCGGCACCACCTCGACGCCCGCGGCGGTGAACTCATGCACCGAGCGCCACATATGGGTGGCCTGCGTAACCAGCATGATGCGATGAATGTCGTCGGCTGCGAGCAGGCGCACGGAATTGCGCGCGTTCTGAAAGGTGTCATAGGCCGCATCGTCGACCCAGCGCGCGCGGATTCCAAAATTGCGCAGCAGCGTGTCGCGCATCGCGCCTGCCTCCATGTGAAAGCCCGTCACCAGAATGGGTAGACCCGTTTTACCGGCAATATAGGCGCCATAGGTCAGCCTCTCGAGCTGCACGGGTTCGGCGGCCGGACCGCCGTATTCCGGTGCCGGGACGCGTTGCCCACCGCCTCCCAGGATCACGATCGCTTGGGCGCCGGCGGCGCTTCGCAAATCCAGCGGCGGATAGTGTTCGGCCAGCCGCTCCAAAGCATCGGAAACCACGGGTGTCGACAGCAGCCAGAGGGAGCCGAGACCGAGTATCAGACACGCGCGTGCCAGCCGCGGGCGGCGCTTGAGCAGGATTACGCCGAGAAACGCCAGCAATATCAGCCCGGCGGGCGGAAGAATCAGCCCCCTCAGCAGCGTCTTGATTGGCAGTAGCATTCCCATCGCGGCCCGCTCAACGTCTGTCGAGGCGGTCCCGGCAATAAATGAACAGGCAATTGCCGGCGATGCTCATCGCGAACACGGCAAGCGACGCGGGAACGACCTCGAACACCTTGTGCATGCCGAGCCAGTTCACCGGTGCCACCAGCCAGTGAATGAACACGGCGAGTCGACCCGTGTCGCCGTCCTTGACGCAGCAGTGCACCAGGCCCACCCGCAGCCCTTCGATCATGCCGATGTGCGTCCACTCGCCGTCGCGGAACCACAGGTATGACTGCAGCCCGACGAGATACAGGAACGCGATGAGACAACCGTAGCCGATCACGGCGCCGACGGCACAGAAGAGCCTCAAGATCACATTGCGGGTTTTCACGGCGAAGCCCCGGACGCCGGACAACCCTTCACTTCAAGCCGCACGATGCGCCCGGTTTCACTCTGCAAATCCGCGGGGTTCAATAAACTGTCCGTCGGTTTCAAATCGATGTCGATCCAGTACACATTACCGGTGCGCTTGCGGTCGGCGATTCCAGGATTGAACCCCAACGCCTGAGCTTGGGCAACCCGAGCCTGCGCCCGCTTGGACTCGCTGTACAGGCCGAGCGAGATCACCGAGCCGTCGTTCGGCCCGGGCATTTCCAGCGCGTCATCGATGCCGCCCGCTTTGAGTTTAGCCAGAATCTGATCTCCCGCGGCGCGTGCGGCAGGCAGCGGCAGATACACCCATACTCCAGCCCAGACGTCGCCGTCGGCGACGCGTTGCCGCGGATCGTAGCCGCCGCCGCGCAGTGTGGTCGCGGCATGGGCAGCTTCCGCCACATCGCGGAACGGCCCGACGCTGATGCAGCGCTTGACGTTGGTCAGCAATCCCAGCTTTGCGCCATCGCCGGAGTCGACGCGAGAGGCATCCGTACCGCCGCCGCTGCCGGCGACGCCGGTGATGCCCGCGGTGCCGCTGCCCGCGGCGCCGCTCCCCGCCTCGGGACTTGCCGAGTGCGCAGCCTCGGTGGACTCGGATGCCAGCTTCAACGTCGCCGCAGGCACGACCGGTGGCGGCGCCTCCGGTGGTTTGGCGATGCCGCGAGCCCACAAAAAGTAGCCCACGTTGACGAGCACCAAACACACGACAATGCTCTTTAACAGCGTCACGTTTCCCCTTCAATCACGCGCAAACTGGCCTCGCCGGACACGAATCGTTTCAGCCCGTCGCCGGTATCCAGAAGCAAGGCGCCTTCCTGATCCACGCCGCAGGCCGTACCCGAAATGACCGTATGGCCCAGCAATACTCGCGCCGGGCGGCCGTTCAAACCGTCGAGCGCCATCCAAGCGTCGCGGAACGCGGCGAAGCCCTCGCGCTCGAACTGCTCCAGCATACTCAAAAGCTCGTCCAAGATGGCTCCGGCCACCAAATTGCGCGAGGGCGGCACGGCGCAGGCGTCCGCCACCGCCGCGACGCGCGCGCCCCCCGCCTCGATCTCGCGCCGCGCCGCCGCCGGCAGGTTCACGTTGAGCCCTACACCGATGACGACGTGCGCAGGCCCGCTCGCCTCGGCCCGCAGCTCGATCAGCACCCCGCCGACCTTGCGGTCGTGGAGCCAGATATCGTTCGGCCACTTGAGCGCCACACCGCGGGCGCCGGCGCGCGCCAACGCCCGCGCCACGGCGACGCCAACCCCTAAGCTCAAGGCTGCCAACGCACCGGCCCCATCGCTGAAGGTCCAGGCGACGGACAGCGCGACGCCGGTGCCGAAGGGTGCGATCCAGCGCCGGCCACGACGCCCGCGGCCGGCGTGCTGCAACTCGCACAAGCATGCATCCGCCTGTCCGGGCGGCGGCGGCGCGGCGGCGAGGAGCCGAGTGTTGGTCGAATCCACCTCGAACTTGAGTTCCAGCGTGCGCAGCTGCGCCGTTCGCCGGGGCCCAAGTTCGGCGCCGATGCGCCGCGCATCGAGCAGTTCCACCGGGTTCGATAGACGGTACCCCCGCCGCGGCAACGCCTGCACCTCCAACCCCAAGGCGCGCAGGCGCTCCACGCCTTTCCACACGGCCGCCCGGCTCACGTTGAGCTCCTCCGCCAGCCGTTCGCCGGAGCGCAGTTGGCCGTCCGCCAGCAGCACCAGCAGCAGTGGCTGTTCTAGGCGGCTCGCGATCGAAACAACCATAGTCGCCGTACGCGGCTTTCCTGGCCCGCGCGCATGCGAGCGATGTTGCTGCGATGGGTGTAAACGACAAACAGCGTCATCACGGCGCAAAAGCTCAGCAGCGGAACATTGTCCGGCTCGAGAATGCAGACGGCGACCACGAGGGCCGCGCCTGACAGCATCGTGGCGAGGCTTACGTATCCCCACAGCACGAGCACCAGGAACCAGCTCACGAGCAGCGGCACGAGCAACCGCAGTTCCATCCCGGCAACCACCCCGACCATGGTTGCCGCTCCTTTTCCGCCGCGAAAGCCGAACCACACGGGATAGACGTGGCCGACGATCACGGCAAAGCCGCAGGCTACCGTCAACCATTCTCGCGGCAGATCGGGATCGATGCCGATGGCCGGCAGCGCCGCGCTCGGCAGCCACCACACCGTGAATACCCCTTTGGCGATGTCGACCGTGAGCACCAGGAATCCGAAGAGCTTGCCCTGGGTGCGCAGGGCATTGGTGGCGCCGGCATTTCCGCTGCCCATGCTGCGTATGTCGACTCCGCGCAAACGACCCAGGATCAAACTGCCCAGCAGCGTGCCGAGCAGGTAGGCGAGGAGTATCTTGACGCCGAGTTCCAACATGCGCGGATTATGACACTAGCGGTGGGCTCTATCGGCGTTTCGGGAGGTGCAATTCCGCCATCATGCAGCGCACGCCGCCGCCGCCGATGCGCTCGATCGTGGGGACCGCCGCAGGGACGACCTCGGCATGGGATTCGAGGATTCGCCGCTGCGCGGATCCAAGACTGCGCCAGGCCGTGGTCGACAGTGCGACGATATGGCCGCCGGGCGGCGCCAGCTCCAATAGATTTGCGGCAAATTCCTGCATCTGCCGCCGCGTGATGTCGACGATGTCGTGGCCCGCCGCTCGCAGCATGTTGAACACGGCATCACGGTGCGCAGGCTGCGCAATCGCCTCGCCGCATACCACCGCGAAGCGGGTGCCGATCGCCATGACCACATTGGTGTGATATACGGGCCGCTCGTCCGCATCCCAGGCTTCGAAGGTCACGAGTTCGTAGTCCAGGATCTGGGCGAATTCCCCGAGCACGTCGAGATCGGTGCGCGGCGAAAGGCTCGCGTATGCCACGCGATGCGCTCGATCCAACACCAGGCTGCCCGTTCCCTCGAGAAACTTTCCCTCAGCCTCGCGATGCGTCAGATCGACCGTGCGCGATACGTGGAACCGCCCCTCGCGCACCACCTGCTCGAGAACGTCCTCACGCCGCTCCGAACGCCGGTTGGGCGCCAACATGGGATACAGCGCCACGGTACCGTCGGCATGAAAACTCACCCAGTTATTGGGGAAAATGGCGTCCGGTTTCACCGGCCGCGGGGTGTCGGGCGCAATCAACACCTCCACGCCGGCGCGCTGCAATGCCTCCGCCAGACCATCGAATTCAGCGAGCGCGAGCCTTTGCGTTTCGGCGTCGCCGGGCGACTCGGCGCCTTGCTGGAACGCGTTGCTGGCGGCGGTCTGCGGATTGAACCCGAAGCACGCCGGCCGCACCATGAGCACGCCTAAGGCGCTTTGCGGTTCCTGGCCAGAATGAGCGGGGGCCGGCATGGCAACGCACTATATCAGGCCGCCCCAAAGTGCAATGCCCGTTGACAGACCCCGCCAGTTTCATCAAGGTTACACGCCTGGATCCGCTGGCAGAGCTGGGGTCTCGTTGAGCCGTCCGGCGAGCCGATCCGGCAAATCCGTCGGTCCTACGGGCAAATATGGGTGAGCCTTGACGGTTTCAATTGCCAATTCTTTGCTGCTACTCGCGCTCGCCATCGGGGCCACCGGGGCGCGTGCGGCCAATACCCCCGCTCCCGACAAGCCCCCGGCCGCGTATCCTTTCACTTTCGAGACCTTGCTGGCGGATGCCAAGCGTCGAGCAGCCGCTCCGTATACGCCGCAACCCAACCGCCTGCCCGCCGGACTCGACAAATTGAGCCCCGAGCAATATCGCAGCATTCGCTTCAACCCGGATGCCGGCATTTGGCGCGCGGAACGGCTGCCGTTTCATCTCGAGCTGCTGCGGGCCGGTTACAACATGCAAACCGCGGTTGCGGTCTCCACCATCGAAAACGGCGAGGCGCACGACGTGGTGGCGACGCCGGCCATGTTCGAGATGGAGTCCGCGCTTCCGGTGCAATGGGCGAAAGTGTCCCTGCCGCTGTCCGGTTTCCGAGTCCGAAGCCGCATCAATTCCAGCAAGATATGGGACGAATTTCTGGTGTTCCAAGGCGCCAGCTACTTCCGCGCCGTCGCCAAGAATCTCCTGTACGGCCTGTCGGCACGGGGGCTCGCCATCAATACGGCGGAACCCTCCGGCGAGGAATTCCCGGCGTTCACGCATTTCTGGATCGAGCGGCCCGGTGCGCACGCGAGCGCGATCGTCATTTACGCCCTGCTCGAAAGCGAATCGGCGACGGGCGCATACCGGTTCACGGTGCAGCCGGGCGTCGAGACGCTGACTGATGTGGACCTCACGCTGTTCCCCCGCACGGACATACGCGTCGCCGGCATTGCACCGCTCACGTCGATGTTTTTGTTCGACGAAACCAACCGTGGACGCCTCGATGACTACCGGCCGGAAGTGCACGACTCCGACGGACTTCAGATCGCCGCGGCATCCGGCGAGCAGATATTTCGGCCGCTCGCAAACCCGATCAAACTCCAGGTATCCACCTTCACGACCCAACAGCCCAAGGGCTTCGGACTGGTGCAGCGATCCCGGCAGCAGATCGACTTTCAGGATTTCGACGCGCAATATGAGCGCCGCCCCAGCGCCTGGGTCGAACCCCAGGGTGAGTGGGGCCCGGGCTCCCTCGAGCTCGTCGAGATACCGTCGGGCCGGGAGAGCAATGACAACATCGTCGCCTTTTGGCGTCCCTCGCAGTCGTTGACGCCGGGCCATCCGGCGCACTTCGCCTACCGCATCATCTGGAGCGCTGAACCTGCGTTGCCCAAGTCCTTGGGAAAAACCGTCGCCACCCGTTCCGGCGCCAGTCTCGACGGCAAGCGGCGCGTGTTTCTGCTGGATTTCGTCGGCGCCGGCGAGAAGGTCGACGGCTTGCGCCTCGACCTCAACGCGTCGGCCGGCAAAATCTCGAGCGCGACGCTCATGTCGAACGGCGCATTGCATGGACTTCGCGCGAGCTTCGAGGTCGACCCGCGCGATGCGGAGTTGATCGAACTTCGTTTGCGTATCATGCGCGGCGATCGCCCCGTCACTGAAACATGGCTGTATCGATGGACCTCCGGTTGAATCCGCACCGCGAGCTCAGCCCTGCCGCCGCGCTCGAAGCGAGAGCGGGGTCGGGCGGCATGCCGCCGGAGAACCGCTTGGATATGCCGCCGCAGGAATTGCGCTACACGCCCGGGCGGCGCGGGCGCCATGGACCCGACGCCGCCGTTCTGTACGCACGCTTCATCCTGGTGACCATTACCTGCGGCGTGACCATTTACGGCGTGTATCAAATGCTGCAGGTCGTGCGCTTCGCGAGCATGACGCTGCTGCAGGGATTGATGATCTTCTTCTTTGCGGTATCGCTGGGCTGGATTGCGTTCGCGGCGGGCTCGGTGTTGGCCGGCGCCTCGAAGCGGCGCGACCCTACGCCTGGTCCGGGGCCGGCGACGCTTACGGCGCTGGTGATGCCCATTTACAATGAAGATCCGTTGCGCACCACGGCGGGGCTCCGAGCCATGGCCGAAGCTCTCGCGCAGATCGACGCGCACCGCGGCTTCGAGATCGTGATTCTCTCGGACTCGACCAACGCCGATGCGTGGATTCGCGAAACCCTGAGCGCGGACCTGTTGCGCAATTCGTTGCTGGCCATCATGCCGGTTTGGTATCGGCGCCGCTGGCAGAACATCGCGCGCAAATCGGGCAATCTCGAAGACTTCGTGACACGCTGGGGCGGCCGCTTTGATCACATGATCGTACTCGATGCCGACAGCTTGATCGATGCGCCGACTCTGCAACGGCTGGTGCAGGCCATGCAGACCGATCCTGACTTGGGGATATTGCAGACCGCGCCGCAGCTGATCGGCGCGACTTCCTTTTTTGGCCGCCTGCAGCAATTCGCTGCCTGCGTCTATGGACCGGTCATCACGCGGGGCTTGAGCGCATGGTCCGGCGACAGCGGCAATTATTGGGGACACAACGCCATCATTCGCATCGCCGCATTCGCGCAATACTGCGGCCTGCCCAAACTCGCGGGCCGCAAGCCGTTCGGCGGTTTCGTCCTCTCGCATGATTTCGTCGAGGCCGCTCTGATGCGGCGCGTCGGCTGGAAGGTACGCATGGCCACGGACTGCGGGGGCTCCTGGGAGGAATCCCCGCCATCACTGATCGACGTCGCGATTCGCGACCGGCGCTGGGCTCAGGGCAACCTGCAGCACATGAAAATCATCGGCGCCGCGGGCTTCAGTTTCATCAGCCGAATTCATCTCGGCGTCGGCATCATGAGCTATTTATCCTCGCCTCTGTGGCTGGTGATGCTGGGCATCGGCTTCGCACTCGCCGTGCAGTCGCACTTGATACGTCCCGAGTATTTCAATCACGACTTTCAGCTGTTTCCCACGTGGCCGCGTTTCGACGTCGAACTGATGATGGCCCTGTTCTGGTTCAGCATGGTCGTGCTGCTGATCCCCAAGATGCTGGGTCTGGTTCGTGCGCTGCTGTCGAAACGCATCCGCCGGGGCGGCGGCGGCGTGATCGGGGTGGCCGCGAGCTTTCTATTGGAAGCCATCCTGTCGGCGCTGTACGCGCCCGTACTCATGTTGATCCAAAGCCGGCATGTTTTCGAAGTGTTCATGGGACGCGACTCCGGCTGGAAGCCGCAGCGCCGGGACAGCGGCGGCACGACGTGGTCCGACGCATGGCACTTTCACAAGCGGCACATGTTCTTGAGTTGCGTGACCGCCGTGATCGTATGGTTTCTCTCGCCTCCGCTGCTCGCGTGGCTGTCGCCGGCGCTGCTGGGACTCTTTCTATCGGTGCCCTTATCGCGCGCGAGCGGCAGCGAAAGCTTGGGCAGAGTCCTGTCGCGGCTGGCGTTGCTGCGAACGCCGGAAGAGACCGAGACGCCGCGCCTGGTGGCGCGCCGTCAGGAACTGGTGCGCGAGGCGGGCGCGGCGCCCGTCGACGGGCTGCGTCACTTGGCGCGCAATCGCGAGTCGCGTCTGACGCACATCAACGGCAATCTGGCGCGGCCGGCGGATCCGCGCGGTCATCCCGATCCATTCGCCTTCACGGCGGAGCAGAAGCTGAAAGATGCCCGCTCGCTCGATGAGGCGCTGGCGTGGCTCACGCCCATCGAACGCGTCGAGGTCGCGGGCGATGCGCGATTGCTCAATCAGCTCGCACTCCTGCCGGACGGCGAGCACCCCTTGTTTTTGATTTAAAGGACTTTAAGCACCATGGTTCGACGACGCACAATTCTAGGAACGGCCGTGGCCCTGGCGGCCGGCCGGTGGACCCGTCCGGAATTCGCTTCCGCCGCCCCAAACGCCTCGCCGCCGAGCCAGCCCTTCGACTACGCGTGGCTCAAAGGCCAGGCGCACAAGCTCGCCGGCAACGCCTATCAGGCGTCGCAAGATGCGCTGCCGCCGGCGATGGCGAAGCTCGGCTACGACCAGTACCAATCGCTGCGCTTTCGTCCGGACCACGCCCTCTGGGCCAATGCCGGACTGGCGTTTCGCGTGCAGTTCTTTCATGTGGGCCGAAGCTTTACCGAACCGGTGCATCTCTTCGAGATCGTCGACGGCCAGTCCCGGGAAATCGTCTATGACCCGGCGATGTTCGAATTCGACAAGAGCGGGATCGATCCGAAATTGATGCGCGGCCATGTGGGATTCGCGGGCTTTCGCGTGCAGTTCGTGACGGACTGGAAGGACGATGTCGCCGCGTTCTTGGGTGCCAGCTATTTTCGGGCGGTGGGCGGCGATACGCGGCAATACGGATTGTCGGCGCGCGCGCTCGCCGTGGATACGGCTTTTCCGCGTCCGGAGGAGTTTCCGCGCTTTACCGCATTCTGGTTCGAGCGGCCGGCCAAGGATTCGGGGGCTCTCACCTTGTACGCGCTGATGGATTCGCCGAGCGTCGCGGGCGCGCTGCGCTTTCAGATCGCACCCGGCGGCACCCAAACCATGGACATCGACAGCGCACTGTATCCGCGCAAGCCGATCGAAAGACTGGGCGTGGCGCCGCTCACCAGCATGTTCTTCTACGGGGAGAACGAACGGCGCGCGGCGAATGACTGGCGGCCGGAGATTCACGACTCGGACGGTCTGTCGATGTGGACCGGAGCCGGCGAGTGGATCTGGCGGCCGCTGACCAATCCGGCGCAACTGCATTTCAGCTCATACTTGGATGAGAACCCGCGGGGCTTCGGGCTGCTGCAACGGGATCGTGATTGGGACCACTATCAAGACGACGGCGTGTACTACGATCGCCGGCCGAGCTTGTGGGTCGAGCCCAGGCCCGGGCTCAACGGTGGCTGGGGCAAGGGCTCGGTGCAGTTGGTCGAAATCCCGACGGTGGACGAAACCTTCGACAACGTCGTCGCCTTCTGGAATCCGCTCGACAGACCCAAGCCCGGCCAGGAGCTCCTGTTCAGCTATCGGCTCCATTGGGGCACGCACATGCCGTATGCGTCGCCGCTCGCGCAGACCCTCGCGACGCGCACCGGCATCGGCGGCACGGTCGGACAGAAGCGCCAATACTTTTCCTGGCATTTCGCCGTCGATTTCGCCGGCGGGGAACTCGGCGCTCTGCCCAGGGACGCCGCCGTCGAAGCGGTGATCACCGTCTCGCACGGACAGACCGAGCACGTGACCGCGCACTATGTCGGAGAATTTCACGGCTACCGCGCTCTGTTCGATATCAAACCGCCGGAGGACAGCGTCGAGCCGATCGATATGCGCCTGTACCTGCGCGTCGATGGCCGGCCGCTGACGGAAACGTGGATCTATTTGTGGACGCCGCCGTCTTTGAAGGAACGCAAGGCGGCGCTGTCCTGAGATTCGCCGGCCGAATTCTTGGGCGGAAGCTTGAGAATCGGGAGCCGCTGCGTATCGCCCGTCGTCCGCCGTATCTCGCGTTCGCGTTTGACTTGCGGCAGGCTCTGGCGCGGGTTGAGTATTATCCAGCGCCACTCGTTGAGCTGGTGTTTCAGCAGGGGCAGCAACGAGAGTTCCGAAGCCGACTCGGCGCCCGGCTTCGGGAATAGCGTCCTGCAATAAAGATCGAAATACTCCGCATACAGATCCTCGTAGTGCTGCATCGGATCGAGAAATGCGGGGTCTTGGACCAGGCCCGTTCCGACGTGGCTCGCGCACAAGAAGCTGCAGGCTTTGCGCACATAGGCGCCGTGTTCAGCGATGACCGCGTATTGATAGCCGCGCGTGGGATAAAAGTGCGCCATGATCCGGCTTCGCGCAGTGCCCCGCACCTCTTTCTTGCGCAGGTATTCGAAAAGAGCTTTGCCGTGAATCAAGCGCAGCGCAGTCTGCCTGAGCGCGCCCGCCTGGCTCCGCAACACGGAGTAATCGGCGACGTGGCGCATGAGGCCCGAGTGCTCATTTTCCCATATCTGCCAGGTCTTGGGACTTTCCGACAGGCGCTGCGCAACCAGGTGCTCTTTGTCGTCTTCGCTGTGCAACGCGCTCTCGACGCGATCCGTCGATTCGCGCATGAGACGCGCATGACTGATAGCACTGCGATACACCGGTTAAATCCCTCTAACGACGCTTGATATCGCGGTAGGCTTCAGCCGGCCACTCGGACCGCGCTCAGCGACTTAGGTAACTAACATCAGCTTATGGCAAGCCGATGTCAATCAAAAAGCGTCGCTGCAGTGCGGCGCCGGACCGCAGAGGCGTCTACGCGGCCAAGGGCGCCGCCATTTGTACCTGATTGCGGCCGAGACGCTTCGCCACGTAGACCGCCGCGTCCGCTTGCGCAATAAGGTGTTCACCCCAGACCCCGAGGGTATCGCTGGCGGCTACACCGATGCTGCAGGTCAAACGGATCGGTTTGCCGAATCCGTCCACCCGTACGCCGGCTACCCGTTCCAGAATGCGCTGCGCGATGGGATTCGCGGCCGCCGCGTCGGCACTGCTCAGGATAACGACGAATTCTTCGCCGCCGTAGCGGCCGATGACGTCCGATTGCCGTAATTCCGCGTGAATGGGGTCGATGATGGCGCGCAAACAAGCGTCCCCCGCCTGGTGGCCGAACGAATCGTTGATTTGCTTGAAATGATCGAGATCGATGAACAGCAGCGCGATCGGCAGGCTGCGCGCCCGTGCCCGCTGACAAGCCGCGTCGAGGCGCTCGATGAGCGACCGGCGATTCAAGACGCCGGTCAAGGGATCGGTCTGTGCCCGCCGTTCGGCGTCCGTGAGGGCGGCGCGTTGCGCCCGCAGCCTGTCCGCCACCCCCAGGGCGATGAGCACGGCGGCCGCCACCATCGACAAGGGCAGGCCGTAGTAGTAGAGCAGAGGGCTCGAGTCCACGGAGGCGATGAACAGGAAGCGCACTGCCGCGGTAATGGTGAAGCCTTCGAGCAGAGCCCAGGCGATCATGAACCAGCCTGCCGCACGGTTTCCGCGCCGCCATGCGAGGAATGCGACGACCATGGTGAACACGGTGGCAGCAAGAAACAGCACATTGCCGAGCGCGTTCACCCACATCCCGAACCCTAGGAATTTGGCTAGGTTCGCGACGGTAATGACGACGAACGCGATCGAGAACCAACCGAACATCGCATAGATACGCGGCGAAAAATGTTTGAGGTCGGCGATCTCTCGGGTGAACAGGCAGGCGACCGCGCCGCTCAAGCCGACCGGCACGTTCCACGCGAAGGAGGTCAGCGGCTGTGCATAGGAAAGCCACGGCCAGTCGAACCCCTGACCGGAAAGGTATGCCACATACAATGCCTGCAAGAAAAACAGCGTGGCGTACAAAATGAAAAGCCGGTCCGCGAGCACGAACCAAATCAGGAGCGCGGCGAGCGCGACCGCCATCAGCGCGCCGAACGCGAGCGCAATCATTCGCGTATGTTCGGCGCCGCGCGCCAGTGTTCGATCGAGAGTCGAGCCGGAAAAGCTCACCGGCTCCTGGTCGCCGCCGGCCACGGTGAGGCGGACGTATAACGGTTGCCCGAGGTGAAGACCCTCGACATAGGTGTACACCGTGTCCTGATTTCCGCGAAATCCGGGCAGCTGCACGGCTTGCGGCAATGCAACGGCGGCGCCGCCGCGCGCTGCGTAAACCGTGGCCTGCAC
>WNFL01429350.1_pt1 | contig 30812 bp, 26 predicted proteins | sample 5400361 | NCBI WGS metagenome assembly WNFL01 (sample SAMN13153351, study PRJNA577476) | soil metagenome | isolation source: 40 cm soil on Douglas fir-dominated hillslope | place: USA:California | collected 2013-09-17
GTGTTCGGCATCCTGGCGAACGACACGCTGCTCGCCATCCCGTTCTTCACGCTGATGGGCGCGATCCTGGAGCGCTGCGGGCTGGCCGAAGACCTGCTGGACGGCCTGGGCCAGCTGTTCGGCCCGATCCGCGGCGGCCTGGGCTACGCGGTGATCGTGGTGGGCGCCATTCTGGGCGCGATCACCGGGACGGTCGCGGCGTCGGTGATCGCCATGGGACTGATCTCATTGCCGGTCATGATGCGCTACGGCTACGACATGAAGTTCGCCACGGGGGTGATCGCCGCCTCCGGCACCATCACGCAGCTCATCCCGCCCTCGCTGGTCCTCATCGTGCTCGCCGACCAGCTCGGCCGTTCCGTCGGCGACATGTACGCGGGCGCCTGGGGTCCCAGCATCATCCAGGTGCTGCTGTTCTCCCTCTACGTGCTCGGCGTAAGCATCGTGAAGCCGCAGTGGGTGCCGGGCATCCCGCCGGAATCGCGCACCATCACGGGCTGGCCGCTGGTCAAGCGCTGCCTCTGGGGCATCATCCCGTCGCTGGTCCTGATTTTCCTCGTGCTCGGCACCATCTTCCTCGGCCTGGCGACGCCCACCGAGGGCGGCGCCATGGGCATGGTCGGGGCGGTCGTGCTGGCGGTCCTGCACCGCAAGGAGTTCTCCAGGCGCGGCAAGATCGCCGCCTGGGTCGCGCTGGTCGCCATCACGGTGATCAGCGTGGCCGCGTCCATCGGCCTGGCGGACGAGTCGCTGCCGGCGGGCCTCGTCGCCGCCGCGAACGGGTTCTTCGCGGCGACCCGCATCCCCCTGTTCATCGTTTTCTACGCCGGGCTCGCGCTGCTGATGTGGGAAGCGGTGGCGATCGCGGAGCTGCGCAACCTGATCAGGCAGGCCTCGCAATCGACCATGCGGATCACCGCGATGGTGATCTTCATCCTGATCGGCTCGACCATCTTCACGCTGGTGTTCCGCGGCGTGGACGGCGACCTGTGGATCGAGAACATGCTGCTGCACCTGCCGGGCGGCAAGGTCGGCTTCCTGGTGTTCGTGAACGTCTTCGTCTTCTTCCTCGCGTTCTTCCTCGACTTCTTCGAGATCGCCTTCATCATCATTCCGCTCCTCGCCCCGGTGGCCGCCAAGCTCGGAATCGACCTGATCTGGTTCGGGGTGCTGCTGTGCGTGAACATGCAGACCTCTTTCATGCACCCGCCGTTCGGCTTCGCGCTGTTCTACCTGAGAAGCATCGCGCCGAAGGAAGTGAAGAGCTCGGCGATCTACTGGGGCGCGATTCCCTGGGTGGTGCTGCAGCTCATCATGGTCGGCATCGTGATCGCCTGGCCGGGGCTGGTGACCGCGTTTCTCGACAAGGCTTCGGACGTCGATCCCAGCAAGGTGGAGGTCATCGTCCCGGCCGAAGAACCCAGCGCGCCGGTGCCCGGCGCCGCTCCGGAGAAACCCGCTGAGCCGGAAGCCGACGACGACCTGGAGAAGCGCTTCCGCAAATAAAAAACCCCGCCGGGGCGGGGTTTATCGAGACAGGCGCTTTTCAGCTTTTCTTCGCGGCAGTCTTCTCTCCCGGCTGCCCGACCTTGCTGTTCATCATGTAGTTATCGTAGGTGGATTCCGCGACCCGGAACCACTGGTACTGCTCGTCGCGGAATTTCTTCCATCCCGGATAGATCCGCTTCCAGTGCGCGCTCTTGGCGTCCATGTCCGCGTAAACCTCGTACGCCGCCTTTTCCGCGGCCTCCAGCACCGCATTCGGAAAGCGGCGCAGCTTGGTGCCGCCCGCGACCAGCCGGCGCATGGCGTCCGGGTTCTGGGCATCGTACTTCGCCATCATCCAGGTCGTCGCCTCGCCGCTTGCCGCCTGCAGCGCTGCCTGATAGTGCTTCGGCAGCTCGGCAAATTTCTTCTCGTTGACGAGCACGTGCAGCATCGGTCCGCCTTCCCAGTAACCCGGGGTGTAATAGTACGGCGCGACCTTGTTGAAGCCGAGCTTCTCGTCGTCGTAGGGCCCGACCCATTCCGCCGCATCCACCGTGCCCTTCTCGAGCGCGGGATAGATATCGGGCGCGGCCAGCTGCTGCGGGACGACGCCGAGCTTCGCCAGGATGACGCCGGCAAAGCCGCCGATGCGCATCTTCAGGCCCTTCAGATCGGCGAGCGATTTGATTTCCTTCCGGTACCAGCCGCCCATCTGGCAACCGGTATTGCCGGCCAGCATGGAAATGCAGCCATAGTCCTTGTACAGCGGGGCCATCGCTTCCGCGCCGCCGCCGAACAGCCACCAGGCCGCCTGCTGGCGCGCGTTGCCGCCGAAGCAGATGGAGGTACCAAACGCGAACGCCGGGTCCTTGCCGAAGTAGTAATACGGCGCGGTATGGCCGCACTCCACGGTACCCGCCTGCACTGCGTCGAGCACCGCCAATCCGGGGACGATCTCGCCGGCGGCAAACGGGCGGATGGTGAACTTTCCGTCGGTGATCTCGCCCACGCGCTTCGCCACCAGCTCCGCGCCTCCATACAGGGTGTCCAGGCTCTTGGGCCAGCTCGTCGCCATGCGCCAGGTGATGGTTGGCTGCGATTGAGCGATCGCGGGCGCGGCGACGGCTCCGGCCGCGACGCCTGCGGCCGCCTTCTTAAGAAATGATCTGCGTTCCATGCTCTCCCCCTCTCAAAAGGAATTTACTTAGACCATTGTAGTAGGCTAGTTCAATCTTGCGCAACGCACGGTCAGCTCGACCAGGGCGGTGCGCACGACGTCGACATCGGCCGCCTCGGGCTCGCGATCCAGATAGTCGCTGAGGTCCTTCAGCGCCGGGCGCCAGCATTCGAGCCGCTGGTAGGCGAAACCGCGGTCGCGCAGCTCAGCGGCAGCATCCGGCGTGATCACCAGCATCCGGTTCAGCACGTCGAGCAGGCGCTCCGGCTTGTTGGCCTCGCGATAGATGCCCTTCAGGTTGCGCAGCACGCGCGCGAGGATCTGGCGGTTGGACGCCGGCTCGAGGAACTGGTCGAGCGGCAGCTCCGCCACCGAGACGTCGGCCGCCGCGCCTTCGGGGATCACGCGCTGCAGGCGCTGGCGCAGCTCCGGCTCGGACTGCGGCGCGCCGCCCGAGAACGGATCGAGGATCAGCACGCCGCCGCGCAGGCGCAGGCGCACGAGGAAATGGCCCGGAAAGGACACGCCCTCGAGCGGCAGGCCGATGCGCCGGCCGATCTCCATGTACAGGATCGCGAGCGTGATCGGGATCCCGGTCTTGCGGTCGATGACCTCGTTCAGATAGCTGTTGCGCGGATCGTAGTAGTCGTCGGTGTTGCCCCAGTAGCCAAGCTCCTCGTACAGGAACTCGTTCAGGCCGATCACCCGCTCCTCGACGCCGCTCGTGTCCTTCAGGCGCGTGCGCAGGCGCAGCGCGAGGCTCTCGATCTCGCCCATGTAGCGCTCGACGTCGAGCCCGGGATAGGCGTCCTGCGCGATCATCAGGCAGGCGCGCGCGAGCTCGATGTGCAGGTCGTCCTTGCGCACGACGGCGGCGAAAGCCTCGAGCGCGGCGTCCATCACGCGGCCCCTCTTCTGGAGAAATCGCGCGGCCGGAAACCGAACGCGGCGAGGCTGGCGGCGTAGATCGCCGCGCCGAGCACCACCAGCCCGAGCACCGCGGGCAGCTTGAGCTGCCACGAGGCCCGCAGCCACCAGCTCGCCTCGCCCATCGCGGTAAACAGCACGACCGCCATGAAGCCGACGGACGCGGCGACCTTCAGCACGAACAGCGGCCAGCCCGCCTGCGGCGTGTAGATGCCGTCCCTCCTCAAATAGAAGTACAGCAAGCCTGCGTTGAGGCAGGCCCCCAGTCCGATCGCGAGCGCAAGGCCCGCATGCTGGAACAGCCGGACGAACACGAGGTTCATCGCCTGGGTGGCGAGCAGCGTGAGGATGCCGATCTTCACCGGGGTCTTGACGTTCTGCCGCGCGTAGAAGCCGGGGGCGAGGATTTTCACCAGGATCATCCCGATCAGACCGATGCTGTAGGCCTCCAGGGCGCGGCAGGTCATCCAGGCGTCGTCGACGCCGAAGCGGCCGTACTGGAACAGGGTCGACACCAGCGGCAACGCGATCACCGCCAGCGCGACCGCGCTCGGCACGGCGAGGAGCACCGTGACCCGCAGGCCCCAGTCGAGCAGGCGGGCGTACTCCCCGCGGTTGGCGTCGGCATGATATTTCGACAGGCTCGGCAGGAGAATGGTGCCGAGCGCGACGCCGAGCATCCCCGCGGGCAGCTCCATCAGCCGGTCGGCGTAGTACAGCCACGAGACGCTGCCGGTGGGCAGATAGGACGCGAAGATGGTGTTGATCAGCAGCGAAATCTGCGCGACCGACACGCCGAAGGTGGCGGGCGCCATGATCTTCAGGACCCGCCGCACGCCCGGATGCGACCAGTCAAAGCGCCAGCGCGGCAGCAGGCCCATCTTCACGAGAAACGGGATCTGGAACGCGAGTTGCAGGACGCCGCCGAAGAACACCGCCCAGGCGAGCGCGAGCACCGGCGGATTGAACCGGTCCGCGAAGAAAAGCGCGGCAACGATGAACGAAACGTTGAGCAGCACCGGCGTGATCGCCGGGATCGCGAAGCGGTTCCAGGTGTTGAAGATGCCCGCCGCCAGCGCGGTAAGCGAGATGAAGGCGATGTACGGGAAGCAGATGCGCAGCATCGTCACCGTCAGCTCGAACTTGGCGGGATCGGCGGCGAAGCCGGGCGCCGATATGTAGACGATGAACGGGGAAAACGCGACGCCCAGGACCGCCGCCAGGGCGAGCGCCAGGAACAGAACCGTCGCCACGCCGTCGATCAGGACCCGGGTCTCCTCTGGCGAGGTGCGGTTCTTGTGCTCCGCGAGCACCGGGACGAAGGCCTGGGAAAAGGCCCCCTCGGCGAACAGCCGCCGCAGCAGGTTCGGGATGCGGAAGGCGACGAAGAAGGCGTCGGTGAAAAGCCCCGCGCCGAAGGCCCGGGCGATGACGAAATCGCGGGCATAGCCGAGGATCCGGCTGATGAGCGTGAAGCCGCTCACCGTGACCAAGGCCCTGAGGAGATTCATCCTTTCGGAGCGCCGTTCATGCGTGAACCGGGCCGTCCATGCTAAGATTCGCCCCCTTTTCAGGACTCGAACTGTTCATGGCCAACATCAAATCCGCCAAGAAGCGCGCCCACCAGGCCATCGGCCTGCGCGCGCACAACATGCGCCTTCGCACCGAAGTGCGCACCGCGATGAAGAGCGTCGTCAAGGCCGTCGCCGCCGGCAACAAGGACGGCGCCGCCAAAGCGCTGACCGCGTCGCAGAGCGTGATCGACCGCGTGGTCGCCAAGGGCGTCATGCACCGCAATGCCGGCGACCGCCACAAGAGCCGGCTCGCGCACGCCCTGAAGGGCATGAAGTAGTAACACCTAGGCTGTATCGCCAAGACGTTGCAGCTGCGCGAGCTTGCTGCGCTCCGCGATGCGGCCGTCGCGAACCTGCAGCTCATTGTCTTTCGCGAAGCTCAGGAGAAACCGGTAGGCCATCGGCTCGACCTCTTCGAGCCGCACATCGACGACCACGCAGCGCACGCCGTTCGCCGTGACCGGATGGACGAACGGCGAGTATTGCATGCGGTGATCGCCGCCGAACGCCGACATCACGCCGCACAGCCGCTCGGCCCAGTCGCTGGGCCGGAACGGCTGGCCGTCGGCCGTGATGCCCTGGATGACGAATTCGACGACCTCGCTTTGAGCCACGTCGTGCCTTTACGCCACATCTTGTGGCATCCCTCATTATAGTAATAAGTACAAATGGCCAAGCCCGTCAGCCGGATCCTGGTAATCAACGACGAGCACCTCGTGCTGCGGGAATTCGTGAAGGGGCTGAACGCGGCGGCGCGCAGCCTCGACAACCCGCTCGGTATCGGCTTCATCGGCGTCGCCACGGCAAAGGAGGCGCTCGCCCTGATCGAGTCCGAGCGCGACCTGCAGGCCGTGCTGGTGGACGACACGCTGTACACGCTGTCCGGGAAGAACGGTCACAACGGCAAGAGCGGCAAGCACGGCGCGGAGGGCCGCCGGCTGCAGATGTCCGCGCTGGAGCTCGTGCAGCGCATCACGCGCTTTCGGCCCGAGCTCGACGTCTACATCCTGATCGCGCAGGAGAAGGAGGACGACGTCGTCGACAAGCTGTTCACCGAATCGGTCGACGGCTATTTCTACCGCGAGGAGCGCGACTACCGCGGCATCTACCGGATCCTGAACGCGCAGATCCAGGAGCGCGCGCGCACGCCCTTCTACGACCAGCTCAAGAACTACGTGTGGATGGCGAAGGACCAGTGGCACACCCCCGGGCATTCCTCGGGCGAGTCGCTGCGCGGCAGCCCGTGGGTGAACGACTTCTACGAGTTCATGGGCGAGCACGTGTTCGACGCCGATCTGTCGGTGTCGGTGCCGATGCTCGATTCGCTGATGGAGCCGCGCGGGGTGATCGCGGAGGCGCAGGCGAAGGCGGCGAAGGCATTCGGCGCGCGCCGCACCTACTTCGCCACCAACGGCACCTCGACCGCGAACAAGGTCATCTTCCAGACCCTGCTCGCGCCCGGCGAGAAGCTGCTCCTCGACCGCAACTGCCACAAGAGCGTGCATCACGGCGTGGTGCTTTCCGGGGCGAACCCGGTTTACCTCGACTCCGCCCTGAACAGGAAATATGGTCTTTATGGTCCTGTTCCGAAAAAAACCCTGTTGAGCGCGATCAAAAAGCATCCGGACGCGCAGGCGCTCATCCTCACCTCCTGCACCTACGACGGCCTGCGCTACGACCTCGCGCCCATCGTCAAGGCGGCGCACGAGAAGGGCATCAAGGTGATCATCGACGAGGCCTGGTACGGCTTCGCGCGTTTTCATCCGGAGTTCCGCCCCACCGCGCTCGAGGCGGGCGCCGACTACGCCACGCAGTCGACGCACAAGGTGCTCTCGGCGTTCTCGCAGGCCTCGATGATCCACATCAACGACCCGGCCTTCCGCGAGCACCTGTTCCGCGAGAACTTCAACATGCACACCTCGACGAGCCCGCAATACGGCCTCATCGCGAGCCTCGACGTCGGCCGCAAGCAGGCGGTGATGGAAGGCTACAAGCTGCTCTCCCGGACACTCGAGCTCGCCAAGGAAGTCCGCGAGCTCGTGAACTCGACCAAGGTGTTCCGGGTGCTGGATCTGGAAGACCTGCTGCCGGACGCCGTGCGCCACGACGGCATCCGCCTCGACCCGACCAAGGTGACCATCGACATCTCGGGTTGCGGCTACACGGTGGACGATCTGCAGAAGCAGCTCTTCGAGCGCTACAACATCCAGGTCGAAAAATCGACCTTCAATACGCTGACGCTGCTGCTGACCATCGGAACCACGCGATCCAAGGTCAGCCGGCTCTACGATGCGCTGATGCGCATCGCACGCGAGAATCGCGCGCCGCGCAGGCTGGTGCAGACGCCCGAAATTCCCGCCTTCACGAAGCTGCGCTATCTGCCGAGGGACGCCTACTACTGCGGCGGCGAGCTGGTGCCGGTGTTCGACGACCGCGAGCGCGTCAACAAGGAGCTTGCCGGCCGCGTCTGCGCCGACCAGATCGTGCCCTATCCGCCCGGCATCCCGGTGCTCGTGCCCGGGCAGCTCATCACCTCGAAGATCATCGGCTATCTCGGCGACCTGCTGCACTCGCACAAGCGCATGGAGATGCACGGCGTGGTGTACGAGGGCTACCTGCCGTGCATCCGCGTTCTCAAGCCGGGAGAAGAAAAAGGGTTGCAGAGACTCGCTTGAATAAGACCGGCGCACTCCTTCAGAGGGCGTCTATCTGAAAGACGCTTGAGCGCCGAGATCCGGAGCCGTCGCTACCCTTTGAGTGTCCTCGCGCTCCTTGGCATAAATCCGGCAGCCCTCGCTGAAGGCCTCCGAATAGCCGGCGCAATCTTCGGCATCCTCGATCTCCCGCGCGGCCGCCCATCGATAGCCCACTTCGAAACCGGAGCAGTCGATCGTGCAGTCGTGCTGGATCGTCATCAATGGCGCCGCATCGGGGATGACCTCGGACACAGCCACTTCATGTGAAATCGACTGGAACAGCACGGTCCCTTGGGAAGGCGGTACCGGCTCGGCAGACCCTTCCGGGCCCGCGTCAGGAGACAGCTGAATCGCAAGGGCGACCGCGGCAAGCGTCGCCATCAAGCTAAACAGAATCCAGGGCTTCATGTTGCGGATCTCGACTCGCTTGCGCAGACGAAACGTGAAGTCGCACAAAGCGTGCCATTCGTCTTCTCTGGTCGCGGAGCCATGCCTCGCAGATTACCGCACGCGCGCGGTGCGACGGCCATGCCTGGTGCACCAAAATACGGCTATCAGCCGAACCGGCCGGTGATGTAGTCCTCGGTCTCCTTGCGCTGCGGCTTGATGAACAGCGTATCGGTGGGCCCGTACTCGATCAGCTCCCCGAGGTACATGTAGGCGGTGAAGTCGGACACGCGCGCCGCCTGCTGCATGTTGTGCGTCACGATCACCACCGTGTAGTCGCTCTTGAGCTCGTGGATCAGCTCCTCGACGCGCGCCGTGGAGATCGGGTCGAGCGCCGAGCACGGCTCGTCGAGCAGCAGCACCTCGGGCTGGATCGCGATGCAGCGCGCGATGCACAGGCGCTGCTGCTGGCCGCCGGAGAGGCTGTTGCCGTTCTGGTTCAGCTTGCCCTTCACCTCGTTCCAGAGCGCCGCGCGCGTCAGCGCCGACTCGACGCGATCGTCCATGTCGCGCTTGCTGAGCCTCTCGAACAGGCGCACGCCGAACGCGATGTTGTCGTAGATCGACATCGGAAACGGCGTCGGTTTCTGGAACACCATGCCGACCTTGGCGCGGATGAGCGAGACGTCCTGCTTCTGCGCGAGCACGTTCTCGCCGTCGAGGATTACCTCGCCTTCGGCGCGCTGCTCGGGGTAGAGCGAATACATGCGGTTGAACGTGCGCAGCAGCGTGGACTTGCCGCAGCCGGACGGGCCGATGAACGCGGTGACCTTGTTCTCCGGGATATCGAGGGAGATGCCGCGCAGCGCCTGGTAGGACCCGTAATAGAAATTCAGCCCGCGGATCCGCATTTTCGGCTTCAGGTCCGCCGCGGCGATGCCCGGCTGGCCGGCGCGGACCGCGTGGCGAAGCATGGGACGCTGCGTGCCGGACAGCGTGTTGGAGGCTTCCATGGTCAATCCCTTTTCCTGAATAGCGAGCGCGCGATTATGTTGAGAACGAGCACGGCGAAGGTTATGAGCGCCGCGCCGCCCCACGCGAGCCGCTGCCAGTCCTGGTACGGGCTCATGGCGAACTGGAAAATCACCGTCGGCAGGTTGGACATCGGCGCGTTGAGGTTGAGCGACCAGAACTGGTTGTTCAGCGCAGTGAACAGGAGCGGCGCCGTTTCCCCGCTGATCCGCGCGACCGCCAGCAGGATGCCGGTCAGGATGCCGGTGCTCGCCGCGCGGTAGCTGATGGACACGACCATCTTCCACATCGGGCAGCCGAGCGCGACCGCGGCCTCGCGCAGGCTGTTGGGCACCAGCTTCAGCATGTCGTCGGTGGTGCGCACCACCACGGGTATCACGATGAGCGCAAGCGCGAAGGCGCCCGCCCATCCGGAAAAGTGCCGCACCCGCGCCACGTAGACGGAGTAGACGAACAAGCCGATGACGATGGAGGGCGCCGAGAGCAGCACATCGTTGAGGAAGCGGGTCGCGGCCGCGAGCCAGCTGCGCTTGCCGTACTCCGCGAGATAGGTGCCGGCGAGGATTCCGACCGGCGTGCCGAGCAGCGTGCCGACGAAGATCAGCACCGCGCTGCCGGCGATCGCGTTCGCGAGGCCGCCGTCGGCCCCGGGCGGCGGCGTCATCTCGTAATAGAAGGTCGCCCGCGCGAGGGCGTGGCCGCCTTCGTAGAACAGCGTGCCGAGGATCCAGACCAGCCAGAACAGCCCGAACGCCAGCGCGAGCGCCGAGACGCACAGCAAGAGCACGTTGGTGCGCTTGCGCGCCCGGTAGAGGGCGTTGGAGCGGCTTATGGCCGCGGTCGTGGCGCTCACGTGCGCTCGCCCTCGTGCCTGGCGAGGCGCAGGAGCAGAAGCTTGGCGAGCGCCAGCACGATGGTGGTGATGAGGAACAGGATCAGCCCGAGCTCGATCAGCGCGGAGAAATACACGTCGCCGACCGCCTCGGTGAACTCGTTGGCGAGGGCCGAAGCGATGCTGTTGCCCGGCGCGTTGAGCGAAACCGCGAGGCGGTGCGCGTTGCCGATCACGAAGGTCACCGCCATGGTCTCGCCGAGCGCGCGCCCGAGGCCGAGCATGATGCCGCCGATGACGCCGACCTTCGTGTAAGGCAGCACCACGCGCCACACCACCTCCCAGGTCGTCGACCCGAGGCCGTAGGCGGATTCCTTGAGCAGCGGCGGCACCAGCTCGAACACGTCGCGCATCACCGCGGTGATGAAGGGAATCACCATGATCGACAGGATCAGCCCGGCGCTCAGCATGCCGATGCCCAGCGGCGGACCCTCGAACAGCGCTCCGAGGACCGGAATCGCGCCGAGCGTGCCGATCAGCTTGGGTTGGAGGTGCGTCTGGAACAGCGGCGCGAACACGAACAGGCCCCACATGCCGTAGATGATCGACGGGATGGCCGCCAGCAGCTCGATCGCCGTGCCGAGCGGCCGCTTGAGCCAGGCGGGCGAAAGCTCGGTGAGGAAGAGGGCGATGCCGAAGCTGACCGGCACGCCGATCAGCATGGCGATGAGGGACGTCATCAGCGTGCCATAGATCGGCACCAGGGCGCCGAAGTCCTCCTTCACCGGGTCCCATTCGGCGTTCCACAGGAAGCCGAGGCCGAATTTCTCGAGCGTCGGCGCGCTGCCGAGCACCAGCGAGACGAGGATCGCCGCAAGAATGCTGAACACCAGGAAGGCGAACAGCCGCGTCAGCTGCTCGAACGCGGCGTCCATCCAGCGCAGGCGCTTTACCCGCTGCGGGCCGGGCGGGGACTCGGTCGTCGACAAATCGGAATTCGCAGGGTCGCTGATGGGAAGGACGGCGCTCACTGGCGGTCCAGGGCGAATTCTAGAGTAGTCGGCGGCCGGTGCAGGAGAATCGGAATCGGCTTAGATGCGCGCCTCAGTACAGCACCTTGCCGGAAGCGTCCTTGACCTGCGCTTTCCATTGCGAGCGGATCAGCTTCACGACCGCCTCGGGCATCGGCACATAGTCCAGCTCCTCGGCCATCTTCGCGCCGTTCTTGAACGACCAGTCGAAGAACTTGAACACTTCCTTCGCGTTCTCGGGCTTGTCCTGCACCTTGTGCATGAGGATGAACGAGGCGCCGGTGATCGGCCAGCTGCCCTTGCCCGCCTGGTCGGTGAGGATGAGATACATCCCCGGCGCCTTCGCCCAGTCGGCGCCCGCGGCCGCGGCCTTGAACGCGTCGTCATCGGGCGCGACGAACTGCCCCTCGCGGTTGGCCATCACCGCATGCGAAAGCTTGTTCTGCTTGGCGAAGGCGTACTCGACGTAGCCGATCGCGCCGTCGATGCGGCTCACGTAGTTGGCGACGCCCTCGTTGCCCTTGCCGCCGACGCCCGTGGCCCACTTCACCGCGGTGCCCTCGCCGACGTCCGTTTTCCAGTCCGCGCTGACCTTGGAGAGGTAGTTGGTGAACAGGAACGTCGTGCCGGAGCCGTCCGAGCGATGCACCACGGAAATCGCCTGATCCGGCAGCGCGACGCCGGGATTGAGCTTGCCTAGCGCCGGGTCGTTCCACTTCTTGAGCTTGCCGAGATAGATGTCCGCGAGCAGCGTGCCGGTGAGCTTGATCTTGCCCGCCTCGATGCCCTTGACGTTATAGACCGGCACCACGCCGCCCATGATCGCGGGAAACTGGATGAGGCCGCTCTTCTCGAGCTCCTCGGGCTTGAGGGGCGCGTCGGAGGCGCCGAAATCGACGGTCTTGGCGGTGATCTGCTTGATGCCGCCGCCCGAGCCGATCGACTGATAGTTCAAGCCGACGCCGGTGTCCTTGCGGTAGGCGTCCGCCCATTTGGCGTAGATCGGGTACGGGAAGGTCGCGCCCGCGCCGGTAATGTCGACGGCGAGCGCCTGGCTGGCGGAAAATGCGGCGGCTGCCGCGAATGCGAGTACTCTGACCATGTGGATCACCCCTGGGAAGTTGTGCTGTTCCTGCTCTGTACCTGCTCTATATCGGCCAAGCCTATTTCCGCTTTATTGCCGTTTCGTGACGGCCGCCCGGCGCCGGTCACAGTCCGCGGCGAGCCGTCATAAAACCTTCATCGAGGGCCGCTAGCCTTCGCGGACTCTTGCTCTGAAACGAATTTGTCATAATCGGACCCCATGGGCGTGACCGAGCACCTTTCCAAGCAGTTCGATGCCGAGCTCGAGACGATCCGTTCCCGCGTCCTCGAGATGGGAGGCCTGGTCGAGTCGCAGATCCGGCGCGCGCTGGACGCCCTCGCCTCGGGCGACCGCGCCCTGAGCGACGAGGTGATCGCCAACGACCACCGGGTGAACGACATGGAGGTGGCGCTCGACAACGATTGCAGCCAGGTCATCGTCAAGCGCCAGCCGGCGGCGAACGATCTGCGCCTGATCCTCGCGATCATCAAGACCGTGACCGACCTCGAGCGCATGGGCGACGAGGCGCAGAAGATCGCCCGCATGGCGCGCAGCATCTACGAGCGCGGCAGCAGCCAGCCGCCGCACGCCGCGGACGTGCGCCACGCCGCCGAGGTGGCCCTGCTCATGCTGCGCCGCGCGCTCGACGCCTTCGCGCGCCTGGACGTCGCGGCGGCGGCCGAGGTGATCCGCGACGACGCCGCGATCGACAGCGAGTTCCGCTCGATGCTGCGCCAGCTCATCACCTACATGATGGAGGACCCGCGCACGATCACGACCGCGCTCGAGATCATCTGGATCGCCAAGGCGATCGAGCGCATCGGCGATCACGCCAAGAACATGGCGGAGTACGTGATCTACATCGTCAAGGGCACCGACATCCGCCACACTGACCCTAAAAAGCTCCTCGATTGAGCGCGACCATTCTGGTAGTCGAGGACGAGCCGCAGGTCCAGGAGCTGGTCGCCGTGAACCTGGAGCATGCGGGCCACCGCGTGCGGCGCGCGGCCAGCGCCGAAGAGGCCGAGAGCGCGATCCGGGAAGAGCTGCCGGACGTCCTCATCCTCGACTGGATGCTGCCCGGCGACTCGGGCGTGAGCCTCGCGCGGCGGCTGCGCGCCGACGAGCGCACCCGCGAGCTGCCGATCCTCATGCTCACCGCGCGGGCGATGGAGCACGACAAGATCTCCGGCCTGGAGGCCGGCGCGGACGACTATCTGACCAAGCCGTTCTCGCCGAAGGAGCTCGCGGCGAGGATCAAGGCGGTGCTGCGCCGGCGCGCGCCGCAGCTCGCCGACGACGTGGTCGAGTACTCGGGACTGCGGCTCGATCCCTCGGCGCGCCGGGTCACCGCGAACGGCGCGGTGGTCGAGCTCGCGCCCACCGAGTTCCGCCTTCTGCACTTCCTGATGACGCACCCCGAGCGCATCTATTCGCGCGCCCAGGTCCTCGACCACGTCTGGGGCGATCACGTCTTCATCGAGGAGCGCACGGTCGACGTGCACATCCGCCGGCTGCGCAAGGCGCTCGAGCCCGGCGGGCACGACCGCCTGATCGACACCGTGAGGGGATCGGGCTACGGCTTTCGCAAGACCTGATTGCCCTCGCGGGCGCGTGACACAATGCCCGCCGTCGTGAGCCGGATCTTCGCTCGCACCCTCGCCAGCCTGGCGGCCTCGGCCGTCGCCGGCGCCGTCGCGGGCCTGCTCGCCGGCGCCGCCGCCGGCTGGGGCGTCGCTGCAGCATGCATTTGCGCGATCCTCGTCTATCACTTGTGGCACCTGGCGGCGCTCGCCCGCTGGCTCGCCGACCCGGTCCCCGGGAAAGTTCCGGAAGGGATGGGCGCCTGGGACGACGTCCTCACGGCCCTGCACCGCCATGAGCGCGACGGCATGCGCCGCGAGCAGCTGCTCGCCGAATCGCTGCTGCGCTTTCGCCGCGCCGCCCAGGCGCTGCCCGACGGCGTCGTGATCCTGGACGCCGAGAACCGCATCGAATGGTGCAACGACACCGCGGCGGCGCAGCTGGGGCTCGATGCGCGCGCCGACACCGGCCAGGCGATCGCCAACCTCATTCGCGCCCCGGCGTTCGTGGAGTACCTCGCCGCCCCCGACCCGACAAAAGCGCCGGCGATCAAGGTGCAGCTCGGCGTCGGCGGCGTCCTCGCCTTGCAGCTGATTCCCTACGGCGATGCGCAGAAACTGCTGCTTTCGCGCGACGTGACGCAGGCGGAGCGCTTGGAAACCATGCGGCGCGACTTCGTCGCCAACGTGTCGCACGAGCTGCGCACGCCGCTGACGGTCCTCGTCGGCTTCCTCGAGACCGTGCGCGAGCTGAAGCTCGATCCGCAGCGCACCCGCGACTATCTCGGCATGATGCAGGAGCAGGCCGCGCGCATGCACCGGATCATCGAGGACCTGCTGACGCTTTCGGTGCTGGAATCGGCGCCGCCGCTGGCCGGCGAGCGGGTGCGCGTGAAGCCGCTGCTCGAGCGCCTGCGCTCCGACGCGCAAGCGCTCTCCGCCGGACGCCACGTGATCTCCCTGCACGCCGCGCCCGAAGTCGACATCCTCGGCTCGGAAGCCGAGCTCTCGAGCGCGTTCGGCAACCTCGTCACCAACGCCGTGCGCTATACGCCGCAGGGCGGCGAAGTGCGCCTCGTGTGGCGCGACGGGCCCGACGGCGCGTCCTTCGCGGTCGAGGACACCGGGATCGGCATCGCCCCCGACCATATCCCGCGGCTGACGGAGCGCTTCTATCGCGTCGACCGCAGCCGCTCGCGCGAGACCGGCGGCACCGGCCTCGGGCTCGCCATCGTGAAGCATGCGGTCGCGCGCCACCAGGCGAGCCTCGACGTGGACAGCAGGCAGGGCAGCGGCAGCCGCTTCGCGATCCGCTTCCCGGCGAGCCGGACCGTTCCGGTGGAGAACCTCATCCCCGACCGCGGCTGAGCTAGGTCCGCCCGACGGTCCGCGAACGGCTCGTGCGCATCGCGCGCCCGGCGGACTGGATCCGGTCCGCGAGATTGGTCGGCGTGCCATCGGCCGCGCTCAGCTCGCCGAGCTCGTCCAGGCGGCGCTGCAATACGCGCGGCTCGAGCTTGTCGAGCGGCAGGCTGATGAAAATCAGCAGCCGGCTCTGCAATGCGTTGAACGCCTCCGCAAATGCCTTGCGCCGCTCCGCATCGCTGCCCTGGACCGCCGCGGGATCGTCGATTCCCCAGTGCGCGCGCATCTGCCGGCCGGGCCAGGCCGGGCAGGCTTCGCCGGCCGCCTGGCCGCAGACCGTGAATACGAAATCCATCCGCGGCGCGCCGGGCCGCGTGAACTCATCCCAGCTTTTGCTGCGCAGCCCTTGCGCCGGCAGGCCGTTTTTTTCGATCAGCTCGAGCGCGAGGGGATTCACCTTCCCGGCGGGACGGCTGCCGGCGCTGTAGGCGCGGAACCGGCCGTGCCCGAGGCCGTTCAGCAGGGCCTCGGCAAGGATGCTGCGCGCCGAATTGCCGGTGCAGACGAAAAGGACATTGAAAGGACGGACGGACATTTCTGGTTCCCAGCCGTTCGGTTGCCGACACTGTGCTGATGGAATTGTCTTGCCCGGCGCGCCGCCTGTCCATGCCGTCGCGTGAAACTCGGGGCTGTAACAAAACTGCAATATTTCTGCCCCTCTTGCTTCGTCCCCTACGAATCCGCCTGGCGCCGCGGCGGGTACTTGCACACCTTGGCGTGGTACCCGCTCGCCACGTCGCCCGAGTGCGCGTGGAGCGCGGTAAAGAGCTCGTAGGCCTTCGTGCGCTCGCCTTCGCGCATCTCCTTGTAGGCGGCGCGGTACTCGTCGAGCCAGTCGAGCGCCTTGTAGCGCTCCTCGCGCATCAGCTCGTAGAGGCCCACCGGCTGCGTGCGGCCGCGCACGCGGATGTTGTCGATCTCGCGCGCAAATGGGAATTCGTCCTTCACCACTTCATAGGTGTACTCGCTCACGAGGATATTGGTGCCGTAGGCCTTGTTGAGCGACTCGATGCGCGAGGCGAGATTCACCGAATCGCCCACCACCGTGTAGTTGAAGCGGTTCGCCGAGCCCATGTTGCCGACGATCATCGGGCCGGTGTTGATGCCCACGCCGATATCGATGACCGGCAGGCCGCGGGCCTTCCAGCCCGCCTTCAACTCGTCGAGCACGGTGAGCATCTCGAGGGCGGTGCGGCAGGCGAGCGCCGCGTGCCGGGGCTCGGCGACCGGCGCGCCGTATACCGCCATCACCGCGTCGCCGATGTACTTGTCGAGCGAGCCGCGATGCTCGAACACCTTGTCGGTCATCGCGGTGAAGTACTCGTTCATCAGCTTCACCAGGTCCTCCGGCGACATCGCCTCGGACATCGCGGTGAAGTTGCGGATATCCGAGAACAGCACCGTCAGCTCGCGCTTCTCCCCGCCCAGGCGCAGCGGCTCCGCCCCGGACACCAGGCCGTCGACGACCGCCGGTGGCACGTAGTGCTGGAAGGCGAGCTTGAGATAGCGCTTCTCGGAGAAGGCGAAGAAGTAGTACACGAGCGTGACTGAGGCGAACAGCAGCACGATCAGCAGCGTGGGATAGACGACGTTCAGCCACAGGCCTTCGGTGCGGAAGAGCATGGTCGAGAGAAAGAGGTACGCGGCAAGCAGCGCGGCGGCGAGGATCGCGGCCCACGAGACCCCGAGCCGCGGTAACAGCCCCAGCAAGATCAGCGCGACCGCCAGCATTCCCGCCACGTCCAGGAACGTGATCCAGCCGGGGCGTTGCAGCACGTTGCCTTCGAGCAGGTTTTCAATGATGTTGGCGCGAATCTCGACGCCGGGAAACGCGCTGCCGTAAGGGGTCACGCGGATATCGCCTATGCCCTGGGCGGTATTGCCGATCAGAACAACCCGGTCGCGCAGCATGCCGACGTCGGCCTTGCGCTCGATGATGTCGGCGATGGAGACCGCGCTGAAAGTGCGTTCCGGGCCTCGGTAGCGCACCAGCAGGCGCCCTTCTTCATCCAGGGCGATCTGTCGCTCACCCAGGCTGACTCCGACGATTCCGTAGTCGGCGAGCTCGAGCGTCAGGGCCGAGGCTCCGAGAAACGCACGCGCGACCTGGACATCGAACGCGGGAAAGTACTGGCCGTCGTGGCGCAGGATAAGCGGGCTGCGCCGCACTACGCCGTCGATGTCCGGCAGCACGTTGATATGGCCCGCGTAGAAGGCGCTCGCTTGCAGCTCGGCGATATTCGCGAGAACGCCGTAAGGCTGCTCGGTCTGGAACACGGGGCTGACGCCGCTCGCCACGTGTATGTCCGAGATCGCGTGCGGCGCGATGGCCTTGAAGGCTCTTTCCTGGCTGGCGGCGCCGAGATGCCGGGCTTCCTCCCTGTTGAGGAACACGGTGCCGAGCACGACTTTGCCCGACGACGCGATCGCGCCCGCGAACTGGGCGTCGGCTTTGCCTGACTCCCGTTCGGAGAAGAACATGTCGAAGGCGATGACCTTCGCCCCCGCCTCGTCCAGCCGCTGGATCAGCTGCGCGAACGTGGCGCGGCTCCACGGCCAGCGGCCGAGCTTGGCGACGCTTCGCTCGTCGATTGCCGCGATCGTCACGTGCTGCGGCGCGCTCCGCGGCAGCGACCGCAGCCGCATGTCGTAGGTCTTCAGCTCGAGCTGCTCGAGAAGCGGCAGATCGGCAATAAATACATCTGTCAGAAAAAGCAAAATCACGCCCAGCGTGATGAGTATTCCGACGGCTCGTGCCATGCGGGCCGGTGCTAGAATTCCCCACGCCTTTATTCCGCGTGCTTTCGTAGGTTTCAGTGCCATGCGAGTGGGGGCGTAAGGGGGGGTTGTGGTTGCTGGCTATTCTAGGCTCCGGTTCCTTGGCCCGCTTTTCTGCGCGCTGCTTTTCTGGGCACTGCTGTGCGCGCAGGCCCTGGCGCAGCAGCCGGAAGTCCAGTTCCTGCGCACCTGGCAGGCCGAGGAGCGGGGCGCGTTCGACGAGTTCAGCGGTTTTGCCCTCGCGCCGGACGGCAGCGTGGTCATCGCCGATCGCGAGCGCGGCGCGCTCTGGCGCATCCCCGCCAATCCAGGCAACGAGAAGCCCGCGGTCGTCCCGGTGGCCGGCACGAAAGAGCTCGTGTTCGAAGCGAAGAAGCTGGGCGGTATCGCCTGGCTCGGCGCCGGCCGCGTCGCCGTGGCGAACACGCGCAGCGATCTGCTGGCGGTCATCGACTCCCAGGGCAAGGCCGAGCGGGTGTTCGCGGCGAGCGGCAGCGGCGCGGGCGAGCTCGACGATCCGCAGGGCCTCGCGTTCTCCGTCAACCGCCGGCTCTACGTCGCCGACCAGGGCAACAACCGCGTCGGCGTCTATTCGGAGTCCGGCGTATTCCTGCATTCGATCGGCGCCGGCAAGGACGAGAAGACCGCGCTCGCGAAGCCGGTCCAGGTCGCGGTCGACGGCGCCGAGCGCGTCTACGTGCTCGAGCTGACCGGCGCGGGCCGCGTCTCGATCTACGACCGCATGGGCGGCTTTCTCAAGCGGCTGACCCCGGAGTCGGTTTCCGGCGCGAAGAACTCGCGCTGGCGCGCGCTCACCGTGGACCTCGCGGGCCGCGTGTTCGTCGCCGACAACGAGAACGGCAACATCGCCGAGCTCGACTGGGAAGCGGGCCAGGTGAAGCGGCGCTTCGGCAGCCCCGGCAAGGGCCGCGGCCAGTTCGCCGAGGTCGCCGCGCTGGCGATCTCCGGGCGCGACCTCGCGGTCGCCGACGTGGGCAACCGCAAGATCGAATTCTTCCGCATGCCGCCGCCCGCGACGGCGGCAGTGGAGCCGGACCGGCTGCCGAGCGTGCGCCGCGCGTCCGCCGCCGGCGTGGAATGCGAGCGCGTCTATGCCCTCGCGGACGGCGGCGAGCTGCTGTGCCTCGACGCCCGCAACCGCCGCGTGGCGCGCCTGGATGCGGCTGGCAAGCTGAAGTCCGCGTTCGCGGAGAAGATGGAGCGCCCGCAGCACGCGGCGATCGACGCGCGCGAGATCGCCGTCGCCGACGGCGGCAGCGTGAAGATCTTCTCGCTCGAGGGCGCCCTGCGCTTCACGGTCGGGCGCTCGGGCTCGCGCGACGGCGAGTTCTCCGACATCGGCGGGCTGCACCTCGCCGACTATCTGTATGTGGCCGACAGCGGCAACCGCCGCGTCCAGATGTTCACGCGCGACGGCATCCTGGTCGCCAAGCTCGCCGATCCCGAATCCTCCGGCGACAAGGTTCCGCGGCGCGTGGGCCGGCCGCTCGCCGTGGTCACCGACGCCGCGCGCAACATCTATGTCGCCGACGGCGAGAGCAAGCTGGTGCAGGTCTTCTCCGCGGCGCGCGAATGGCGCCACGCGCTGGGCGCCGGGCGCGGCTACGAGACCATCCACGGCCTGAGCATGGACGGCGACGGCCGCCTCTACGTGCTCGCCTCCACCGAGCGCGCGAAGCAGTTCGTCGACGTCTACCAGGGGACCGAGCTCGAGTTCTCGTTCGCCGCGTACCGCGCGCCGCAGATCGAAGCCACGTCGCGGGCTACGACCTCGCCCTGTACGACGCCGGGCGCAAGAACATCGCGGTCTACCAGTATCTGCAATCGCCGCAGCGCGTCGGCGGCCTCGAGGTGCTCGGCGATCCGGCGAAGGTGAAGCTCTCGTGGCGCAAGTCGCCCGAGCGCTACGTCACCGCCTACCGCGTGTACGCCGCCGCCGAGCGCGACGGCGCCTACGAGCGGCTGCTCGAGACGAAGGACACCGAAGGCTCGTTCACGGTCGACCCGGCGAAGGCCTTCACGCACTTCAGGGTGAGCGCGGTCACACGCCTCCTCGTCGAGGGCGAGCCCTCCGCGGCGACCGAGGATCTGTTCCGCACCGCGCATCGCCAGTTCGAGGCGAAGCAGTACGAGGCGGCCCTCGCCGGCTTCGAGCGCGCCACGAAAGCGGCGCCCGGCCACCCGGCGTACATCGAGTACCTCGGCCGCAGCCTGCTCGCGCTCGGGCGCTACGATGCGGCGCTCGCGCAATTCCAGGACCTCGCCCGGCGTCCCGGCTTCGAGCTCTCGGGCCGCCAGCTCGAGGCGCGCGCGCTCGCGGCGAGCGGCGACCTGCTCGGCGCGCGCACCGCGATCGAGCGCGCGCTGGCGGCCGGCCAGGCCGACGCCGCCACCTACACTCTGTGCGCGGACCTAAGCCTGCAACTCGCCGATCCGGCGGGCGCGGTGCGCTGCGCCGACATCGCGCTCGGCAAAGACCCGGCGAACGCGCCCGCCCGCACGATGAGGGGCGAGGCGCTGGTGCGCCTCGGCGCCGTCGACAAGGGCCTGCAGGAGCTCGATGCGGCGACGACCGCCGCGCCCGCCGACGCGAGCCTCTGGCGCCGCAGCGCGCGCGTGCTTCAGACCCTCGGCAAGAACACCGACGCACTGGTGCGATATGCGCGCGTCCTCGAGCTGCTTCCGCGCGACCCCGATGCCCTGCTCGCGAGCGCGGAGATCCACCTCGCGCTGAGCGACATGGACCAGGCACGCACCATCGCGCTGTCGCTCGTCGGCAGCCCGGCGCAGGAGAGCCGCGGCCAGTACATCCTCGGGCGCATCGCGCTCAAGCAGGAAAAACCCGAGGAGGCGGTGATCGCCTTCGCGCGCGCCACCAAGCTCGACGCAAAGCAGGGCGCCGCCTGGAGCGGCCTCGCCGAGGCCTATCTCGCGCTGAAGAACGAGCCGAAAGCGCGCGAGGCGCTGGTCGCCGCGGCGGCGCTCCCGGATGCCGGCGCCGCCGTGTTCCGCCAGCTCGCCGAGCTCGAGATCCGCGCCGGACGCCAGGCGGCCGCGGTGGCGCCGCTCGAGCGCGCGGTCACCCTGGTGCCCGGCGACGCCGACCTGAGGCTCGTCCAGGCGAAGACCTTCGCCGCGCTGGAGCGCTGGCACGACGCCGGCAACTCGGCGCGCGAGGCGCAGCGCCTCGCGCCGAAGAGCTTCGATGCGCTGATGCTCGGCGCGGACGCCGCCTACCGCCAGGGCAAGAACGGCGAGGCGATCGAGACGCTGAAGCGCGCCTCCGCGCTCGAGCCGGATTCGTACGACCTGCACCTCAAGCTCGCCCGCAGTTATGCGGACAACAACCTGCCGGTCGAGGCGCAGTCCGCCCTCGAGCGCGCGGCGCGCCTGAACGAGCGCAGCGACGCGCCGCTCGTGATGCTCGCCCAGATCCAGATCAACCAGCGCTCGTACGACGCCGCGATCGCGACCATGACCAAGGCCGTCAAGCTCAACCCGAGCGACGCCAACAAGCGCGAGCTGGAAGGCGCCTACGAGAGGAAGAAGAAAGCCCAGTCCGGCAGCGGCGGGCGCATCGCCCTCGAAGGCCTGCGCCTCGAGCGCGTGTTCGTGTCCGCGCACAAGCAGTACGCCACCGAGCCGCTCGGCCGGATCAAGGTGCGCAACGACAGCGGCGAGGACTACAAGAACCTCAAGCTGTCGTTCTTCATCAAGGAGTACATGGATTTCCCGGTGACGCAGGAGATCGCCGCGCTCAAGTCGAAGAGCACGCTCGACCTCAAGCTGAACGCGACCTTCAACAACAAGGTGCTCGGCATCGACGAGGACACGCGCGTGCTGGTGGTGGTGACCCTCGCCCTCGCCGACGCGCGCGACGGCTCGCAGGAGATCACGCAGCCGATGACGCTCTACGGCAAGAACGCGCTCGTCTGGTCGAACAGCGACATGATCGGCTCCTTCGTCACGCCGCGGGACGACACGCTGCGCAACTTCGTGCGCGAGGCCGCGAACCGCTACAGCCCGCCGTCGCAGGGCGTGCTGAACCGGCCGCTCAGCCAGGCGGCGACGGTCTTCAACGTCCTGAGCGCGCTCGGGCTGCGCTACCAGCCCGACCCGAACACGCCCTACTCGCGCCTGAGCGCGGACCAGGTCGACTACGTCCAGTTCCCGCGCGAGACGCTCAAGCTGAAAAGCGGCGACTGCGACGATCTCTCGGTGCTGCTCGCCGCCTCGTACGAGAACCTCGGCATCGAGTCTGCGCTCGTGGAAGTGCCGGGCCACCTCTTCATGATGTTCCGCACCGGCGTGAAGGAAGCCGACCGCGGCCTAATCAGCCTGCAGGAGGAGCTCCTCGTGATCCGCGACGGCGAGGTCTGGATCCCGGTGGAAGCGACGCTGGTGGCGGCCTCGTTCTCGGAAGCCTGGGCCGAAGGCGCGCGCAAGTACCGCGAGGCGGCGGCGAAGAAGGAAGTGAAGGTGGTCTCGCTGCGGCAGGCCTGGGAGCGCTACCCGCCCGCCACGCTCGCTCCGGGCGCGCTCGCGCCCGAAGTGCCCTCCGGCGAGCGCGTGAGCCGCCTCGTCGAGCGCGAGCAGGGTCTGCTGCTCGCGCGCCGGCTCGAGCGCGAGGTGCTGCCGTACCGGCAGGCCCTCCTCGCCAACCCGAAGGACATCGACGCCCGGCTGCAGATCGGCACCATCTATGCGCGCAACGGCGTCCTCGACGTCGCGCAGCGCGAGTTCGACGCGATCCTCGAGATCGATCCGCGCCACGCCTCGGCGCTCAACAACCGCGGCAACCTGTACTTCGGCCGCGGCGATTTCGAGCGCGCGCTCGACGCGTACCGCACCGCCGAGGAGCTCGACCCGGCGGACGCGGGGATACGCCTGAACGCCGCGCTCGCGTTCTACCGCCTCGGCAAGCTTTCAGAGGCGCGTGACAAATTCCGCGAGGCTACGAAGCTCAAGTCGGATATAACAGCTCAGTACGGCGCCTTCGCCAAGCTGCTGGGCAACTGAAGCAAGGGGGTTCCACCGTGAAATTCACCGCAAGCACTCTCGCCGCCGCATCCGGACTGGCCGCCGCGCTGCTCCTCGTTGCGCCGGTCGATCCCGCCGCCGCGCAGGCGACGCAGCCCGCGCAGTCGTCCGCCGTGAAAGACATGCTGGGCAAGCTGTGGGGCCGCCTGCGGGCCGCGACGCCGCGCCCTCAGGCCGCCGCCGGCGGAGTGACGGTGACCGCCGGACTGCGCGGCGCCGAGGCGACCGAGTCGGAGCTCAAGCCCTACTGGCGCGGCGATCGCGAGCAGGCCGGCGAGCGCGAAGCGCTCGAGAAGGCGCAGGCGCTCGCGGATGCCGGCAACTTCGCCGACGCCGCCAAGGCGTTCGATGCGTTCCTCAAGGACAGCCCGCGCAGCCCGCTCGCCGCCAACGCCATGTTCGGCGCCGCGCTCGCGCGCGCGGCGATGGGAGACAAGGCACGCGCCACCGCCGGCTTCTCCGATTTCATCAAGCAGCAGCCCCAGCATCCGCTCGCGAAGGACGCCGAGCAGGCCCTCGCCGCGCTGAAGTAGTCGGCCGCAGCATCGGTTCGAGCTCGCTGCAGCGAAGAGGGCAGCTGACAGGCGAAGGATTCTCCGCGGCTGTATCCTATTCAACAGCCTTGACCCCTGATAGCATTCACGAAACGGCGGCCTTTGCCGCCGTTTTCCATTTAGGGGAGCAAAGATGTCCCACGTCATGAACACCTACGCCCGGCAGCCGGTCGCCTTCGTGCGCGGCGAAGGCGTGTGGCTCTGGGACGAGACCGGGAAGAAGTATCTCGATGCGCTCGCCGGCATCGCCGTGAACACGCTCGGCTACAAGCACCCGAAGCTCACCAGGGCTCTCACGGACCGGATCAACAGCGGCGTCATCCACACCTCGAATCTCTGGCGCATCCCCGACCAGGAAGCGGCCGCCGACCGCATCGCCGAGATCACCGGCCTCGACGAGGTGTTCTTCGGCAATTCGGGGCTGGAGGCCACCGAGGCGTCGATCAAGGTGGCGCGCAAGTACGGTCACGACCGCGGCATCGCCGAGCCGGCGATCATCGTGATGGAGAAGGCCTTCCATGGCCGCTCGCTCGCCACGCTCTCCGCCACCGGCAGCCGCAAGGTGCAGGCGGGGTTCGAGCCGCTGGTGCAGGGCTTCGTGCGCGTGCCGCTCAACGACCTCGAGGCGGTGCGCCAGGTCGCGGCGCACAACCGCAACATCGCGGCGGTGCTGATCGAGCCGATCCAGGGCGAAGGCGGCATCAACGTCGCGCGCCTGGAGTACCTGCGCGGCCTGAAGCAGGTCTGCGACGAGAACCGCTGGCTCTTCATCTCCGACGAGGTGCAGTGCGGCCTCGGGCGCAGCGGCAAGTGGTTCGTCTACCAGCACGCCGGCTTCCTGCCGGACGTCGTCGCGCTCGCCAAGGGCCTCGCCTCGGGCGTGCCCGTCGGCGCCTGCGTGACCGGCGGCCTCGCGAAGGGCGTGTTCAAGCCCGGCAACCACGGCTCGACCTTCGGCGGCAACCCGCTCGCGATGACCGCGGTGGTGACGACGATCGACGTCATCAAGGAAGAGAACTTGATGAACCGCGCCGCTCTTGTCGGGGAGTTGATCAGAAAAGAAATAAAAAATCAAAATCTTCCCAGCGTGGCGGAGGTCCGCGGCATGGGCTCGATGATCGGCGTCGAGCTCGACCGCCCCTGCGGCGAGCTGGTGCTGCGCGCGCTCGCGGCGGGCCTGGTGCTGAACGTCACCGCCGAGAACGTCGTGCGCATGCTGCCGCCGCTCGTGATGAACGAGGGCGAGGCACAACAAGTTTTAAATAAATTAATCCCAATTTTGAAAACATTTCTCGTCACTCGCGCCGCAGCATGAAAGTGAAGGTCCGGCATTTCCTTCGCTTCGACGATTTCTCGGGCGAAGAGATCGAGCACCTGTTCGCCCGGGCGAAGTGGATCAAGGCGAAGTTCAAGAGCTACGAGCGCTACTGGCCGCTGGAAGACCGCACCCTGGCGATGATCTTCGAGAAGCAGTCGACGCGCACGCGCCTGTCGTTCGAGGCCGGCTTCCACCAGCTCGGCGGCGCGGCGATCTTCCTCGCCACGCGCGACTCGCAGCTCGGCCGCGGCGAGCCGGTGGAGGACGTGGCGCAGGTGATCTCGCGCATGTGCGACATCGTCATGATCCGCACCTTCGAGCAGACGATCATCGACCGCTTCGCGAAACATTCGCGCGTGCCGGTGATCAACGGCCTCACCAACGAGAACCATCCCTGCCAGATCCTCGGCGACATCTTCACCTTCATCGAGCATCGCGGCTCGATCCGCGGCAAGACCGTGGCCTGGATCGGCGACTCGAACAACGTCTGCCACAGCTGGCTGCAGGCGGCGGCGCTGCTCGACTTCAGGCTGCACGTCTCGACGCCGCCGGGCTACGAGATCGAGAAGGAAAGAGTCAACAAGAACTGCGCGACCTTCGCCGATCCGATGCAGGCGGCGAAGGGCGCCGACCTCGTCACCACCGACGTCTGGACCTCGATGGGCTTCGAGGCCGAGGACGAGGAGCGCCGGCGCGCCTTCCACGACTGGCAGGTCGACGCCGAGATGATGCGCGCGGCGAGGAAGGACGCGCTCTTCATGCACTGCCTGCCCGCGCACCGCGGCGAGGAAGTCGCCGCCGAGGTGATCGACGGGCCGCAAAGCGTGGTGTGGGACGAGGCCGAGAACCGCCTGCACACGCAGAAAGCCCTGCTGGAATTCCTGCTGCTCGGCAAAGTGCAGGACAAGCCGCGCTAGGAGAGCAGATGTTCGGCGTCGCCGACTATTGGGCCTTCGTCGTCGCGGTGATCGTGTTCCTGGCGATCCCCGGAGTCGGCAACCTCGCGATCATCACCTCGACCGGCAAGGGCGGCATCGCCGGCGGGCTGGCAGCGACGCTGGGCGTGATCATGGCCGATCAGATTCTCATGTGGCTCGCCGTCGCAGGCGTGGCCGCGGTGCTCACGGCGAACCCGGCGCTGTTCGGCCTGGTCCAGTACGCCGGTGCGATCTATCTCGCCTACCTCGGCCTCCGGATGATCCTCGCCAAGCCCGGCGACGCGCCCGTTCTCGACATGCAGCCGCGCCGCTTCTTCCAGCAGGCGATGGTCATCACCCTGCTCAACCCCAAGGCGATCGTGTTCTACATGGCGTTCTTCCCGCTGTTCGTCGACCCGGCGCGCCACCAGGGCCTCGCCACCTTCGGCGCGATGGCGCTGACCATCGCCGTCCTCACCTTCCTCTATTGCGCGATCGTGATCTCCATCACCCGCTTCGCCGCCGACCGCATGCGCGCCAACCCGCGCATCTCCGTCTGGCTCAACCGCATCGCCGGCACCATGCTCCTCGGCTTCGGCGTGAAGCTCGCCCTGGGCAAATAACTCCCCCCGCTCGCTCCTATGATCGTTGATTGGCTTCTTTTGCTCGGTGTCGCCGCGACATGGGGCAGCGTGTTCCTGCTCGTTAAGAAGGCTTTGATCTACTACACGGCGTGGGAAGTCACGGGCATTCGCTATGTGCTGTGCCTCTGCCTGCTCGCACCGTTTCTTGTCCGCGCAATCCGTTCGATCACCAGGCAGACGGCTTTACCCTTGGGAGCCGTTGCCATATTCGGTACCGGCTTGCCCGTTCTGCTTCTCACGCTGGGGCAGCAGCAGATCAACAGCGCCACGACCGCTATCATCAACGCGATGACTCCCTTGTTCGCCTTCTTGCTCGGACGGTTCCTGTTCGGTACGCGGCTGAACCTGCTCCAAATAGCAGGGATCGTGATTGGTTTTTCCGGGGTTGTCATTCTGAGTTTCGCGCGTAACGGCTTGGAGCTTTCCATGAACCCGATCTTCGCTGTCCTGGCCATTTCTGCAACCGTCTGTTACGGATGGACTGCAAATTACCTGCGGGCGAAATTGCCGTTCGTTGCGGCGATCGACGTGACTACGGTTACCTATACGCTGACGGGTGGGCTATCCGCGCTCCTGTTGGTTGCCTGGCCGGGCTTTCTGTCCAAGGTCGCAGCTACGCCTGTCGTGCCCAGTGTTGCCTACCTCGTGGCGATGAGCCTTTGTTCCGTACTTATCCTACTTGGGTACTACAAGCTCATTCACCGTCGCGGCGCGCTGTTTGGCGCAACTGTCACTTACCTCACTCCCGCGATAGCTTTTGCCTGGGGCATTGTCGATGCTGAACCCCTGGGCGTGCTCCATGCGGCTGGGCTTGCCGTCATCCTCACCGGCGTCGTCATAGCAAACTTGGGTCGCACTCGGGCCGCTCCCGTTTCCTCGTCCGCAGACCCCAACTTTAGTTCGAGCGGACGCGCTGAAGCGCGCCGCTCAACAAAACGTTAGGCATCTCGGGGACGCCGCGCTTGCTCAACCGCCGACATCTTCGACGAGCCTTCTTCGCCGCAGCCCTTATCGAGGCGGTTCCGCTGACCATCGGTATTTGGGCTCTTGTCGCCATGAAAGGACACGTCGGTAACGCCATCTTTGCCGGCTTGCACATTCCCTCGGTTCTCTTGCTCTTGCCGTTGGACCCTGTCCTCGAATATTTCTTGATGCGCGGACAATTCCGCGTCGCCGAAACTGTTTCGCTCGCCCTGGTCGTAATTGCTCAGTTGGGTTTTTTCACCGCACTGATGTATTGGGTCGTTAAGCATTGGCATCCCAAAGAGATGCCTAACCCCACGTTGGAGAGCGGACGCGCGGAAGATCCGCGCGCCGCTCAACGCGAACGTTAGATGCCAAACGCAACTTGCCGACGCGGCGGGGCAATCGCTACATTCTGCGTAGGCGTGGGCTCACTATACAATCGCCAGGGGAGGCATCTAACTCTAGGTGGAACGGACAGGCTATGAGCGCCAACGCTTGTCCAGCGCTTGGCTGCGCCCGCTGTTCACCACAACGTTAGACCGGTTCGTGAGCGACGCTTACGCGCCAGCGCTGCGCGGATAACACACGGCTGAATTCGTGAAATCAGAAAAAATGCCCTGACGCGAGAGGAAATATCGTGGCCGCGAAACCAAAGCCGATCACCCAGGCGATCTTGCTGCCGATACCTCTGACTCCAGCGCAGCGGGCGCTGAAACTTGCGTTCCTGACGGCGAATCTTGCGCAATATTCGCTGGATCAGATCGCGGAGCAGGAACTGAACAAGATCTACGCCTGGCCTCTCATGAAGAGCTCGGCATTGAAACGGCTCTACAAGAACTACACCCTGGTTTACACCCGAGCGGAGCTGAAGAATCTCCTGCTGCTTTCCTACTACCAGCTCCTGGGCACCAGTGTGCCGCCAGTCCCCCCGACCGCCAACCCGCCGTCTCCTCCACCGATCCCAGCCACACCCGTCGACGGGACACCCAACCCGCCGGTCCCACCGCCGATTCCCGCCACGAATGATCCTGCGCCGGAATTCGACCCCGGGTGGGATCCCGGCTTTGGGGACGGCGTCGAGAATGTGGGCGATGCGGCTAGAGACGCCATCAACGATGTGCTGGATGCTGCCGAACGCATCGCCTGGGCCGGAACGCTCATCGAGCAATTTGATCGTGAAGGCCGAACTTTTCTTTTCGAGGAACTTGTGAATGGCAAGTATGACAAGGAGATCTTTGACGAGGATGACGGCGATGGCGACCCATTCGAAGGTGAGGAGGGCTCTTCATGATGGACATGCACAAATACGACAAGACAGAGGCGATCGAACAGTTGCTGGACGATTGCGACCTGATCATCGCGAGCCTGGACGCTCAAATCGCGCTGAAAAACCTGAGGATTCAGTTCGCCGAATCCAAAATGAAATTGCGCAGACCGCCTAACGTGAAGATCTTTGGCTACCTGCGCATCATGAGATTCAAAAAAGCCATCCTCGACAGCGAGCTGAAGAAATTGACCTATCGACACTATCAGGACGTATTGCATGAAAAACTGAATGACGTGAAGGAAGGCAAGCAATGAGCACCCCGGCCTACTCCGTAGCCTCGGCGGTCCCTTTGCAGGGCTCCGACTACCTGCCCTACGTTCTGGAGAAAATTGATTCCGCAAAAATCAGGATATGGGCATCCATTTTCATCGTCGACGCGCGCGCGGACAAGGATGAGTTTCTCTCGGTTCGCGCTTTGATAGAGAGGCTGGCCTACGCGAGTTGGCGAAAGGTGGATGTGCGAGTCATCGTCGGAACGGCGACCATCGAGGACGTCTACGTCGCGTGCCTTGCTTCCTCGCACTACATGAAAAAGCAGGGAATCGACGTGAGAGGCTTCGGTTCCTCGAGCGGAAGAAAAAGCACTCACAGCAAGTACGTGCTCTTTGACGATGATCTGGTGGTCGTGGGCAGCAGCAACTGGTCGCACGAGGCATTCAACAAGGCCCTCAACAGCTCCCTGGCGATCGAATCGCGCGGGCTTGCCGACGGCCTGTCGCGGGAGTTCAGCGCGGCGTGGCAAACCTCGAATGAGGTTGCTTATGAAAACTAATCTGTTCAAGCCCATGGTGGCCGGCTGGTCCGCCAAATTGCGGTGGAGCAAGGACGAGCTGAGTAAAGCCACGAAGTCCCTGGCGGCGATCAGCGCGGCAAATGCGGGCGAAATCGCCCCTGATGCACAGCTTGACGCCGAAACTGGCGACGGCTTTACGTTGCGGCGGGCGGAAGACGCGCTGGCAAGAAGAGTGAATCCTTACGCGGAACTGCTTCGGGGAAAAGCGGTGCGTCCGAGATTCGCGAGGCCGCTCCAGCAGCAAGCCGAGCTTGCGCTTCCCGGGTTGGTCGCGTACGAATGGGCTGATTGCATCGACGTCAATGCCGATGACGCCGATGCCTTGTGCAAGCTGCCTGGGATCAGTCCGGATCTTGCGCGCAAGATCGTGGAGTCCAGGGCTGCCGCGGGCCGCTTTTCCGGGCTCGAGCAATTGACGAGTGTTGCGGGGATCGATGCCAAGGGCCTGGCGGCTTTGAAGAATCAGGCATTCTGTGGAACGGCAGAGCCGGCCACGTCCATGACGGCGGAGCTTTCAACCTTTGTCAACGAGCCCACATTCCGAAACTACGTGGGATCAATTGCTGAAACGAAGGACTCGTACATCTGGTCCATTGGCAAGAGCGCGAATCCGAAAGAGCACGTGCTCGCCGAGCTGAAAGCAACCCTGGATGACGTGTCGGCCAACAAATACGGCGCAGCCAGGAATCTGCATTTCACCCGGGCGAGCAGCGTCCTGAGCGAGCGCACGGTAAGGCAAAGCGCACAGGAGATCGGTAAAAACGAAATTCGCGCAATCGATTGCGGGGCCCTGTTACATGACGGGCAATATTTGCCGTTCGTGCGCGACCTTATCGGGGTTGCCAAAGAATCGATCAGCGTCATGATGTTCTTCATGAAATATGAAGACGGTACCAACTATGTCGTGAACTCGCTGCTGAAGAGTTTGATCGATGCCCATAACAAAGGGGTCGGCGTGAGAGTAATCCTGGACAAGGACGCTCAGGACGCCGTGACTGAGTCCAGGCTCATCAATGAGCCGGCGTTTCAAGTCCTCAAGAAGAACAATGTGCCGGTCGTGTATGACCGTGAAGACCGAATGACCCACTCCAAGTTCGCGGTTGTAGACGGCAGACACACGGTTATCGGAAGTCATAACTGGACCGGGGGATCTTTCCTCGCATATGACGATACGAGTGTTTATGTCGGATCCAGGGAACTTGGTCAGAAGTGTCAGGG
>WNFL01151465.1_pt1 | contig 30774 bp, 28 predicted proteins | sample 5400361 | NCBI WGS metagenome assembly WNFL01 (sample SAMN13153351, study PRJNA577476) | soil metagenome | isolation source: 40 cm soil on Douglas fir-dominated hillslope | place: USA:California | collected 2013-09-17
GCGGCGATCGGCAAGCCGAACTTCGGCGTGTTCAACCGCAGGTTGAATATGTCCATCAATGTCGGTTTGGGCGGCATCGCTGTCGCGGGCTCCGGCGGACGCGTCTGCTTGAAGGCGGTGCCGATTTCCTGCAGGGTTTCCAGTCTCTCATCCATCATTCGATCCTCTCGTTCATCTGACTACCGTACCTGCCCGCGAGTTCAGAAGCAGGCACGCACCACACCACCGTCCACCCGCAGCGCAGCGCCGTTGGTGGCCGACGAGAGCGGGCTGCAGACATAGGCGACCATGGTTGCGACTTCCTCCACCGTGGCGTAGCGCTTCAGCAGCGAACTCGGACGGACTTTCTCGAAGAATTCCTTTTCGAATTCCGGGAAAGGCCTGCCAGCCGAGCGTTTCGCAATGCCGGCCTTGTTGCCATCGGAAAGCGTCGGGCCGGGCAGTACCGCGTTGACGGTGACGTTGGTGCCCACGCAGGTTTCGGCGAGTCCGCGCGAAATCGCGAGTTGCGCGGTCTTGGTCATGCCGTAATGAATCATGTTGTCCGGGATCTGGATGCCACTCTCGCTGCTGATGAATACCACTCGGCCCCAGTTGCGCTTCTTCATGCCCGCGAGGTAGGCGCGCGACAACCGTACGCCGCTCATCACGTTGATGTCGAAGAAGCGCTGCCATTCGGCATCGTCGATCTCTTCGAACACCTTGCGCTCGAAAATGCCGAGGTTGTTGACCAGGATGTCCACGGCGGGGAAACGCCTGACCAGCTCGGCGGTCGGTCCCGGCGCCGACAGGTCGCCGGCGAAGCCGTCCAGGTTCGCTTTCGGCGTTGCGCTGCGTATGCGGTCGAGCGCTTCCTTGACCGCGGCCTCGGTGCGGCCGTTGATGATGACCCTGGCGCCTTCCGCGGCCAGCAGCGCCGCGATGGCAAAGCCGATGCCCTTGGTCGAGCCGGAAATCAGCGCCGATTTGTCCTGCAGCTTGAGGTCCATGCCGCTATTTTCTCCCGTATTATTTTTTTGATGTCGTCGTGCGATGCGAATGAGACCGAAGGCGCAAGTCCGTCTTCAATCTCGCGCGAACAGGATGGCCTTGGCGTGCCGGCCGCAGAAGGTGCGGCTTCAATGTGAAAAAAAGAGCGGGTGTTCAGTCGGTATCGGCCGATTCGTCCGACCAGCGGCGCAGTGGGCCGGCATAACCGCCTTCCGACATGCCTTCCTCGGAATCGTCTTCATCGCCGTCGAATTTTTCCATCTCCTTGAGCAGGGACTGCAGCCGCTTTTCCGCCACGGTCTCCCGGTCCGGCTGGCCTGATATCTTCTCGATGACGGATTCCGCGCCGGAGTAGTCCTTCTTGGTCTTGATGGGGCGCACGACCCCGTTCAGTTTGTTGACGCTGCCTCGTGTCATGTTTGCCCCCTTTGGCAAAGACGCCCCGTCCTCGAAGGCGTCAGACATATGCCGCTCCACTGCAGGTTCCGAGCCGGTTGTTCCTGCCATACCGGCGCTTCGTCCGCAAGCATGTTCGCCTATCGTACACGCTCTTCGCCGGCCGCGATTGCGGAGCATCCGACGCTAGTGTACCGCAGGAAATAAATCCGGTTTTCACCGCCGGCGAAGTTGCAATGGGCGATCCGGGACTGCAGGAGTCGCTCGACTGAAACAGCAGGACGCCGCCGCTGGCAATCGCCGCAGTCGCCTCCGGGATCTTCGGTTTCTAGTTCGTACCGGTTATTGCGCCGGGCTGGCGCGGTCCCGGTGCGTCCACCCGCTTTTGGCTTGCGCCGAGCGCCGCCTTCGCGCGGTCCTCATCGTCCGCAGCGCGATAACGGAACCAGCCGACGTTCATCTCCTCCCAGGTCTGGTCGCCCCAATGCACGACCTTGCCCGGATCGGGATTGGCGGGATTCTGCGAGGAGTTGTCCCAGCTCATGTCCATGGTGATGCGCGTGCCTGCGGGGATCAGTTTCGACGGGTTCAACACGTACAGTGGCTGCCAGTTGAAATCATATTTCGGCACCGACAGCAGGATTTCCTCGCGGCCGTCCGGATAGTACGCCGTGAATTTCGCGGCGCGGCCGCGCAGATGCGCATGCGGCAGCAGGCTGTAGAGCATGACGTCGCGATCAAATACCTTGTCCAGCGTTTGCGAATAGGATTTCGTATTCGCCGGAATGGCGAGCGAGGCGTTGTAGATGATCGACATTTCCAGCGAGTGCTTCGGCGGCTTGTCGTGAAAGTACAAGCCCAGGCGGGTGACATCAGTCGTTGCCTTGCCGTTTGGCGTGTAGTGCATCTGGAACCGGAAGCCGGCTTCCTTGCGCAGCAGGATGCCGGTGCTGGCCGGATACGGAATCGCATTCTTGCCCGGCGCGTAACCGCCCAACTCTCCCATCTGGCCGCGTATCGCCTGCCGTTCGCCGTTACCGGGATCGTCGATGCCGGCCAGTACGTGGTGCACTATCGATCGATTGCCCGGGATGATCTCGATCGCGCGAATCCAGACGTCGCGTCCCAGCGGATTGGCCGCACGCGGATACTGGTAGCTGATGACGCCCGTCGACGGCACCTGGTAGGCAGGCACTTCCACTATCAGGTCGGGTTTGCCCAGCGTCCATTCGGACCAGCTCTTGTCGAGCGTGGCAAGCGGATCGGCGCCGGTGCCGCGTGGCGCGCCGGCCTCGATCCAGTGAACGAGATCCATGGCGTCCGCATTGGACATAGAACGATCGCCGGCGAAGCTGCCGTAGTGCGGATCGGCATGCCATGGCGGCATGCGTTTGGTGCGCACGACTTCGCGGATCATCGGCGCAAAGCCGCGCACGATGTCGTAGCCGGTCATCGCCCACGGGGCGACTCCGCCTTCGCGATGGCAGGCTACGCATTTGTCGACGAGCAGCGGCGCGATCCGGTCGGCATAGGAAATTTTTGCGTGCGCATCACGGCGCTCGCGCTCCGGCAGGTTGACGAGACAGCCTAGCGTCTCTGCCCTGGCGATTGAAACCGGTTTGCCGGCCAGCATGGCGTCCAGCGCGTCGGTCAGATATTGCGTCTTCGCATCGGGCTTTTGCGCGCCGTAGGAAAGGCGGTCATCCATCGGACCGCGATAGACCAGCTGCCAGGTCTTCGGGTCGACGACGAAAAAGTCGGCGGTGCGGTCGATGCCCAGTGCTTCGCCGATCAGCTGCGTTTCGTCGATCAGGATCGGCAGGTCGATGCCGAAGCCGTTTGATTCCCTGGCGACGGCGTCGCGATCATCCTGCAGGTTGGAATCTATCAGCAGGAACTCGACGCCCCTGGCTTTGTACTCGTCGCGAATCTTCCTCAAACGCGGCAGGCTTTTTTGCACGATGCCGCAGCCGTTGCCGTAGGTCATCAATACCACGGCGCTGGCGTCGGACAGGTAATAGAGTTCGTGCGATGCGCCTGCCTGGTCGAGCAGACGGAAATGCGACGGCCCCGAAAATAAGAGGGCAACCGCCGCAAGGGCGAACGCCGGCAGAATGGATTTCATGCAGCCTCCCACGATGATCCAACGAGGTTTATGTTACCCGACCTCGATCATCTAATGCTCAATGCGCACGTCCAGTTCTCACCACGAAGGCACGAAGGACACGAAGAAACACGAAGAAGGGCGAAATGACGGAACGGACATTTAGTGGGGAAAGACGCGAGGCTCGGCAGATATAGGAATATTCGGCGACTATGAGCGCAAACCGAAAACCTCACACACCTCACACATCATTTCTTTGTTTTTCTTCGTGACCCTTCGTGTCCTTCGTGCCTTCGTGGTGAGACGTATGTTTTGAAAGCAGTAGCAGATGACGTCCGCTATTGCGCCCCATCGGGCACATAGATCGCCAGGCCGCGTCCGGTCTTGTTGTCGCTCGCGCTAAAAATGCCGGTGCCGATCGAGAGTCCGCCTCCGCCGACACCCACGCCCGTACTCACGCCGGTGCCAACCCCGCCGCCATATTCCGACCCGGTGCTTTGCAGCAGCACGCCGTTCGCGCCCAGCGATGCGGCTTCCTTCTTCAGCCGCTCGATGACGGCATCCATTTTTTTCTGATCTCCGAACGAACCCGACGAGCGGCTGGTTGCATCGACCACCGCGATCTCTTCATAGCTGGGCGGTGCGGTCGAATAGACTTTGACCTGCGAAGGATCGATCGGTGTGCGCACTTTGCCGGTTACGACATGCGATGTGGTGGCGCAGGCGGCAAGCAGGCACAGGGAAAGCAGAATGACGGCAAGGCGGGCGGACTGCATGCGGGGTCCTCGAATTGAGGCGGATTACCCGTCCGACCTCGCAAGCCCGACGTAGTTCGTCGCTGTCGAATGCCGGAAATTCCCGCAATGCACAAAGAAAAAGCCCGGTTTCCCGGGCTTTTTCCATCCTCAATATCCTGGCGGATATTCCGGAGGCGCTGCTTTCTGCGAATCAGGCCGGGCGGATGTTCGACGCCTGGTCGCCCTTGGGGCCGGTGGTCTTGTCGAAACTGACCTTCTGCCCCTCCTTGAGGGACTTGAAGCCGGCGTCCTGAATTGCGGAGAAATGAGCGAAAAGATCCTTGCCGCCATCATCCGGCGTGATGAATCCGAAGCCCTTCGCGTCGTTGAACCACTTCACGGTACCTGTAGCCATGTCTGTGTCTTCCTGAATAATTTAAAAGTGTGGGCGCTGCCCGATTGCGGGATCTTGAAGAGAAGAGGAAAAAGGCCTGAGAAGTACCTGTGAACGGTCATACCCGACTAGATTGATCACTGCTCCAGTATCCTGCGGCTCCCTTTATACGACGACATTTCGATGCCGTCAAAGGCTACTGTGGGCCCCCATTTACCGGTACCGCCGGAATCGTCATGGGCGGGCGGGGTCGGGATCGGCAATTCGAGGCAAACCGGACCATCCGCAGAGGGCGTTCAGCCCCGTGCGGCGCAATCAAAACGCGCGTAGTCGGTGCCGTCCTGATCATGGAAAGCCGCTTCCTTGCCGCGAAAGCCCTACAAAGGGCCGGCACAGAACGGCTTTGCGCCCTGTTCCCGCCGTATGAGCACCGGTGGTGCCGTTGTCGGCGCGGCCGGGGCCTCGCGATGGATGGTCACGCTAGGTCTTGACGTCGACTTTGTCCGCCAGGAGATCGCTCTTGTAAGTCTCCGGCCCGAAGTAGATCGCAATCGTAGTGAGCACGGCGAGCGTTACCATATACGCGGCGACGAGCCAGGGTTCGTTGTTTCCCTGCCCCAGCAACCAGGTGGCGAGGAAAGGCGCCGGTCCGCCGGCGAGGATGGAGCCGAGTTCGCGGGCGGACGCGAATCCGCTGTAGCGCAGTTTCGGTCCGAACAATTCGGCGAAGTACGCCGCCTGCGGTCCGAACATGCCGGAGTTGCCGATCGAGATGGCAAGGATGAGCGCGAGCCAGATGATCGGCTGGGAGCCCGTGCCGATCATCAGGAAAAACGGATAGGCGAACAATGCCGAGAATATTGCCGCCCCGCCATACACCGGCCGCCTGCCGATACGATCCGATAGCATCGAAAACATCGGCACGGTGAACAGCGAGATCGCGTAGGCCAGCATGATGCCGTTCAACACCATGCTCTTCTGCAAACCCAGTTGCTTGGTCATGTAACTGAGCGTGAACACCGGGTACAGGTACCCCAGGCCATTTTCCGCGAGGCGTGCCCCCAGAACCACGAGGAATTCGCGCGGATGCTTGAGGAACGCGTCCTTCACCGGCGAGCGCGCGGCTTTGCTCTTCGCCGCGATCTGGCTGAACACCGGCGTTTCGGACACCTTGGATCGGATGTAGAAGCCGACGACGATCAGGATGATCGACAGCAGGAAAGGGATGCGCCAGCCCCAGCTCAGAAAATCCTCTTTCGGCAGCGAAGAGACCAGGGCGAACACGCCGGTGGCGAGCAACAGGCCGATGTTCACGCCGATGGCAGCGAAGCTTCCGAACAGGCCGCGTTTGCCCGGGGGCGCATGTTCAACCGCAAGTATCACCGCGCCGCCGTACTCCGCCCCGGCCCCGAATCCCTGGACCAGGCGCAGGGTCACCAGCATGATCGGCGCCCATACACCCGCCGACTCGTAGGTCGGCAGCAGGCCGATCAGGAAGGTCCCGACACCGACCAGCATGAGCGTAATGACCAGCACCGGCTTGCGCCCGATGCGGTCGCCGAGATGGCCGAACACCATGCCGCCGAACGGCCGCGCGAAGAAACCGACGCCGAAGGTCGCGAACGAAAGCAGCAGGCCGGTGTTGGAATCGAATTTCGGGAAAAACAGCTCGCTGAATACCAGGGCCGCCGCGGTGCCGTAGATGAAGAAGTCGTACCACTCCAGGGCCGATCCGACGGCCGAAGCCATCATGACTCTGCGGTGCGCAGCATCCATTGCTCTCTCCCTTTTATTGTTATGTGGTGTTTCGTACTCGTCGCGACGCCGTTTCTGTCGCCGCGTCAGGATACAGGAGGGCTGCGGCCCCGGCTTCTTGCGTTGCGTCAGAGGCCGAGGTCGGACAGGCCGGGATGATCGTCGGGACGCCGGCCCAACGGCCAGCGAAACTTGCGCTCCGATTCCTTGATCGGTAAATCATTTATGCTCGCAATCCGGCGCTGCATCAGCCCGTGTTCATCGAACTCCCAGTTCTCGTTGCCGTAGGAGCGGAACCAGTTGCCGGAGTCGTCGTGCCATTCGTAGGCGAAGCGGACGGCGATGTGGTTTTCGTGAAACGCCCACAGTTCCTTGATCAGGCGGTAGTCGAGCTCCCTTGCCCATTTGCGTTGCAGGAAACGCACGATAGCCTCGCGTCCCGAAAAAAACTCCGCGCGGTTGCGCCACTGGCTGTCGACGGTATAAACCAGCGAGACCCGTTCGGGATCGCGTGAGTTCCAGCCGTCTTCGGCCAGACGCACCTTCTGCGTGGCGGTTTCCCCGGTGAAGGGAGGCAAGGGCGGACGAACATTCGGGTTCGATGACATGGTGTTTTGCCGCTTCGGCTGATGCCCGTCTTCAATCGTTGATCGAGATGACGGCGACCGCGTAAGGCTTGAGCGTCAGCGAACGCTTCATGGCCTTCCAGCTTTTCTGGAAACCCCGCGGGTCGGTGGTCGCGGCTGCAAAACTGTCCTCGTCGAGCGTCGTGCCGAAGATCGCGCCTTTCGCACCGGCGAGTTTCACGGATTGATTCTCCGCAGTCAGATTGGCCAGCCACAGCGTCGTGCCCTCCTTGCCCTTGTAAGCCAGGCACTGCACTTTCGCGGAATCCGACGAGTCGGCGTTCACCAGTTTTTTTCCCGCGCCGCGGGTCAGGCCGCTGATGACGTGATACGCCGGGAATACCGCCGGACCGGAAAGCTGGTCGTACCACGGCTGCTTGTGTTCCGCCTTGCGATAAATGATGCCGAGCGGCCCGGTGGTCGCGCCGACGGCAATCCCCTGGACGCCGGTTCGCGCCAGCGTGGCGATGTAGCCCAGCGTCCACGCCGCGGCGAACAGGCCACGCTGGCGCGGTTCGAGTTTGGTCAGGCAAACACGCAGGTTATCCGGGTTCAGCGTCCAGGTCGCCCCATGCGGGTTGTCCCGGCAGCCGATGCCGCTTGGCCCGATGTCGTGCGCAGTCTTGCCGATGAAGGAGCGCGCTGTCGCGACTTGATAGGGCAACGCCGCCAGGGTTTCCATGACCGACCGGTCGTCGGCCGCATGCACGATCGGGCAGGTGGTGTTGACGACGAAGTCGAGCAGCTTGGCCGGCGGATGCTTGCGATTGAGTTCGGTGAAGAAGGAGAACATGCCGCCGCCGAGCCGGATTCCGGGGAAGGCCTCACGCGCCGCCGCGTACAGGTCTTCGAGTCTCGGCGCGGGAGGGCGCGGACCGCCCGGCAACACCGATTTCAGGTCGCCGGCCGGCACGACGGCGACGGAAGAAAGTTTGAGGCCGGATTGTCTGACCATATCGGCAAGCCGCATCAGTTCCTGCCTGAACTGATCGACGCTTTCGACGACGACCTCCAGCGCGACTTCGGCGCCGGTCTCTTCGCTCAGCACGCGATAGCCGTAGAGTTCCTTGAGGCCATGCTTGCTGCGTGGATCGAAGTGGCAGATCAGGAAGCGCGGCGCCGCGAGCTTGAGCAGGCCGAGTTGCGCGATTGCATGTTCGATTTCTTCCGCGGGCATGCCGAGCCCCACCGGTTGCAGGGAATCGCGGGACACGGCGCCGAGCCTGATCTCGATGCCTTTGCCGGCAGCTGTCTTGCCGCCCCCCGGCACCGGGCCGCTCAACGTGACCTTGATGGATTGTTTCACCGCTTCACCGGCCTTCAGCGTGTACGGCCAGGGGCGGCTCAGTGGTCGAACATAGGTCTTGAACGAAGCATCGGTCCAGTTGCGATGGTCCTCCATCTCGAAAGTGTCGCCCTGCATCAGCACGGTCGCCTTCAAACCGGGCAGGACTTCGTGCGTCAGCGAGCGGATGTCCAGCACCGGCTGGATCGGATTCACGAGCTCCGGGAATTTGCCCTTGACCTTGCGGCCGTCGACGTGCTCTATGTCCACCGGGAAACCGGCGACGCCTTTCAACGGATGAAGCACGACGAAACCGGTGCGCGCGGTAAGAAAATCGGTTTTCGGCAGTGCCGTTCCGGTGAACTCGAGGTTCCCATCCTTCGTGCCGGCGATCGTCGCGTCGTACGCGAGCTGCTGGTTATCGACGTGGATATCGGCGTGAAAGGAAACCGAGAAGCCGTCGGCGCGCTGGTCGATCTTCAGATGGCTGATCGCGGGCGTCGCGGTGCCCCAATTCCTGTCGCGAATCAGGAAGCCGATTGCGCGCAGCACTTCCACGCCATTGACCCTGAGGTAGCGCAACTGGCCGTTGTCGAACTCGACCGACAGCGGCCCGGCGATGAGCACGCGACCCGGGATGTCCGGCTGTTCCGTGCCGCACAGCACGATTGCTTTTGATACGGGGGGTGTCTTCATTGTCGTCTGCCTTTGCGGAGGGTTTTGTTCTTGTGTTGATCGGCGGTCGTGACGATCGTGACGAGGTAGATTCATGCGTTTTGCGCCGGGCTATTCATCTTTCGGAGAAAGCCTCTTTGTCTTTCACGTCCGTTACGTCGTAACGACCGTCACGCGTCACGCTCATAGAACCCGCTCCGTGGCGGGGTCTATGAGGATCGCGCGGTTCATGTCGATGGACAGTTCGATCTTCTGGTTGATTTCGGTCACGTCGTGGGCCTGCAGTTCGGCGACGACGTCGATGCCGCCCAGCCTGAACGTCGCATAGGTGCGCGAGCCGGTCGGCTGCAGCAATTCGATGGTCGCCGTATAGCGCGCGAGGCCGCCCCGCGAATCGCCCGGGTGCGCGCGATACATGTGTTCCGGGCGCAGGCCGAGAATGACCGCCTGGTCGCTTCGCCCGGAGAGCCTTTCGGCGCGAGCCGGCGGCAGCGGCAACACCGTACCGTCGTCGAGCATGGCGCCCAGACCGCCATCTTTCGCAACGAGCCGTGCTTCCACGAAATTCATCGAAGGCGAGCCCAGAAAGCCGGCGACGTATTTTGTTGCGGGACGTTCGAACAGGTCGAGCGGCGCACCGGCCTGCTCTATCACGCCATCGCGCATCAGCACGATGCGGTCGGCCATGGTCATGGCTTCGATCTGGTCGTGGGTGACGTAGATCATGGTCCTGCCGAGTTCCTGGTGCAGGCGCTTGATCTCGCCACGCATCTCGTCGCGCAGTTGCGCATCCAGATTGGACAGCGGTTCATCGAACAGGTAGAGGCGGGCATTGCGCACGATTGCACGCCCGATGGCGACGCGCTGCAGTTGTCCGCCGGAAAGCTGGCGCGGATATCGGTCGAGCAAATGATGAATGCCCAGCATGCCGGCCGCACGGTCGACTTTTGGCCCGATCTGCGCTTTCGGCGTGTTGCGCGAGCGCAACCCGAACGCGATGTTGTCGAACACTTTCATGTAGGGATACAGCGCGTAGTTCTGGAACACCATGGCGATGTCGCGATCGCGCGGCGGCAAGTGGTGCACGGTCTCGCCGCCGATCTCGATGCTGCCCTTGTCGACCTCTTCCAGGCCGGCGATGGTCCGCAGGAGCGTGCTCTTGCCGCAACCCGACTGTCCCACGAGCACGGTGAATTCGCCGGCGGGAATCTCCAGGTCGATGCCGCGCACGGCGTGGACCCCGCCGTAGTATTTGTGCAGCCCTGTAATTTTTAGATCGGCCATGTTGATCCCGTGAACGGTGATCAGTGAACGGTGAACGGAAGCATCGCGAAGCCACGGACTGTACTGTTCACCGTTTGCTGATCACCGTTCACCACGTTTATCCTTTTACCGCTCCCATCGATATTCCCCGTACCAAATACCTCTGCATGAACGCCACCGCAATAAAAATCGGCAGGGTGCCGAGCACCGACATCGCGGAAATCTTGGCCCAGAAATTCGATTGTCCGCCGAAGAAATGGGTGATCTGGACGGTGTACGTCGTCGCCTCGCTGCGCGTCAGGACCAGCGCGAACAGGAAATCATTCCACGCGAAGACGAAAGTGAAGATCGCGGTCGCGAACAGGCCGGCGCGGCACATCGGGAAGACGACTTTCCAGATGACCTGCCAGCGTGTGCAGCCATCCACCAGCGCGGACTCTTCGAGCGCTTTCGGGATGTCCAGAATGTAACCGCGCATCATCCAGATCACATACGGAAGATTGAATGCCGTATAGAGGATGATCACGCCGATGTAGGTATCGACGAGGTGCAGCCAGACGAAGAGCAGGAAAATCGGGAACACCACCGCGATCGGCGGAATCATGCGCTGCGAAATGATCCAGTTGGCAAGATGTTCGCCGCCGGTCCTGAAGCGGGCCAGCGAATAGGCGCAGATGGTTCCCAGGAACATGGCGATGACCGTGCTGGTGCCTGCGATGACCAGGCTGTTCCATACTGTCTTCGCATCGCCATCCCTGAACAGCACCACATAATTGGCGAAATGGATCTGGCCTGGGTACCACTTCGGCGGAAACGAATAGATTTCCTCCGGTGTCTTGAACGAGATCATGAACAGCCAGTAGATCGGGAACACGAAGATCAGCGTGATGACAACGGCCGCGGCGAACCGCAGCGTCGTCCGGATCGTGGCCCGCTGTTTGATGGTCATCATCTCGCCAACTCCACCCTTTTCAAGGCCAGCATGACGACTGCCGACAACAGGATGATTACCAGGAAAGCCACCGCGGCGGTATAGCTGGTCTCGAATTGCTGGAAACCCTTGACGTAGGTGAACATCGAAATCGTTTCGGTCATCGTGCCTGGTCCGCCACGCGTAAGCGCCCAGATGATGTCGAACAGGCGGAACAGATCGAGCCCCCGAATCAGGATCGCGATCGCCATGACCGGCCAGATTGCCGGCAACACGATGCGGAAGAACGTGCGCCACCAACCGGCGCCGTCGATGGAGGCTGCTTCGAGCTGGGACTTGTCGACGTTGGCCAGCGCCGCGAGCAGCAGCAGGAACATGAACGGCGTCCATTGCCAGACTTCAGCCGCAATGATCGCCGGATAGACCAGGTTCGGTTTGATGGTCCACAGGATCGCGGTGTCGTCGCCGGTGACCCAGCCGATGACCTGGTTGATCGGCCCGAAGCGGTGGTCGAACAGCAGCGACCAGGTGGCACCCGAGACGATCGGGGAAACGACGACCGGCAGCACCAGAAGCGCGATGAAAACCTGCCGGCCGGGAAGTTTTTCCAGAAACAGTTGCGCCATCGCCAGCCCGAGCAACAACTCGATCGGCAGGGCAATCGCGGTGAATATCACGGTGTGCAGCAAGGCCTCCCACATGCGCACGTCGTCGAACAGTTGCGCATAGTTGCGCCCGCCGACGAAATCGGTGCTGGTCTCGGTCATGGTGATGCCCTGGAAGCTCACCATGAGCAGGTAGATCAGCGGAAAGACGCCGATCAGGAGCAGCACGAAGATCGCCGGCCCGACCAGCAGGTATTTGAAATTGCGGTCGGCAAAAGCCGCGCGCGAAGAAAATGAAGCCGAAGCCACGTTTCGAAAATCCGCGAGGGACAAAAAAGGGAGCGCCCCGAGTCCAGCGCTCCCACCTTTGTGTTCCGATCCGGCCGCTGCCGACGCAGCAACCGGATCGAAGCGTGTTCGTACTGCTTACTTCGGGTAGGCGCCGGATTTCGCGGCCCAGGCGTTGTAAACCGCCTTTTGCTTGTCCACCCCGACCTGCTTGGTAATGCCGTCCCAGTCAGCTGCTATCTTGTCGAGGATCTGTTTCGGATCGTCGCCCGCCCACAGCTTGCTGATGCCCTGGCGCAACGCTTCTTCATACTTGTCGGTCTGGATCAGCGACAGATCGAGCAGGCCGGTCTGCGCGCCCGCCTGCAGTGCCGCCAGATAATCCTTGGCGTCAGGCCACAGCTTGAGGTAACCCGGGTTGGTGAAGTGCGAATTGCGGAACGGATCGCGCAACGTGTACGGCAGCTGCACGCGCTTGTTGCTGATCTCTTCGCTGTTCAGCCACTGGATGAAGAGATAGGCGGCTTCTTTCTGCTTGCTGGTGGACGCCACGGATAGCGCGAAACCCGCCGCCAGTTCCGGATGTCCGCCCGGCGGCAGCGCATAACCCACTTTGCCGGCGATGGTCGACTTCGGCACCCAATCCAGCGCCTTCTCGCTGCCCAGGTAACCGGCGGCGAAGCGGCCGTAGGGCGGCCACGAAATGGTCATCGCACTCTGGCCCTTCAGGAAGGTGGCCAGGTTCTCGACGAACCCGAACTTCTCCACGCCGGGCGGCATGAACCGGTTCTCGTTGCGCATCTCGGTGAATGCCTTGACGCCGATCGGGCTGTTCACGGTCGCCTTCATGGTATTGGCGTCGAAGAACTTGCCGCCCTCCACGCGGAAGCGTTCCTGGAACATGAACATGGTGTACGGCGGTTGGCGGAAGAACGAGGCACCGTAAGTGCCTTCTGACTTGAGCTTTTCCGTCAGGAAGGAGCCGATTTCGTCGAACTGCTTCCACGTCTTGGGCGGCGCCAGGTCGTACTGGTACTTGTCCTTGAACGCCTTCTTCAGGTCGGCGCGCGCAAAGATGTCCTTGCGGTAATAGAACACGAACACGTCGCCGTCGTCCGGGAACCCGTAAATCTTGTTGTTGACCGTCATCTGGTTGTCGCGATAGGTCGGCGCGATCGTCTTCAGTTCGTCGCGGTAGCCGTATTTGTCGACGTAGGAGTCGAGCTGCTCCAGCGCGCCGGCCTGCACGAGGTCGGGCATCCATGCCGGGATCACGTTGAGTGCATCGTACGCGCCGGTGCCGGCGCGGTACTCCTGCATGATCTTCGTGAACATTTCTTCGGTCGGCACTTCGATGACATTGATCTTGCAGCCGGTTTCCTTCTCCCACAACGGGCCGGAGAAGTTTTTCGGATCGAGCGACTGGAGTCCGGCCTCCCAGACGATGGTGATGGTCTTGCCGCTGCAGATTTTCTTGGCAGCTTCGACGGCCTTCTGCGCAGCGCCCTGCGCGCTAGCGGCACCTGCCCAGGCGAAAGCCGAGGCGGCGACGAGCGACAGGAGCAAACCACTGAGCAGACCTTGCCGGCGAAGGACGTATGGGTGGTCCTTCATGATGCCTCCTCCAATGAGTTATAAGTTTTTGATTGCTCGCTCTTTATGGCGGGCAATGCCGTGAAGCCAGACGATTATGTTGAAGCGGCCCCCGCAGTGTCAAGCTGACTCGGCAGGGGCGGTCATGCGGCGCGGCAACATAGCTGCGTGGCCGCGCGGGGGAATTTCACGTTCGGTGAATAATGATGCCGGGTTCGCTTGCCGTGGCCGATTTGTGTTGCAATTGAACTTTGCATTCGCGATTTGAAGGAGATTCATTGAGCGCACCGACCCTGCAGGCCGCCACCCTCTTGCTCGACCAGCGGCTTTCCCTGCTGCCGGTCACCGAGCTGCCCGTGGCCATCCGTCCACAGACTGAAGGGGAGGGCTATGCATTGCAGCGCGTGCTGAACGGCCTGCTCACGGTGGCGGGGATGGGAAGGCAGGTCGGCCACAAGATCGGCTGCACGACGCCGGTCATGCAGAAATTTCTCGACATCCCGAATCCATGTGCGGGCGTGGTATTCGAAAAGACAGTATTGCGCCGCTCGGCCCGCGTTCCCCGTTCGGGGTTCGTCAGGCTCGGCATCGAATGTGAAATCGCGGTGGAGCTGTCGCGCGACCTGGCGCCTGCGGGAGCGCCGATCGACCGCGAGTCGGCGGGCAAAGCCGTCGGGGCGGTCATGGCCGCGATCGAACTCGTGGACGAGCGCTATGAAAACTTTCGCACGCTCGGCGTGCCGACGCTGATCGCCGACGACTTCTTCAATTCCGGCTGCGTGCTCGGCGATCCGGTGCGCGACTGGCGCAAACTCGATCTCGCCCGACTCTCCGGTGTGACTTACGTCAACGGCGTCGAAGCCGGACGCGGCACCGGCGCGCTGGTCATGGGGCATCCGCTCGAGGCTCTGGCATGGCTGGCGAATTCGCGCGCGAAACATGGACTCGAGCCTCTCAAGGCCGGCCAGTTCGTGACCCTGGGCAGCGTCGTCGAAACCAGGTGGCTGAATGCCGGTGACGAAGTGCGTGTGGAGATCGAGGGGCTGGGGGAACTCACACTCTCGGTGGATCCGTGAAAGAGAGGATGTGCTGGGTGCTGCGTGCTGGGTGCTGCGAAAAATCCTTGAGGCCGATCGGCGGCTATTTACATGGTGTGATCGGAGCTGTTCTATCAGACCCTCTCGCGACGACCCCCGGTCTGGCGATTGCGCACGGCGTATCACAGCACGCAGCACGCAGTACGCAGCACTGATTTTCCGCCATGCCCGCGCCCGTCATCGAACTGTCCAACGTGCGCTTCTCATGGTCTGCTGCGTCGCCGACCATCGTCGACATCGGCAGCCTTCGCATCGAAGAGGGAGAACGCGTTTTTCTGCGCGGGCCGAGCGGCAGCGGGAAGTCGACGCTGCTGAGCCTGCTGGCAGGCGTGGCCGTGCCCAGGGAAGGCGTGATCCGGGTACTCGGGCAGGACATTGGCGGGCTCGGCAGCGCGGCGCGCGACCGCTTCCGCGCCGACCACATCGGCTTCATCTTCCAGATGTTCAACCTCATTCCCTACCTTTCCGTCGTGGAAAACGTTTGCCTTCCCTGCGGATTCTCGCGACGCCGCCGCGCGCGCGCGGTGCTATCGTCCGGCAGCGTGGAAGCAGAGGCGGTGAGACTGCTCTCGCATCTCGACATGGGTGAGGCCGGGATGCTCGGCCGGCCCGTCACGGATCTGAGCGTGGGCCAGCAGCAGCGCGTGGCGGCGGCTCGGGCGCTGATCGGCGCGCCGGAGCTGGTGATCGCCGACGAACCGACTTCGTCGCTCGACGAGGACCGGCGCATGGCGTTTCTCGACTTGCTGTTCGGCGAATGCGAGCAGCGGCACACCACGCTGGTTTTCGTGAGCCATGATGCTTCTCTCGCGGCGCGGTTCGATCGGGCCGTTGTTTTTGGCGACATCAATCGCGCGCTGCGACCTCCTCCAGTGCGCAACGCTTGCGCAGATCGCGCCCAATGATCCTCGCGCTTGCCCTCAAGAGTCTGCGTAACCGCAAATTCACCGCGGCGCTTACGGCGCTGTCGATCGCTCTATCCATGTTGCTGTTGCTGGGCGTGGAGCGCATCCGCCACGAATCGCGCGAAAGTTTTGCCGCCATGATCTCGGGTACGGATCTGGTCGTGGGCGCGCGCAGCAGCCCCGTGCATTTGTTGCTCTACTCGGTATTCCATATCGGCAACGCCACCAACAACCTGCGCTGGGACAGCTATCGCGCGATCGCGGCGAACCCCGCAGTAGCGTGGACCATTCCGCTGTCGCTGGGCGATTCCCATCGCGGTTACCGCGTACTCGGCACGACGCCAGATTACTTCGAGCACTTTCGCTTCGCACGCGATCGCCGGCTGGTAATGGCACTGGGCAAGGGCTTCGGCGATGAGCGCGATGCGGTGCTCGGCGCCGATGTTGCCGATACTTTGAAGTATCGGCCGGGCGACTCGATCGTGATCGCGCACGGTGCCGGCGACGTCAGTTTTTCGCTGCACGAGCATCATCCGTTCAAGGTTGCCGGCATACTGGCGAGGACCGGTACGCCGGTTGACCGCACGGTGCACGTGTCCCTGTCGGGCCTCGATGCCGTGCACGACGACACCGACGAGGGCGGCACGGCCGATCCGCTCGCTGCGGTCGTCCGCGAGGAACGACACGCGGCCGCTAAGATACCGTCAACGCCGCGTGCGATCACCGCGTTTCTGATTGGACTGAAATCGCGCAATACCGCGCTTTCGATACAGCGTTGGGTGAGCGAATATTCCGGCGAACCTCTGACCGCGGTGCTGCCCGGGGTCGCACTGCAGGAAGTATGGGAAATCACGAGCGCAGTCGAGAAGACCTTGTTCGCAGTGTCCGGATTGGTGGTGGTCGTGGGCCTCGCCGGCATGCTGGTCGCGCTGCTCACCAGTCTGAGCGAGCGACGCCGGGAAATGGCGATCCTGCGATCGGTCGGCGCCCGGCCGATGCATGTATTCGCGCTCATCCTCGGCGAGGCGGCGTTCCTCACGGCGGCGGGAATCGCGCTCGGTGTGGCTGCGCTTTACCTCGGATTGCTGGCCGGACAGCCATGGCTCGAGTCTCGCCTCGGATTGTTCATCGACGTGGGCCGGCCTTCAGCATATGAATTCATGCTGATCGTTCTGGTGGGGACGGCCGGCCTGCTGATCGGGCTGATTCCAGCCTATCGCATTTATCGATATTCGCTGGCCGACGGCATGACCCTCAGACTCTGAACGAGAAGGCAATGCAAAGATGATCACACGCACTCGCTGTTTGTCGCTCCTGATCGGGGCGCTGCTGACGGTGGCCGCCTTTGCCGATGAACCCCGTCAGGTGATGTGGGCGGACCTGGTGCCGAAGTCCGCAGCATTCGACAACCCTTTCCTCAAACTCACCCCGGAACAACTCGCCCGAGTCAGCGAAGTCGCCGCGATCCGCGACCGAAGGGGGCGCGGCGACAAGAATCTTTCACGGGCGGAAATCGAAAGCGAGCCGGCGCTCGTTCGCAAGCTCGAACAGGCAGGCATCGACGTGGACGCACTGCTGGCGAAGCGCAAGGAGATTATCGAGCGCGGTCGCACGGTGAATCCCCTGCTCAACGGGCAGATCCTGCGCCTGCCCGGCTATCTGTTGCCGCTGGAGTTTTCCGGCAAACAGGTCAGCGAATTCCTGCTGGTGCCCTGGGTCGGTGCCTGCATCCATACCCCGCCTCCGCCGCCAAACCAGATCGTGCACGTCAAACCGGAAAAGCCGGTTGAAATGAGCGGGATGTTCGCACCGGTGTGGGTTACGGGGCAGATGACCACCGGCGCGATCAAGAAGAGCCTGTCGCTGGTTGATGGGAGCGCCGACATCGACGTCGGTTACTCGATGCGGGCGAGCCGGGTGGAGCCCTATAAAGAATAGGGGGCTTTACTTGAACGCCGGCAAGGCCGCCGTATTGCCGATCTGTTGTCCGGCGATATGCTCGTGCGGCGCGGGTTTGTTCATGACGGTGCGCAACTTGAGGTTGTCGACACCGTCTTCCTGCACCTCGATGCGTACCGCCGCCATGTTCCTGAACTTCAGTTCCGGCGCGTACCAGATCGTCATGGTCTGCGTATCTCCGGACGTGCGGACGTTGACGATCATGAACGGCGTATTGATTTCCATCCATGGATTCTTCAGATCGGCAAACGACGCCGTGATGATCGGTTCGCCGTCGAGCTCCAGTGTAACCATCGTATTGTCGGTGCTGCCGCCGTGCTTCACGATCTCCACGGCATGGAACCATCCCGCCCCGAGGAAATGGAAAGAACCTTCCCCGCCTTGCTTTGTGGCGCCCAATTCGCGTTCGGCTGTGACCATGTCGCCACGCAACACCTCACCGCACGCGATTGCTCCCGACAATGGCAGCCCCGCCAAAGCGGCGGCGAACAGGCAGGCAAACAGGCGCGAGGTATTCATCTCGAAAGGAAGTCTAGCACTGGAATAGCCGTGACTGTCGTGACGATCGTGACTGCCGTGAATTGGAGGGGAAACACAATGATTTAAAATAGCTTGTGCCCCGTCAAAATTTTTTCGGTGCGACAGTCACGATCGTCACGACAGTCACGGATTTCATGGAAACCTACACTCCCGGCTACAGCCAGACCGCCGCGGCATTCATGGTGCGCCGCCGCCTCGTTCCGAACGGCGCTTTTTTCCTCCCTTGCCTTCAACCCGGCATCAGCGTGCTCGATTGCGGCTGCGGGCCCGGTACCATTACCCGCGATGTCGCGAAACAGGTGTCGCCGGGCAAGGTGACGGGCGTGGACTTCAATGCCGACCAGGTTGCCGCCGCAACCCGCGAAGCAAAATCCCAAGGCATCGCCAATGTCGAATTCAGGCAGGGGAGTGCCTATGCACTGCCGTTCGCGGATGACAGCTTCGATGCGGTGTTCTCGCATGCCTTGCTCGAGCATCTGAAAGAACCGGTGAAGGCGGCCATCGAATTCAGGCGCGTACTGAAGCCGGGCGGCATGCTCGGCGTATGTACGCCGGACTGGGGTGGTTTCCTGCTGGCGCCGCCCTCTGAAAAATTGCTGCTGGCCTTCGAGGCATACAAGGAGCTGCAGAATCGCAATGGCGGTGACGTGTATTGCGGACACAAACTGGGCATGTACGTGGAACAAGCCGGCTTTGAAGGTATCGTCATGCGCTCGCGATACGAAAATTACGATCCGCTCACCGTGATCGGGGATTTCCTGGCGGTAAACCACGAGGAAGCGGGGGATGCGAAGCACGCCGCCACCTGGCGCGAATGGGGTCGCCGCCCGAACGGGATGTTTTCGCAAGCCTGGGTCAGCTGCGTGGCGAAAAAGCCCCACCACCACCTCACCCCAGCCCTCTCCCCCTGAGGCGGAGAGGGAGCTGGATCTTGCCTCATTTCAGACCGCCGATTTTTCGTAGGACATCGCTCGACCGAAGGGTGTCCGGTTTGATCTGCTGCGGCAAATAGCATCTAATGAAATTGCAGACCACAAACGATGAGAGAAACTACAGCTGCATCCGGCTCCCTCTCCGCCTCAGGGGGAGAGGGCTGGGGTGAGGTGGTGGCAAAAAAAACCGGCAGCCGCTTGCGCGACTGCCGGTTCAACTTAGAGGGGTAGAACTTTTTTTTCTGGGTTATTTAGTACAGCACGACCGGATTGCCCGGGGAGCCGGTGGCGCCGATGATGCGCAGGGGCGCCCAGATGAACGCGCCTTCCTTGATTCCGGCGGCAACCAGCGATTCGGTGTCGACGTTTTCAAGGTTCCAGATGCCGCGGCGGGGCTGCATATCGGTGTGGCAGGGCACGGCCATGCCTTCCTCTTCCCCACCCGGCTGTGCGTCATTCGCCGACGTGTCGCCCATTTGCAGGGCGATGTGCTTCGACGCCATCCACTTGCAAGCGCTGATGCCGAAGCCGGGTTCGCCTTGCGCGAATATCGCGCGCGCTGCGGCGCGTTGCTCGGAAGTCATCGACTTGTAGTGGGCGTTGCCCCAGGTGTTGCCCTGGCCGGTATGCAGCGCGACGCAATCGCCAGGCTGCAGATCGCTAAGGCCTTGCGCCTTCATCATGCCTTGCATGTCATCCGCCGTGACGATGCCGGGGTCGCCGGCCTTCTTCGGAATCGGCAGCATTTCTGCGTTGGACGGGATCGCGCCCTTGGACTTCTTGTAGGCCACCGCGTCCAACACGACAAGACGGCATACAAAGCCGAGTTCGCCGACATGCTCGACGCCCAGCGGACCCATCCCCATCACGCGTCCGCCCGCGCCGCGCTCGTAGGAATCCCACGAAATGCGGCCGTTGTAGAACATCGGGCCCTTGGACGTGTTTACGCCGATATGACCCGGACCGTCGAACTGGGTCTGGATCTGGCCGATTTCGGTGGTGACCAGTTCATCGTGATAGGTCAGCGCGTTCTTGCCGAACGGGCCGCCGGTCGGCGTGCCGGGAATCGACATTTGCCAACCGCGTGCGCCGAATGCCGGTGCTTCGCGATGGTAGTACTTGCCGATGGTGATCGCCTTGAACTGCTTGATGGTTGCAAGGGCGCGTTTGATGTTGGCCGGATTCTTGGTGTGGTTTGCGCTGCCGGCCCTGTCTTCTTTGCCCCACTCCGGGGTTTCCCAACTCAGGGCGCTGTCGTCGGTCGGGCCCTTCAATGCCTGGGCGGAAGCCGTGCCAGCGAAGCACAAGGCTCCCACTGCCGCCGCGATGACGGTAAGTTTGTTCATTCGGAATCTCCTCCTGGTTATTGACTATTTTTCGGTCGAAATACGCCGTTGTCGTCTGTCGGCATTCAATACCCCCCAATGCCGCACAACGTAAGCACTGCGTAAGTACACTGACACACTCTTTCCGGTATTTCAACTTGAAACAATCGTATTTCATACTGCAATATTGGCTGGGCAGGGAGCGATTTGCCGGGCGTCGCCGCACGCTGCAAAGCAGCGCAGAATGCCGTCGCGAGCCGTCGCCGGACGGCGTAAAATCACGGAAAACAGTGTTTTTCCTTGGAGAATTGATGTGATCAACGAAAAAGACGTCGCGTTCTACCGTGAGCACGGTTATCTGCTGGTCGAGAACGTACTCGACGCGGCGACGCTTGCCCGGATGCGCAAGGGCATCGCCGACCTGGTCGCCAAGGCCGCCGGCGTAACGACCCACAACGACATCTATGACCTGGAGCCGACCCATAGTCCCGAAAGCCCCCGTGTGCGCCGCATCAAAACCCCGCACAAGGTCGATCCGTTTTTCATGGAAGTCGTCAAACAACCGGGCATGACATCGATCCTCAAGGCGCTGCTCGGCAAGGACATCCGGCTGCACGGGTCGAAGCTCAACGTGAAGGCGCCGAAATACGGCTCCCCTGTCGAATGGCATCAGGACTGGGCTTTCTACCCGCATACCAATGACGACATCCTCGCCATCGGCGTGATGCTGGACGACGTCGAACTCGAGAATGGCCCGCTGCTGGTCATGCCGGGATCGCATCGCATTAACAAGGTCTGGGACCATCACCTCGACGGCCGTTTTTGCGGGGCGATGGATCCGACCAAAACCCCCGAACTTGATTATTCGAAGACTGTGCCTTGCATCGGCAAGGCAGGCTCGTGTTCCTTCCACCACGTGCGGCTGGTGCATGGTTCGGCACAAAATACCTCGGAAAAACCGCGGCAACTGCTGCTCTACGAATGCACCGCCGCGGATGCCTGGCCGCTGGTCAACTTCAAGGACCTCGACGAGTTCAACAGCCGCATGGTCTGCGGCGAACCCACGCTCGAACCGAGGACCGAAAAAGTGCCGATCCGCATGCCGTTGCCTCCCGCGCTTGCGCAAGGTTCGATCTATGAAAACCAGACCGCGTTGCGTAACCGTTTCTTCGACGTCAAAGCGGCAGCGACTTGAAACGTCTTTGTTTACCGACGGCGGGCTTGTCCCGCCGTTTGTTTTTTCCGGGGTAGCGGGCCGCAGGCCCGGAGCATTCCTCGCAGTCAGAACATAACAATAAGGAGGAGCAGTCATGGATGTCCGCGCAGCAGTCGCGCACAAGGCCGGCGCGCCGCTATCCCTCGAAACCGTGCAGCTCGAAGGTCCCAGGTCCGGAGAAGTGCTGGTCGAGATCAAGGCGACCGGCATCTGCCATACCGACGAATTCACGCTGTCGGGTGCCGACCCTGAAGGATTGTTTCCCTCGATACTCGGCCACGAAGGCGCGGGCATCGTGGTCGACGTCGGTCCGAACGTCAAAAGCCTGAAGAAGGGCGATCACGTCATTCCTCTGTACGTTCCCGAGTGCCGCGAGTGCGAATACTGCGTCTCGCACAAAACCAACCTGTGCCAGTCGATCCGCGTGACGCAGGGCCAGGGCCTGATGCCGGACGGCAGCAGCCGCTTCTCGCTGGGCGGAAAGAAGCTGCACCACTACATGGGCACGTCGACGTTCGCCAACTTCACGGTCGTGCCGGAAATCTCGCTGGCGAAAATCCGCGAGGACGCGCCGTTCGACAAAGTCTGCTACATCGGCTGCGGCGTCACCACCGGCATCGGTGCGGTGATCAACACGGCAAAAGTCGAGCCCGGCGCGAACGTCGTCATCTTCGGACTCGGCGGCATCGGGCTGAACGTGGTGCAGGGCGCGCGCATGGCGGGTGCCAACATGATCGTCGGTGTGGACATCAATCCGAAACGGCGGGCGCTGGCCGAGAAATTCGGCATGACGCATTTCGTGAATCCGAAGGACATGGCCGACAACGAGCTCGTCCCGCACCTGATCAACCTGACCAAGGGCGGCGCCGACTACAGCTTCGAATGCATAGGTAACGTGAAACTGATGCGCCAGGCCCTGGAGTGCTGCCACAAGGGCTGGGGCGTGTCGGTCATCATCGGTGTTGCGCCGGCCGGCGCGGAAATCTCGACGCGGCCATTCCAGCTTGTGACCGGACGCGTCTGGAAGGGCACGGCGTTCGGCGGCGCGCGTGGCCGCACCGACGTGCCGAAGATCGTCGACTGGTACATGGAAGGCAAGATCAACATCGATGACCTGATCACGCACAAGCTCAAGTTCGAGGACATCAACAAGGGCTTCGACCTCATGCACGCCGGCGAGTCCATCCGCTCCGTCGTGGTGTTCTAAAGAAAATCGTTGGCCACAGAGGACACAGAGAAGTTCAAAGACGGCACAATTCGATAACTACGCGGAGGACGCACGAGAGGTTGCGGATGAGATGTTCGTCCATTTTGGTCGTCCTTGCTTTCCTCTGTGATCTCTGTGTCCTCTGTGGCAAATGATTTGTCTGTGATTAGCATTCATTTATGAAAACTATCAGCGAACATAAGTGCTTCGGCGGCGTGCAGGGTTACTACTCGCACGCATCGCAGGAAGTCGGGCTGGAGATGAAGTTCTCGGTGTTTCAGCCGCCGCAGGTGAAAGCAGGCAAGGTGCCTGTTCTGTACTACCTTGCGGGGCTGACCTGTACCGAAGAGACGTTCGCCATCAAGGCCGGGGCGCAGCGCATCGCTGCGGAATTGGGGCTCATGCTGGTCGCGCCCGACACCAGCCCGCGTGGTGCAAACATGCCGGGCGAAACGGATTCGTGGGACTTCGGCGCCGGCGCCGGATTCTATGTCGATGCAATTCGCGAACCCTGGTCCCGCCACTACAGGATGTATAGCTACGTCACGGCCGAATTACCGGTACTGATTACCGGAAGATTTCCGGCGGAGCCGGACAGGCAGGGCATTTTCGGCCATTCGATGGGTGGCCACGGCGCGCTGGTGTGCGCGCTGCGCAATCCGGGACAGTACAAGTCGCTATCCGCGTTCGCGCCCATCGCAGCGCCGATGCGCTGCCCGTGGGGGAAGAAGGCGTTCAAGGGCTATCTCGGCGACGACGATGCGGCGTGGCAGGAATACGATGCCAGCGAGCTGATCAAGCGCGCGAGATTCGCCGGCCCGATCCTGGTCGATCAGGGACTGGCGGATAAATTCCTCTCCGACCAGCTCCATCCCGAAGTATTCGAGGCCGCCTGCCGCGATGCCGGCCAGCCGCTGACGTTGCGCCGCCAGGAAGGCTACGACCACGGCTATTTTTTCATTTCCACTTTCATGGAAGATCATCTGCGGCATCATGCTGCCCACCTCACCCCGTCCCTCTCCCCCCGCTAGCGGGCGGAGAGGGTGAAAGGGCGTGGGGCATTGTGCGCGGCGATTGATTTATCGTAAGTGGATGACGTAATTTACCGCGAGAAATACTGACGTTCGATTAACTGCGATGCCTCATGCTCCCTCTCCGCCTCCCAATGGGAGGAGGAGAGGCATCGTGGACACGGCGTTGGCGGAGCCATCCGGGGCGGGATACGATGCGTAGGCGCGCTTTCCGCAAGCGGCTGACTTCGTCAGTAACGTGTCCGCGCGCCGGGGTGAGGTGGAGGGAGAATTGAATATGCAGAAACTACTGGTTTACCAATCGTTGTGGGCGATGGAGCGGCGGCGGCCGGACGGGAAAGAATGGGCGCTCGAGGAGAAGCTCAACATGATCCGCGGCGCGGGCTTCGACGGCTGTGGTGTCCGCTTCTTCGACTACAAGTACGCGAAGGAAGTCACCGATTTCCTGCGTGCGCACAACATGACCTGGCAGGCGCAGTGTTATCCGCAGGAAATCGACGGCCTGAAGCCCATCCTCGAGCATGTGAAGGAACTCGGGGCGGATCACATCAATCTGCAACCCGATGTGCGGCCTTATTCGATCCAGGAATGCATTCCGTACATCGAGGGTTGGCGCCGGCTTGCGCACGACGCGCAGATTCCGGTGCATATAGAGACGCACCGGGACCGCATGACCACCGACCTGTATTTCACCATGCAGCTGCTCGACTGTTTCCCGGATCTGCGCCTGACCGGCGACCTGTCGCACTATGTGGTGGGACGTGAGTTCGCCTGGCCGGTCAGCGAAGTCAACCACGGCTACATGCATCGCATCATCGACAACTGCTGGGGCTTCCACGGTCGCGTCGCCAGCCGCGAACAGGTGCAGGTACAGATCAGTTTCCCGCATCACAAGGACTGGCTCGATCTGTTCATGGGCTGGTGGGAATACGGTTTTCGCAGCTGGCGCAAGCGCGCGCCGAAAGACGCCACGTTTACTTTCCTGTGCGAACTGGGGCCAAAGGAATATGCGATGACCGGTCCCGACGGCTACGAGCTGTCCGATCGCTGGCAGGAGGCGCTGATGCTCAAGGACATGATCCGCGCGCTGTGGAACCGGATCGAAAAGGAAGAGACGTCAGCCGCGAAAGCAGCCTGAATAGAAAAGCAGGACTCGGGACGCAGGACTCAGTGATTTTCCGCAGGTGACGGAAAAAGTCTGCACTTAGTCCTGAGTCCTGTCCTTTCCTCTTTCCGTCTCCGCGGACGTACAATCAAACGTCGATCACGACGAACGACCGGAGACAAGGCAATGGGCGAAGAGCACATGGTGATGGCGGGCAGGCTACTCGCTTCCGTCCTGGCGGGCGGATTGATCGGCCTGGAGCGCAGCTTTCGCGGCCGGCCGGCGGGTTTCCGGACCCATACCCTCGTCTGCCTGGCGTCGACGGCGCTGATGCTGATCACCGTCTACGAATGGCAATGGATCGAGTCCCACTCTCCCGACAGCATCCGCATGGATCCCACGCGCATGGCGCAGGGCATCATGACCGGCATCGGCTTCCTCGGCGCGGGCGTCATCTTCAAGGAAGGCATCACGGTTCGCGGCCTCACGACGGCCGCATCGATCTGGGTCACGGCCGCGCTCGGCATCCTGATCGGCATCGGGTTCTATTTTCCCGCGACTGTGACCACGGCGCTGGTCCTCTTTGTTTTGTCCATATTCCGCTGGGTCGAATCACGCATGCGGACTCAGAACTACGCGCGGCTGGACATTGCGTTCAGCCGCGGGGAGACGCTCGATGAAGGTGCGTTGCGAACCGAACTGGCCGGACATGGGTTCGACACCGCGCATATGAACTACAGGGCCAGCGAAACCGGCGACCGTTTCGAATACCGCATGATGATCCAGACCACGCAACCGGAAAACTTCGGCAAGCTGGCGCGCAGCCTTTCGGCCAATCGGCTGGTAAAGGATTTCCGTATCGCGCTCACCGGCGACTGAAGGCCGTTCGGCGCACGGCTGCGGCACGGAAAAAAAGACCTCCGCCGCAGCAAGGACAGCGTGCTCTGGGAAAGCGGTGTGCTGCTGCCAACGAAGCAATCCGCAGCGGAGATCCAGGAGGAACGTGGTGCGCTGTGCCAACCGGTGGCGTCAGGCAGTCCGTACCCACTCTGACTCGCGCGGATTTCGCCGCAATGTCACGCGCCGGTGCCGCGTTACTTTCGCGTAATCGGGGCGAAAAAAAAGCGCCGGTACGAATACCGGCGCCCGTGTTTCGGTACTGCTGCGCAAGGATCAGTCGTAATACGCCGGCGCTTTCTTCATCGCCTTGAATGCATCCGGATCGTGGGCGGTGAAATACACCGCTTTCTGGGTCGCCATCATCATGCGGATCCATTCGTAGGCTTTGTAGAAACCGGCCGGGTCATAGGCCAGTACCAGGTTCGGTGCAATGCTTTTGTCGACATTTTCCTGGAAATAGACATTGTCGCCGGTAAGAATGACCAGGCCGGTATTCTTCAGCTTCACCGTCATCATCTGGCTGCCCGGGGTATGCGCGACCCAGCGCTTGATTACAACCGAGCCGTCACCGAACAGGTCCAGGTCGCCTTCGAGCTGGATCATCTTCACGGCATTGGGGTAGTTGCTGTTGGGCGCGCGCAACGGCATCACGTCGCCGATGATGTACGGGCCGCCGGTGCCCGGTTCCGGCCAGAAGGCATTCTGGATCTCGGACTTCTGCACGACGATCGTGGAATTCGGGAACTTGCCGACGTTTCCGCCGTGGTCCAGGTGGAGGTGGCTGCAGACCACGTACTTGATGTCATCGGGCGTGAGACCGATCTTCTTCAGCTGCACGTCAACGGCAACGTCGGGAGTCATCGCCGGCTTCAGTCCTTGCAATCCGGCCGGCCACCAGTTCTTGTCCTCGATCAGCTTGTCGTTGTTGCCGGTGTCGAACAGGATATTGCCCTTGGGGTGCTTGATCACGTAGAAGCCGACCGGGATCACGATCGGCGGGTCCATCGCCGCGAAGTTCTGCAAAACGCCCTTGCCGATGGTGAGCGCGCCTGAACTGAACGCGTAAATTCGGGTGTCTTGCGCCTGGGCCGCCGTGGTTCCCGCAAGCAACGCAAACGCGGCTACTGCTGCGAGCTGGCGCTTCCACCCTTTTTCTATACTTTTCATGACTGGTTTCTCCTCGGGTTTGTCGGATTCTTCGGTGACGACGTGAGCGTTGGGGACATCCGCGCGACATGTCACGCACGCGAGTCTCCCGCCCGGCAGTTGCGACGCTATTTCACGAATCGGCCGAAAATGTCTATTTGTAACGACGCGCCCGGTCACAACGCTGCGCAGTCAGCGCGCCGTTTCGCGGGACAGGACTTTCGAGAGGGCTTCGGCAATCTGGCGCAGATCCAGCGGTTTGGTCAGGATGTGGTCGATGCCCGCCGAGAGGGCCTGCTGGGTCAGAACCGGCCCGGTGTAGCCGCTGATCAGCACCACCGGCACATCGGCGCGCAACTGGCGCATCTGCCGCGCGAGCTCGGTGCCCGTCATTCCCGGCATGAGCTGGTCGAGCACGACAGCATCGAAGCGGGTGGAGTCGGCACGGAACTCCGCCAGCGCTTCCGCCGGATGGGTGAAGCCGGCCGGTTCGTAGTTGAGCGCCGCGAGCATTTCCTCGGTCAGCAGCATCAGGGATTTTTCGTCCTCCACCAGCAATATGCGCTCGCCACTGCCGCGCGGCAGCGGCGCCGCATGGTCCGCCTTTTCTATCGCCTCGGCGTCCGATCGCGGCAGATAGATGTCGAACGTGCTGCCTTGCCCTGGCTGGCTGGCGACATCGATCGCCCCGCCGAGGTCGGTGACGATTCCCTGCACGAGTGCAAGCCCGAGTCCGGTTCCGGTGCCGGATTCGCGCGTCGTGAAAAACGGCTCGAAGATGCGCGCAGCAACCTCGGGCGGCATGCCGCAGCCGGTGTCTTCCACCCGCAAACGGATATAGCGCCCCGCCGGCAGCAGACCATGGGACAGCGATGCATCTTCATTCGCATCGATCACATCCAGGGCCACCGTCAGCCTGCCGCCGGCGGACATGGCATGCTCGGCGTTGCGGCACAGGTTCATGATCAATTGATGGATGTGTGTCGGGTCCGCGATGACCGCGGCCTTCCGCGCGGACAGCCGCGCGCCCAGCTCGATCCCCCCGGGCAGCGACACGCGCACGAGATCCAGGGTTTCTTCCACCACTTCGTCCATGTTGACGACCGTGCGCTGGCCCCGATTGCTGCGGCTGTAAGTCAGGATCTGGTCGATCAGGGCCTTGGCGCGATGCGCGGCTGCGAGGACGTTGCCGACATAGCGTTTGAGCGTGCTGCCCTCAGTGGCGGCGTTCCGGGCCATGTCGCCGTAGCCGAGGATGGCGGCCAGGATGTTGTTGAAGTCGTGCGCGATGCCGCCCGCCATGGTGCCGATTGCTTCCAGTTTCACCGCCTGCCGCAATCGCGTTTCCAGTTTGTCGCGCTCCGCGTCCGCGAGCCGCCTTTCCGAAATGTCGCGGTAAATCGCATAGCTGGCGATCTGGCCGGACGCGACCAGGATCGGCGCACCGAGTTCGGAGACGTGCAACCGCACGCCGTCGTCGCGCACGCGTTCCGTCTCCATACTGGTGTGCCGGCCGTGCCTGACCGATCGTGCAAGCCGGTGCCATTCCGGCCGCAGCTCCTCGGGAACGATCAGCGCGGCGAGTTCGCGGCCGCGCACCTGTTCGGCCGAATAACCGAACATGCGGGTGAACTCGCGGTTGACGCGGGTCACGCGCTGTTCCAGATCGAGCATGACGATCGCCTCGGGCGCGCTTTCGAACAGTTCGTCGAGCAGCGCCGTTTGCACGCGCAACTGTTCCTCGGCGCGTTCGCTGCGGCGCAAATGGCGCAGAACCAGCCAGACCAGCGCGATGACGCTGAGACAAAGCAGCGTGGTGCGCACTGTGCTGTGCATGACTTGCACATGCCACGCATCGAGGACCGTGGTCTTGCGCACGCTTACGCCGATCGCGAGCGGATAGCCGTCGACGGCTTCGGCCGCATAGACGCGTTCCTGGCCATCCGCCGGGCTCTTCAGCAGCTTTCCGGAATCGCGCGGCCGGGCGGCGAGGCTTCGATACAAGGCCTCATCCGGGAAGGGGCGGCCCAGCTCGTCGCTCGTCTCCGGATAGCGCGCAAGCAGTCCGCCATCCTGGCGGAACAAGGCGATCTCGCTGCCTTTGCCGAGATCGATGGCCTCGTAGAAACGCCGGAAATAATCGAGGTCGACCCACGCCACGGCGACCCCCTGAAAGCGGCCGCGCGTGTCGTCGATGCGGCGGCTCAGCGCGATCGTCCAGTTCGCCGTCGCATCGCGGCGAAATGCTTCGGAGATGAACAGACCGGTGGAAGCTTGTTGCCGGTGCACAAGAAAAAACGGTTGCCGAACGACCCATTGCCGCGGCGGCGGCGCATCGGCACCGGCGGCAAGAACGCCACCGTCGCTGCCGGCGACGAACAGATCCCCGATATGGGGAATCAGGAGCATGCGACTGCGCAGGCGTTCGTGCATTTTCGGGTCATCCGCGCGCAGCCGCGTCAATTGCATGACGGTTGCCGTGTCCTGCACCACGACGTCGACCGCCTGAACGGCGCTGCGCGTCTGTTCGGCCAGCGTTCGCGCAAGGCTCGCGTAACTTTGCTCGGCCGTTTCGACGACGATATCGAGCCGGCGCAGGATGTCGTAGAGCTGGAAGCTCGCCATCACGACCACGACCAGCGCGCCCGCAATGCGTAGCGCCAGGTGGAAATCGACACGCGCACGCGCGGCCGGTTTATCCGGTCGCGGCTGCGGATCCTGCACGGCGGCCGGGCTGGAGAGATCGCTCATGCGCGCGTCGCGCCGGATTTGTCCCGCGGCAGGATTTCCTCGACGGCTGCGAGCAGATCCTGCCGTGCGAATGGCTTGGCAAGCGTTTTCGCTGCACCCACTTCCCGTGCCGTCGCGACCCAGTTCTGCCTGCCGCTGCGGGTACCGCCGGAAATCGCTATTACCGCCAGTTCGGGCAGCATGCGGCGTGCTTCGCCCAGGGTCTGCGCTCCGTCGCGGCCAGGCATGTCCATGTCGGTGATCAACACGCCGGCGGGCCGGCTGCGCAGCATCTGCAGTGCGGCCGTGCCGGTCCCGGCCTGGCGCACGCGATAGCCTGCCTCGCTCAGCCATTCGGCGAGCAGCCCGCGCATCAACGCATCGTCGTCTACCACCAGGATGTCGATCATGTTCCCGACTTATCGCAACCGGCGAGTCCCGTCAACGACCGGTTCACGCCGCAAATATTTCAATTTGAAACTCCGCTTGGCCCCCACGTCGTTATACTAATCCCGCCTGTCATTTGCAGGCTGAAAGCACTCATTTAGAGTTAATTCATCTCAGGCATGAGTATCCCCCGACATATCCTGGTAGTCGATGACGATGCCGACCTGCGCCAGATGGTCGCCGACTACCTCGGCGACTACGACCTGCGCGTAACCGGTGCGCCTGATGGGGCCGCCATGCGCGACGCCATGGCGCGCGAGGTCGTCGATCTGGTCCTGCTCGATCTGAAACTGCCCTCGGAAGACGGCATGACCCTGGCGCGCGAGCTGCGTGAAACGTCGAGCGTGCCGATCGTCATCCTCACCGGGCGCAAGGACGACGTCGATCGCATCATGGGCCTGGAACTCGGCGCGGACGATTATCTGACCAAACCGTTCAACCTGCGCGAACTGCTCGCGCGCATCCGCGCCATCCTGCGCCGCACGCAAGCGCATCCCGTCATTCATGTCGAGGGCCGCACTCCCCAGGCTTTCCGTTTCGGCGGATGGGAACTCGACCTGCGCTCGCGCAGGCTTACTTCGAACGACGGCGA
>WNFL01012217.1_pt1 | contig 30769 bp, 29 predicted proteins | sample 5400361 | NCBI WGS metagenome assembly WNFL01 (sample SAMN13153351, study PRJNA577476) | soil metagenome | isolation source: 40 cm soil on Douglas fir-dominated hillslope | place: USA:California | collected 2013-09-17
TACCTAGCGTGCTGCTCCGATCCAGCGGAGGGCCGAGGAAGCTGTTTTGGACTGTTATCATACGCCGACGGTACTGCGGGTGGGCCATGGGGAAACGGAAGGCCCGACTGGGCCGACTGGGAATGGGAAGAAGCAATTGGAGCAGACGACGCTGCGAGAAGATTGGCGTGGGCCTGTCTTTCGAAAACACAAGGGATCTGTAATACCGAACAACGATGGCAACGATCATGTGCATTTACAAACTCGCATCGAGCCTTTTGGCGGCGACAAGTCATGCATGCGCGAAATTTCCGTCGTTTCGCGTCGGGCCCCGTCGGTCCACCGCCGGAGTCGTCGAGAGAACGCTTGAGTGAGTTGGAAGACATGATGATCTTGTCCTGACTCCGACCTTGACTTTGGCGTCCCAACGGGTTGACACTGGAGGGATCAAGTATAGGCTGCGTCTTCCTGAGACTGAGACTCGGACGTGGGTCGAGCGAATATGACGACGACGAATACGACGGATACGATGACAAGGTTGCCTGGGTAGCCTGGGTAGCCTTTAGATCTCCCACCCGTCCTTCTTGTCCGTCTTGTCCGTCTTGTCCGTTCAAGGCTTTCCGTTCACTTTCGTGCTTCTCCTGCTGCAAAGCACTGCCCGGCGGTGATCCGACGGCGTTCGAGGTCAAGAGCCCGGCTTTGTCGACCACGGAGGCTGCGTAAAAACCCTCCGAGGCCCCAGCAGTGCCTCTGAGCGCCCCCAAATGCGAGCAAGGGCTTATCATATAACTGCCATCCGAATCAACACAGTACGAATACGTCAGTCCTCCGTTCGACACGCCTGTATTTGGGATTCCAGCCGATATCAGCTGCGAGCTCACCGCTTGCCCAACCCCAAAAGGTCAGAGTGGACCTCCTCCTGTCGAGTTGCCAGGATACCTCCTGAACAGCATGTCGTCTGTTTCATTTCAACGGATGGGTGAGCCACCCTGGGGGGTTTTTTTGCGTTCTTTACCGCACCCTTCAACCCGCCTCTTATGGCTGCCAGTCCTCTTCCGCAACCACCTAATCCCAAACCCATTCCTACGGCATCGGCATCCAGTACACTCTAGATCGGACTGACACCAGTTCGGAAGTTTCGCCGGCAACTCGTACTTACCCCCGATATGATTCGCAGCGCAGAATTGACTTTAACCAACTGTGAAATCGCGGGTCTTTTCCGCAACACGACCCTACGTGATGATACACATCTAGCCCCTAATTATTCAGCCGCGCGGGCTCAAGGAAGAATGCGCGCGGCTTCCTTCCTGTAGAAGGGTGGTCCTGTACGAAAATAGCTAAGTGATGCAAGGCTAATATAGCGCGCCTGAAACTTTCTTTCCCCGTCGGAATAGTCCGAATCGCACGTTTCTCTCGACGATCCTCCAAATTGCCATTACGATAGCAAGCGGGGGGAACCACCATGAGAGTCTCCACGTCCATCCAGCCTGTCTCCGCACTGCGGAGACCACCACGTCCACTTCATATGCGAGCTCCTGTGGCCCACCAGAGTTGTCGATGACCCTATTGGCGTACTGAACCTTGTCGATAAGGGGCATTTGCGCAGAGAGGCGGTCCTGTGCAGCTGTTTGTGTCAAATTGTCTCGTATCATAAGTCGTTTCATTTGCAAATCTCGAGAGCTGTCCGATGAAGTGGAGGGAGTCAGTGTCAGTGTTATGGTTAAATTTTCGCTCCTTGCGGTTAAAGACGAGAAGAACCGACCAGTATATGACGACAACGTAGCCAACCCACCGCCATAGCCCCGCTTCGACTAATAACGGCACGTCCAGGACACAAATGCTCTCGCCGCTCCACCAGCACCGCAGGACGTCTCTGAGCATCGCACGTCGTACCGCTGGATGTACAATCGCATTCAAAATCCTACGCTTCTTGGCATCTTTGAAAATAATATCACCGAGCTTCTTCCTGTCGAGCGTCCCGTCCGGCGAGAGGATGTCGGTGCCGAACTCGCCGATTATTGCGCGGAGACCGGAAGTTCCAGGTGCTACAACCTCACGTGCGAGGACGTCGGCATCGATGACTGGAACAGAACGCTCTTTTAGGAGTCTTGAGACTGTTGACTTCCCAGATGCGATCCCTCCTGTAAGACCGACAACTATAGAGCCCTTGTTAGGAGTTGGAAGTCTGGTTCCGCGTGGTCTAGACACTACCAAGCATCTCCGTGTCTGAGGTGGAAGTGGTCCGTATGGTGCGGTGCAAAGATGGTTCGATCAATTATAGAGAGCCGTTACTGTTCATTTTCTAGAACAATGTCATATGACGTGTCATAAATCTACAGACATGGGGCAGACATGGGCACGCGCTGTCCTCCTGCCTTCTCCGTGAACATCAACGCTGGAAGACCGGCCCCCGTCTACACACTGGAAAGCATGGGTCGCTTCTTTATCCAGCTTTTGCTTACTAGCTCATCCAATACGAATGCCACGAAGCCTTCACGTGTCAGAGTATGCCCGGTTGTCGGCTCTCCAATGTAACCAGCACGATAAAAGCGGTTCTCAGAAGAGGTAAAGATCGGCACGCGAGCGATGGTCCAATCCAAATCGTCTACGAGTGTCGCAAAGACGCGACCAATCTCCACGACATCATGATACGCGTAAGGCGCGAAAGTAGACACACTAAGTAGAAAGTGATGCATATCAGTAGGGTTGTGATGTCGCGTAGGAACACTTGGTTGTGAAACCACAAAATGGAGTTTCGCTTACGTTGTGACCATCACCTTGAACTGGAGATCATGTGCATCTAGTGGGTCCTTGATGCTGGCAGTACCAAGTACAATGATTCTCTTCACTCCCTTTTCCCGCATTACCCCAAAGACTCTTTCATACCCCCTTGCAATTGGCGCATCCTTTGGGTGAAACCACGTCACCGGGGGTCCAAGTGCGCTGACGACGGCGTCAATCCCACCCTCGACGGAGAACGCCTGAATGATGAGATCCGCGTCGTCAAGGGACCCCTTAATTACCTTGACGGAGGGGTGTTCACGTATATCGAGGGGGATCTTGTTAGGCGAACGAGCATATACGACGACGGTATGATTTCTTTCCAGTGCTTGATGAAGGAAGAGGAGACCAACGGGTCCGGTTCCGCCTAAGAGCAGTATTTGCATCGTTCTAGCAAATGAGGTAGAGGTCTAAGAGTGAAACTCAGGGCGATCTCAGGGCGATCGAGAGACTCCACGGCCGTCGGAGCGCTTGAACTCCTCCACCCATTCCTCTTCAACTTTTCCTTTGGGGAGTACAATGCAATGCAGACACCCTTCTTTGAGTTCAAGTCCGTCCACATCTTCCCCTTCATTTGGAGCCGCTTTTAAAAAGACGTCAGCAAGCGTCATCTTCTTTCCAACCTTGAAGAGTCGCTTATGGCGAGTTTGCAAATACAAAGCGAGATTACTACTGGTATACTCCCCAGTGGTGTCCCAGCTCGGCCTTGCACCCTCTGGAGGAAACATTACTCGGAGATGTTCGGTGAAATGGCTGTGTTCGTAATAAGCAGAAATGATGTCTGACTGCGCGTGCTGAGGGTAGAGGAAAAGCACAGGGACTGAGAGCGCGCCGTCCTCTGACAGTGAAGGTTCGAGGTCTGGCGGCGGAGCGTTCCGAGCAGCGGGAGGGAGAACGATTATATTTCGTGACTACGATAGGCTTAGTTAGTAGGGGACCCACGACTACGTTTTCATATAAACCGGCACACGTTTGGCGTACCTTGAGTGCTGCGGAGAGAGCGTTCCGTTTCTGCTCTTCCCGTTTCTTTCGGTCTTCTTCAGCAGCTGCTTTCTGGTCCTGCCACTCGTTGAGATTGCGTGCCCGTTGCATCACCCCTTTGATGCTACTGTTTTCTGGGTCGATTGCAAGACACCTCATGCAACAGTCCAGAGCCTCTTTAGCTCGTTCTAAGGCAAGAAGCGCAAGAGATGATCTGTAATACGCCTTTATGCACTTAGGGTTCACAGACAGAGCAGCCGCGCAGTCACGGAGGACGGAACCGTAGTTCTCTAAAAGGCAAAGTGGGTAAGTGACTCGATCGCGGGCTACTCGGCATTTGATTCGAGTATTAGGTGCGTACTTAACTCAAGATTACACGCCGCTCGATTACATAATAACGCCTCCAGAATATTCTGCGATTCCGGCTGGGCGTTAATCCCTTGGGTATAGAAACCCATGGCCTCTCGGTAGCGTTTTCCTTTGAAGTATTCGTTTCCTTGCTCCTTAAAGTTGGAAGCAATCTCTACACAGGTCAAAGTTCTTCAGAGGCTTGATCGGAACGACAACAAGCGGCTTGCTGGTGAGGGAAGGACGCAATTGAGACTGAACCTGTACATACCATCAGGGGTTCCCTCGTGTATGAGAGCTCTCAGGGCCTCTAGTGCGATAGTGTCATCTGCTCCGGTTTTATCGCCACTCGGAAGTGACCGCATGAAAAGCGGCACATTGTCCATTGCTGCCAACTTTTCTTGCACATTATCAGGCGGGAGTTCAGGCCCCTGAGCAGACATTTTATGAAAACTCCGATCGTGGTAATGAGTCAAAGTGTGATGGCGAAGCCTTTTGTTGGAGCCTCGGTATGGACAGTGGATTAAGTGAGTACTCTATGGCCATTCCATAAGAGTGTAAATCGGAGGCAAATCGTGGGACTGCATGAACGGAAAGATGGAACGCCAATGGGTAAGATTTAATCTCGTACCACAGGCGAGACAAACACATCAGGCAACAAAGAGATATGCGATATCAGAGGGGAGATGAGGGGTCTAAGTGCGGGAGGTACGGAACCTGAGGGAGACAAAAGGATTGTCGGGGCACTGGAATAGTGGTACACGTTTTAGACATTTGAAGCGGCTCATGGGCCCGTGCGTCTGCCAACCTTGACATGGCCTGCTTTTGCAGCCAATTGAGAGCTCCCTTGTTTTATGGATACTGCGACCATTCTTGGGTGCTCATGGAGCAGTATATGGAATGCGGTAATACAGTCAACGTTCACATCAACCACAACCTCTTCGGTCGGAGCGGCCTGAGAGGCCAAACTAACCTGCTAAAGTCCTTTCAATATGCCTGAGCTGTTGTATAGACGTTATAAGGTGGTGTTCTATAAGCAGTGATCGGTTGAGCGGCAAATTCGGGAAGGACAAGGGCTCTCATAGACGTGTTCTTGTTAACCTTTCGAGCGACCACCGATCCACCAATGTGCAGTGCGTCAATGATTTTCCTCCATTTACTCCTTCATGTACATACAATGTGTGTTCGAGTGCTGCCTTCATCGTTGTCTCCGTGCCGACTTCAAACATTGATTCAAGCATACAAAGCTGAGTGCCTCTAAATTGTAACCGTATTGTGCTGAAAGCTTTTCGTGGTCATATAGACCTCGATGATTTGTGTAGAGCGGACCTTCCCAGGACCCGACAGCCTCAGAAGTATCATGGTTTGTGTGATGTGACACTCAGAATTTCTAAAATTTAGAGAAGAGCGATTATCAGCACTACAATGAGATTATAACATTATTCAGTACGTACCGATTCGATGCATGGTGCTTCATTCAGCGGGGCTGCAAGCGTCACTCAGGCTCATCCAGAGGTCCTCGATCGCTGCCTTCGATCGATCACTGTGTCATATTTTCTATTTTTGTGTTCGTTTGATCCTTCTGCTGTAGACGTCATTGCCTCTAATATGCCAGTATATAAAGGGGTGAACCCCTCCACGTAAAATCCGTAAAATCAAATTTTAGTCAGCCCTCCTTTCTCTACTGACATCAGACTCACCACACGTCACACACTACGAGCGGGCAGCCTCTATTCTTTATGCTACATACAAATAGTCTCTCATCAGCCGGCTCCCTCTCAGTGCCCTCATCACCTCTATGATGTCAACCTGGGTGCAAATGCGGGTTCTGGTTCGAGCATAGAATCCACATGTCCGTAAGACACCGTGTTCCACTTGCTTCTGTTGGAGTTGATGATTCCTCCAACCAAACCGGCCGGGTAGCTCAGTGGTAGAGGGCCCTGCATGTACTAGGGAAGTACCCACAGGCTGGCCACTTTTTCCCTCTACAGGTTTCCCTTCTGCTGTCACCAGTGCTGGCAGGAGCAGCCTCACCAACATCTGATATAGGGCTGGGACACCGCTGGTGCATCACATACATCCTTGTGGAGGAGGAAAATATTCATCACCCTCGCCTGACTCCACGAGGCGCTAGGCGTTTCTACTTGCCCCACGACTTGAGAATTCCGGAGTGCCTTGGGCAGCTCCTCTTCGCTGGTCGGAAAAATTGGTGGCCTGCTTGATATGCGTGGCGGAGTCGGACTGTAAAACAAGCCCAGGCGCCATACACGCTTTTCAGCCATCTCGAAGTATGCGCGGGAATTCCAAACGAGAGAGTAAGTGTTGGAGTTATATCTCAATGAGAGGTAATGACCGCAAGCTATATATATCACCTCAGTAGACTGCGAGAACGCGGAGCAGGTTGCTTGCCTTTACCTAGTATCTGCCGGAGGAATTCCCTGCACTCGAAATTTTAGAGTCCTGGTCAAACATGGACGTTGCAGGAGATAGCCCCTAGGCTGCAAATTCCACTGCATGTGATGCGCGTTGTACCGGTTTTGTGGCCTTGCTTTTCTTCACAATGCTCATGACGTCGTGAAGTGAACGCCATTCTGTTCCCCATAAGACATATTTTATGGGTATTATGCAAAATTTCTGATCCGTGAAAGGGGTTGTGCGTACCTCAAATGTCCAGCGATCGAACATCCGGCGTGGACCTCGAGCAATAAATTTCAATATATATGAGTTCTGAACTTCTCACTAGCTAGTGATGCATGGGCACTGTCATACTTGGTTCTGTGTGGGAAGGTAGGCGGTTGGAACTGCATTGTCTTGCTTCTACGAAGGGAGGCGGATTCCTGCAGGTCGTCATCGTTAGGGACCGTGCACTCCATGACGAGCCCATGTCTCTTTCCAGTCTGTTATTTGCGTAGGTCCCAAGGTGATCTTCGATGGAGGTAGCTGGGTCCAAGAACCTACCCTGTGTTTTATCCACCTGCCAACGCGAGTACTGTATTTACAACAAGAGTAACAGCTTGTCTACACGAACATCGGAATATGGAAATACAAAGCACACGTTGAGCTAAATAATTGCACCACTAGCCAGGCCGGCCCTGGTCAACCGAGGTGGTGCGGAAAGCGAAGAATCCTTAAGGCTTGCTGTGTTCGAGTAGTTGGACACTGATATATCCCTGTTTCACCTTGGTTCCGCTTTAGGAATAGAAACGATGAAACATCGCTCCTTGGGGACGTAGCAGAGCCTATAGCTTGACTTGGAAGGGCCTTAAAGTCGAGTTAAAGTTGAAAATGGAACCAGATGTGCAATCTTCGTAGAAATTGTTGTGAACTCGAAGGGCCCTCAATGTAGCAAGATATAGATAACATTACAAAGACGGCCTGAGGCTAGTCTAGAGATTAAAGTGCATCCCTACTAACGGACCCTGAAGCGCATCGCGGGTTTGAGGCTGAAAAGAGCCAGAACTGGTGTACGTTTGCGCTTCCCCGACGCGACGCTCCCTAGCCGGCCTCTCTACAATCCGAATTGAAAAATGGAGCAACGTTGATTCACGCCGAACCACAGGTAAACAGCCCCAGACCCGGACACCGCCGAAATCTAAATCATCAATCACCTAGCCTCATCCACCTCCACGACTTTCATCAACCATCGTCCACGCCGCGCTTATGTCGCTCCGGGATGAGTTCGAAGAAGATGCTGCATGGGCTGCCGCAGCTCCAGTCGCTCCAGGCGATATCCTCCGGGACTCAATGAAGAAAGAGGTTATTATCAAGTGAGGAAACGGGTCATCAGGGGTTACACAAGGTTCAATGACCTGACGGACTCTGATGACTCCCAGTGATTTCATTGCCGCACAGGAAGATTTGCGCGGTCAGTCGCATCCATTCCTCAATGTCAACGCCACTCATGAAGTTTCCGTAGTTCTTCTTGCTAGGGTTAGCACTGTCCAAGGAGAAGTAGATAAGCTTACGTCTGGGAACGAAACACTCCAAATGTACGTGGACAACCTGGCGAAGCAGCTAGCAGCTTCCAAGAAATGAAAACACTGGAGATTTCATCAAATGAGAACGTCCTTGCCACCTGTTATTAACGGTGAATTGCGATCCGCAGTTGGTCCGAAATGGCAAGGCATCTAATTTCATATACTACAGAGCGTCGAGGTATCACCCGTCCACTCAAGAATTGTAGTAGCTACATTTCGTATGATTCGTTCTCGACCTAATGCTACCATGCCACTGCTCTTCAATGGGGTTACGATGATACGGTCTCGACAGCGCTCTTGGTCGTGGCAGCGTCGACTAAAGCATCAATAGCACTCGTGTCTTCCGTCTCCGCTTCCTCATCCTCCTCACCAGTCGCTGCAGCGTTTGCTGAAGTCTCGCTCTTCTCCTCGGTCTCCGAATCACTCGAGGAGGGTTGCTGGACGGACACCCACTTCTCCTTCTTGTCCTTAGTCTTAGTGGCTGGCTCCTTGATAGTCTGGACTTCAGCTCCGTCGGACTCGGAATCGGTGTCATCGGTGGTTGTCTCGGTTGACGAGCTCTCGCTCTCTGCAACTTTCTTTGCTAATTCTTCTGCAGGGGCGGCATCTTCTGCGGGCGGCGTTGGAAGAGCCTCATTCTCAGAAGCCGGAGTGGCACCGACGACTGCAGCAGCAGCAGCCCGTCTGGCCTTCCTCAAAGCCCGCCTTGCCTCAGCAGCAGCCTCAGCGGCAGCCTCTTCGGCCTTCTTGTCCTCTTCTTTCTTCTTCTCTTTTTCTCGTTTCTCCCTCTCCTCTCTCTGCTTTTGCTCGCGCTGAATAGGATAGGTAAGTCCCAGCGTGCAACGGGTAGGAATGCCAAGACTCACTTCTTCTTTCTCTTTCTTGATCTTCTCCTTCGTTTCACGCTCTTGAACGATCCACTCCGCAACTTCCTTCACACACTCTCTCGGGCGCGCCTTATTCTTCAGCAGGTAGCCTTGCAACGCAGCAACTGAGACCTCATCCTCGGTAATATTAGAGGCGAATTCCTTTGCGAGCTTCTCAAGCTCCTCCTCTTCCAACAACGGAATTGTAGAGACCGCCTTCTTTTTCTTCACCCTGTTGGCGGTGCCATTGGCAGTTGTTATGGTGGCTTCGGCGACAACATCGGAAGAAGGCGTCATGCAAGGGAAGAAGCGCTTGAAGATGCCCTCAGCCTGCCAACGAGTTGCATTCTTGAAGTTGATCCAGACGTCCATACGCCCAGGCCGCGAGAGAGCAGGATCGAGCCTCTCAATGTTATTCGTAGTAGCGAAGAGCAGGCGACCTTCTGGTGCGGTAACACCATCAATCCTACCCGAATGTGCGTGAGCAACGAAATTCTCGCGAGAGCCAGATTTGACACGTACGCATTCAACAGACCACTCAAGCTGAGGGTGTTGCCGTCTTTGTTCTCTTTCGAGTCGCTTTCGGTCTTGACCGTAGGAACGCCGGTGCTTTTTCCGTCACGAGTCGTAGAACGGGTGAAGGAGGCGTCCAGGTCCTCAAGTAACAGGATGCATCGCGCTGGTATCCTCCCCATAAGACCAGCGAGCATGTTATCACTCATACTGTAGGATGCAAGGTCAACTAAATCAGGTAGAATAATGATCAACGAATTACATACCCTTTCTGGCTCAGGCTCACGACGTAAATGTCGAGGCCAAGTTCACCAGCAAGTACGTGGATCAGGCTGGTCTTCCCGGATCCTGGTACGCCACTAGATGCATCGTTTCAATATCATGAAGCGTCGAGCGATATAGGTGGCTGGACTTACTGAAGCAGATATCCTCGACGATACGGGATGCCTCGCTCCGCATACCAATCCTCACTGACAAGGAAGTCCTTGCAATCAGCAACGATCATATCCTTAACGCTCGCTTCTAACACGAGACTAGACAGTGGTCGTTTAGGGCGGGAACCGTTCCAACGCCAAGATCCCCATTGGTCGGCAAGGTAGATTTGTATTCGGTGCTCCGAATCCTTTTCGTAAAGCTTCTTTGCTTCATGGACGAGTTGCTTGATTACAGTATTCGACCGAGCGACAACACTGGAGACAACCCTGGGTCAGTCCTTCTGGATGAGATGGATAAGTGCACTTGATATATACCTAATCTTGACTTCCTGATAGCTATTCCAGTCTGTGGTTCGTTTGCATCTCGTTATCTATCAAGCGAGGATTAGTCATTGCTGTGCTGATAGGATCTGAACTGACCCTCAACCAGTGGCCCTTATAGTAAATAGTGTGCGTGATATCTACAGCATTTAGTCAGTAACCCACTTCCACTGGGAGAAGAGCCGAGAACGCACCAAAAGTGGGTAAGAAAGTGAATTTCTTTTGTCTGGGCCCAGAGGATTCATCACCATCTTCGTCTTGGTCATCCAGATCCCCGGAACTTGTGGTTTGCATATTCCCTCGCGCCATTTGTCGAGTGGTGATATCGAATTCTTTCGAGCGTTGCCAAGCAGGTTCTGTGCAGTGTGAATGTCAGCCCGGACGGTCTAGTAATGCCGAAATGTATGCTCGATCAAGAGAAGGTCGGGCCACGGTTGTCCGATATTTCAATTGAGCCACACAGGGCTGGCAATGCCGCTTCCCGCCGAAGAGCGGGGGGGCTCGGCCATTGTCATAGACGTCACTCAGGTACATTCGGGCCGGAACACCACCCTCAACTGGGAACTAGGTGTCAGCGGTGAGTCCACCGGCCGAAAATGATCGTATCTCCGAAGGGTCGAGGGGTACAAGATGCCGGATGCAATATTTGGCCTGCAAGCGAAGAGACCGAGTGGATTCTTCACAGGTGCCACCAACGGGAGTTTGCGTCAGGTGCGTTCTGACCGCGCTCACGAGCAAGTAACGCTTGACCGAAAATTATCCAGAAAAGAACCGAGCGTGGTAGGTCCAACAATCGATAGATCGTCGAAGTAAATCGGTAGGAAAAAAACGTACGTTTACTCTGCAAATGAACGAGGCGCGGTCAGTGCCGTTGAGCTGGGCGCAAAGATGCGAAAAGGTTAAACATACAAGCCAGTGCATAATCCAATCTGTAGAATGAAGAAGGTCATGTCAATAAGATATTGTTCACGGGACAAGGAACACCGGGAATGAATCAAAGAAGTAGATGAAGGATGTGGAGACGGGCGAAAGGAGAGGATTGTCGAAGCGGAGAGAATGTAGGTTTTTGCAAAAGAGCATGATACGCACCATATGGCCTGTAAAACAATCGAAACAACGTCAATACGAACCCTTCTGAACAGAATCGTCCGATTTTGGCAGACAAAGGGTTTCGAAAAGGGATGTGAGAAGAGGGAGACACAACGTACACATCCTCTTGCGTGAAGTGAGCTGTGAGAAAGAACGCTATAGTTGTAAGAAATGAAGTCAGTGCCCAGTTCAGCGGTGAAAAGCAATCGGAGTTGGGTCGGAAGATATCGGGAGGTCCAAGGGCAGAGAAAAGCACAGAACGATGGTTCCATTCGTGCGGGTAGCCATAAGCCACGCAATAACTCAGTCAGCAACGTGTGACGCTACTTACAATCGATGAAACTGTTCCATGACGAGGATGCGACACGCCTTGCTGTTTCTACGGTACCTCCAATCACCACAAGTTTCTGCAAAGAACCCAATGCGACCAGCTAAGTCAAACCACTGCTTCACTGGGCTTCTCAGTGGTCTAACGTACCATTGTGTCCGACAATGCTCCCATTGGGGATACTAGGTTCTTGAATAGGTCCATCCTGACGGGCCACTTGAAGTCGGGGTCGGAAGGCGGAGGGGGAAAAAGAGGCGCGAGAACAAATGGAGTCGGGTCGTCTTTTTTATGTCCTAGGTCAGGACGTCGACATATCCAGGGTCGATTGAATGCCTACCACTCGGTGAAATACACGTAATGACACGCTCCTTTGCTTTTGTGACTCAACCGTCAGCGACGTATCTTATTGCCATAGACGCTGGGGTCTGGAAACGCGGAGTCGGAATGATAGACGCCGACTGTGCGCAACGGGTTTGCGAGGGTTCGCGCGGTGATCGTAGCCCGGTACCTATTCATTGAAGAGCGTCTTAAGCCTTCAGCATCTTTTGCCACAGCTAAGAAGAAGCCACCGCGCTCTTTGTCCCCTGCCCGCTGCTCGTTATTTATGGTGTGGGAGGGAGCCACCATCTATTCCAGTACCAGTGCAACACCTAGATCACCTCTGCGGCCGCGGCAGCGGCAGTGGGGACTGGGGATCGTTCGACCGCCCCACTCGACACTCGAAGCTCGAAGCGAGGCCCCACCTCGACAAACGACCGTGGAGAGGGCGGAACCCATGGGGCATCTTCTGCACTTCCACATCTATGACCTATGACAGGAATTCGGCGTCTCTTCTGCTTGCGGCCACCCAGGCTCAGTGCCGGGTGGTTGAACTACTTTATCAGTGCTTGCGCCGACATTATCTCGGCTCCAATCAACAACCCCCAGCCGAGGGTTCGCCTAATTTTAGCGCTGGTCGCCACCTTCATAGGTGCCAGGTTCTTTTGGGCATGAGAACCCTTGGCTCATGACATACTCCTTGGACATCACTATGAGAGCCAATCATTTCGTGATACCTCCAATATCGAGTGACCACCAGCCACAGATAATGGAGCCGAAGCTGGTGCAGTTCGGCCCGTGCATGGCGATGCAGGCGAAACTGCGTCGACAGAGGACGTCACAGACCCGCGCGCAAGTGATAGAATTGATCGGTGAGCTACCAGTACTCATAGTACTAAGTGGTCATGTGTACCTTCCATGCGTATTGTATTGTACTGCTGGCCACGAATGAACCCACCAGTGAATCCAGAACTTTATTCATATGGACTCACTTCTGAGCGTGCCATGTCGTCTTCCCATTTCAAATATTGCTCTTCCTTGACGCATCGTCTATTGGTCATAAAACTAACCAAGGGTTCTTGAGCCGATCCCGTTGGTGACCTGTGAGGGAAACACCTCAAAAGGGATCTATAAATTAGGGTCTGTGCGTAAATCGCGGTACATCTCTGACACGGAAGGCAGGTCTCATCTGTCTTCTTGGGGGTTTTATTAAATAATGTCATTTTCCGGTCCGTCGGCGAAATGGAAAATCGTGGGGTAGGATAGTATACGAGATCATTTACCGGAACTCAGTCAACATATATAGGAGTAAGTGGGGTTGTCAGAATTACGGGTGGTGAACGAAGATGCAGTGGCAAGGGCCAAGAAATATCCCTGGATGTTCCCTTGAAGATCAGAGGTCCCAGATACCTAAGGTGATAAAAAAATGCGAGTTGTAGTGCAAAGTGGGCGACATTTGGAAGACTCTGCGTGGGCGAGACATCGCACATCCGGTGATCACTCGCTTGTTTGTTTTGAACCCAGGTCAATTTCAGATCTTTAGACTGGTACATCGAAAATTATCTTTAGATCATTTTTGGATATGCTACATATTGCAAACAGAAATCGAATGTCCGTCCATATCTCCACCTCTTGAGGACTACTCTCCTCCTTGTCGCAATACAAGGGGAATATTGATTCTAGAGGTGTTGATATGATTCAACTTGGCCCGCGTGGTGATAGAAACTACATAGGAGGAATTTGGGGGAGGAATTAGGCGAGGAATACATAGGCATAAAGTCCAATGCTTTGATTCGATGTTGAACATTCTTTCGGAGAAAGGTCTAACGGAGTGATCTTGTCTAGGTGTATGAATTTAGTGCCTATCATAGGTTCCGTATAGGGTTAGCCTCGATCGTCCTAGCCAAAAGAAAAATGGAGGGACGAACCAGGTACTTTAAAGTATAAGGGTCCTTGAGATGTATAATATACTAAGTGGAACGGTGAAGCATTTGATGGCCTCTGATTGAAAGATGGTAGGCATGCTCCTGAACAAGGATATCAGTTATATATTCTCTCAAGAGAGAACTTTAAATACTTACCGTGTCCACAAGCCGTGACCGCCCGCATGCAAGTAATAAATACGAAATACCCTTTGGAGATGAAGAAAGCTCGGCCGTATTAGGGAAATAAGAATGTCGAGGAGCGATAGATGGCAATAATGTGGTTCCTTTTAGTGTTGAATGGTATTTTAGAGTCGGTGATAGGCATGTTGATGCGAGGATGAGATCGAAGTGGGAGGTGAGGAGTAGTGGGAGGTGAGGAGTAGTGGGAGGTGAAGCGCCAATAGAGGAGAGATGTGAACGTGACTGAGTATCGCCGTAGTATCGCTCTAGCACACGCTGTGCCAGATGTAGACCGTCCCCCGAGACTGTTGTCGCCTCGGAAGCGATACTACCATACACCCTAGTATCACGCGAGGCCCCTCTAGGAGAAGTGGTGTCGTCTCTGATGATGAATGGCGTCGACCATCGAGCGGAACGCGGGGCCTCGTCCAGTTCCGCCTTGGTAGCATTGTTCGTGAAGGCAACCGTACTTCCTGTCGTTCCGCTCAAAGACGAAGACGGCGAGGCACGATCTGCCGCGCTCTGCGTACTGTTCAGCAAGCGGGGGGCAGCCAATACTCCCAATGCAGGGCTCAGGGCCGTCCTCGGCCATCCATGGCGAGCGTAAGTACATTTCGTTGAGCGACTGAAGGTCAGTGCGCGCTTGGGCGTCCATTTCGGTGCCTGGTTGTGGTGTGCGGAAGCGGCTGTTTGTAGGCGAGGAAGGAGACGATGAAATCGAGGATCTCGTTCTAATGTGGTAGGTTTCGTGTGAAGGTAGGGAACCAAAGCTCTTGGAGGCGACTGCTGTTCCGTGACGCTAGTTGGGGTGGTGGGGCTGAAAACCGAGAGGGGGCCCTTTTAAACACCTTCGCCGGTGCAGGAACATGGCTTGTCTGGACAGAATTATAGATACGGGCGTGCTCCAATTTTCGTACCGGTGAAATCCGTGAAACCATTTCCAGACGGGTGAAGGAGTCCAAAGGCGTCCAAAGAGGTCCAAAGGTGGATGTCGGTCCAGTCCAATCGATTACAAAGTTGCCCAAGGCGGGGTTTTTGAATACATACCTGCCCATGTGTGGGGTTTAATCTTGATAATCCGCCTTCTCTTCACCCCTGTGCCACGACCGAGTCACTCCCACAGGCGCTGCGGCACATGGTTAGGGCCTTGTGTGGGTGAAGCAAAAGCTGTTATGTCAGGGTCGAAGGGGTATTTCATGTTTCACACTTCAGTTCCGGTCGCACAGAGGTACCCCAATGATCGGAGTGGGGGAATGACGTCTTTCCGATTCGCCGCCTCTGACCTACCCGCCCCCCACCCAATCCCCCAAACCAATCAGTTGTGTGTTGGCTTCCGCAACCGGAGCAAAGACCAGACGTAAGCAGTCTGCCCATATCTTCTGTGGGCCGTAAATGGGCGGCGCCGGTGTAGGCGCTTTCTTGTGGAGGGGACTGGAACCGGGCATACGTTTTTTCCGACTGACCGACAGGATCCTAGGTTGGACCTGGCGGGCTGCGGGGTGGTGTGATCAGAATTGATCAGAATCATGCACCGCTGCAAAGCTAATCTCTAAGGTCCAAATTGCGCCTTGTGCAGCGCTGCGGTTAGGCCCTGTTGATCACACTGGATTTAGAAGACATTATAACAGTTGATTTGCAATTCTAAATCGAGAGAAATGGTGAAAGAGAGCCACGTATCAGTGTGCAAGTGTTCTAGGCGCAGGTCAGCTCGTCCGACTCCCGAAAAAGTATTTGAAATGAGGTATTCTGCGCTTGAAACGCGCATCAATGGGATGTTCCATGCGTTCAAGGATGTTCAAAGTTGCATCTATGACTGTTGGGCAGCGATGTCGCTTGTTCCTTCGGCCTTTGTCACCTCGGGTAAGTTGCTGTCTTCGGGCCCAGTCTCTCTGCAGTGTTATCCGTAGTACTGACCATTGAAAAGGAAAGCATTCGGTCAGTATCTGGCATCGTGCCATCAGTATGTCCTGTTCGTCGCGGCCGCCAAAAGGGATACCGGTGTCATTACAGGCTTGATTCGGTGAATAGATACAGTAATAGTTATTTTTCCATCGAGTGTGGATGCCAATGATTCCTTGGTGTGCCTGGACTGTGACGCGGAGGGCCGACTGTGGGAAGTGGTGGAGAAAAGCATTGCAAACTAACTCTTAACAACAAATTAATTACCACCAGATTTGATTGCCCTGCTTGCCTGTACATAATATAATATCTAGTAAAACCATCCAAACGAACGTTATATATTTTCGCCAACGCGGGACTGGGACATACAGACTTGAGACCAGAGGCCGAGTGTGAGCACATGGTAACACTATTCATACCCATATCTCCATAGAGTTGCGACTCAGTGCCAAGCTAGTGTCAAGCTCTTCAGTCCTTCCAAAGAATAACCAATCCGATGATAGAGACTGGATAAAAAATGCCCCTTCACATTATATACACATTATAAACTATCCATGGAGTCTCTTGAGGTACCCTGTACCAATGGAATTCGTCGGGCGTGAGAGGACCGTTCCGCGCGCGGCCCCTCGACGCGGGCACGGTAAAGGATGAGGGACTTGGAGGGCCAACTGGCGAGATGAGCTTGAGTGCCAAAACCCGCGCAAACGACTGAATGTGCCGGCTTCAAGCTTCTAGATTGTTCGTTTGACTCAACCTGTACAGGACTATGGCCGCTCGGAATGGCTATACTGAATTATTAGTGGATTTGGAGCGGACTGGAACATTCGAGGCGGCGATACAAAAGGGTGTTGGGGCTCTGCGCGAGATCGGCAGCCGTTATGGGAGGCGTGGAGGCGCATACGAATGCAAAATTGGAAGAGAATGCTAGTACCTTCTCCCGTGTGCCAAAGTAAACTGCAGGCCGGTAAAGCGCCTATCCATCAGAGGATGGGAATGAGAGAGGACGAGGAAAATAACAGAACAACGCTGACGGCGTTCACGAGAGACAGGGGATAGGTGACGTCAAAGTAGAAATTTGCAGGTGTTCGAGTGAGTCGGTGTTCGGCTGGGCGTGGCACACAGCCGTATGTCCGACTACTCGTTCTATGGACGAAAACTACGAAGCACAATTTGCTGCGTCTATCGTATGATTCAACAAGTGTAGGACAGTCCAGTCCTCTGATGAGCGCGCGATCGGTTGCTCCTCATGGCTGATGGAGGAGGGTGAGAGGTCCAACAACCCGACAGGTTTGTCAACCTCGCCATTTATCACTTTTACGCGTCCACGCTCGTTTACATAATCCACGGTCCTGAATTCGACACCTGTGAGATCGAGGTGCAATTGCTTGGAAGGCTGGGATTGCACAGTTGACCGGCAGTGCCGCGAATTCAGGGCACTTGGGGGCCGGGGGGCGTTGCGTGGAGAGACGGAACCCTAGCTGACAGGCGCACGAAATGACGCCCTTGGCCGCAATCCACGCGCGAAGGTACCCCACAGGAGCCGGGGCAGCAGCGGGGCAGCACTCGACACCTGGCACCTGCACCCGTTTGGGCTTCCGCGACCGGCCAACAATATAAACAAGCATGCACTCTCACCAACCCTTCTTGCTTCTGTACCCTGACACTTGATACCAGGATTATGGCACTATGTGGAGAGGTGCACCCGCGATATCTCGCGGGTTCTCCCATCGACCGACCCCGTCCCTACAGTGTACGGTGAGACTGGTACGGTTGCGAAGTCGTGACGCTTGTGTCGCGAGAGACCACATAGCACAATTGCTACAGTACCGACAGCCTCTCTCCAGGTCGGAGCGCTCCATTGACCGCCAGGACCCTGCTCCATTGGCGATGGGAGATGAAGAGGCGTTGACTATTTCGGCAAGAAAGAGATGTCTCGGCGTGACTGTGCAATACGCAACGGGCTCACGGGCTAGCCTATTCTTTAGCGGTTGTTAAAGCGGAGGTGTTCTTCATGGTCTCCAACCAAGCCACTGGAACTAAGTGACTCGTTTAAATGGTTTTTCCGAAGTGGTCTTCTCTATTCAGTCCTAGCGAGCTCTGTCCCTTAATACATGTGTATGAGGAGGTTCTCCCAATACTTGGCGGGAGGCTTCGGGGAAACTACGAAGACCACATAGCGTATATGCGTGTGAACCCAGGCCGCAGGGACCGGGGCCGTCCTAGGCGCCGGCATTTATATCTACAGAGAATTGATCGCGGATAGTGTCGCGAAGCTTTAGACTTCTTTAAGCTTTTGGAAATGTACGTTGCCGAAACCATAAGATCTCCCACCGCAGCTCCCTCTCGTTTTTCTTCACCCACTCCTGCACTCTAACTCGTCCGTCCCTCTGAGCAGAACCCGGCATGGCGGGCAATGGACTTGCATACACCTTCACCGATGGTATTCGTGCAGGTGTTTGTGTCAGTCCTTTTCCCCCGCTTCCTGATAGTCGACTCAGCTAAAGGTGCTGATGTCCCATCTAGGTTATGGCCACCGTCGGAGTTCTCTCGGCCCTAACAACATTTCTCCTAATCCTCCACCTTGTGCATGTTGCCTTCATTCCGACCGCCTACAACCTTCGATACCTCCTCTCGAGGACACAACCAACGGCTGACACCCGATTACGGACGACAAACCCACCATTAAATTCTCCCAGAGATCAGAAGTTGACAGCGGTCCGATCTTTCCGGTTATTCCAGAGGCGAAATTGACATCTATATAGGACAACCCGTCAATCATTCCCATCCCCGGAAGTCGACGTCACACGTACACCCAAGGGCACCGGCAGGCGGAACATCTTCAGAATGACCGTATGGAAAAAGAACGCATGTTTCTCCCAGTACAACTGGGGTCAGTACTTCCCGCCACTTTGAGCCCCTCCCTTTCATTAATTAGCACCGCCACAGCCTTTTCATCCTTTGCCTTCTTATTTCCGATTTTGTGCAAGCTTTAGGAGTTATGATCCAGTTACGGTGGTTGCATTTGGGAGGTATTCAAGATGGAACGGGTTGTTGGGTGCAAGCTGCCCTCATTACTTTCGGAGACGTCGCTAGCGGCGTATGGTGAGTTGGCCTTTTGCCTCACATGTGAGGGAGCCGAGTTCATGGGAAACTAGGAACGCGATCATCGCTATTCATACCTTCGCCACGGTTTGCTTTGGGAAACGAATGACCGCTCCTTTTGTCTTGGTCACCATGATCTGCGGCTGGTACGCCCTTTATAGACGTTTTCTTCTCTGTTTCACAAGCATCCCCTGCCTTCAGGACCATTCCTGTTTTGATGAACGTTATCGGGTCGGTTGTACTCGAGAACAAATCGAAAAGAGGCAATTACTATGGGGTGGCCGGTGCTTGGTGCTTCATCACCAACGCATACGACGTCGAGCGAGCAGTACTACATTACGCGCCCGTTTGTTCCTTGATATTATCGTGACGATCGAGACGCTGACCTAGAGTTATTAGATGCTTGTCGCAGCTGGTATCATCACACTGATGTATATTCCGGTTTTCCTTACAATCCGTGGAAATCTGCTCATAACACCAAGTCAAAGCGATTGGTCCGGTTACCGGTTCACATTCCGATCGGCACCTGCACCCATTACCACCGGATCCACTCTGAGTGGGGGCAGTTCGTCTCAAACGTCGCATGTTCGCGGAATTGCCAAAAAAATGCTATGGTACCCCATCGTGTTCATGGCTCTCCTCCTTCCTACCGTGGTCTGCAGATTCAAAGGGATCTATGGTACACCCGTTCCTTTACCCGTTATCTTGGGATGCATTTCGTTGCTCTCCGCTATGGGGATCAGCAACGTTGCTATCTACTTATTCACTCGCAATTTGGGTGGGACACCATGGTTTGCTAGACCGTTGCGATGTAAGCAATCAGACGTGGAAATCCTCGTCGAGAGGACGACAATCAACGAGGCGGCATCCGCTCCCCTCGGTGACAACGGCCGAATACGAGACAGTATCGGGAGCCTTCCCACTGCATTGCATCTGGACGCAATCAAAATCCCTCCCCACCTTGGGGAAGATCTATATCCTGACGTGGGAACGAAAGCCAAAGAAGCTGAGGCGCATGAACCCCCTTCGCCAACATCAAAGGTCCGTACGTCTTCACGAGTAGGGACCTTGAATCTGATTCCATCGTTAGCATGCTTTGCTCCATGAACTTATCTTCGAGCACGGCGCTCCCCCGTCGATCAGTTCACAGAATTCTGAACATGAGGGAATCAAGGTGGAGGGCGTAGGCATTTGTAAACAAACATAGCTAGAGAGCCGTTCAAGATTCCATAGCATACGATCATTCTAGTTAGAACTATATTCATGGAATACCCACATTACGCTGAACCTCAACGTGGATATACCCGTGGATTATGGTACAAGTGTCGGTAAGTTGGTCCGAGATTGGGTACACAGGCACCGATCGAAACTGTAATCGGACTGGAGAAACGAAGAGGACGAACTACTATATTGAAGTTCTTAAAGCAGCTTTTGATGGATGGATAATATAAAATCCATAGAGCCCAGGCACGACACAACCTTTTATGCAGACCAGGTCAGGTGATCGATCGCTTCCTGTACAACACTGGTGAATAGTGGTACTGTAATGTCCTTTCGACAATGGGTGGTACCTGGGTAAAGTATTGACGCTAATTCCGTTATAGACTCCGCCGGAGGAAAGATGAACATGCAAGAGAGGTTCTATCCAAGATGATTGCCTGGACTGAGCGAAGGTCACCAGACAGGTCGTGCTCCATGTGATCCACCCTAGTCAAAGAATCCATCAAGGATAAACCGAGGCCAGGATGCGGATAATGATGCGAGATATGTTCCGTTCCCTCCATCACCATCTCTACCTCTCTCCACATTTGTCCCGTCGGCCCGCATCTTTGTACCTAGCTGTCATCCTTCTTTTCACGATCCTGACCACCCCCAATGACAGCCATTATCTACGCAGTCCATGGGGTGGTATTCGGTGTATAATACTTGCATGAGGAGGATATCTCCCTATTCGCCTTCAGCGGGTGCTTGTCGTGGAGCTCCCTCTTGATCAGAAGCCGCCTCGATATTGGCAGACAACGATTTCACTGTGGGGAAGAATATATTTGGGGCGCCTTAGCTTCTTGACTGCGATTCCGAGAGTTGTGTTATGAAAAATGGAAAGTATTTGCCATCCGAGACCTTCCTCATCGCCATGACACTTGCGCTTGCGATTGGTGAACACAGGCAACGAGAACAACGACTTCTATGTATCATATTTGGGGGGATCCCCGATGGTGCGGGTTTCGAACCTCCTGTTGTGATCGCAGTCGCGGGCAGGACAGAACTGCGGTCATGTAATGCGTTGAATCGTGATTGCTTGGTCAAGAAGTCAACACGGAGGAGGAGAAATGGCAGGATACTCGACCTACCTAGAAAGGCGGACCACCGAAACGGGAGGTGCCCAAGAAGGAGAGCGCACACTTTTGAATATATCGGACCGCTTCAGAGGTGATGGCCAAGGTGGTGGATTGAGTGCCGAGGTGTTGAGGCTCCTCTCCGTCGAGTTCTCTCGGGCAAATAAGGAACACACGTGACCGGAGAAGCAGATCCACCGTGGATCACAAGGGAGCCAGAAGCCCTCTCTTCTTCGTCTCCATTGTCATTTCAACTGCGTCTCCTCTTCCCAAGGAGTGCGTCGTCGAGAGCTGAGGGCCGCAGTTGCACAAGGGCTGGACTAAACTCGGGTGGTCCCCTTTTTGCAGATACAGTAATACGACTCCCCGGAGTACATTTCATTCATTTGTTGTCACCATGAGCCCACCGGATTCTCCCCGGATTCTCTTCAAATGGAGGGGCCGGTGCCTTCTCAGACAACCTTTCCACAACTCAAATACCCACCCCGCGTAACTCATTGTGCTTCGAACAAACGATCGGTGCCGGGAGGCAGCAGTGAAGGGTGGTGCTGCGCATGTAATGAAGATTTAAGCGCAGCACGAGGAGAATCTAGAGGGGTGAGGGGCGTGGGAGTGGTGCCGTCTCCGTCGCCGTCACCGACGTATCTTTCAAGTGCTGACACCACGTCGTCTGTGGTGTTTGTAGTCACCCTCGGTACTCCTTGCACGACGCCAGCATTTTTCGCGGCTTTCTTCTTCTTGGTGGGGATGAAACGAATTGGAGAGGGAAGACGTGCTTGACGTGGGACTTCGAAGTGCCTCTTCTCGCCCAACTCAGGCTGCATCTCCCCAGCCCTCCGAGATCTCGACCCCAGTGTCTACTCATGCTCTACAAATGCCATCCCATCGACATCCCAATAATACACCTCCTGTGATTTCTAGCTCTCAAATTGAGCCCGTTACGACACCCCTCAAGGTGATCAAAACTTCTAATGATACCCCTTCCGGTTCGCCGACGCTTGGCTCTTTACAGCGCGCTCCCTCTCAGTCAGCTGAGGTACACGAGCCACGGCCATTCGCTAATCAGAGGGGTTTCGTAACCTACTCATATGGACCTTGATCATCCCGCCGCCCGTCCTCGCACCTCGCGCTTCGCACTCGCGAACGAGTACCCCGCGCAGCAGCAGCAACAGGGAACGGGCACGGGCACGGCCGACGATTCAAGGTCGAAGATACGGTGTGTATATGGGTACCACTTCGTCTCCCAGTCGTCCCCGGGTGCGTACGCGTGGTATTGTGCATCGACGATTGGGAATGCGCACACGCCCGCTCAGGGTGCAAGTGCCAATACTAACGGGCATTGGTACTTCCGTCCTCCTTCCGTTGCTGCGCGCCGCCCCTCCTGCGCTGGCTGCTGCAGCCCTCCCTCAAACTGGCACTACTCACAACGACGCCCAACGGATGGCAGGTTCTCTATACGACCCAAGAGCTCGCGACAGACCTCCTCAAAGACCACGAACTCACCGTTCCCCGCATGCCTGTGTTCACAGCGCCCCAGCCTGGTGTTAGGAAGCTGGTCGGGGCAGAACTGAGGTTTACAGGAAGTATCACTACCGGTCACTAGTCCCGAAAGGAGATAGGTTGGGAGTTTGGGGAAAAGCTGAAGAGGTCGGACAGGAGCAAAAGGAAATGCCCGTGGTCCAAGTCGAGAATCAGATTGCGGGTCGTGTACCAATGGTTACACGCTTTTAAGGAAACCTACAAAAAGGAGACCATGCGGTATGTGACGTGAGGGGTCGTGCAATCCGTTCGACTCGTCGAAAATCGGGAACAAGGACGATGTACATAAATAAATTATATAAATGGAGAACATCTAAAGGCAGTAAAGGGCCGTGATGCAAGTGTGGTTCAGGCGGGAGGAATAGGAGGAGACGGAGGGCAAAAGTGCTGGGGGAGGGGAATGAACATCAGGAAGCATGGAAACGAGGATAGAGCAGTGGGGTTCAATGCGTTGCCGGACTGCATGGTGTCGGTTCAAGTGACGTGCCGGTTTGGCGAGGGGGTGGGGCAGCGCTGGTCGGGCTTTGTGAACCACCTGATGCGTTCAGCATCCCAACATCTGGCCGAAGAGCGACATCAAGCGCGCAGTGGAAAAGCAGGCTCGAATTGGGTCATCAGTCACAGTGGTAGATTTAGGACCTTTATGCGGCTCGAGGAGCCGCACCCGCACCCACGCGCTGGATCCAGCACCAGCAGTGATAGAGGTGGAAATCGAGCGCCTCGCCCATCCTCAAGGGCGAGGACGACATGATGGACCCTCGAGGCCGAAGTCCAGATCGGGTGCCCACGCTACCCGAAAGCAGAAGTGCGACCAACTGCGTAGGATTACCGTGATAAGACCGGAGGCGGTGGTGGCAGCAGTGAGGCCGTGAGTGACGACGATGCCGTGCTTAGTGCTGATGAGCGCAAACGCACCATGATTGGTTATGGTGGGATTGTGAGGCGCAGGAGTTTTGGGGGTGATACGAGGCGGCCTCGGTCAACAGGGGCGTGCGTTTTGTTTTCTTGCATGATGACGCTTTCTCACACTCTCTTGTGCGGTGAGTGTAGATGCGAACGCGTTTTTGTGTATCGACCCGCTCTTGAATATATAATATAATAAGCATACCGCTCGTTGCCAAAGGATTGCGAAATTGACTCCCCGTTCTTGCGTTTGAGGCGTGTGTATCTATCAGACTGCTTCATATACCGTATTATGTTGTCTTGGCATTTATGTACAAATACCCATCCCTAAGCCAATACCCATCTTGATCTCTCGTTGTTCTCGAAAACTCGCCGTATCAACACTAAACCACCACTCATCCACTCATCCACCACTTTTTCATGAGGTTCCGTATACTTACCAACCAAGATCCCAGATTGACCGCAACGTGCCCGCTGTCATGTTCTTTTCTGGTGAATGTTTACCCACCCCATGCCCTCCTCTGGTCTTCTTGGTTTTAAGTATGCAACATGCTCACAGGGAGGAATAGAGTGGTCTCTGTTGTACGAACAGAACGTGGTATTATATTGTTGTTTGCTTCGATCTTTCTGCATGTAACGATACGGTACTTATGGTCTTTCACTGGCGTCTTGCCAGAATTATTCGCGCTTTTCACTTCAAGGTGTTGATGGGAAATGTGACGCAAATGGAAGCACCCCTCTATTACACTCTACGATGAGGGTACTAAACGACCCGCGAGGCATATGTGAAATCGGCAGAGGAAAAACTATAATAAGGAAGCTCGGTTACCATGCCCAAGGCTTAAGTCCAGAATCATAGCGACCAAAAGCTATAGAAACGATCAAACCGTATCAATCAAGGACGAGAACAGTAATACTTCAACAAAATGTGCTTTGGCAGGGCTAGTGGTTCCAACCAACCCACCAGCCTTGGAAACGGATAAAGAACCATGGGAGACACTTTAACACCCAAAAGAGCAACAAATGCACGCGAAGAGTTCAATGGAAACAGAGGCTAAGAAGACGCACATTTGTAAATTTGAGTCCATGAAGTTCCAAAGGCAAAGTCGTCAAAGTCAAGAGACACGGATCGATTACGAGATGTAAGGGGAATTGTCAGAAGGGCGGGTGAATGCAGTCCTGCACGAATATCATGGGGTACCCAGTATAGTAAGCCACCCTCTGAGTCCCTGACCCAACCACCCATGTCAGGCTTCGCACAAAAACCAGGATGGATTGGGTTACAAGAGGAAGGCGGGATGGGAACATGTAGAAATGGGTCCCACACATGGGTAGTTTTATCAACAGACCCAGAAGGGATGCGCTGCCGATCTGAAGAGTAAGCACCGGAGATCACTGGGACCGCATGCCCCTCGACAGGATTGCTGACTCCAGTACCATTCTCCGCATCCCATATTCGAATGGTGCGGTCGGAGGATCCGGAGAGGATGTGGCGGCCATTGAGAGAGTAGGTAACGGACTGCACCCAGCCAGTGTGCCCCTCGAGAGGATTTCCGACCGCAACACCAGTCTTCGCATCCCAGATTCGAATGGTGCGGTCGTCGGATCCGGCGATGATGTGCCGCCCATCGGGAGAGTAAGCAACGGACCGCACCCAGTCAGTGTGCCCCTCGAGAGGATTTCCGACTGCAGTACCGGCCTCCACATCCCAGATTCGAATGGTACCGTCGGAGGATCCGGAGATGATGTGGTGCCCATCGGGAGAGTGAGCAACAGACGACACCGTGCCCCCATGCCCCTCGAGAGGACTGCCGACTGCAATACCAGTCCCCGCATTCCAGATTCGAATGGTACTGTCGTCGGATCCGGAGATGATGTGGCGCCCATCAGGAGAATAAGCAACTGACCACACCGCGCCCGCATGCCCTTCGAGAGGATTGCCGACTGTAGTACCAGTCTCCGCATCCCAGATTCGAATAGTGCAGTCGTCGGATCCAGAGATGATGCGCCTCCCATCGGGAGAGTAAGCAACAGACGACACCACGCCCGCATGCCCCTCGAGAGGATTACCAACTTCAGTACCAGTATCTGCATCCCAGATTCGAATGGTGCTGTCGGAGGATCCGGAAATGATGTGCCGCCTATCGGGGGAGTAAGCAACAGACGACACCGCGCCCGCATGCCCCTCGAGGGGATTTCCGACTGCAACACCAGTTTCCGCATCCCATATTCGAATGGTGCGGTCGTCGGACCCGGAGATGATGTGGCGCCCGTCGGGAGAGTGGGCAATGGACAGCACCACGCCCGCATGCCCCTCGAGAGGATTGCCGATTGCAGTGCCAGTGTCCGCATCCCAGATCCGAATGGTGCGGTCGTCAGATCCGGAGATGATGTGTCGCCCATCGGGAGAGTAAGCAAGTGACGCCACCGCGCCCGCATGCCCCTTGAGAGGAATTTCAACTGTAGTACCAGTCTCCGCATCCCAAATTCGAATGGTGCGATCGTCGGATCCGGAGATGATGTGGCGCCCATCGGGAGAGTAAGCAACAGATCGCACCCAGCCAATATGCCCCTCGAGAGGATTTCCGACTGCAGTACCAGTCTCCACATCCCATATTCGAATCGTGCGGTCGTCCGATCCGGAGATGATGTGGCGCCCATCGGGAGAGTAAGCAACGGACAACACCATGCCCGCATGCCCCTCGAGAGGTTTGCCGACTACAGTATCAGTCTTCGCATCCCAGATTATAATGGTACAGTCGGAGGATCCGGAGATGATGTGGCGCCCATCGGGAGAGCAAGCAACAGACCACACCGCGCCTGCATGGCCCTCGAGAGGACTTCCAACTGCAGTACCAGTCTCCGCATCCCATATTCGAATGGTGCGGTCGTCGGATCCGGAGATGATGTGGCGCCCATCGGGAGAGTAAGCAACGGATCGCACCCAGTCGGTGTGCCCCTCGAGAGGATTTTCGACTGCAGTACCAGTCCCCATATCCCAGATTCGAATGGTGCTGTCGGAGGATCCGGAGATGATGTGGCGCCCATCGGGAGAGTAAGCAAAAGAATGCACCCCCCCTGTATGCCCCGTAAGAGGCTCGCCAATAATAGTACCGGTCTTGGCATCCCAGATTCGAATCGTTTTGTCATCGGATCCAGAAACAACACGGGTCCCATCTGGCGAATAACATATGGTCTTGATGGACCCGGCGTGTCCAGTCCACTCCAATGGCGGTGCTGGCCACGACGACAGCTTCCCCACTCGTATCTTGATGGCCTTGGTAAATTCTCTGCTGAACATCCTCGATAAAGGTGACTGTGAGGGCAGGAATGGTCGTGTTGAAATATAGATGTGTGGAGTACTGAAGGAGACGGCGGTGTGGAAAGTGATCAGGAAATGACAAGTATCCTGAATTCTCTCAAGAAGCGTTGGGTCCGTACCCTAAAGCCAATTCGAATCACCATGGAATGCAATAGCAGCAGGCCGTGGATGTACTCACCCTGACCCAGGACAGCAACCTTCGAATGCTTGGAGCTCCAATTGGGACCATTCCCATAATGCTCAACACTTCAACCCAAAATAATGGGTACAATCCTTCAAAGAATCTCTTCAAGCTTCCCAATACTAACACGCTCTGATCGCGGTTATCCGAAGGAAAGCAAAGATGATCCGACCAATGGAGGCAACCATACTGCAAGGCGTCCGAAATATTCTCCGTCATTCGGGATGGAAGATCTCCGATGTCTGCATTGGTGAGCCGGGAATCGTCGAGCTTGCAGATGTTGAAGCGGAGTTGTGTGGTCATCACTCTGAGGCAATCAATTCCCAGCTGCACGCTCGCGTCTCGGATATTCACTTGATAGTTGCAGCGATCGCTGACAAGGAAATCGTAAACCGACAAATGCCGGACACGAATTCCTCCACTGGCCGCTTCATCTCGATATAATAAAGAGCTGAGAGCATCCACCCATTTCTTGACAAGATTGGGTTTCACTCCCGCCAGCTCTGCAATCGTTTCATTGCACAGTGCGCGGTAGGGAGATGTCGCAAGAAGCACTCCAATCATCCGCTGAAACGCGGCGTTATTGTGCATTATTTGTGTCTTGAGGATATTGGAGTAAAGTTCGTATAGTGATTCTAAGCCAGTCCCTACTGAGTCTTGCAATGCGGCCTTCAAAGACTCTTCAGGGTCCTCGCAATGTTTAAGGGTAAGAACAAGAGTCTTAATGAAGATGAAAAGACCGTTCGCACGAGAAATCACGTTGTTGAAATCCGATTCTTCGGGCCACGGGGCTTCGAGATGCCAAACCGAGGCCACCAAATCGAACTGGCTTCGGGCGAAGGTCCGCAAATCAGCACCGGCATCTTGATCTGTGGCCAGATCGTATGGAGAATATGACGACTGAGTGAGAGTACCAAAGAAATGTTGGATATCGACTTCGGTTCTGCTGGTGACGATAATCTTCAGCCACGGAGCTTGTGCGGCCGCATTGGTGAGGACCTTCAAGAAACGTAGGCGGCTCTGAGCGTCGCCGCACTCGTCGAGTGCGTCAATGACAAAGACGAGCGAGTGCTCCGGGCTGTGAGGAAGGGAACGGATGAAATCAAGGAAGAGAGAACTTTTCATCGACTGCGGAGTAAAGTTTGGGTCGTCGCGAAGGTGTTTTGCTACAACGGTTCGAAAAGGAGGGAAGAGTATTGCGAGTTTGTGGATGAAAGTCGGAAGGATGTTTAGTGGCTCGCTCAGATTCGGGTCGTCCCTCCGGCAGAAAAAGGCACCAGCAAGGTGGTTTCGCTCGTGAAGGCTTGCACAAATTGAATGGGCCAACGACGTTTTTCCGATTCCAGGCGAGCCGTAGAACCAGTACGTATTACTCGGCTGAACACCCGATCTATTGGCCGCCCAGTCCACGATGTGATTGAGGAGAGATTGGCGGGTGCCGTCCATGCAGCGGAGTTTGCGGTGATAGCCAGTCTCGTCAGGCCTCAAACGCCTGAGCTCTACTCGGTCGAGCTCTGTTCGTTGCTGCTCTGCCCACTCTCGTTCTAGTCGCTCTCGCTCCACGCGCTCCCGCTTTACCTGCGTCCGCTCCACTCGCTCCACTCGCTCTCGTTCCACACGCTCTCGCTCTGCGCGCTCTACACCAAACTCCTGAGGATCAACCATCAACAGGTTGAGAAAATGAGTGCTTACTGGTCTCATTGGCTATACGGAGCGCCTCAACGTACACTGCACGGTCGAAATCTTCGATAATATTGTTTAACTCTCTGTCCATTTCTTCGATCATCTCCTGGAACGCAGGACCATCGATCGTTCTCGCTGTGATCATCAGCACGTACTTGTCAATCCCAGAATGACCACCTACCACGTCGGACATAATCGCACGATATTTTCGCGGCCCTTTGCATTACTTCAAACATTCGCGGGATGAGCTCCTTCAAGATTTTTGTCTCTTCGGAGACGATTTCATCTGCAACCTGCTTCGCCAAGGGCAAAATCCGCTGCACCCGATCGCAAAGGGCCGAGGGCATCTGGTCATACTTGTTTTGTTCCTTCAAGAGCTAAACCATCAAAAGTTACTTCTGCCTCCGGTATGCAGGTAGCGAGCACGAACCTCAACCGTGACGCTGGCAACACCAAAGACTGCCTTTGCAATTGGGTTCAACTATCAGGTGTCAATTTCTTGCTCATTCTTGGTGGATGTAAGAGAACTGACCTCTGCGAAGACCGCGCCATATTTAATCGCCCTGTCCACGGATTTCTCCATTGGTCCAGTCATCAGTGGGGAGTATTCCTTTAGCAATCCTTCGAGCTCATGGAGCGACGAGCGTAGGGCTTCGACCTATGCGAAGATTATTAGCCGGCCGAGGTGGGCAGTGCCAAAGGTACGAACGGTATCGTTTGCAGAGAATTCTACTTCTAGATATCCACTATACTTTCCGATGACAGCGTCCTCTGTCCTTCTATCAGAAGATATACGCGGACTGGTTGGTGATGGCGACTAACTCATCACGGTGAACTCGTCGTTTTTAGAGCTCCAGTAATCACTGAAGAGTCTATTAAGGTCGATGACTTCGCTCGCCTCTCGGTACTTCGCCCAAAAAGAATGACCGCTCTTCATTCGAGCCGCAACCTGGATCTGGGATGTCGGAGAAACACCTCTATATACGCACGAACATTAATGAGTGGACGTATTGGAGAAGTAAGGGACATACTGGCGTTGTGCTGGTACCCAAGTGTGGTTGTCTTTCCTCTCCAATATTCTCTCCACGTTTTCTACAAACAACCTCAGAGTATACTCCCGATTTGGAACGCCTTGAAGTGTTATTTCTGTAGGTTGGCCGTAATGAGCGGTGTGGATATAAACTGAGGTGAAACGCGCGCCGCACGTTCTAGATACAGGCTTGGATTCTTGATCAGCAAGAACGCACGCGGCGCTATCTAGCTTTTGAGGATGCTCACAGGTTCTGTTTCTTTGGATTTTGAGTCCCCATGTTTATTCGATCACTTTGAGGTTGCAACGTGGGGTTGGTGCAGGCTCGCGTGACGGCTGTCAGACTTCCTGTGCCTTGGGCATAAAGGAAAGGTTATTGCCACTGCTGGAATTCAAATGGAAATATGAATGAGTTGTGAATATTTCTTATATTCCTTGTGCGCAAACAATGTTCCTCTGAGCACAACTTAAGATGGCGGGTTATTTCTTGGGATCGGCAAGCAAATCGGGGTGTGAAACCTCTCCACTTGACCGTCGCAGATAGCCATCCACACCCAATGCTCTTCACTCGTCCCAAGACGCCTCTTCGACATGCTTTCCCCTCGCAATGAGTAAACCATCAGAATCTGGAACTACTAGTCTCAACCTGCAACCCTACCTCTCTTCGCCTGGACAAGCTCATCCGAGCTTCATCCACCCAGAGTGCGTCGATTCCATAAGCGAAGCCGACCGCG
>WNFL01195878.1_pt1 | contig 30759 bp, 34 predicted proteins | sample 5400361 | NCBI WGS metagenome assembly WNFL01 (sample SAMN13153351, study PRJNA577476) | soil metagenome | isolation source: 40 cm soil on Douglas fir-dominated hillslope | place: USA:California | collected 2013-09-17
CGTCCCCCTGCTTTGCGAAGCCGAACCCTTCGCTCCCGACGACGACGCCGTCGTGCAGGATCACACGGTTGCCGACGACGGCGCGTTCGCGAATCGAGGCGTGGGCGTGAATCACGCAGTCGGCGCCGACCACGGCGCCCGCGCCGATGGTGACCTGCGGATAGAGGATCGTCCGCGCGCCGACCGATGCGCCGGCGCCGATCACCACGAACGGCCCGATCGAGGCGTCCGCGCCGATAGTCGCGTCAGCAGCAACCGCGCTGAGTCTGTCCACGCCCTTCGACGGCGCAGAAGCCGGCATGAACAGCGCGACGGCCCGTGCAAAGTCCACGTACGGCTGCGTGCTGCGAAGGACGCCAAACGTGGCTGAGGGAGGGATCTCCTGGTCGTCGGCGACGATGACCGCGGAGGCCCTCGTCGAGGCGAGGTGCCCGACGTAGCGGGGATTGTCGACGAAGGCGACATCTCCTGCCTGCGCCTGCTCGACGCCGGCGACCCGTGTGATGTCGCGACCGCCGTCTCCTTCAAGGCGGCACTGCAGCTGGTCGGCCAGCTCCCGAAGCTTCATCAACGCGCCCGCTGCACCCGTTGCGGAGCGCGCGCTGGAAGTTCGAGTCGGGGACGGCCTGCCTCTTCCCAGGCCGTGATGATCAAGGATGCGGTGTCGGTCACCGCGATCGACAGCTGCGTTTCAAACATCGGCTTGACCTTCGTAAAGAACGCCTCGAAGTACTCGTCGTCGTAGGTGTCTTTGGCGCCGATGGCTTCCTTGTCGGCCTTGAGCAGCGAGTCCACTTTCTGGTAGCTGGCGAGCATCGTGTCGAACGCGAAGTCGCGGAGCGACGCGATCGCCTTCGGCTGACCAGGAGTGATCGTCAGGCGCGATTCAAACCGCTCGAGCAGGGCCTGCTCGAACCTCGCATGGAGCCCGCGCTGCTCTGTGAGCTGTCCGTCGTAGTTGTTCGACACATGAAGGGGTTGTGTCGCGTCCTGAATGTAGTGCGAGGCAGCCGCGCTGAAAAAGACCGTCTGCTGCAGCGCCAGACCGCTCCCCTTTCCAAACCCCTCGAACGCCCGCCGCAGATTGCCGAACATTTCCTGCATCCGCCAGGGCAGAGTCCCCAGCCGCTTCAACGCTTCATGCCCGAATTTTTCGAGCGCGGCTGTATGGTCGCGGGGAAACGCCGCAAAGGGATACGCGCCCATCTCGGGCGCGCCGAAGTTCACGAAGTGATTCGGATCTTCCTCCCAGCCGGCGTCGCGCCACATGTCGGGGTCGATCGAGCGATAGACGATTTCGTCGCGGTGTTCGACGAAGAACGGCTTAATCTCGGCCGGCAGGATCTCGATCGCGCGGCGCATGATGAACCGGTGCGCCGCCCAGCTCCACGCAAAGGCGGGAGCTGGGAGCATGAGCGCAGCGATCAGCGCGGCACAAACGCGTCGAAGCATGCAGGTATATTACCAACGGGATGGACAACCTCACGCATACCCTTTTTGGCTTGACGCTCGCGCGAACGCCGCTCGGCCGGGCGGGCCGCGGCACGATGACCGCGCTCGTGCTGGCGTCGAACGCGCCGGACATCGACATCCTTATGACGGTTCGCGGCGGCGCGTCGTACCTCGAGTGGCATCGCGGGCCCACGCACGGCCTGATCGGGATCATCGCCCTCGGCTTCTTGACGGCCGCGCTCGTGCGCGCCGGACAGCGTCTCGTCGGCCGGCGTGTCGCGCGCGCGCCTGACGATCCAGAAGCGCCGTTTCGCATGCTTGTGGCCGCGTCGATCGTCGGCGTGCTGTGTCACATCCTGATGGATTTTCCGACGTCCTACGGAACGCGAATGCTCAGCCCTTTCGACTGGCACTGGTTCGCGACCGATCTGATGCCAATCGTCGACGTCTATCTGATCATCATCCTGGTCGCCGGCTTGCTGTTTGGCGCAGCCTCGGTCGAAGCGCGGCGGCGGAACGCGGCAATTGTGTTCGTGCTGCTGTTCGCGAACTACGGTGTCCGCGCAGCGGCACGCCATCAGGCGATTGCCCTGGCGCCGCGGGTGTTTGGTCCGCTGATGCCCGAACCCTGCGAGCCCGCGCATGACAGTCAGGCGCTGCTCGCCGTTTGGCCGCGTGTCGCCAATCTGACGCCGCCGGCGTCATCGACGGGCAGGCGGTGCCTCGTCGAAATCGCCGCCATGCCGTCGTTCTTCTCGCCGTTCAGATGGCGCCTCATCGCGCAGCTCTCGAACGCGTATGAAATGCACGACGTCGACGTCCTCGACGGGCGGACGCGACGGCCGCCGCAGGCCGGCGAAGCGCCCTGGCGTGTGACGGTGCGGTATCCGAACCAGTGGACGCCCGCGGTGCGGGCGGCAGCGGTCGCACCTCTCGCGCAGACCTTCCTCGGCTTTTCACGTTTTCCGGCCGCGCGATCGTTTTTCGATCCCGCCACCGGGATCACGACGGCGCGATGGGTCGACATACGGTTCGCGACGGGCCTTACAGTAGATCAGCGACTCGGGCGATCGAGCCTTTTTCAAGCGACGGTACGGGTTGATTCGGAAGGCCGCATTCTCGACGAGCGGCTCGGTCAGTGAGCCTCTGAGAAGACTTCGGCTTCAAAGCGCCAGACAGTCGCGCCATTCTGCCAGGCGTCGGCTGGCAACCCGGCTTTGCGGCACGTTTGACTGAGAAACGTCGCGGCATCCCACTGCCATTCGACGGCAACCTGTGGGAGCAGCAGGCCGCGCTGCCGTCCGCGCTCGACGAGCAGCCCGTGACGGCCAATCTCGATCTCGTCGGGCCTCTCAATACGTTCGAACTGCCCGAGCAGCGACAGCTCGATCTCGATCTGCGGCAGCTCGTCACGCGCGATGGCGGGGAACCGAGGGTCGCTGGTGCCGGCCGACACCGCGCATTGTGCGACGACGGCGGTCAGGAAGTCGTCCGCTTCGAGATGGCCGATGCAGCCGCGCAGCTCGCCGGCTTTGTGAATGCTGACGAACGCAGCGCCGCGGCGCGATGCGAGAGACGGCTCGCCGGGGCCCGGAGCTGCACCGCCCATGACGTGCGCGGTAATCGCCGCACGCGCAATCTGAAGCAGCCGCGCGCGGTCCGCTTCGTCCGTCACGACGAGAAGTTTCCCAATGCCGCGGCCATGTAGCCGACGACGGAAGATTTGTCGCCGGAGACATCGCCGGAATCGGCGTAATGAAGCGTCACGGCGTCGCGAGCGCCCAGCAGACGGGCGGCCCGCATGACGGCGACCATCGGTCCGCCGCCGCACGCGTGATCGGGCGTCGAGTCCAGGGCGGCCTGTAGACCGTCGGCGTCGAACTGGGCCACCAGGTCGATGACCACTCTGTCCAGACGCGCGGCAACCCGTGCGTCGTGATAGTGCGACAGATCACTGCTCGCGATGAGCAACGCTTTGCGACTGCGAAGCGTGGTGGCGAGTCCGTCGGCGAGCGCCTCGACGGTCGCCGCCGTCTGAAATCCCATGACCAGCGGGAGGATCGGCAGCTCCGGGTTGAGCCGCTGCAGAAACGGCAGCTGCATCTCGAGTGAGTGCTCGCGCGCGTGAGCCGCATCATGCTCGCGGACTGCCGGCGACGCCCGCATCAGTGCAGTCGCCGCCTCGACGTCGACCGACGCGATGCCCATCGGCGTCTCGAACCCGCCAGACGCGTACACGGCCACGCCATCGAAGCCGACGAAGTGCGACGGCCCGACCAGCACCGCGAGATCGAACGCGCGTCCCCGCAGGAGCCGGTACGCATACGCGGCCACCGGTCCCGAGTACGTCAGTCCCGCATGTGGAGCAATCAGCGCGACGAGGTCGCCGGACACGTTCGCCGACGCATCGGCGGGCGTGCCGAGCAGTCGATCGACCGCATTCGTCAGCGCGGCAGCGGTTCCTGGGTACCACGTCCCGGCCACGGCCGCGCCTCGAATCCCCCGAATATCTGGAACCTCTCGCACCTCTCGAACCCCTCGCACCTCTCGAACCCCTCGAACCCCTCGAATGTCGGCATGCTAGCATTTGCCATGCCCGCTGAATTCACGCGTGCGCAGGTCGAAGCCATTGCTGCGCTGGCGCATCTCGAGCTCGATCCGTCTGAAGTCGAGATGTTTGCCCGCCAGCTCGGCGACATCCTGGCATACGTGGATCAGCTGCAGCAGGTCGATACGAGCGGTGTGCCGCCGACAGCGTACGGGGTGGGACCGCACAGCGCCGATCGTCCCGACCGCGTCATGCCTTCGCTTCCCATAGCGGACGTGCTCGCCAACGCGCCCGACTGCGAGAAGTCGCCAGCCGGGGGCGGATTCTTCAAGGTGCCCCGAGTCATCGGATGAGCGCACCTGCGACTCTCGCCGACACTCGCGATGCCGTCGTGTCCGGGGCCCGATCTGCGTCCGACGTCTGTCGCGAGGCGCTCGCCCGCATCGAGGCCGCCGATCCGTCGCTTCATGCGTTCCACACGGTAACCGCCGAGCGCGCACTCGCGCGCGCCGCCGAGATCGACGGCAAGCGCACGGCGTTTCGCGATGCTCCCCTGGCGGGCGTACCCGTGGCGCTGAAAGACAACATCTGCACGAAGGGCGTCCGCACGACCGCGTCATCCCGCATTCTCGAGACCTTCGTCCCGCCGTACGACGCGACCGTCGTGACCCGGCTTCAGGCGGCCGGCGCGATCATCGTTGGCAAGACGAATTGCGACGAGTTCGCCATGGGATCGTCCACGGAGAACTCCGCGTTCGGGCCGTCGCGCAACCCGTGGTCCATCGATCGCATTCCAGGCGGATCGAGCGGCGGATCGGCCGTGGCCGTGGCCGCGGGCATGACGCCCCTGTCGTTCGGATCGGAAACGGGCGGCTCGATCAGGCAGCCGGCGGCGATGTGCGGCGTTTTTGGACTGAAGCCGACGTACGGCCGAGTGTCGCGCTACGGCTTGCTCGCGTTCGGGTCTTCGCTCGATCAAATCGGCCCCTTCACACGAACCGCGCGGGACGCCGCGATCGCGCTTGGCGTCATCGCGGGCGCCGATCCGGCCGACTCGACCGCTTCGAATGAAGCCGTTCCTGACTACTCCAAGGCGCTGACGGGCGATGTCCGCGGGCTGCGCGTCGGCGTGCCGACGCGGCTGCTCGAATCGGGCGTCGATCCGGACATCATGCAAGCCGTTACCGCCGCCATCGACGCCCTGCGCGATCGAGGCGCCGCAGTCGTGGACATCGAGTTGCCGCACGCCCGGTACGCCATTCCGGTCTACTACCTCGTCGCCACGGCCGAAGCGAGCTCCAACCTCGCACGCTACGACGGCGTCCGGTACGGCCTCAGGGATCGGCAGAGCGAACTGGGGGCGATGTATTCGCGGACGCGGGCGAAGGGGTTCGGCGCCGAGGTCAAGCGCCGCATCATGCTCGGCACGTATGTCCTCAGCGCCGGGTATTACGATGCGTACTATCTGAAAGCGCAGCAGGTACGGACGTTGATCCTTCGCGACTACGCGCAGGCCTTCCAGGACGTCGACGTAATCGCCATGCCCACGAGCCCGACTCCGCCGTTCAAGATCGGCGAGCGCGCGTCGGATCCCCTGCAGATGTATCTCGCGGATATTTTCACCGTCAGCGCCAACCTCGCGGGGATACCGGCCGTCAGCGTCCCGTGCGGCTTCACGGAGGATGGATTGCCGATCGGCCTGCAGCTCACCGGCCGCGCGTTTGACGAGGGCACGATCCTGAAGGTTGCCGACGCGTACGAACGTGACACCGCATGGTGGAAGCAAGCCCCTCCGATCGCGACGCGCTGAATCCGGGCGACTGGACCGTGCTTGGCGACGAGAAGCTGCTCGACGTGCGCATGTGCGATCTGGGTTTGGCGATCGAAGGGACCGAGCTCGAGTCCCGCATTGCCGTCATCGCCGGCGAGCTCGCCGCGCGCCATGTCACGTTCCGCCCGCGCTACTGGCTGTCGGACGAGTGGTTCACGCCGGACGGCGTTCCGGGCGTCGCGATTCCGTTTTACCTGGCGCATCCGCGTCTGGCGAAGCTCGAGCTCGCGCAGATGCTGGAAATCGAGGGCGGCGACGAAACGTCATGCCTGAGGATCCTGCGGCACGAAGTCGGACACGCCGTCGACAACGCGTACGACATCAGGCGCCGTCCAACACGGCGGCGGCTCTTCGGCAATCCCACGACGCCGTACCCCGAGTACTACACGCCGAAACCCTACAGCAAGAGCTTCGTGCACCACCTTGATCACTGGTACGCGCAAAGCCATCCGGATGAGGACTTCGCGGAGACGTTCGCGGTCTGGCTCGATCCGCAGTCAAAATGGGGCACGCAGTACGCCGGGTGGCCGGCGCAGCGGAAGCTCGAGTACATGGACCGGCTGATGCGCGAACTGTCGCGCCGGCGCCCCGCTCTCAAGTCGACGCGGCTCGTCGATCCCCTGAAACGCCTGCGTAAGACGCTCGGCGAGCACTATCGCAAGAAGCGCGAGCACTACGGCCTCGATCATCCGGATTTCTATGACAGCGATTTGCGCAATCTGTTCTCGGATTCGTCGGTTTACGCAAAGAACCTCAGCGCCGCGAAGTTCGTGCGCAGGATTCGCAAGGAAGTGCGCAGTACCGTCGCCAGCTTCACCGACAGCTATCAATACACAATCGACCAGCTCCTCGAGAAGATCATCGGACGCTGCCGCGATCTGAACCTGCGGTTGATGGACTCCGAGGAATCCACGAAAGTCGACTTCATGGTCTTTCTGACCGTGCAGACCATGAACTACCTGCATAGCGGACGGCACAGAGTGGCGCTGTGAGCACGAACAAGCTGCGCGTCCTCGCCCTCATGCACCGGCACCTGATTCCGCCGGACAAGATCGAAGAAGGCACCGACATCAGCGCGGCGCCGTGGCGGACTGAATACGACGTCGTGTCGACGCTGACAGGAATGGGCCACGAAGTGCGCGTGCTTCCAGTCCACGACGACCTTGGCGACATCAGGCGTGCCGCGGAGGAATGGAAGCCGCACATCGCGTTCAACCTGCTCGAGGGCTTCGACGATGTCACGATCTTCGATCAGAACGTGGTCAGCCATCTCGAGTTGCTGAAGTTGTCGTATACCGGCTGCAATCCGCGCGGCCTGCTGCTCGCGCGAGACAAATCACTGTCCAAAAAGCTCCTCGCGTACCACCGTATTCACGTGCCCGAGGCCGAGGTTTTTCGCGCCGGGCGTCCCGTGCGCCGGCCGAAGCGCCTGACATTCCCGCTGATCGTGAAGTCGCTCACCCAGGAGGCGTCCATCGGCATCTCGCAGGCGTCCGTCGTCGACAGCGACGACAAGTTGACCGAACGCGTCAAGTTCATTCACGACAGCATCGGCACCGCCGCCATCGTCGAGCAGTACATCGAGGGCCGGGAGCTGTACGTCGGCATCCTCGGGAATCAGGCGCTGCAGGCATTGCCGGTGTGGGAGTTGTTCTTCAAGAACATGCCCGAGGGCGCCAGACGAATCGCCACCGACCGCGTGAAATGGAGCGTGAAGTACCAGAACAAGTACGGCATCGATAGCGGACCTGCGCTCGAGCTGCCGGACGCCAAAGCCGAGGAGATACAGCATTTGTGCAAGCGCGCCTATCGAGCGCTCGAGCTCAGCGGCTACGCGCGCATCGACCTGCGGCTCGACGAGGCGGGGAACTGCTGGGTGCTGGAAGCCAATCCGAATCCGCAGATTGCGCGGGGTGAAGACTTTGCGGCGTCGGCTGAAAAATTGGGGATGACTTACGAGGCCGTGCTGCAGCGCATCATTAACCTGGGTATAAGGTGGCAGCCCGAGAGTGTCGCGTGATCGCCCAGATTGCGAGAGCAATAAGGACGAACGGAAGCAGCGGCATCGCCAGCGCGAACATCACGCCGAGGACGGCCATCGCGACGGCAAAGAGCACCATCATGAGGACGAACGGAATCATCAGCAGGCCAAACACCAGCTTGAGGATGAACCGGAGAATCAGGAACGGAAGGAGGAGCGGGAAGAACAGGATGCCGAAGAACAGGCAAAACATAATCCTATTTACGCGCGGCGGCCTCCAGAAGTTCGGGCGTGAGGAGCTGGTCAGCCGGGCCATGCGGAGCGCTCGGAGCGAGGTATGACATGGGCTTTTGGGTAATCTGCTCGTCGAGGCTCTTGATCACCATCGTTCCGCCCGCCGTCTTCTTCAACTTCGCGAATCCAAACACCACGCAGAAGCCGATGAACAGCACGAGGACGAACATAGCGCTCGACAAGAGTCCCTGGGTCACGCTCAGCACGAGTTGCTGCAGCCCGGTCATACGTCCGCTTTCGTTGACTTCTTGACTGGAGGGACATCGTAGTGCACCAGGCCGCGACGGACTTCCTCCATCGCAAGCCGTTCGGCTTTATGCGGCAACGGACCCTCCTCGGAGATGATGCGAAGCCGGGCGCCGCGGCGGAGTTGCTTGGCGCGGAGCGCGGCCACGTCCACAAAAAGGAACCGGCTGTGGATGGGTGGCGCTGGTTCTGAGGGAATCCCTGGAGCTTCGCCCAGCTGCTCTACGATCTCGTTGACATCGTCCATACCGGGCAGAAAGCGTAACACGTGGGCAGGACGGGCGGGAAGGGCCCCCGCCCCGTCCCGCCCGTCGATCGCTTACGCGGCGACGTCGACCTTGATCTGACGCGGCCTGGCTTCTTCGCGCAGTGGAAGCCGCACAGTCAGCACGCCATTCTTGTAATCGGCGGCCACTTTGCTCGAATCCACCGTTCGAGGCAGTGAGAAGGAACGGCTGAACGCTCCGTAACGCCGTTCGACGTGATGGAAATGCTCCTCTTTCACGTCGGTGGTCAGCTTCTTCTCGCCTTTGACGGTCAGCACGAAGTTCTCGACGGTGACGTCGATGTCTTCGCGCGTCATGTCCGGGAGTTCGGCTTTAAGCACGAGCTCGTGCTCGCCGGTCTGGAACACATCAACTGGCGGCACCCACGTGGCGCCGCTGGTGAAGCCGAAGTCGCGGAACGGGTCCCAACGCACGATAGTCATGATCGCACTCCTTCTGAATTACGCGGTTTCTGCATACTCGGCGTCGACGACCTCTCCGTCCTTGACGCCTGGACCGCTCGAACCAGCGGAACCGCTAGAACCTTTGGAACCGCTGGAACCATTCGCGTTCGCATAAAGCGCCTGCGCGATGGCGTGCGATGCGTGCTGCAGTTCCTCGAACGCCTTTTTGATCGCGGCCGCATCCTCGCCCTGGACCAGGCGCCGGATCTCGGCGATCGATGCTTCGATTTTCGATAGCTCGCCGACCGGAAGCTTCTCTCGGTTTTCGCCGATGGTCTTTTCCACCTGATAGGCGAGGGAATCGGCCTGGTTTCTCACGTCGATGAGCTCGCGCCGCTTCACGTCTTCCGACGCGTGGCTGGCGGCTTCCTTGACCATCCGGTCGACGTCGTCCCTGGACAGTCCGCTCGCACCGCTGATGGTGATCTTCTGCTCCTTGCCCGTCGCGGTGTCTTTCGCCGTCACGCTGACGATGCCGTTGGCGTCGATGTCGAACGCCACTTCGATCTGCGGCAGACCGCGAGGCGCGGGCGGCAGGCCCGCCAGCTGGAAGCGCCCGAGCGTGCGGTTGTCGCGCGACAGCGGCCGCTCGCCCTGAAGGACGTGCACGTCGACGCTGGTCTGGTTGTCGGCTGCGGTCGAGAAGATCTCGCTCTTCCGCGACGGGATCGTGGTGTTGCGGGAGATCAGCGTCGTCATCACACCGCCCAGCGTCTCGATGCCCAGCGACAGCGGCGTCACGTCGAGCAGCAGGAGGTCCTTGACGTCGCCGGCCAGAACGCCGCCCTGCACGGCCGCGCCGACGGCGACGACTTCGTCCGGATTGACGCCCTTGTGCGGTTCCTTGCCGAAGTAGTCGCGCACGAGCTGCTGTACCTTCGGCATGCGCGTCGAGCCGCCGACGAGCACGACTTCGTCGATGGCCTTTGGATCGAAGCCGGCGTCGGCCAGCGCCTGCTTGACCGGCACCATCGTCCGCTCCAGAAGGTCGTCCACGAGCTGTTCGAGCCGTGCACGCGAGAGCCTGGTCTGCAGATGCTTGGGACCGGTGTGGTCGGCCGTGATGAACGGCAGGTTGATATCCGTTTCCATGGTGGTCGACAGTTCGATCTTCGCCTTCTCCGCCGCTTCCTTCAGCCGCTGCAGGGCCATGCGATCCTTGGAGAGGTCGACGCCCTCGGCCTTCTTGAATTCCGCGACGAGCCACTCGATGATGTGGTCGTCGAGATCGTCGCCGCCCAGGTGCGTGTCGCCGTTGGTGGCCTTCACCTCGACTACGCCTTCGCCGACTTCCAGCACGGAGATGTCGAACGTGCCGCCGCCGAAGTCGTACACGGCGATGGTCTCGTTCTTCTTCTTGTCCAGACCGTAGGCAAGCGCGGCCGCGGTCGGCTCGTTGATGATGCGCAGCACATTGAGGCCTGCGATCTTTCCAGCATCCTTCGTCGCCTGCCGTTGCGCGTCGTTGAAGTACGCGGGGACAGTGACGACCGCGTCGGTCACCTTTTCGCCAAGATAATCCTCGGCCGCCTGCTTCAGCTTCTGAAGAATGATGGCGGAGATTTCCGGCGGCGAGTGTGTCTTGCCTCGAGCATCAATCCACGCGTCGCCATTGGCGGCGCGGACGATCGAGTACGGCACGCGCGAGGCCTCGCTTCCGACCTCATCGTGCTTCCGGCCCATGAAGCGCTTAATCGAAAAAACCGTGTTCTCCGGGTTCGTGACAGCCTGACGCTTTGCGACCTGTCCAACCAGCCGCTCGCCGTCCTTTGCGAACGCCACGACCGACGGAGTAATCCGGCTGCCTTCCTGGTTGACGATGACGGCCGGCTGCCCCGCCTCCATCACCGCGACGACTGAGTTCGTAGTGCCGAGATCGATTCCAATCACTTTGCCTGACATGTGGAGCCCCCTTGAGCGAGAGTGAAACGAGTATAGGTACGTGATTAGTGCGTGTCAAGCATATTATCTGCGTTAACAACGCTCATATTACTGACATCTGGCAAACCACTGCACCGCAGCGACTTAGTCATAAGCGAGAGGATTCGCGTAAACTTGGTCGGCTCCTAAAATGCGGATCCTGTTCATTGGGGACATCGTCGGTCGGCCCGGTCGTCAGCTCGTCAAGACCGGCCTGTCGGCGCTCGTCAGTCGCTACGACGTCGATCTCGTCGTGGCCAACGCCGAAAATGCCGCGGCCGGCTTTGGAATCACGCGCGACATCGGGGACGAGCTACTCGACCTGGGCGTGGACGTGATGACGTCGGGCAATCACATCTGGGACAAGAAGGAAGCGCTCGACTACATCGGCGCTGAGCCGCGCCTGATCCGCCCCGCCAACTACCCGGCTGGGGCTCCTGGAAACGGGACATACGTAGCTCGCACACGAGACGGCCAGAGTGTCGGCGTCGTCAACGTGATGGGGCGCGTTTTCATGCTGAACATCGACGACCCTTTCGCCGTCGTGCTCCGCGAACTCGAGGCGATCCGGCAGCGCGCGCGAATCGTGTTCGTCGACTTCCACGCGGAGGCGACCTCGGAAAAGGCCGCGATGGGCTGGCATCTCGACGGCAAAGTGACGGCCGTCGTCGGCACACACACCCATGTACAAACCGCTGACGAGCGCATTCTCCCGAAGGGGACGGCCTTCCTCACAGACGTGGGGATGACGGGGCCTCACGATTCCATCATCGGTGTCGAAATCGAGCCGGCGCTCGGAAAATTCCTGAACGCGCTCCCCGCACGGTTCGAAACGGCGGTTGCAAATCCCCGCCTGAACGCCGTCATCATCGATGCGGACGAGAAGTCCGGGCTCGCGACGGGCATCGAACGTCTCAGTTTCAGCCACGATGAGCTCGCCGAGCTCGCGGCCGATGAGCGACCTCTTCGATCTTCCGTTTGAGGACGACCCGCGCGAAAGCGACGAGGCGCCGCAACCCGTGGCGTCGCGGCGCGTGTACAGCGTCACCGAACTGACCATTCGAGTTCGCGATCAACTCGAAGAGCAGTTTTTCGAGGTGTGGGTCGAGGGCGAGATCTCCAACTGCCGGCTGTGGAACACCGGACATCTGTACTTCACGCTGAAGGACTCGTCGGCACAGCTCAAAGGCCTGATGTTCCGCTCGGCGCTGCGCTATCTGAAATTCAAGCCCGCCGACGGGCTGCGCGTGGTCGCCCGCGGAAAGATTTCCGTTTACGAGCCGAAGGGCGAGTACCAGCTCGTCTGCGAGCACATGGAGCCGCAAGGTCTGGGCGCGCTCCAGCTCGCCTTCGATCAGCTCAAGAAGCGGCTGCAGGCCGAGGGATTGTTTGACACGGCGCGAAAGCGGCCGCTGCCCGCCCTGCCGCGCAAGATCGGCGTCGTCACCTCGCTCGACGGGGCGGCGATCCGCGACATCATCAAAGTGCTGAGACGGCGGTACGCGAATGCGCATGTCGTGATCCGCCCGACGCGGGTGCAAGGCGACGGCGCAGCCGCTGAGATTGCGGATGGCGTGCGCGCGATCGCGCGGGTCCCCGAAGTCGACGTCGTGATTGTCGGCCGTGGCGGCGGGTCAATCGAAGATCTCTGGGCGTTCAACCAGGAGCCTGTCGCGAGGGCGATTGCGGCGTGCCCGCTGCCCGTCATCGCGGCGGTCGGGCACGAGAGCGACGTGACGATCGCCGATCTTGTCGCCGACGTCCGGGCGCCGACTCCATCAGCGGCCGCCGAACTGGTCGTCGCGCGCAAGGACGAGTTCGTCAGCCGCATCGATCGCCTGACCGACCGTCTGGTCTCGACGGCTCGCGGCCGCGTGCAGCGGCTGAGCCGGCGGGTCCACGAACTGAGCGGGCGTCGCGCGATGGCAGGCTATACGGCTCGCCTGGCCATGACGGAGCGCCGCGCCGACGAACTGACCCGCGCGATCGCCGACGCCATCCGCTCGACGCTCGCCGTTCGCGACCGCCAGTTGCGTATCCTCGAACGGCGGCTCGATGCGTCCAACGCCTCGAGGCGCCTGGCCCGCGACCGGACACGGCTGGTGACGGCAGACGGCGCGTTGCACAGGCTCATCACGGTCCACAGCCACCAGGCGAAGATGAAACTCGGGCAAGCAGCCGGCCGCCTGGAAACGCTCAGTCCGCTCGGCGTCCTCGCACGCGGCTATTCGGTCTGCTGGAACGACGAGCGCACGCGCGCGATTCGAGACTCGGCCGACGTGGCTCCCGGTGATACGGTCCACGTCACCTTGAGCCGGGGCGCGATTGCGGCTAAGGTGTCGAGAACCGAATGAGCGACACGTCCATCAAGGACTTCGAGGCCGCCATCGCGGAGCTCGAAACCGTCGTCAAGAAGCTCGAAGAGGGCGACTTGTCTCTTGAGCAATCGCTCGCGCTGTATGAGCGCGGGGTCACGCTCTCCAAATTCTGCCACGCGAGGCTCGAAGACGCGGAACGCCGCATCGAGCTGTTGAACGAACGCGGCCAGCTCAAGCCGGCGCCAGCCGGACTGTCGGGCGACGAACCCGATCGCTGACGGGCCCGTGGCCGCAGAAACGCTCGACGCATTCCTCACTGAATCCCGCAGACGCGTGGACGCCGCGATCGATCGCTATCTGCCGGTGCCGCCAGCCTGCCCCGCCGTGATCAGCGAGGCAATGCGCTACAGCGTGCTTGCCGGCGGCAAGCGCCTCCGTCCCATCCTGACGCTCGCCGCGGCCGATGCCATCGCACGCGCCGAAACATTGCCGGCCGACGCGGCGTTCGAGTTGGCGCTGCCTGCGGCATGTGCGATCGAGTTGATTCACACCTACTCCCTGATTCACGACGACCTTCCCGCCATGGACAACGACACGTTGCGCCGCGGACGGCCGACGCTTCACGTCGTCTACGGTGACGGCATCGCGATCCTGGCCGGCGACGGCCTGCAGCCCGAAGCGTTCGCGCTGCTCGCGCGGGAACCCGTCACGGCCGATGCCTCGATCACGCAGCGGAAGCTGCTCGTCGTCGAACTGATTGCGCACGCCGCAGGGACAGTCGGCATGGTCGGCGGCCAGGCGATCGATCTCCAGGCCGCCGGCCAGGCGCCTGGGCACACAGTCGTGCTCGACGGCGATGCCCTGCAACGCATGCACGCGCGCAAGACCGGCGCGATCATCCGCGCCTCGGCGGTCAGCGGCGCTGTCATGGCCGGCGCGTGCGAGGCCGCCGTGACGGCCATCGATCGCTTCGCGACGGAAGTTGGCCTCGCCTTTCAGATCGTGGACGACATTCTCGACGTCGAGGGCAGTGCTGCCGAACTTGGGAAAACTGCGGGAAAGGACGCCGCGGGAACAAAGCCTACGTATCCGGCACTGTTCGGCCTCGAGCGCTCGCGCACCCTGGCATCCGAGTGCATCGCCCGAGCGCGGCACACGCTGGAAGACGCCGGACTTGGTGCCGGATGGCTGGGACCGATCGCCGACTGGGTAGTGTCGCGCCGGAGCTAGACGCGTGGCGCTCCGAAAGATCCGGCTGGATGTCGCGCTGGTGGAACGCGGACTGGCGGCCTCGCGCGAGCGGGCCCGCGCGCTGATCATGGCGGGTCGCGTGAGCGTCGATGGCCGGGTCGTCTCGAAGGCGGGCGCCAGTGTCGAGGACAGCGCCAGCCTCGAGATCGCGACACCCGATCATCCGTACGTCAGCCGCGGCGGCGTAAAGCTGGCGCACGCGCTCGACGACTTCCGCATCGATCCTGCAGGCAGACACGCGCTCGATGTCGGCGCCTCGACCGGCGGTTTCACCGACGTCATGCTGCAACGCGGCGCCGCGAGTGTCATCGCGCTCGACGTCGGTCACGGGCAACTGCACTGGCGCTTGCGCAACGATGCCCGTGTCGACGTTCACGAGCGCGTCAACGCGCGCGCGCTGTCGACGGCAGACGTGCCCCGTTCAGTGGACCTGGTGACGATCGACGTCTCGTTCATTTCGCTCGACCACATTTTTCCGGCGCTGCCGCCCTTTCTCGTTGCCGGCGCCGACGTCGTCGCGCTCGTGAAACCACAGTTCGAAGCCGGTCGAGACGAGGTCGGGAAGCACGGGCTCGTCACGAATCCGGCCGTGCACGACGCCGTCCTGGCGCGTGTGACCGCCGGCGCGCAGGCCGCAGGACTGACGCGCATGGCCATGGCCCCATCCGCAATCAAAGGCGCCACAGGGAATCAGGAGTTTTTTCTGCATCTGCGCCTTCTGCCATAATCCAACCCACTCATGGCACCCATCACTCGAGTGGGCGTCGTCGCCAAAGCCCGGCTCCAGGCGGCCACACAACATCTCGTGAATGTCGAGACCTGGCTCAATGAGCGCAGCGTCGAAGCCGTGTTCGAAACGGCGACGGCTGCGCTGATGCCGACAAATGCGCGCCGCCTCGTTGCCGACAAAGAGCCGCTCGTCAGCGAGGTCGGTCTTGTCCTCGTCCTCGGAGGAGATGGAACGCTGCTCAGCATGGCGGACAGCGTGGGGCGCGCGGGGCTGGCGATTCCCGTGCTCGGGGTGAACTTTGGCAGCCTGGGTTTCCTGACGGAAGTGACGCTCCCGGAACTGTATCCGGCGCTCGAGGCGGCGCTCGCGGGCCGGGCGCACATCGAAGAACGCCTGATGCTTTGCGCGACGACATTGCGGCCGTCGGCGGCGGCGACGACGGAGATTGCGCTGAATGATGTGGTGATCAACAAGGGCGCGCGATCTCGCCTGATCGACTTGTCCGTGTCAGTCGGCGACGGACTCGTGACACGCATCCGTGCCGATGGCCTGATCACGGCGACGCCGACGGGATCGACGGCGTACAACCTGGCCGCCGGCGGACCAATCGTTCAACCGAACGTCGAAGCAATCGTGCTCACGCCGATCGCACCTCACACACTGACGAATCGGCCGATCGTCATCCCGTCTTCGTCGACGGTGCGCGTGACGCCCATGCTGGGCGATCGCGACGAAGTATTCGTCACGTTCGACGGACAGGCCGGTTTCGAACTGAAGGCGGGCGATGAAATCAGCGTGTGCCGCGCCCCGCAGCCGATTCGCCTGATCCGGCCCTCAACGCGAAGTTACTTCGAGGTGCTCCGAGAAAAGCTGAACTGGGGGAAACGCTAGGCGGGAGCTTCAGTGTCCTCCCCTTCCTGGCGACCCTGCCCTTCCTGCCCGTCCCGCCCGGAAGTACTCCACCTGATACTTCTGTACGTTGCGATTGTGCTCCGCGAGCGTCTTCGCGAAGACGTGCGAGCCGTCGTTCCTGCTGACGAAGTACAGGTACTCGGAGTCGGCAGGATGGACAACCGCGTCGAGCGACGCGAGCCCCGGCGACGCGATCGGCCCTGGCGGCAATCCAGGATAGCGATAGGTGTTGTACGGCGAGTCGTACGACAGGTCGTCGCGGCGAATGTTGCCGTCGTAGCGGCCCGCGAGCTCGAGTGCGTAAATGACCGTCGGATCGCATTGCAGCGGCATGCCGATGCGCAGCCGGTTTTCATACACCGACGCGACGATCGGCCGCTCTGCCGGATTGCCCGTCTCTTTTTCGACGATGGATGCGAGCGTCGCGAGCTGCCGAACTGTCAGGCCGCGCGCCGTGGCCGCCGCACGAATCTCGGGCGTGAGCGCACCCTCGAATGCGTCGTTCATCTGGCGCACAAGCTTCGGCGCGTCCGTGTGCCGTGACAGTGCGTACGTCTCCGGAAACAGGTAGCCTTCGAAGTTGCGCCCGGCGTCGACGAAAGACGCGGCGGATCCAAACCCCTTCGATTCGAAAATCTTCGACATGTCGAAGACGTTCAGGCCTTCCGGAAACGTGATGTGGATGACGTAGACGTCGCCCCGCCGGAGCTTGTCGACCGCCTGCAGCGGGCTGAGCGGCTCGGCGAACCGGTACTCGCCCGCCCTGAGCCGCGTTTCTCGGCCGCTCTTCCACAGGGCGGCACGAAACGTCAGCGAATCGTGCACGATGCCGGCCGCCACGAGCCGGCTGCCGATGGCGCGCGTGCTCAGCCCGGGCGGGATATCCACGAACTGTTCTTCCGACGAGTAACCTCGATACGACCGCTCAATCCCCAGATACAGCCACGCGGCCGCGGCGCCTGCCGCGAGAGCAAGCAGCAACACGAGCGTCGCGGGCGTTTTCATTTCTGGTTGGCCTCGAGGTAGTCCTGCAGGATGACAGCCGCAGCGGCGGCATCGAGCCGAGCCTTTCGTCGACGCCAATCACGCGTGTGCTCCGCCAGCAGGCTGTCGGCTTCGTGGCTGGTCAGCCGTTCGTCCGCCGTCAGAATCTGAAGATGAGTACGCGCTTTCAGCGCATCGACAAACGCTGCCACGCGAGGCGTCTGTTCGTTCGGTGATCCGTCGAGGCGTACGGGCAGTCCGATCACGATGGTCGACAGACCATCGTCTTCCGCCTTGAGGCGCGCGATCTCGGCCGCAACCTGATCGACACCGTCGCCGGCGCTCGTGACGGTCAAGGTCAGGAGCGGACGCGCCAGCGTGCGGGAAATGTCGCTAATCGCGAGCCCGATTCGCCGTTCGCCGACATCGACTGCCAGTACGCGCATGACTTGTGCCGTGTTGACGCTCCCCGGTCCGGATGTTACTGATTTCGACCGCGAGTGCCGATACCTTTATCTAATAGTATCGATGACTCACACTTCCAGGCTGCCCCAGCGAATGGCGGTTCGGGCCGGATTCGCGGCCGTGATCCTCCTCGGGCTCGCGATTGCTCTTCTGGCGCAATCACCCGATCGGACGCGGACCGAAGGGCTGGCGCGCCGCGCGACCGAACGCCTCCATGCGCTGCAGCGTGAAGCCGACTCGCTGGCGTCTCAGGAAGGGACGCTGCTCGTCGACCTGCGGAAACTCGAAGTCGATCGGCAGCTGAAAACCGAAGAGCTGCGGCAAATCGCGTCGGACGGCTCGCGCATCGCGGCCGAGCTGACGTCCAACCAGCAGCGGACGCGCGAACTCGAGCGGCAGGAATCATCGGGCCGACCCGAGCTGCGCAGCCGTCTCGTGGACATCTATAAGCTCGGGCAAGGTCGTTACCTGCGCCTGCTGCTCTCCACGACTGACGTCCGTCAAATCGGCCAGGCCGCTCGGACATTGAGCGCGCTGGCGAAGCTCGACCACGACCGCATCGTCTCTCGTCAGCATACGCTGGACGAACTGAAACGCACGCGCGTGACGCTCGAAGAGCGCCGCCGCCAGCTACAAACCCTCCGCGTCAAAGCAGAGAGCGCGGAAGCGGCCCTCACGAAGTCGGCCAGGGCGAGAAACGAACTGGTCCACGACATCGATTCGCGCCGCGATCTCAATGCGCAACTGCTGGGCGAGCTGCAGTCCGCCCACCAGAAGCTTCAGGTCACGTTGCGCGATCTTCCGAGCGCGTCGGCTGAGGCCGCAACGTTGCCGATTCGTCCTTTCCGCGGGGACCTCGATTGGCCGGTGGCGGCCAGCGGCAGCCGCCGCTCGAGCCGCTCAGCCAGTTCGACGACATCAGCAGGCATCGAAGTCAGCGCGGCCGAAGGCGCCCCCGTTGCGGCCGTTCATGATGGCGTCGTCGCGTTTGCCGACGCCTTCGGCGGATTCGGCAACCTCATCATCGTCGACCACGGCGCCCAGAGCTTCAGTCTGTACGGGAACCTGCTCGAGATGTCGGTGGGGAAAGGCGCCCGTGTCGAGCGTGGCGAGACGATTGGCACGGTCGGCCCCGCCCCAGCGGGTCCACCCGAGCTGCACTTCGAGCTTCGCATCGACGGTCAGTCGGTCGATCCTTTACAATGGCTCAGAAAGCGTTAAACCCATGACGTCACGCACCCGAGCCATCGTCTTTTCTCTTACTGCGCCGGTCGTGGTCTTTGCGATCGTCGGCGGGCTCCTCGGCCGGGTCATCGCCCGCGAGGACACGTACCAGCACCTCAAGATTTTTGACGACGTCGTGAGCCTGATTTCGAGCAATTACGTCGAGCCCGTGAGCCTCGACAAGGTGATGCGCGGCGCAATGAACGGCCTCGCCGACTCGCTCGACGCGGACAGCGCATATCTCTCGGTTGACGAAGTGAAGCAAGTCGAAGCGGGAACGCCGCTCGCTCCGGGAGACGTGGGCATCGAGCTGACGCGGCAGTACTACTTGCGTATCATCTCGACCCGCGAGAACTCTCCGGCCGCGAAGGCCGGCCTCCGCACGGGCGATTACCTGCGCGCCATCAACGACCTCCCGACGCGGGACATGAGCGTGTGGCAGGGCATCCGGGCATTGCGCGGCGCAACCGGTTCGAAAGTAAAACTCACGCTGTTCCGCAACAACCAGGCGGATCCGCATGACGTCGAGTTGACGCGCGAAGTCCTGCCGATCTCTGACGTGAGCGGGCGCATGGCTGCCTCCGGCGTCGGCTACGTGCGCGTCCAGTCGATTGGCGCGCGCACGGTCGATCAGGTCAAGACACAGATTGCTGACGTGACAAAGAACGGCGCGACCAAACTCATCGTGGACGTCCGCCGCACGTCGACCGGCTCTTACGACCAGGGCATCGCGCTGGCACGTCTCTTCGTCGCCAAAGGCACGCTGGCCATGCGCGAGGCGAAGGGCGCGCCGTCACGCGAGACGATCGTCTCGAACACCGGCGACGGCGCGATTACCACGCCCGTGATCCTCCTCGTCGACACCGGCACGTCAGGCGCCGCGGAGCTGTTTGCGTCGGCGCTCTCCGGCAACCAGCGGGCCGACCTCGTGGGCGAACACACGATCGGGCGCGCGGGCATTCAGAAACTGATCAGGCTTCCCGACGGCAGCGGGCTCTGGCTGACGACGATGCGCTACCTCACGCCTGCGGGCACTCCTCTGCACGAGAAAGGGCTGGCGCCGACGGTTGGCGTCGAGATCCCCGACGTGGAATTCGGCCAGCCTGCTCCCGCAGGCGACCCGGCGCTCGATAAAGCCCTCGAGCGATTCGCTGAAAAGAAAGCCGCCTGATATACTGCTGTGTTTTCGGTACAGGCGCGTAGCTCAGCTGGTTAGAGCGCCTCCCTGACACGGAGGAGGTCAGTGGTTCGAGTCCACCCGCGCCTACCATTCGACTTAGCCGCTTCGCTGCTTCGCTCATGGCAAGCCGCATGAAGCGGACGCGTCGAATGCCCTGAGCGAGCGCAGCGAGTCGAAGGGCCTTTTCAGTTAGATGAGTCAAATCGCCGTCACGCTTCCCGATGGATCGAGCCGGGTACTGCCCGCTGGCGCACCGGTGCGCGCTGTCGCGGAGGCGATTTCGCCCGGGCTTGCCAAAGCCGCGCTGGCCGCTGTCGTCGACGGCCGTCTCGTCGACCTTTCCTTTCCGCTCGCACAGAACGCGGCCGTCCGCATCGTCACGGATCGGAGCCCGGAGGCGCTGCCGCTGTTCCGTCACAGTACTGCGCATCTCCTGGCCGCCGCCGTCACGAATCTGTTTCCCGGCACACAGTGCGGCATTGGTCCGGCGACCGAGGAGGGCTTCTTCTACGACTTCGTAGTGTCACGTCCGTTCGTGCCGGAGGATCTCGAGGCGATCGAGCGAAAAATGCAGGAACTCGCGCGTGAGGATCTGGTTTACGAGCGCCAGATGTGGCCACGTGAGGACGCGAAGGCGTTTTTTTCCCAGCGCGGCGAGCCGCTGAAGGTCCAGCTTATCGACGAGAAAACCGAAGGACAGCTCGAGGTGTCCTGCTACACGATCAAGGACAAGAACACCTTCATCGACTTCTGCGTCGGGCCGCACGTGCCATCCACCGGAAAGCTCAAAGCCTTCAAGCTGCTGAGCACGTCGAACGCGTACTGGAAAGGCGACGCGCGGAATCAGCCGATGCAGCGCGTGTACGGCACCGCGTTCCTGACCGAGAAGGATCTGAAGGCGCACCTCACTCAGATCGAGGAGGCGAAGAAGCGCGACCACCGGAAGCTCGGTCGCGAACTCGGCCTGTTCACATTCCATCAGTGGGCGCCGGGCGCGGCGTTCTGGCAGGACAAAGGCACGACGCTCTACAACACGCTCGCGAATTACATGCGCGACGTGCTGCTGCCGAACGGCTACGTCGAGGTGAGGACGCCGCTGATCTACAACAAGGCGCTGTGGGAGACGTCCGGACACTGGTCGCACTATCGGCAGAACATGTTTCAGGTCCAGGGCTCCGAGGACGAACAAATGGCCGTCAAGGCCATGAACTGCCCGGGCCATTTTCTGCTGTACGCGAACGAGGTCCACAGCTACCGCGAACTGCCGATCCGTTTCCACGAACAGACGCCGTTGCATCGCAACGAAGCGTCGGGCGTTCTCGGCGGGCTGACCCGCGTCCGTCAGTTCTCGCAGGACGACGGCCACTGCTTCGTCACACCGGAGCAGATCGGCGACGAAGTCGAGCGGATGCTGCGGCTGATTCAGCGAGTGTACGAGGACCTCGGGCTGTCGTATGAAGCGAAGTTCTCGACGCGGCCGGACGAGTTCCTTGGCGAGATCGCGACGTGGGACAACGCCGAGGCGCAGTTGAAGACGGCGCTCGAGCGCGCCGATGAAGTACACGCTCAACGCGAAGGACGGCGCGTTCTACGGACCGAAGATCGACTTCGACGTCACGGACGCGATCGGCCGCAAATGGCAGTGCGCGACGATCCAGCTCGACTACAACATGCCGGAGCGGTTCGACCTGAAGTACATCGGGGCCGACAACGCGGAGCACCGGGCGATCGTCATTCACCGCGCGATCTTCGGCAGCTTCGAGCGGTTCATCGCGATTCTGATCGAACACTACATGGGGGCGTTCCCGCTGTGGCTGGCGCCGGTGCAGGTGGTCGTGCTCCCGATCTCGGATCGTCATCTCGACTACGCCAGGTCGACACGCGATCGCCTGAAATCGGCGGGTATGCGCGTGGAGCTCGACGAGCGTCAGGAGAAGATCGGATATAAGATTCGGGAGGCCCAGCTCCAGAAGATCCCATATATGCTGGTCGTCGGCGACCGCGAGAGCACTGACGGGACGGTCTCAGTCAGGACTCGCGCGGGCGGGGATCAGGGCTCGAGAGCGATCGACGCATTCATCGCCTCGGCGCGCGAGGAAATCGTGCACAAGAGCAAGGAAGTCGCGACCACTTAGGAGGCCTTATCGCTTTCGATAGAAGTCCACGACGGGACGATCGCACGCGCGTCAACGAACGAATCCGCGTCCGCGAAATCCGGGTAATCGACGACTCAGGCGAACAGCTGGGCATCATGCCGCCGCCCCAGGCGCTGGCCATCGCCAAGCAGAAAGGGCTCGACCTCGTCGAGATTTCGCCGACGGCCGTCCCGCCGGTCTGCCGGATCATGGACTTCGGGAAGTACCAGTACCAGGAGCAGAAGCGTGCGCGCGAGGCGCGGCGGCACCAGAAAGTGATCGAGGTCAAGGAGATCAAGTTCCGCCCGAAGGTCGACGAGCACGATTATCAGTTCAAGAAGAAGCACATCGAACGGTTCCTCGAGGACGGCGACAAGGTGAAGGCGACGATTTTCTTCCGCGGCCGTGAGATGGCGCATCCCGAGATCGGCCGCCGGATCCTCGAGCGGCTCGTCGAGGAGCTGGCGGATCTCGCGATTGCGGAGACGATGCCGAGGCTTGAAGGCAACCAGATGCACACGATCCTGAGCCGGCGCCCGCAGGGTGGCGGCAAGGCCAAACCCGCGGCGTCAGCTGCGGCGAAGAGCTAACGCGGGAAACCATGTCAAAAGTGAAAAAGATCAAGCTGAAGACCCACCGCGGCGCTGCGAAGCGCTTCAAGCGGACGAAGAACGGGAAGTTTCTGCGAGGACATGCATTCAAGCAGCACATCCTCAGCAGCAAGTCGACGAAGCGCAAGCGGGGGCTTCGCGGGACGACGACCGTGGCGGACGTGGACGCGCAAAAGCTGGCGCGCATGCTGCCCTATAAATAAGCGGAAAGCTCAAAGCGCAAGGTTCAAGGTAACTTTGAACTTACTTTCAACTTTAAGCTTTAAGCTTTGAACTTGGAGAGATCAGATCTATGCCGCGTGTAAAAAGAGGAACGGTTCGCCGCGCCAAGCGCAAGAAGCTGCTCGGGCTGGCGAAGGGGTACTACGCGAACAAGAGCAAGCTGTATCGCGCCGCGAAAGAGTCGGTCGACACCGCGCTCAAGTACGCGTTTGTCGGACGCCGCCGCAAGAAGCGCGACTTCCGCCGGTTGTGGATCGTCCGCATCAACGCCGCGGCCCGCGAACACGCGCTGACGTACGGCACGTTCATGAGCGGGTTGAAGGCCGCCGGAATCACACTCGATCGCAAGAGCCTGTCAGAGCTCGCGATCAGCAGCCCCGCCGCGTTCGCGAAGCTCGCACAGCAGGCCCGGGAGTCGAAGTCCGCGTCCAAAGCTCCAGCGCGCGCCTGACCTGGCGTGGGCGCACACGATGTCGCTGCCCAACCTGCACACCATTGAGGGCGTGCTCGCCAGGTTCCACGAAGATCTGTACGCCGCCAGGTCGAACCAGGACGGTCAAGCCGTTCGCGACCGCTATCTCGGACGCAAAGGCAGCGTCCTCGCCGAATGGATGGAGCGTCTGGCGGCCGCGCCGCCCGCGCACAAGCGCGAGCTCGGTCAACTCACGAACGCGCTGAAGCGCGAGCTCGAAACACGCTGGGCCTCTTACCTTGAAACGCGTCAGGCCACGGCTGCGCCGGCCGGGGCCATCGACGTCACGCTGCCCGGGCGCGAACCGCCGCTCGGCCATCGCCACCCCTTGACGATCGTGCGCAGCGATCTCGAGGCCATCTTCACGCGGATGGGGTTTACGGCGGTCGAAGGGCCGGAAGTCGAAGACGAGTGGCACTGTTTCGATGCGTTGAACATGCCGGCGGAACATCCGGCGCGCGACATGCAGGACACGCTCTATCTGGCGACGCCGATCGCCGGCGAAGGTCCGGCCGATCGGCGCACTCTCCTGCGCACGCACACCTCCTCGATGCAGATCCGCTACATGCAGACGCACGCGCCGCCAATCCGCATCATCGTGCCTGGTCGCGTGTACCGGCGGGACGATCTCGACCTCACGCACTCGCCGGCATTCGGCCAGATCGAAGGGCTCGCGGTCGGAGAAGGCATCTCGCTCGCTGATCTGAAAGGCACGCTGCTCGCGTTCGCGCAGCAGACATTTTCGCCGACCACCCGTGTCCGATTTCGTCCGAGCTTCTTTCCTTACACGGAGCCGAGCGCCGAGATCGATCTGAGTTGCTGGCAGTGCCACGGCAGCGGCTGCGCGATGTGCAAGAGGACGGGGTGGATTGAGATCGGCGGCTGCGGCATGGTGCATCCCGCCGTGTTCGAGGCCGTCGGCTACGACGCGGAACGGTATACCGGCTTCGCCTGGGGCATCGGGATCGAGCGGATCGCGATTCTCCGCTATCAGGTCGAGGACATCCGGCTGTTCTACGAGAACGATCTGCGGTTTCTTGAGCAATTCCCGTATTGACAGCGTTTCATCCTAGATGCGACTGGTCGTTTCCTGGTTACGTGATTTCGTCGACGTGAAGGCGTCTCCCGAGGAGATCGCCGATACGCTCGGTCTACGCGGGTTCGAGGTCGCGTCGGTCGAGCCGCTGCCGGGCGGCGACGCGGTCATAGACTTCGAGGTCACGGCGAATCGTCCTGACTGCCTGAGCGTGATGGGCCTCGCGCGCGAGGTCGCCACGGCGTTTCAGATTCCGTACGCGCCGACGCCTGTGACAAACGGTGCGTCGGTGCCAACCGGAACGTCCGATCGAATCACGGTCGCGATAGACGACGAGGAGCTGGGGCCGCGGTACGTCGGCGCGGTGGCCGACATCACAGGCGCCGCCTCACCCTCGTGGATGGCGTCCCGCCTGCAGGCCGCCGGTATCCGGCCGATCAGTGCGATCGTCGACATCACGAACTACGTGCTGATCGAGCGCGGCCACCCGATGCACGCCTTCGACCTGGCCAGGCTCGCCGGCGCCGAAATCAGAGTGAGACGCGCGAAGAAGGGCGAGCGCATCACGACGCTCGACGGCGTGGAACGGAAGCTCGACGAGAACATGCTCGTGATTGCCGATCGCGATCGCGCGCAGGCCGTCGCCGGCGTGATGGGCGGCGCGCACTCGGAAGTCTCTGCTTCAACCAGGGCAATCGTGTTCGAAAGCGCGTACTTCAAGCCGGCGTCGGTACGAACGACCAGCAAGCGCCTTGGCCTGAAGACGGAAGCATCCGCGCGCTTCGAACGTGGGGCGGACGTCAACGGCGCCCTGCCCGCGATGCAGCGCGCGATCGCGCTGATGGAATCTATCGGCGCCGGCAACGTGTCCAACCCGATCGTCGATCGCTATCCCGCGCCGCGCCGGCCGGCGACGCTGCACTTGAGACGCGCGCGCCTGGCCTCGCTGCTCGGCGCGGCGGTACCCGAGGCGGACGTCGTGCGGATCCTGCAGGGCCTCGGCCTCGGCGTGACGGCCGCCGGCGACGGCTGGAACGTGGTCGCGCCGACGTCGCGCGTCGATCTGCTGCGCGAAGTCGATCTCATCGAGGAAGTCGGACGACACTACGGCTTCGAACGCATCGAGTCGGCGTTTCCCGTCCTCACCCAGCCGGCACCGCCGCCTGATCCGCGCATCGCCCGCGACGGCCTCGCCCGCCGCGTGTTGACGTCGGCCGGCCTGTCCGAAGTGCTGACGTTCGGCTTCATCGAAGCGACGGCGGCGGCGCTGGTCGACCCGGGCGCCGCCAACACGGTGGCTGTCGCCAATCCTCTGTCCGCGAAGTTCGACACGCTTCGTCCGCTGCTCATTCCCGGGCTCATGGCGGCGTGACGTCGGCGTGTTCGAGATCGGCGCCCGCTTCGCGCCTGGCGGTGAGACGCGCGCCGTGGCGGTCGCCCAAACCGGCGCCGTCTCCGATCACTGGAAGAACGGGCCACGAGAGGTCGATTTCTTTGACACCAAGGGCATCGTCGAGCGAATCGCCGATGCGTTCGGGATCCGGGTGCGCTTCGAACCGGTGACGCTGCCTTTTCTCGTCGCCGGTCAGGCCGCGGCCGTGCGCGTGGACGGCTCCGCGCTCGGGTTCATCGGCCGGCTGTCTCCGTCAATCGCCGACGAACGCGGCGCGCCGCGCCAGGACGCCATCTTCGTCGCCGAACTGGACCTCGACGCGCTGTCGGCCTCGGTTGGTGTCCCGTTCGCATCGGTGCGGCCACTGCCCAGGCATCCATTCGTTGTCCGCGATCTGTCGATCGTTGTCGACGATACCTTGCCTGCGGAGATCATTCGTGGCACCATTCGGACGGCCGCCGAGCGAATTGTCGTAGCGGGCGCCCCGCTCGTCGACGTCCGGATTTTCGATCGCTATCAAGGGAAGGGCGTGCCGGACGGCAAGGTCAGCGTGTCGCTGCGGTTCACGTTCCAGGCGCCCAACCGGACCCTGACGGACGCGGAAGTGCAGCAAAGCTTCGATCAGGTACTCGCTATGCTCGTTCGAGAGCACGGCGCGGTGCAACGGTGACGAATCAGGATTTGGTGAGGATCGGATATGGCTAAGACGGCAACGCGGGACGTCGAGCTCGAGGCGCTCGATCGTCTCGAGGAGAAACTGACGCGACTCGTCGCACTGGTCGATCGCATGAAGAGCGAACAGGCGCTCGCGCGGGAAGAGAACCAGCGTCTCAAGGACGAAATCGACGCGCTGCGCTCGCGGGCATCGTCTGCGGAGACTCTGACGGCGGAGATTACGTCGCTCAGAAACGAGCGCGACGTGATCCGCTCGCGGGTTGGCGAGATGCTGCAGCAGATTGAAGCGCTCAACCTCTAATGGCTGATTCCGACCGCGTGGTCTCGGTCGAAATCTGCGGACAGCGGTATCCGATCCGAAGCACGCTTGACGCCGACTACGTCAGCCGGCTCGCGGGCTTCGTTGACGAGAAGATCCGCGCCGCGGGCGAATCGGCGTCGAGCGGCGATGGACAGCGCCTTGCCGTGCTCGCCGCGCTCAACATCGCCGACGAGCTGTTCCGCTGCCGCGAAAGCCTGCGTACCCGGGACGGCAGTCTCGCCGAACGCGCCCAGGAGCTGGAACGGCTCGTCGACAGAGTTCTGCTCGCCTGAGCTCCCGTCCGCAGAACCGTGAACTTTGGAACCTTGAACCTGGAACCTGGAACCATTAAGATTCGACTCGGTTTCTGCTTTGCTCGTGATGGCGGTAGGCTCGTTTGAGCCAACGTTTCATCAAAGTGAGTCGCGACGCCGCGCGGTGAGCATGCCTCTGCAAGAGGAAGCCTGAAGCGTGGCTTATTTGAGCGGTTCCACCTGCTTACGCAGGTTCATCGACCTCCCCACACGGCAAAGCGGGGCCGCTTATCGAAGCGGAAAGCTCACAGTTGAAAGCGCAAAAGCTGGTTCTAGGCTGAAAGTACCGCGGGACTAACCCCGCGCGCGGCGCCGACTCCACGCAAGCCCGAAGTGGGTCACGGGAAAGGACGTCACGCGTGTTACCGATACTCGGCTACGTCGTTAACGCCATCATTACCCTCGTCGCGGCAGCTGCCGTGTACGCGGTGTGGGTGGCGAATCGCAAACGCATCGCGGCTGAAACGATCGGCCGCGCTGAAGAGCTGGCGCTCCGCGTCACCAAGGAAGCCGAACGCGACGCCGAAGCGCGCAAGAAGGAAGCCCTCCTCGAAGCCAAGGAAAAGGCGCACGAGCTCCTTCGGGAAGCCGAGCGCCAGGCGCGGCAGGACCGCCAGCAGGCGGACGCCCTGGCGCAGACGCTCTCGCGCCGCGAAGCGACACTCACCGACCGCCAGTCCACGCTCGACCGCAGCGACAAAGCGCTCGCTGATCGCGAGCGCGCGGTGTCGGATCGCGAGAAGAGCACGACGGCTGCCTCAAAGAAGTACGAGGAGCTCGTCGCGCGTCAGCAGCACGAGCTCGAACGCGTCGCGAGCCTGACGGCGGACGAAGCGAAGGAGCTGCTCCTCAAGCAGATCGAGGCCGACGCGCGCCACGACGCGGCAAACCTGGTGAAGCGCCTCGACACCGAAGCGCGGGAGACGGCCGTCGACCGCGCGAAGCACTACATCACGCAGGCCATTCAGCGATGCGCGGGCGAGCACGCGGTTGAAACCACGGTCTCGGTCGTCGACCTGCCGAGCGACGACCTCAAGGGCCGCATCATCGGACGCGAGGGCCGGAACATCCGTGCGCTCGAGCTGGCCACCGGCGTCGATCTGATCGTGGACGACACGCCCGGAGCGATCATCCTGTCGGGCTTCGATCCGTACAGGCGCGAGATCGCGCGGCAGTCGATCGAGCGCCTCATCGCGGACGGTCGCATTCATCCGGCGCGCATCGAGGAAGTGGTCCAGAAAGTGAAAGACGAGACCGACGAGTCGATGCGCAAGGAAGGCGAGGCGGTGGCATTCGACCTCGGCCTGCATGATCTGCATCCCGAGATCTGCCGGCTGATGGGCCGGCTGAAGTTCCGCACGAGCTACGGTCAGAACGTGCTCGCGCATTCGGCCGAGGTCGCGCGGCTCGCGGGCATCATGGCGCGCGAAGTCGGGCTCGACGCCCACCTCACCGTTCGGGCGGCGTTCCTCCACGACATCGGGAAAGCTGTTGATCGCGAGATGGAAGGCACGCATCTCCAGATCGGTATTGATTTGCTGCGCAAGCATGGTGAGAGCGAGCCGGTGGTCATGGCCATGGCGGCACACCACATGGACATCGACTGGCCGTCGCTCGAGGCGATGCTGGTGCAGGCGGCCGACGCGATCTCCGCCGCCCGGCCGGGCGCTCGGCGCGACATCCTCGAGTCGTACGTCAAGCGCCTCGAGAAGCTCGAAGGCATTGCCGACTCCTTCAAAGGCGTGTCGAAGTCGTTTGCGCTGCAGGCCGGCCGCGAGATCCGCATCATGGTGGAGAGCGAGAAAATCTCGGACGAGGAGGCGATCTGGCTCTCCAAGGACATCGCCCGCCGCATTGAGAACGAGCTCGAGTACCCCGGCCAGATCAAGGTCACGGTCATTCGCGAGACCCGCGCGACCGATTACGCGAAGTGAGCAAGCTCGTCGGCGACTTCTCCGAACGCGAACTGATTGCGCGCATTCAACAGCGTCTGCCACAGGCGCCCCGATGGATGGCGGTCGGCGTCGGCGACGATGCGGCGGTTGTCGAGCCTGAGCGGAACCGGCTCGACGTACTAAGTATGGATGCCCTCGTCGAGGGCGTCAACCTGAGCGACCTCGCCGCGATGGGCGCCACGCCGCGGCTGTGCCTGTTGTCGCTCGTGCTGCCCGCAAGCTGGCCGGTAGCCGACTTCGAGGGGACGATTGAGGGTCTGCTCGCGCTTGCCGCGCGTCATAGGATGCATGTCGCCGGCGGCAATATCGCGCGCTCGCCCGGTCCGCTCGTGATCGACGTGACTGTGTCCGGCACGGTCAAGCGCCGCCAGATTTCGACCAGAAGCGGCGCTCGGCCCGGCGACGAGCTGTACGTGACAGGCTCGCTCGGCGCGGCGACAGCCGGCCTCGAGATGCTTCGGGACGATGCTGGGAGCGCCAGGGAGGATGACGTCTGCGCAAGGCGCTACCTGTACCCGGAGCCCCGCGTCAGGTTCGGCCAGCTCGCCGCCCGCAATCGCGTGGCCAGCGCGTGCGTGGACTTGAGCGATGGCCTGGCTGACGGCGTCCATCGGCTCGCGGAGGCGAGCGGCGTCGGCGCGATCGTCCACGCGGACGCCCTGCCTATCGAGCCGTCCGCCCGCGCGTGGTTCGACGGCCATTCCGGCGACACATTGACGCGTACGCTGTCAGGCGGCGACGACTACGAATTGCTGCTTGCGGTGAGGCCCAGGGCTCGCCGACGTCTGGCGGAGGTCACGCGGCTCGGAGGCGTTCCTCTCACCCGCGTCGGCATGTGCACTACCGAGCGGGCCGTCCTGCTGCGGTGCGGCTCGGGCAGCCAGACAGCCGACCGGGACCTCCCAGGCGGGTACGGCCACTTCCGATGATTCAGCTGACCCGCGCCCTCGGGCGCCGCTGGCTGGGCACGCTCCTCCACATCGACGATTCGCCCGAACGCACGGCCGCGGCGTTCGCCGTCGGTGTGTTCTTCGGTTTCTCGCCCTTTCTGGGCCTGCACACCGTACTCGGGCTAACCTTCGCATTTCTGCTCAACTTCAACCGCGTCGCGGTGCTTCTGGGCGTCTATTCGAACCTGCCGTGGTTCATCGCGCCTTACTTCGCGTTCACCACCATGGTCGTCGGCGCGCCGCTGACGGGACACCGCATCCCGCCAGGATTCCGACAGCAGGTGGCGGACCTTTTCGAATTGTCCCTGTTCCACGGCGACTTCTGGCACCGGCTGGTTGTCATTTTGTCGCCCTTCCTATGGCCTTACCTGGTGGGGTCTCTGATCGGCGCGGTGGTTCTGGCGGCATTCGCATACCCCCTGGCCCTCGGTTTCGTCACCAGCCGCCGTCGGTTGCGTAACCTAATTCATAGCAGGGACTAGAGATATCTCTCAGGCAGGCATTACAGACTTGAAAGCCGCAGAGGCCCCCTGGCCATCTACAATGGGAGGGTGATTATCTCCGGGTCGTTACGGCGGAAGTCGTTGGCGACGGTTCTGACGGCGGGGGTATTTGTCGGCGCCTACGAG
>WNFL01366492.1_pt1 | contig 30724 bp, 39 predicted proteins | sample 5400361 | NCBI WGS metagenome assembly WNFL01 (sample SAMN13153351, study PRJNA577476) | soil metagenome | isolation source: 40 cm soil on Douglas fir-dominated hillslope | place: USA:California | collected 2013-09-17
GATCTCAAGTGTTCACAGGAGACGACAATCATCGAACTGCGCGGTCAACTCGAAACCCTCCAAGCATCATCGTCCGGCCGTATCGCGGAGCTCGAAGCTGAACTTCAATCCCTACGAGCGCAGGCTGCTGACTTGCAAAAGTCGTTGAGCTCTACTCAAGGTGACCTCAGCGCACAACATGCAGCTCTCCTCGAGCGTATCCCCAGCCTCGAGAGTGCCGCTGCACGAGCTGTGGTTCTTGAAGGAGAGCTTGCGGAACGACAGGCGGAACTCGACAGGACCAAATCACAACTCGATGAGGCCGCGCAGAGCCGGTACCAGCTTGAGCAGGACCTCGCTATTGCTAAGGCTGACGCAGAGGAAAGTCTGGCGAAAGCAGCTGAAGAGGCGAGCAAGTTGCAGATGGAGTTTATCGAAACGAACTCGACCATTAATACCCTCAAAGTCGAGCTCGAATCCGCCACGCAAGATGCCGAGTTCCGCATCACCGAGGAGCAATCCAAGGCAACTGTGGCGGCTCAGGAAGCTGAGAAGAAGTTGGAAGAGCTTCGTACACAACTTGGTGAATCTGTTGCACAATTACGCAAGGAGCTTGAGGAACATAATGCCACTCTGGAGGAAGAGAGGACACGCTACGAGGCGACAGAGAAGCGCGTGACTGAGGCTGAGGATGCCGTAGTTAGCACTCGCCTGGCCCTGGAAGCGGAAAACGAGTCTCTCCAATGCCGATTTGACGAACAGGTCAACCAATTTGATGATCTGCAGATCAAGTACCAGGAGACATCTACCGCTTTGACCAGCGTCTCAGAGGAATCTTTTCAACGCCAGGCCAAGGTCAAGGAAATTGAAGAACAGCTGACCAGGCTTGCGGAAGGTCCTGCGGTCGTTGACCTCTTGGCAGAACTAGCTGAGGCCAAATCATCTGGGGCTTCAGGTAGGTGAAAATAATTTACTCTGTGTGGTCGCTTTTACCATCCCTTTCAGCCTTGACAGTTGCTCAGAATAAGCTCGAGGAGACGATAGCACAACTGAATGCCGCAAACACTTCTCTGTCCGCAATATCTGAAGAGTCCCTCCAACGCCGGACCATGGTCACCAAGCTTGAGGAACAACTCGCCAAGATTGCAGCAGGACCTCAGGTTGTCGACCTTCTAGCTGAATTGGAAGAGACAAAATCTTCGGGAGCTGCTGGTATGTCTTCTTGGCCGAGTGGCGTTGCATATCTGATGTCCTTTCAGCTCTGGCTGCCGTGGAGGCGAAGGTGACCCAAGCAGAGGCGCTATTCGCGAACACCCTCGAGGAAGAACGTACGACGAGCAAACGAGCTGTCGAAGAGTTACAACTCCGCCTAGTAGCTGCAGAGGATGAGACGAAGACTCTCAAAGCCGCCCTTGAGAACAAGGATGGCCTTGGAGTTGAAGTCACCGTATTGAACACAACTCTGCAAGAGCACCAGTTGACGATCGACCTATTGAGTGCAGAAAAGGCGGACCTCTCTGAGACCGTTTCAGTGCTCAAGTCTCAACTCGGTAGCTTAGAAGCAAATCGAACTGAGGTAGGTCCTGCCTTTCTGCTCTTCGTTCGTGAGCTAAATGGTGTCGCAGTCGATTACCACCATCGAGACTCTGGAATCGAAAACCACAATCTTGCTACTCCGCGTCGAGGAGCTTCAAGCGGAGCTTCAAATTACGAAAGACTCTGCAGTATCCGTTGAAGTCATTCAAGAACTGGATAAGGTCAAGCATGAACGCGACGATTTGATGAACGCCTTGCAAACCACTGAAGAGGATTTCGACTCCCTTCGTATCGAAAGAGACCAACTGCAGAAGAAGGTGGAGGAGCTTGAAGTCGAAATCACCACCGGAGCTGCCGTCGAAGGCGAGGATGATGAATTGGCAGCTCTCAAGAAGAAGCTGGGAGATTTGGAAGAGGAGCACCGCGCTTGCAGTGAAGTGTGGACTAACGTTGAGGGCGAGGATGGTCAGGCAGAATCCTCTCAGGCTCGATTTGCAAAACAACACGCGGAAATTGTGGAGTTGAGGCGTTCTCTGGAAGAGGCTACCGCAAAAGCCGCCACTGTCGATCAGCTGCTGGAGCGTATTTCTCTCCTCGAAGCTGGGAAGCGGCCCAAGGAATCCTGTAGCGGTGAAGGCGAGGCCGACGATTCAGCCATACAAGGAGATGACCTGAAATCACGCTTGGTGGAACTTGAAGCACGCCTAGAGGAATCAGAAACCAGGCGGAAGGAAGCTGAATTCACCCTCTCGTATCGGAGAGATTACAGTGAGACCTCCTTCGACGGCGACCGAACTCGTGATTCGATTTTATCAATTACGAGCATTGATACAGAGGGATCAAGTCGCTTGGGGCTTGGGGCACCCGACCCGGATAGTGACGACAAACGTTCTCTGGCTACCATTGACACCAGGCTAACTTCTGTCATGAGCTCATCTGTCGATCTGGAACTTATTTCGTCACCCACCTCTATTAAAAATACGGACTCGGGCGATTACAGGAAGCGTGCAGAACAAGCAGAGAAGGAAGTCGCTCGTTTGAGGACCCTGCTCCACGACGAGCCTAAGAAGAAGCTTGACGTAGGTTGCATGCATTCAACACGAGAATGAGGCACTAACGCAACCCTTAGTCCAAGAAATCGTCGTCAATTTTGGTAACTCGTCATGGTTCTACTTCCAGTCATTCGGTGTTTTCCGCTTTGGGCGCGTCTTCTGCTCGAGTGGCGTCTGGAATCGGTGGTTTGAAGGTACCAGAAGCACCCTCTCCGACACGAACCAGAAAGGTGTCTGAGCATCGTCACCATCACCACGACATGTCGAATCCTTTCAGTGCACTTTTCAGCGCCGGGAAAGAAGAACGTGAGAGGAAAGAATCTACTCACTCTCGAACGGACTCGGTGACATCAGGAGCACCTTCAACTCCATCCACACCAGCCAAACCTACTTCATCAGGAAGCGGAACGACTTCACCCGTCGCTTCGACCTCAGCATCCGCTACAGCAGCTCGTCTCACCGAACATAAGCGTCGTAAGGCGGAGAAAGAGCAAAAAGAAAAGGCTGAAAAGGAGGCACGCAAAGCGAAGGAGAAGGCTGAAAAGGAGGCCAAAGACAAGAAGGAGCGGGAGAGGAAGGAGCAGCGGGAGAAAGAGCGCAAGGAGGCGGGTCCATCTCGTTCCCTCCATCAGGCATGAGCATTTGGACTAGAAGGGAATGTGCATCGAGCGTGGACTTTGATCATTCCTTTTGTTTGGAACTTGTATTGAATACCCTCGTTGATATACATATACTTCATAATGGCGTACGTTGAAGCCATGCCGGTTGTTGTGTGTCTTGCAAATCTGATCCCTCTCCAATGTCCTCAGTTCCGCTGCCAGAAGCCGCCCAGCTGCAAAAGCCTCAAGACTATAAAGAAACATTCAAAGTAAGCTTGTTCGCGTGTCTTCGTATGGAGAATGTATTCGACAAAATCTCCAGAAACGCACAGTCGTTTCCGAGTATGCGGATCCATGCAAACTGGCCGCGTCGGAATCTTTCAAGTGTTTAGAGCGGTAAGTCTCGTATTTGAGACTCGCACCATATCTCCACCAGTCGTTTGACTTTAGTCAATAGCAATGACTATGACAGAGACGCATGCCTAGACTATTTTCGGGCATATAGGGAATGCAAAGCAGCATGGGTAGCTCAAACGTAAAACAATTTTGCAAAGCGTGATGTTGATAATACGTTTTCAGATAAAACAAAGACGGGAAGACCGGAGGGGCCGACGCCCTTCGGTATAATCGAACTTCTATGTAACTCGCTGCTCTATGCCGTACAACGAATACTCGAAATCTATAGCAACTTCACAACCAACCGTTGCCCACCTGCGAAATTGACGCTGTCCACCTTTACAGTCATGTCAGCCCCAATGCCAGGAACGTCCCCCCCTCGGGGTGTATACAAATACCCCGTCCTTCCTATCTTGGGCAAGAAGATACGGGTCTCCATCTCTCTGATATACGAGGAGAAGACCGGAGCGCTAGTCACGACCCCCGGTATAGACTGTAAGACGGGTTCATCTTTTCGGAACCTGAGCCACAGGTCAATGAATTTGGCGACCCAGTATGCCTCACTTTGCTGTGAGAAACGACGCGCTTTGAGTTCGCGGTCGAGCATTTGGTTGGCATATTCTTGCATGGTCTCGCGGGAAATGAGAGGCCCTTTCGAACCTGGCAAAAGAGCGTGCTTAATTTGCCAGTGCATGATCATATCCGTAAATCGGCTTGCTGAAACCGCCAGAGCACTGTGGCCCGTGGGATCGACAGAATAGCTACTACGGCTAAAAGTGAGTCCCGACCGAAGCATCTGCTTGAGGTCGAGTTTCGTTGTGGGGTTCGACTGGAAGTTTTGATGACCGAGGTCGTCACTAATCTTTGGTGGGTGTTGCGTCCTGTATAGTCCAGGAAGTCCATTTGCGGTGCAAAAGCGACCAGCTACTCGGCAGGCTGTCACCATAACCTCTTCTATGACGCGCCGGGCAGGACTGTCCACCCCTCTTTCGACCCTGTAGGAGAGAACTGGAAAACCTTTCCAAAGCGTCGGTTGATGGATGCGCGATGGATTTGTCGGCACTGGCTTATCCTCAAAGTGTATCCTTCCCAGTGGCAAAGACACATAGGATTCCCCTTGCCTGCTGCGAGCGAGCTGAATCTTTTCAGCAACCGCTCGCAGCGAGTCAAGGGTTTTGTGATGTTCCTGTGGTAAAAAAGACCGAGACAGTCGTTCGGATAATGGTCTTCCGAAAGGATATATGGCCGGATCGACCACCCAACCCCAAGATGCATCCACTGACGCGTAAGAGACGACGTGGACATTACGCACAACGCCAGCTCGAACAGTAGAGTCGATTATACAACCAGAATCGTCGATCTTCGCGCTGAAAGTTAAGACCTCATGATAGGATCGGTTGTCTGTGCAGGGGACAAGTCCACCGTTGGTCCGTACAAACTGAGGCGGGAGCATGGGGTACGTTTCATGCGGGAGGTACAGTGTCGTGGCGCGTTGCGCTGCCTTCATAGCGAGGGGGTGGTTGGGAGGAAGGCGGGTGGTCGGATCAGCAATATGTGCGTGTATCCAAGTTGAACCATCTTTGGCAATGGGCTCAATGGAGACACCATCATCAAGTTCCTCTGCATCTTCCGCATCTATCACGTAGACAGGAAGTTCTCCCCAATCGTGTCGAATGGCCGCATGCCGATCATCTTTGGGCAGACCGTCGAGCGCGCTTTGCGGAGTATCCTTGTAATAAGAGACAGGACGAAGGTCGGTGTCTTGAAGGAAGCGTTCACGGTAGAGAGAGACGAAATCTTCCCAAGGTGGTACAGCCCCGATGTCTTGGAGAAAATCGAAGACAACATTAGGAGTGATATCCTCATCATATGCTCCAACCTTCTTCGCCAATGTCCCCACTACACCAGAGTACGTGTCCACTTGAAGCCTGCTAGGTCGGCGGATTGACGCCTTCAAGAAACTGATGATGGCCCGATCTGCCTCCTCGAATGCTGGTACTCTGTCATCCGCCACCCGCAAGCGCCTCTCATTTCGAGTTTCATCTAGTCGTCGTGATATATCGATTATGTGCTTTGCCTTGGCAATAAACTCTGTGATTTCTGGGGCGCCTGTCCGCAGCCATCCGCGAACAAGACAGAAATTTTTGGATTCGTTTAACGGAACGACGTGGAATGTTAGAGTAAAGGCATGTGAATCGTCGCAGCGAAAGATCTCGGGATGAACTACGAAGAAGCGGTGTATCGCCACCCGAGCGGCGTGCAGATGCGCATTGGCAGGCGGAGGGTAGGCGTTCAAAACCTCCTGAACTTTGATGGTAGACCACTGATCAGGATCCTTAGCACGTGTGTTGGCGTAAATATCCTGGAGGCTGCGATGGTAGAAATTGCCCAAATCAAGAACTTCGCGTTCGAACAGGCGAAGCTCTTGTATTAGGGACAGACGCGTTTGCCGTTCTGAGTCATTGGAGGGCGCCTCTCCTTGACCAGCTTGTTTGACTACCCCAGTCGGAATGAAGCCGGGCAGCGAGAGTGCGATGTCCTGCACTGAGTGGGACCAAACCTCCCCCGATGTCAGAAGTGTACTGATGTCACCATTTCCTAACTCCCTCAAGACCACTCCAGTGGCAGTCACATATCCCCTGCAGGGCGATGTCAAGCCAGGCTTCCGAGGACGGTTAGAGCTGCTGACCGTCGAAGTTCCACAAAGCCGCCAGGAGCTGGGCGTTGGAAACTGGTCTCATCTTCTTCTGAAGCCAAGTCGAAGATGGGCGCGCCAAAGAATGCGAGTTTGTCGCTGCTGACATGCGGCTTGTCGAGCAATCGCCTCAGCTCATTGCTAAGGTTGCCTTGCTCTTGTGCTGTCTTTGCAGTGCGCGGTTTCCACTGTTTTGTATTTGATTCTTGTTGCGTTTGCGCTGCAATAGCCACCATTTCACGGGTAAGCTCTTTCAACGACTTCATCTGCGCGTCTGTGGGCGGCCGTTTTCCAGGAAGGCTTGAAACCCATCGGGTACATCTCCTTGGTTTCAGTGTACTGGCCTGGACGCGTGCGTACGTCGCTGCCAAAAGTTTCGAGCGTGATGAGGATGAGGACATAGAGCAAATTTTCGCTATTGGCCGGCCACGACAGGCACCACAGTCAGACAATACTGGGTGGTCTACTATAACACTATATCTACTATTTGACAAATGGAATACACACTTGCTCGTTCTGTACCGTGGTCGCAGGATACGATCCGATACGATACCAAAAGCCACTCAAATTCAATTTCCACACGACTGTACACAGTCACGATCTGCAGAAACTATGCAATACTGGCATATGATGTGATCAGTTACTGTTCAATGCCGCCCTCGGGCCAATGCAATCTAAGGGGGGCTTCGTAATAAGAGCGGTATTCTTCTGGTATACTGTATATAAACTCTGGTGGTGTTCTAGGAGCCGCAGGCTCAGAGGGAATTCTCTCCTTGTCGACAGGTTCAGAATCCAGAGGATCATCCTCGACGCCGTTCTCGGCGCCATTCATGGAGAGTTCCGGTTCATCCCCGGCATAGGATTCAACCTCCATATCAGTGCTTGTTTCCCGCGTGTCCGTTGTAGGAGCAGTAGGCTCTGCAGATTTTTGGTTCCTCAGTCCAGTACGTGATTTCGGGCCCCAGACCTTGGCTGTACGAGGCCTCCGCTTCTTAACAGGAGCACCGGGGATGTCCTTCAGCACAGGAGCTGTGGCCGGGTTCTCAAACGTCGGCAAGAGCATAGGCGGGATGTCGGACCCGGATCGTGGTGAAAGGGTGGCCGTCGTAGTCGCAGGAAAAGAGCTTTCTGTAGGGCTCCGAGGTGGCGGATTTTTTAGTGCTAGTCCAATTAATGTCTTGCCACCGACATCATGCCGAATAGGCAGGGTATTCATGGGAACTTTGGAAGACGCGATTGGAGAAGGAGCAAGTTTGGGAATGCGGAGGGTTAGACCCCCTTTGGAGTTGACGGTATGAGCGGGCTTGGGTTGGGGCTGTCACTGGGTCAGCAGGGATAAACGGCGTTAGGAAAGTCTTACTAACCGAGAGCTCTACCTGAACTGGCTCTTCCTTTTCATCCGTAAGAGTGTCCTCCATCGCTCCCTCTCCCTTCTCAGGGGTCTCTTTTGCCGGTGGTGGCGAAGCCGCTGGAAGGGCACTAGGTGCAGACTGTCTCGTCACTCGTTTGGGCATGTCACGGGAAGGTGGCAGATCCTTCTTCGGACCAGGGTTATACGGCTTAAATGCCTTCAACTCTTGCTTGTTCATACGGCCATGGATGCCTCGAGTGATCCGCTTCTCGGGGAGGACTGAGGGTTTTGGAGCCGCCTTTGAGGCATGGGAGGAACGACCATTGGTAATCCCCTTTGGTTGGACGTTAGTCCGGACCAATAACAATAAGATCGATAACTTACCTTCCCGGAAGGTGAGCTTCGGTCCTCCTCTCCTTCAGTCGACAGCTCCGTCAGAGGGGATGAACCACCAGAAACATCCTCTAAATCCATCTTGGCATCTTTGGGCACCAATCCTTGTGCGCTAAAAGACAGATCAGCCTGCGTCCAATGACCAGAAAGTCTAAATTCCGCACCGCTTCCTCTCCAAGTCCACTCTGCGCCAAAAATCGAGATGGATGACTTTTTCTGGCACCCTGTATTTCTTCGCACCGACCCAGAGTTCCTCAATCTGACCAATGTGGACTGGTTTCCGGACCTTCTTGGGTGGCGGCGCTGGTGTGGGTTCCAGTGGAGGCTGGTCGCCCCTCAGGATGTCAACCAGACCACTATTTCTTTGGCCTGACTTGGTGATTTCCGTGGGGACGTTGATAACCTTTGGTATTCGGGGTTTGAGAGCCTATTTGACTCGTGTAAGATGCAGAAACGTGGGGGAATTAGCGACAGACTCACAAACACATGTTCAATATGGTTCGGGCACATCCATTTCTTTTCCCTTGCAGGAACGCCGGTCATAGGAGGATCCAGGCAATCCATGTGCCAGTGCAGGGAACAATAATCGCACGAGAGAACAGGGCGGCCAAAATCCACCGAAAAATCGTCGATTGACGGCCCAGGTCCATGCTCGGTTCGCCGCCTCGTGCGGGGGCCCGACTCCGTGTTGTTTGCACCAGACGAAGGTACAGGTGATGGTTCGCGCTTTCGTTTTGTTCCAACGCGAATAAATACATTATCTGCGACGCCATTGCTAAGCGCAAGGAGCGCTTGAGCTTCGGGGGGCGCAGCGGCGAACGCCGGGTCGTTCATGACGACATCGATGGGAGAGGAATGGGACGACAAGGCATCTGGAGGAGGCAATGGGGAGGTAGGAGTAGGACTAGGAGGTCGACTCGAGGTACCCAGGCTGGCCATGGCTGGATCACCGCTGATGGCGCTTCGGACCGCGGACCCACCGCACCTGAAACAGAGGACGGGTCGGTTGTTCCGGTCACGGAGACGAAAAGGGTCTCTCTCTTCACCGAGGATTTGTTTACTGGAAGTCACGGTGAGTATTTTTGCGCCAGGTAGCAACTAATCCCACGTACTTGCCCTTCGCGAAGCGAAAGCGCCGGCCGTCAATGTAGCCTCCTCGCGGTCCTGTTATTACTGTGGGCGGTAGCAATCAGTGGTCGTGGTGTTTGGGAAGGGCGGGAGCTCACCATTCCTAAAGTAATTCCGGATATCGTCTGGGAGTTGAAATTCAACGGGATTGACAGTCTGAGCACGCGAGATAAGTGGTGCAAAGAGATCAGACTCCATAGCAGACGCAGGCGAGAGTTGTCTGAGGTCGGCCTGCATAAGGAGGAGTCAGACTTGTGAAGGGCGAAGGGGAGTAAGAAGGGAATAACGGCTCACTCTGATGATTTGCTCCGCGGTGCACTCTTGACAGTACCAACCACCTTCAGGGAGACTACCTGCAGCTCCTAGATCGTCAATGGGCGGATTTAGACATAACAGGTGGAAGCTACGCGGACAGCCATCGCAATAGAGCAAGGAGCCACCGCCTTGATCCGACGCCGATATGGGCAAAGCCGACATGGATGGGTGGGTGAACGTAGGTTGAATGCACGAGGCGCAAGTGTCAGAATTCTAAGCACCATTTGGTGACAGTGAGGAAGACGACAGACTGGGGTCAGCGTCTCGAAGCGGATGACACGTAAAAGCGGATATAAAGCACCACTGTGCTCCTGTGATGGGAATGAGACACACCTGAGGGCCATCTGGGTGAGCATCTGGTCCCGGTTCAACATCCTTATCGCCAATTCGCCCTTTGAAGGTGTTCCGTCGAGTCAAAGCGCCCTCACCGCCTCCACCGTATCTCGTAGAGATACCTGTAGTATCTTTGCTGTCGTTCCTGTCATCGCTGATGGGGTACTCGGCCCATGAAGACGGGTCAGTCGGTCCCTTGTCGGTGAGCGTCGGAAGGGGCCGACCGTCTGGAGTAGCGACAGGAGCGTAGTTTGGTATGACCCTGACTTTTCGGATACTTCGTCTCGAAGACGCACTATCCGCGGAGGGAGCGCTAGGCATGTTTGGCTCGGCCGGACTCTGGCGTCGGCTGGCACGGGTAGACGGCGCAGCGCTCGGGTCTGTCGTAGGAGGCACGTGTCCGTTAGCTAGAGCAGCAGTACTTGAGGGCGTTGGGAACCGTGTGGCGGGCTGGAGTGGTTTGGGTGGCAGTCTGGTGGGAGAAAAAGTTACGAGCCAAATGGCGACGTAGCAAAGGACAACGGGGCAGATAATAGCAAAATTTGGACCGTCAGCATGCTCCCATAGGGCAGTTCGATTATGAGGGATGAAACACGCACGATTTATCGCTCCGCGAACGCTTTCGTTGCTTCGTTTCCGCTTCTGGGCCTCCAACGATTACACCTCCATCGCTCAGGGAATGGGACACGGAGTTGATATAAGATGATCCTGGGTCCACTGTGGGCAAAAAACTAAGGACAACAGGGGGCTTCCTGTGATGACTGGTTGGAGGATGGAACATGAACGACTTGGGCGGCGGCGCAGGCATGATCTCCGTGGCCAGAGAAGGATCCTTGGCAGGCAAATGGGAAGGCTGTCGGACAGGAACAGTTGTAGTAAGCAACGAGCGCAGTTCCTCCGGAGTCATACTTCAAACGCAGGACGGAAGGGAGGAGAGATGTTCTGGGTGCAAATCCGACTCATAACATTCGTGCTCTACTGTACAGGATAACACGGAACAGCTTGTGGTGCTTATAGACTAGTGAGTTACTGCCAATCCCCCATCTGATCACTACCGCAGTTGACCGATTGTCAGCGGATTTAGGAGCCTGTCACGCGTGGGCAAATTGTCAGACCGGAGAGCAAAGACTACGAGTAAGTGAAGACGTATGAGAGGGACCACATACCGCGAAAATGGGGTCTACGTTGCATCAATAGGCTTCAGTCGCACTCACGTCTCAGGGAGAAGGGGCGTTTGAAACAGGATGCAAAATCCCAAGGCGGGATCCCCAAAGGGCTTACCGGAATGCGAAGAGTGATAGGGATTGCCTTTGAACCTGCACTGCCGAGTACTTGCTACCGAGACTAAGGGTGCAATGGGGCCGCACATTAGCCACAGGGTCCAAGGGAGCGGAGGGTCAGGAAGTAGTGCGGTCTCCTCAAGGCATAAGGTGGTCAGGTAGAACGAATAGTTTATATTTCAAGTAATCGTCGTTGATGGCGGGGCCAGCTTCCGAACTTTGCAGCAGTGGGACTTGAAACAAGGAATAGAAATGATTGAAGAGTGAAAAATGTCGGACTTGTGCTGGTCGTCTCCGGTCGAGGGACTGTTCCATGGGTGGCGTTGGCTAGGTTTGAAAAGGGCACCCGAACCCTACGCCAAAGCTACAGGGAATGCAATGAGGCGATAAATTGCGAGCTGTTCGAATCAAGGAATGCCGACTTGATTATTGCACCAGGATAGAAAGTGGATGGGAGTAATGCAGCCCAAAACTTGCATCACATCACCCCAGAGAGTGAAGGAACATATCAAGACCTCATGAAAACGATACCAAGGGGTCAAAAAGAGACTCTCGGCTCGCGTCATCCCAATCTTGCCCAAAAACCCAAGAGTCCCAGGCGGCGCACAAGAAACCAGTAAACACATGACCTGTGTTGGTATGAACAGAATATTTACTTTCTCGACGTGGAGGAGGCAAAGAGACGAAAACGCGGCAAAGCTGGGCTTAGTGTTTGGCCCCTTGTTGCGTCGCCAAAATATTTGTCGAAGAACACAACATCAAGCACCAACAAGTATGGTCAGAGTACAAGCCCGTGGTCGCTGAGCTCCGCGACGAGGCCCTTTCAGCGTCCCAGAAGCACCTTGGACTCTTCCGCGTCAGCCATGCCCAAGAACGACGACCAGATCGCCCCAATCCGCGGCGGCACATACTATCCAGCTCCAGACGAGCTTGATCCAAACGTGGAGATCAACCTCAACAGTCTTCGCGATGCTCCAGGCGGTGGAAAACCCCTTTACTCCTACGGCACGCTCATCAGGTAGAGCCATCAGTCACCGCCCCGCGCTCGCTCATCTAGATGTTATTCCTCAGATACGCTATCAAGGGCTCTCCTGAGGGTAGACTGTTGCTGGAAGAGATCTACTATGCCATTGAGCAGCGCTACCCTTATTTCAAGACGGCGCCTCCAGGCTGGAAGGTACAGATCCTTATAATGCACCGATTGTCTAACGTCACTAATAAATTCTGTTTGTAGAACTCTGTCCGCCATAATCTCTCTCTAAACGCTTGTTTCGAGAAGGTCCCTCGCCCGCTTACCGATCGAGGCAAGGGCTCGTACTGGACCGTGAACGATTCGATAGACCCCAAGCAGGGAATTCACCGTGTCCGCAGTCGTCGCCGCAAGAACGACAAAGGTGGTTCCCCTACCCCTGCTTCCGCACCGTACCCACCTCCTTTCCCGGGATATGGAGGTGCAGAAGGAGGTGCATATGATACTTATGCTGCCATGTACCCTTATGGGTAAGTGGATCATGCCAAACCAATCAACAAGCACACCAAAGGTTAACTCGCTCCCAGGTACGACCCAAGTATGTATCCGCCTCCCTTTCTGCCGCCAGGAGCGGCTCCGGACATGACCGGTGCTTCGATTCCCGGCTTCGAAGGTGCCGAAGCGGGGATGGGTGGAGAGAACGACGTGGATTGGAGGAATCTCTTCGTTCAAGAACTGGAACGATTGAAGAGCATGACCAAGGAGCAGGATAAGAATGGAGCACCTCAAGAGTGGTATAGGATGATGCTGATGCGACTCAAGATGGGCATGTATGGTGTTCCGCCTTTCGGCGCACCCATACCGCCTCACCCAGACGCGGGACGCGGTCCTGAAGCCCAACACGCCCAGCAACAAGCGCAGCAGCAACAGCACAGCACAGTCGAGGAGGAGCACGAGGCTGAAGACGAAGAGGACGATTGAACATCGTAAGAATCGGCTGTGTACGATTACTCGATCCAGAAAATTTCTGGTACTGTTCACATATTTGGCTAGTGGCATACGATCTATTTACACCGTGTTGTACCTGGTCTGGTCCCTATCTCGCGAGCCTGAACCGCCTCAATCAAAAGCATCTCTTGCAGGGACTTGTCAGGCAGGGTGGAATACTAGCAGTGTCTTTGCGTGTTTAAGATGGAGTGAATGCCAACATCTAGACTTTTGCCGGCAAGGGATTTCCACTGGACCGAGGCCCGCGTCTGGCATAGTGAGTAACAGAGTTGTCTCGTAGGTCTCATAAGGCCGTGTCCTACGAGAACCTCTCCTTCTCCGGTGATTTGATGGGTTTAGGTAGACAAGCCCTTGTCGGGATTCGGGCTTTCGGTAAGCTTCCGCTCGTCCTCCATGCGCAGAGTCCCCTTTCCATGGTTATGTTCGCCGGGTGACTATAGTGTGTGTGTTCCATCCTAATTGCTACGGTTTGAGCTTTTCCTATGGGCTTGATCGCTCATTCTCGAACGTGTCTGGACTCTCGTCAGTGGGCTGGCAACCGAGCTTTGGTCATATACAGGTTTGCAGACCAAGTCTCCGTATTGTTGATTTCCCCCGCCGATTTCATATGTGGTTCGATTATCGTTTACGATATAACCTCATCGTAGAATGCGATAGACAAGAGGCTTTAATTTTCGTCAACCCTTGGGTATGTTGGATGCTGAATATTTGTCCAATCGCAATCCCAAGCATCGTTGATGCCGAGTTCAGCACGGCTTCGCCTATAGCGGGGCCGGCTCAAAATTTGGCGTAACAGTTGGCCTCCATGGTATTTAGGGACATGGGGACCCTGAGTAGAACACGTTGCCTCCCGGGTGCACGATTGGAAATGAAGAATGCTTCACTCAGTGAGTCGACAACCTGTCGACGAGTTGCCGAAGTACCTGATGATGCTTCAAGAGTTCAGTATGAATACTCACCTGACTCGTGAATAGTGAGAGGGGACCAATATCGGCCATCCGAAGACCGAACGTTGAGGCTTACCGATTGGCGAAATCGTGGAGAGATCGCCTTACAAGATGCTCGCTATCGGGTTGGATGGACTTTGTGTATTCTATCCTAAGCTATCGGGAAATATTGTTCGACTCGTCAGCGAGCCTTTGCCCCAGGATCAAGTGGAGGCCAGAGAAATCGTTCTAATCACCTATGACCGTTATTTTCGATCCACATGACTGGGACGGTTGTTGCGCTATGGACAAGTCAATGTATACGAGGTGATCCCTTGCGTAGGCGGTGGCGCGAATTTCTCGCAAAATATTTCTTGTTCAGAGAAACCAATACGTTGTTTATAACACGTTTCTGATTGACAAAAAGGGAAGAATGTCATCCTCGTAACCATGTCTCGGAGAAACCGATGAGACCAAACAAATCGAAATTATAACCACTGCTAAAAAGATGAGAAATCCGTCACACTGGTTCGGGAGTGTATTACGCACCACGCCGTGTCCTAGGCCTCGACAGGTTCGTTAGCTGTGTCCTTAATCCGTTTCTTCCATTCCAAAATTCCTTCCCACTTTCCAGCAGGGAATTTTCCATTGAAGATCGCAAATCCCAGGGGCAGAAGTGGGCCAAGAAGGGTGGAGTGCAAAGTCATCACGGCTTGACCATCTCCATGTGCTGTTTCAACTTTCCACGTGTTCTTCGCACCGGTGAGAGAGGGCTCATAAAGCAAAGTCCCCGCGACAATCTTGGGAGAGAGGAAGCTTATAGGGGTCTCATAAGGCGTGTAAATGAAGAACTTGGCGAAATCGTTGGGCAAGACAGCCGACCAGTCACGGAAGTTTGCAGTGATCTCCCGGAAGCGGATGGCGACATTGGGCAAGATGAGTGCAATTTCGGCCGTCAACGGTCTGCCAATGGCACAGTGAGACGCGTATGAAAGATGAGGATTTGACTCACAGATTCTTGGGTGGGTGAGTTGTTGTGATTGCGTTCTTGGGTGGGTAAATTGTGGTGTGTGTCGGGATTGTGGACCTCCAACTATACTCTCCACTCCACTCCGTGGGCGGATCCTCGCACTGGGGGTTATCGAATATTCCATGGAAAGTCGCTTGACCAACAACCGGTGGCGTATCATGAATCAAGAAGTTTGAATAGAAAGTGAGAACAGCGAAGATTGTGTTGCCGGGGGTTATGTTGGCTCGATGGACTTGCATGACCCACATCCCTTCTCCGAACAGGAGACCAGGCTTATCGATATGGATCCAGCCGTGGACATGAATCGTGCCTTCGCCTGTGTGCAGCACGCGGTGGAAGAAGTCATTGAGTCCAGGAAGATCGGTGACGTGATCACCAACAGTCGCAGTGGGGACAGGGTTGAGAACTCCTTGGAGGAGAGATAAAGTAATGGGCTTGTTGCTTTCGGGTGGTTGTCTAGTCCAAAATTTGAGCTTTGGGTCGTGTTTACTGCTGACACAACTCAACTCACATAGGTTGACTATCCAAAACCCAAAGAACGTTGCCATACCAATCCCCGGGAGTTGGAACCATATCATTGAGAGTGTCCAAATGAGCATAGCCAAGGAGGCTGGGGTCAATCGAGAACTCGGGAGCAAATGTCAAGTAGTAACCGCCTGGCTTCTTGACGGTCAATTGCCAGGAGTTGGTTCCTAGATTGAACATTTCCGGTTTGTACCAAAGCGTACCGATGAGATAAGATGGGAATGGTGGGTTGGCGTTTATGTCAGAGTCGATTTCGAGAGAGCCTTGATGACCGGCAGCCCTGGCAACAACAAGCTGCGAGACAGCACCTTTCTCGACTCTGATCGCGATGGAGGCGTGTCGCCATGACTCACTGAGTGGGTGGTTATGTTAAACTGGTGGCGAGCCTGAGGCAATTGCACTCACTCAGGGGTAGCATTGAGCGCGGGTCCGTTCATTTTGGGAGGAATCGGGACTAGGGGCTTCCAGTCCAAGTTTCCACGCCAGTCAATGTCATTTACGAACGGGTAAGGGAAGGTCGCTCCACCGATGATGGGCTCGCCAGCTTCACGAGATCGAAACAAAAAAATGATATCGTTTCCGACCCGTGTAATGAGATAGGAGTTCGGGACCTTCGTGATATTAGGTTGTATGCGGATCTTTCCTTTGAGCTCCATATTGGGGGTGAACCCTCGACCACGGACGGTAGCGGCCCAGATACCATTGATATTAAGTTCAACTTGGCTTTCACTGACGCTGAGGCTTGGCTTAAACGTGGCGTAGAAGTTCGTCTCGACAGCGCTGTGTAGATTGTTCAGCTGTGAACTAGCCTCGCAAGATGAAACCACCAACGGATCTGTAGCCTGTATCATCCAAATAAGCTCAGTGAATGCGTAATGCCAAGCGCAGAGGCTACCCACCTGAGTATCGGTCGACATATTATTAGCCACAAGGTATGATGGAGTCGAACAGCACTAGAGTTGTTGAGAGAAGGATCGGGGGACACGAGTGCAGGTGCTTACCTGTCTCGAAGTACGGGTTCGATGGGGAGACAGCCGGCACACCTCTTCTTCTTATACGAGAGAGTGCATACAGAAGGATATTGGGCCAAATAGTGACCGCCATCGGAGTTTCGAAGTCCCTTGACATTTTCTCTTCGGATGCAGGTACACGGGGCTTGTGAGCGACCGATATGTTAAAAATAGCTATGATTTACGAAATGGTTTTGTTCAAGTTAGGCTCGTGATATGTCATAATTGTGCAACCTTGTGTGGGATTAACAAAGGCGATCTGGAAACTACGCACCTGAGCGGTAAAGTGTAGGCGCTGACGGTTCCTCTCTAAACACTCATGGGTGTCCCTAGTGAGCAAATATGATATGGAAAAGTGAACATAGGAGGTCAACCCATTCTTTTGGTGTACCGCCCACGAAATCTTGCAGCACGAAGGGCGCTTCATGGAACAGTTGAGACTCAGTGTAAAATAGACCCAGTAAAATGTGGCCAACCGCCCACAGATCGGTGCTCATTCGTTTCCGACGCAGTCGTCTTTTCTGGAGTGAAACGGCAGCGTGAATGACACTCAAATACCTGCAAATGTGCTCCCTTCTACTACTGAAAGTTGGATGGTCTCCCTTTGAAGTGCCTCGTCGGCGATCGGGGCACCACAAACTGGTATACCCCATTGAATACCGGGACCTGAGAGAACCTTAATAGCCATTCAAGAAGCAGCAGAACCAGGCATTAATGAGGAATACTCGTCTAGTGCTCTCTGGAAAGAAGCTTATGGGTGCTGGTGCAAGCCTTTCTTCTACGCTGAGTGACAGCCGGTTCTGCGCCGTTCCGTGGGTAGAAACCGAGCAGCGGTTCCGCAAAGGGTGATGGGACAGGGATAATTCAGTGGATACTCGACCACCTCAGTAGACAGGCGCTCGCTGCTCCAGCCACAAGCGCCAGCCACAAAAAACCAGCCACGGGACACCATGAAGAGAGGCAGGGTAGCGGGTAAAAGCGCGGCGGACACCTAACTTTGAGCGGCAGAACCAAGATTGGGCGAAACTGGTGATCATCGGAGCGTCGGAAGTATTGAGGCCCCTCCGACAATCTTTGCAAATAAGACGTCTATTCAACCGCACCATCGCCGTTCAATCCGACCTAAATGCGACAAAATCCACAGGACAGAGGTTTAGTCATTCTCTGAAGATTGGATATTATGAGAGCAGATGGAACAGAGCCTTGTGTGGACTCGCAAATTCAAGGCCAGTTAAAGTGGAGTCCAAATTCCGCTGCTTTGTTCCATCAGTGTTCAGTGTTCATTCCGACTTTGCACTTCGGGATTCTTTTTCTTTAACCCCAAGAGATGTACACGACTTAGTCCTTTGGACGCTACTAAGAAAACCCGGCATAAAGTGCAGGGGTTGCGCTCTAATATTGACGGGGTATCGCCGAAGAGTAGCCAGTAGCGCTTTAGTCTGACGGTTTGACTGTCCGATTGGTCGTGGTGCAAATCAGACATGCCCATGCATAATCCCCACGAAACCGCCCTCTATCCTCTCCGTATCCTTGGTCCTTGGGTCGATCGCACAGGTTCCAGTGGTGGCTATGGCTATGAGCGGCCACGATCGACTTCATGGCCTTACTGTGTCCACATTTATATAAAAAGTACATTATCAAGGCATGAGGAAGCCAAAAAACATCGTCCAAATTCGCTTTGACGCGGTGCACAAACCGTTTCAAAGACATGGTTGGTTTGGCTGCGACGCCCACCCATCTGGGGATAACATGAGCGGCACCCTTATGGTCTTTCCTGGCTCGGATCGAATAAATACAATTTTGAACAATTACTGTTACCCCTGGCGTCGCCACCACGAGTAACCCTGCAACCTGGACACCTACAAGGTCGAGGTTGCTTCATTACCTCAATGTCGACGTCGCGTCGCGTCGAACCAGGTCCCTGCCTGAATCGGGTAGCTACCCTTTTAGAGCATTGCGTAACGCATTACGGATACCCGTGTCATCGATGATACAATGTTGCTCCTATTGACCTCGCTATTCGGCTCGGTGCTGTCATTCATTGCGACGGTCAAATTGTCGCTTGGAAAAACAAGTGCCAAATAAAAGGTGCCGACAAATCACGGGAAGAAATTAAATGATTGTAGGTGGTTCGCGGTGCTATCACCAGGGCTACGTGATGGCGACTTTGAGAGCATCCAAAGTTTACCACTACCGGGTGGAACATGAGGGATTCACTTAGAGTGCCTGAAAGCCTGGGTAAATAAGTCGAATGGGTCCCGCTGATAATAATTTCGGAATTTGATAGAATGTGTACATGGCTACAAATACAAAAACCAGGAGTATGAGAGATTAACCCAGAGGACAGCTAATACACGCAAAGAAGGTCGAGGATCTAAGAAGCTGAATACGACTGGAGGCGCCTTTACGGAGGAGCGGTGTGCGCGAGCCCCGCAAGAGCGATCACGATGTGGTACACTTGTCTTCGTCCTGCACGCGTCCCGTTCCTGATTCGCATGCCTTGAGAGCTTGTTCTCCTGGAAGAACCGTGTTAGGTCAACGTTGCTTGGTAGTGAGCTGAGATGGATAAGCCTGGCGCTGTCGGGCAGACAGATGGGGGTCGAAACGGATCGAAACGGATCGGAGGGAGAAATGACCGACCTTTTTATTTTGTTCAGCTTGCCTGCGTGCTTCGAGCCAGAGAACGCGAGTGTGCAAATAGACTGATCGCGAGTACTCTGCGAGGCGGGCCTTGTCATCACTGAGACTCCGGCTGATGGGGTAATCCTCTTCGAAGTAAGGCGTATCACCCGTGCGTGAAAGTTCACTGGTGGGAATGGTATGGGCGGCTGCTGAATGGTCAACATACTTACTTTCGGCGACGTTTAACAAGGCGTACTCATCGTGTTAGAGAAGGAGAGAGGTGATACAGAAAACCTGAGAGAGATGGAAGAGTGCAGAGTTCGAGGTCTTTCGACAAATGCTATGGAGGAATGACGCTTATGAAGTCATGCATTGTGCGCCCTGATCTCGTCCTAGATTTCGACTTCCAAAAACCCCGAGGGCGGCAAATAGAAACTTACGGGTTGTGGGAAATATCTGGGCTGCCGAGTTCTAGCCGCAACAGGTCGAGCGCGTGTAGAAGGCGGAGTGTATGCCAGCTAGACGTCCTCGTATTGGTTCGTTCTCTAAACCACATTCGGAGGTGAGGCGGAGAGGTCAGCTCGGGCAGTCTGCATTCTAAAATGTATTCCGAAGGGCGTATTGTCGAAGCGGACGACAAATCTGAAGAGCAAATCCATCTCAGCTTGGAACCCTTCTGCCCTAAATGGCTGCTTCACTAGTTCTTGCATCGATCCAAATACCAGGAAATATCTCGACATGTTCATGTTCACCGGCGTGTCCACCGGCTATCGCTATGCTTGTAGGAACACGAAGATGCTGAGGCAAAGAGCCGTTCGGTTCCGAGCATTAAAGCAGTTGCAGCTTGACCCCTCCTCCCGACTCCTCTCCCTAGGCTCCTGCCCGTCGGCATTCTATAAGACATCAGAGAACACAGAGAACACCAGAAATAGTCAGGAAGCCACTAGGGAATCGAAATGCCAAAGGTGTGTCGCAGTGGTCCCAGTCATCATCTTTCTTGTCTCGCTTCTTGTTCTCCATGTTGCTCATACACTCATACATATTACATTTTGTAGAACAAGGGAAAGGTTAGTTCGGGTGTCTTGCACATATTGAAGCATTTTGATGACAACCCCCGTCTTTTCCCATTTGGCGCCTCACATCCTATTCGATCGGACATCGATGGTCTGTATAATATAGGGTGGTAAGAACAGGAGACGTGGAAAGAACGAAAACGAAGGGGAGAAGCGCGAGTTGGTCTTCAAGGAGGATGGTCAGGGTAAGCGCCTTGCCTCTTCCGCGTATACTGCCCAGTGGCATGTCCTATCCCGAGTGCTACTTTCCCTCGTTGAAATTACGGTGAGGTATCTGACATTTGTTGCGTATACCCAGAGTACGCCCAAGTAACGAAGATGCTCGGAAACGGTCGTCTCGAGGCCCAATGCTTCGATGGTGAAAAGCGACTTGCTCACATCCGCGGGAAGATGAGGAAAAAGGTGTGAATTTGCAACCTTTCCATCATGAGGCGCTCCAACTCAAATCGATAATTTGGTGTAGGTCTGGATCAATCAAGGAGACATCATCCTCCTTTCACTACGAGACTTCCAAGATGGTAAAGCGGATGTAATCGTCAAATACACTGCGGATGAAGCCCGAAATCTGAAGGTTTGTTTCCTCTGGGTCAGCAAAAGGCCATTGCCTGATCGAAGCATATCTAGGCCTACGGTGAACTGCCTGAAAATGCCAAGATCAACGAGGATACCTTTGGTGAAGATGACGATGGTTGCACTTTCGAGTTTGCGGATGATGGCGAAGTCGACATTGACGAGCTCTGATGGCTTTCTCACGTTGTTAGCACCATAAGTGCAATGGTTGGTCGAAGTACTGAATGTGTCATATCCTACAGATGCATCCTGTCCTTATTACCACAGGCCTCCATTCATTTCTGGTTACGCTCGAGATTGTTCCTCTCGTATACAGTAATAGCACCTAAATCGACTTGGCGCTCTCTGAGCCCTTGATCGAACCCCAACCGTGACATAATAAAGCAAAGAGAACATAATCAATGGATGAAGTCCGTGGTGGTGTGATTCAAGAGTCACTGAGTATTCTATTCGTCGTCATCGTCATCTGTGAGCTCCTCATCGCCTCGTACTCCGCCGTGCCCGTTCTCGTAGCCAGGTCGCCGTATCCAAGCGTACCCACTCGTGTATGGCTTGGTGCGCAGAGGCGTCAATAATACCCACCAAGGGCTATATAGCACGATTTCAATGAAACAGAGATCAACAATGGGCCTTGAAAGCGGTGGGTGAAGATTGGAAGACATACTGTCCATTAGATGCGATATTGAAGAAGAGCTTGAGGTTCTCTCGGGCTCCGAGGTCGTAACAATTGACGAAAACCTCTGCAGGAAGGATCACTGGGGCAATAGATGGGTAGAGGAGGACACAATCGCACCTCCACGTGCCTTAGCCACCTTCTTGTAATGACTGGCATCGTGGTTCTCCACAGATGTCAGACCCTTGATGACGAGCCAGAGATGCCAAGCAAGCATGGCACCGATTGCAATACCTAAGGCAATACAGACAATATATATCAGCATGAAAGCGAGTTGGGGTGTATAGTATGGCCACTTTTCATTGGGTTTGTCAGTACCACGGCTGCCAAAAGTGGGAAAACACACATCGCCGAAAACATTAAACAACTCCCAACTGAGTGGAAAGCCGAGTACTACAAAGCAAATGGCTCCTAGTGATACGTATGCCCTGCGTTATGCCATGAACTGGGGTTTTCATCCTAAAAAGGTAATGGACGGACATGAAGAGGATGAAATGACGTTCATTGTTAATGCCGACGCATTGATTTATCCCTTCTCATAGTCTTGGGAATAAGTAGAGCTGTCCATCGACATTTGAGGCCGTACTTACACTGAGACCCAAAGTATTAGCAGGATTCGATGCAGACAACAGGAATACGCACAGGGCAATGGTGATCATACTTGAGCACACATCGCTTACATATACTGCAATGGTGCGTTCGCTTGTGGCAGAATGCGTCCTTCCCTCAGGTATCGCTCTTTCCGCGCATAGAGAGACGTACCTCGGGTTTTATGCTGCTACACTTCTTACATCTAATAGGCATCCCTTCAAGGAGTTCGTCCTGGGTCCATTGTGCTCCACTGTCCAGTTGGCGCGAGCGGTCTGGTGCTATGAAATACGCTCTCCACGCGGCTTCGGGTCGACTCCTGGTGCCAGATAATCGCGTGTGTTCGTCTGGAAAGCCAGGAGGGATCGTACACGCCCAATAATAGTGCGCCAGAATGTTGCACGCAATAAGGCCGCAGAGAGGTGTCGTAACGATTCGTAAAGGTAATTTGGGAGCTATGACATCAACTGTGCAGAGTACATTCAGCATTGAAGCCTCTAATGGTGCCATACCAACACGTACAAAACGCGAATATACCGAGGGACAGGAGTATGACGGCGAGAGAGACGAAGACTGGACCAGCTTTCCCAGTAACTTGATCTGCTGTCCTTTCCATACATTTGAAACATCGAAACACGATTCGTGATGTCCACATTTTGCGGTGTCCAATGGTGGTACACGTCAAGTTTTGACGTCTTTTGTGGGGATTCTGATCCCCTCCACCATGTCATCAGACTATAGACTCATTAACAGGGGCACTGACCTCACCAGACTGGATGGTGCCAACAAATTAAACCATGCAAACTAGGGTACCTGGGGACCCAGAACTCAAAGGGAATATTTGACTCGTTTTCTGGGTCGTTCGCAAGGGAGAAACACCATTCAAATTGGGCTTCTTGTTCACTCGAGGTTAATACATTGAGGGAGTCTGCAAACACTTTCCGGTATTGCTTTAAATGAGCCCAGAATAACTGCCAAGTCTCACTGTTATTTATCTCATCGACTTCAGGACCTAGGATCAACAGTCTACTGTCGGAGATACTCGCTGCCACTTCGCCTCCAACAATCAAGCAGAGTGAATACACCCCGTTCGGTGTAACATTCACCGCCGTGTTATTTCGCAATCACAACGGAATATGATCATTGATCATGCACTCACGCTATCTATATCTCATACATACCACTACCTACTAGTTGTACAATCGCCCCAATAAATATATTGCGTTCTCGCTGAACGGTGTGCTTTGTCTCCAGCCTCATTGCGAGCAGACAACATTGTTACCGATTGAGAACATATATCGCTCAAATTATCCTTCGATGTGGCCCTCATTTGGGCAGAGTGTAGCGTAGAATATGTTTTGTACAAGAAAAGACGAAAGACTGGAATTTGGGTCCTGCTTCGAAAGTGCTAGGACCGTCCTCCGATTCGTAATCTAATCATCTGTAAATATATTCAAGAATAATGCCTATCAATAAATGGACAGATTCGTCCGTACTGGGTGACCCCAATCCTTCAGAGTAGCATATTTGCAGGTCATTGGCGCTCACACAGGTTACACACTTGTTATTTGATGCCCTTTGTATGTGTTTTGTCCTTCACTGTACCTTTCCTTTAGCCATTGAGCAAGATGGAGCCGATGGGCTGACCCTTAAATTCGCAAAGTTCAAAGCGACACAACTTGGTCGGCATGGCGCACGTTTGCCCACCGAATATTCTCGATTTCCAACCCGATCTCCAACAGCATATTCGACGTGAATCCTGCTCTGTGAATTACTATGTGTTATAGTCCCGATGGATAAGTGAACCCTGATCTTGAATGGCTCTTTCCGCAGGCGCTTTCTTCAGAGACAGCCTGAGCACTACCACCAATCCAGCAAGCATTTCATTTCCCATCCAATGTAGCGGCAAGCGTCATTCATCCCTCAGCGAAGTGAACACCACCGCTTCCTGCCATTCACCAAATACACCTACTCCTGGTTGGACATTACAAACGCTGTGCTCCCTCTCCAGGGAAGTCGCCGATCCGGTTGCAGAAATAGACGGTCCACATATTTCCCATCTCTGCTAGGTCAAATTTCCCCACCTGTGTCTAAAACGACACATCAATCGATATTCCCTCTCACACCCGCTTGTCACGAAAATTTGCAAACCCTCGCAGAGGTGTTAAGTTGCCTGCTTCGAAAATCAGTTATTCCCGAAGAGGACGTCGGGGGCACCGTCATGCATAGCCCGTTCAGAGGCCTTGAAGAGTATATAGAGCAAGCCTGGTCTTATAAGTGGTACATAATCTATCCAACTTGACCGGTGTATAGACTGACAACTGACAAAGAACCCAAGTTCCCATAGTTAGGCAAATGAAGTATTTATCATTTAATTCAACGAATCATTGGCGTTGGTTCCTTTATACTGTACATTCCACAATTGATGACAATCAATACAGCCACGTCCACCCTAGGACACACGACAGGCCCTAAGCGACTTCAGGGGATGCGTGTCAATTCCTTTCACTAGACGGTAAAGCTGATCGTGGTGTATAAATTGACCTTGCGGCACTAGTCAATGTATGCTTCTAGTATTACGGACATAGTTTACAACGTGAGCGTAACCCTTTATTTTGTAGCCATGTGTCGTCAATGCATCCGAAGCCCTCTCGCATGCCTTGGCGCGACTCCTCAGCCCCTTATCATATCCTCAGAGCCTTTCATTGTTCTAGAACTGATGCTCCAAGTTTGAGTTCTAAGCCTTTACCCCCGCACTTGTTCTCCTACCACATCAGGCCAGGCATACCTAAGATTTGTCGACAACGGGGGCGGATCACCGACTCATCGTCAAGTCCTTCTCATACATGCACACGCCAGCGCCCATCGTCAATTTACTTGAACGAGTGCGCTCCCGCTCAAACAGATTCATTAGGCGCGTGTAGTTCTCGCATCACACCGGTGTGGTACTGAACAGGATATAAAGTTGTTTTGGGGCCGTTAACTCTGCCAAACCATATATCCACGGTTCTCGCACTTATCGGCTTCCAAAGATCAACTGCTTGCCAGCTGAGCTGCTCGCTCAAATCTTTCAATTTTCTGTGGACACGTCAATCATACACGCAGAGGATTTACTAGTTGTATGCAAGTACTGGTATCAAGTGACTTTGGAGAGTAGTGGCTTGTGGCACCGCATTAATCTCTACAACCGTGCTGTGCGCCGGTATCGGACGCCTATCGCATATGTACGGGTGTATATTCGCCTTAGCAGGGCGCACTCGTTAAGAGTTAGGCTTCGTTTGGCCAGTTGGGAATCCGACTCTGTAGCCATCTGCCAAGCTCTCGCCCCCACCATCCACAGATGGACAGAGGCTGATATCAGTATAATCGGGGAAGATTACATCCAGGCTGGGTACAAATTTTTACACGCTCCAGCGCCAGCTCTCCGTACTCTCCGAGTCTCAATATTCTCCAGCTTTAAAGAGAAACTCGATCTTACCCATCTCTTCACTGATACTCGATCTCTGACCAACCTGACGGTCGAGAGGGCAGCTTTATACATTCCAGTGATAACCTTTCCAGAGATGTATGGATCGACAATCAAATACCTTGAGCTCTCCCAATTTCCAGGCGCGTCCGCTCTCCCAATCATTAACCAGCTTCCTCGTATCGTACACTTGTGCCTAATAGAATACACAACTGCACGAGATACACCCTCGGGACCTATTTCATTGCCATTCCTCACGACTCTGGTTTTCATTCCAGTACAATCGATAGAGCTCATGCAATTTCTTGATCAAGTATCTATGCCTAGTCTCAGGGAGGTGTATCTAAACAAGCTCTTTGCTGATAGTCAGGCGAACGAGGCGATTCTCTCTGGGTTGACGGCAGAAGGCTGTACAATAGTAATAGATGAGTGATTGTATATTCTAGTCTCGTACCTCCTTTGATGTGTGTGACGGATGGTTCGTACGATTGGTGAGAATTTTATTGGAGAGTGCACATTTGGTCAGTGAATTCACGAAGGTATTTCGTAATCCTTGATGCACCCATAGCGCATTTTGGATATTAATATAAACTGGATCCCCGGATTGCGACTTCTTCATCTAGCTTACTACAGATCAGAGTTAACCAATCGTAAATCGGAAAGAAAATATCGAGAAGTCATATCAGTACATCAGCAGACCACTCGTTGTGCGGATCTTGACCCCTAACTGTGGTTCTGAGGTCCAGTTGTGGTTGTTAGCCGCAGGATCGATATGGTAGCGCGAGATTGCTGCTCAATGCGGGAGCATTATGATTTCGGGCCTTTCTCTACGTTTCAGATCCTTTGCCCTGGATCGTTCTAGGCTCTCGTGTATGTATATATATAAGTCTCCTGATATTGTCTAAAAAGAGGCGGCAGCTTCTTGCCTTGTCCTTCGACTCAAAGTCTCATTGTCCATCACCAGTCCCTCGCATTCAAGTACATGATGTGGAGGCTTTCCTCCTCGTGTGCAACTTTCGCACCACATTATAACGGAAGGTGGTAGTGCATTATAGGCTCATTTCGAGATTTTCGGTGAGAAACGCCTTAACGAGTAACGTGCATGAGACGTTTATGTGCAGGTATACACCTTTTATAACCGAGAGAGAGAGATCGGTGGTTACAGGTACACATTACGGGTACCTGACCTGACCATTCAGCCTACGAATCCGTGCGCAGGGGTTACGACAAGCAGGAGGCGTTATTTACAGGATGTTTTCAAGTATGGTTTCTAGGGTACGCTGCCTGGTTCAGTACGTGACGCGGTGGGCTCTTCTGTTGTTTGTGTTCGCGGTGGGCGGCGTTTCTCATTGGGTTAGGCGGATCAGGCGTGAGTATAGTTGGGGCATCGCTACGACTTTTTTGTTCATCGGGTTCTCTGATCGCTCTGCTTCGCAGCCGATGGTGTTTATAGGATCCCTTGGGCCTTTTGTTTTTGGAATGCCTTGCTCGTCCCGACGAATTCAGCCAGGGCATCTATTCCTGCCTTTGTGCCGAAATGTGTTGCGAGCTGGTGGTCTGCGGCTCCTTCGTCTATATAGCTGAGCCTATCTACTGAAGGTGATAATTTCGTTGGCGGGCCGTCCATCTGGCTCCGATTGCCTTCATTCTTAACTGCTTTCAGTCGGACAATTGCCTACCTGGGCATCGTTCGCATCCTGGATCCGTGCAAGTGAAAGGTTTGTGCCCCCATTTTGCCCGCACACCCGATGCAACCTGTCGCTCTCGTGTCCACAGGCGGTACATTTGAAGATGAGCCTCCCTTTAAGGCGAACCCTTTTGACAGTAGGCGAAACGAGCCTTTAATCGGATCCAGCATCGCGGGGTTATACATTGTGTATGAGCGGACACCTCCTTCTATTCTGTACAATAAGGTCATGCGGCGTATAGCACTGTAATCCCTTCGGGTCCAACACCTCGGTTCCGATGCACATATTCCTAACCTTTCATAGGACGACTATACAGAATCAATGGGGTAATGGAGAAGGTCAACTTCACTCAGGCTTCGGGAAGGAAATTGCATTGTTCAGTGACATAAGCAACAGTACTAACTCTCCTAGGGTGCAGAGTATTGCTAGCACCTTAACTGGTGAGTTTGATCCTAGTGGTCCTCTTAATTGGGCTGGTTGGGTTGGACGACTTACAGGCACATGCAGAAAATATAATGTGCCAAGCAAACTCAATCTTTGTGTACTGAGTTTAGGGAAAAGGGACGTCAGACGCGACTTGCAGGCAGCAACCTATCACTTCGGTTTTCGAACGTTTGGGTCCCCTTTCGTCTTCCGGCGAAATCAGCGCCCGAAATCAGCATCCCGACGCTTGTGATTTCAATTTTGGTAGGCACAAGTCGCGTAACACCAATCACATGATAGTGTCGCCCTCCCCTCTCCGGCTCCGGCATTCTTCAAGTGGCATATCCAGGGCTGCGTAGTCATTTCGCATAAAACACCGCGCGCTTGCAAAAAAAAAGCAAAGGAAGAGAAAATGTCGAAACCTGGCGCATCAGCAAATGACCCAAATGACCCGGCGGGTGGGAACACTCAGTTCCGTCGATCCCTGCGTGTACATATTTCTATTGTCCCTCTCGCATGCGTTCCTCTTTGCGCATCGCTGCCCGGTTTCACACAGTTCCAAACACTTTTACATTTTGGGATCCCACGTGCATTTTTTGTCTACACGTTCCAAGTCCTTCAATCCTGGGCCTTGCCTAGGCCCCGGGTAGTCGATGTTTCAATTCCACTATTTGAAGGTTTGGCTTTAAGCATATTTATTCCATATTCCTGGCTTCAATAGGTATTGTCTTGTCTTGTCTTGTGTCTACTTTGACTTATCCTATCTCGCATCTGTGTCTACTTGTGGTTGTGAATGATCTTCTGCTGGAGCCAATCACTCAGCGCCCTGGTTATTTACGTGTCAAGCGCCCGATGATTTTCTTCCCATTAGATTGATCTCGTAAGACAACAAACCAAATACCGTGGCAGATGGAGGAGGAAGGCACCAGGTGCAATAAGAAGCAGCGTTTCGAGGTGGTGTCCCTTGAAAGAATAGATCCGCCCTGTACTTTCTCTGCCCTTCGCCTGGTGGGCTGATGTGAGGCAGCCCACGGTCTGGTTGTTCGAGGTTGGTTGCGATGGCGGTTGCAATCAAGACGTAAAAAAGGGGGGTCCGTACCACACGGGTACGCGGCTAGCGATGAGGCAAAAAAACATTGCTTCGTCTCGTGTCGCGGATGTCTGTCGTTGTCGTGGATGTCACTGTCACGACAATGGGTCGAGCTTCTTCTTCAACGATCTCAAACTCAAAGAAGGGGGTGGAGGCTGTGAACATAGGTGTTGGAGGCAGACTTCTTTGTGTTTTCCTTTTTGGGTACACGTCAGGGTCGCTTACGGTCGAGCAAGGCGCAAGTATCGGTCGCAAGAGGTGGCATATGGTGCCCCTTGATCCGAGTCGAACCCGGGTGTTGTCGAGCTGGCTGAAGTCTTGGCAGGAGGAGTGCGACTCGTATTTTGGACAACCAATTAGAGAAGGAAGGAGGTGGCCCGGGAGCGCCCGAACGCGGCCAGATTGCAGTAGGCTCGAAAGCAAAAGCAGGCCAGCGTAGGAGGCGTGCAATTCACTTGAAGAAGCGGACAGATCTGAGTCTGAGATTTTGGGTTTTCAGGTTTCGACCCTTACGACCCTACGACCCTACCCCTTGGGCTTGGGACAAGTTCGGAGTCCGGAGTGTTTCAGGATGTGCGCCGGTTGCATGCGTCCGTGCGTGACGTGCTGGCAGTGGCGCCCAAACACGGAGGCCAAGCACGGACTGCGGACTGGACTGAGTGGCCGCAGGCGTCGTCGTCGGTGGCGTCGTCGATGTAGAAAACTAGTAAGAAGTGGTTGACCCTTAGCAATAGCATTCTCGATAATAATTATAATGATAATGAGGCTGGATTACAAATACAATAAGTAATTATAATTATAATTATCATAGTTGGTTATAGTAAATGTAAATGATGATAATAATATTAATCATAATCATAATAATAATGTTGTTGACATTGGACAGACAGACAGAGACAGGTCGCCTGTCCTGCCCTGACGAACAACCTTTTCACCACTTGGCCTCCTCCCTCTCCCCCTTCCACCCTCCACTCAAGCGATATCCTCCATCGACCACGCTGCAAGTCGCTCAGCCGCTCAGCCGCTGCGCACCGTGCTCGCCCTCACCATTGCCCCCATACGCACCTCTTCCTCGGCGCCCGGTCGTCTACCCGACCACTCCAAGGGCCTGAATGCCTCCCAGTAGGAAGAAACCAGATGTTGTAGCAATATGTGAGTGATCCCCGATACTCCTCCCGCTCGTCCCTCGTCCCTCCATCAATCTCGCGTCGAAATTTCAAGCCCACGCTGCTAATTAGAGTAGCCGTGTTGGTGCTGTATTCTCAAGCACTTATCAACGCATATGTACATGCATAATGCTCGCCCATAACACGCTCCAGGCGTTTCTTCTTGAACGACCATGTCCCCGATGGCCGGGACGCGCTCCCTCCCTCCGCACCTGGCAGTGGAGCCCCAGCTACGTGGTGGTTCTTTCTCGTTAATGTGCAATACACCGATCCGAGCGTCCAATCCATCTTCTTGTTTCACCAGCAGTAGAGCAGACCCCCATTAACGAGCATCCCTTAGTTCCCAACTTCGGCCTACACGGGGCTTGCGCCGCCGGCAACCTCGGGTTAGTTCAATTTGCCATTAGCCAAGGCCAACCCGTCAACTCTGTACTTGCTGGCGTCCTCCCCCTTCACGCTGCAGCGTCTGGTGGTAATGAACAGGTAGTCAAGACACTCATTGGGGCTGGTGCAGATGTCAACGCTCCGCGACTCTCTAGCAAGATCGGTCCTCCTCAGGATGTAGGCGGCATTGCGACTGTGGTCGGCCCTAGTCATAAAGGCCGGTTGGGAAGTGCCAATAGTGCAAGCGGACAGTCCACCACATTCCGCCCCGGAAGTTCGAACTCTGCAAGGAGTGTGCCATCTGCTTCCGTTCCGACCATGGGCAACCGCGGATCAACCCCTCTGCATTTTGCGGCGGCACTGGGTCACTCGAATATTGTCAAGATATTGTTGGACTGCGGCGCGGATCCCAATGCACGTGACTGCCACAAGTTACGACCAATTGACGCGGCGAG
>WNFL01113725.1_pt2 | contig 30683 bp, 29 predicted proteins | sample 5400361 | NCBI WGS metagenome assembly WNFL01 (sample SAMN13153351, study PRJNA577476) | soil metagenome | isolation source: 40 cm soil on Douglas fir-dominated hillslope | place: USA:California | collected 2013-09-17
ACCTCGGTGGACTGGCTCGTGTCGCGGTTGGTGACGAGGACGCGCGTGCCGAACGGCAGCGTCCGGTGCGCGGCGGTCAGCTGGTTCATGTCGAACACCTCGCCGCTGGCCGTCCGCCGCCCCTGGTGGGCCGACCCGTACCACGAGGCCGTTCCCATCTCCTCCTCGCCCGCGACGCGCGACGGGGCCGATGGACCGGTCGTGACCACGCGGGCGCACCCGGCCAGCAGGGCCAGCCCCGCGAACGCGGCCACCAGCGGGACCCGCCTGCGGGCGCTTGCCATGGCCCTCCCATCCTGCCATCGGGGCCGGGGCGGGCCAAGGGGGGTAGGGGCCTCGGCCCGGCGGGGGCCCTTGTCTTGAGCGGAGTTTCCTGATACTCAAATAGCCCAGCTTCAATGGCCAGAATCATCCGGCAGGCCTGACCCGTGCGGCTCAAGCGCGAGGACGTCGAGCGCATGATGGACGATCGGCCGGCCGGCAGCTCGCTCGAGGAAGCGCTCGAGGTGTTCGAGGTCTTCGCCAGCGGTAGCCTCGCGGACGAGGTCTACGTGCTCGACGACGTCGGGGGCAAGCGGATCGCGATCGCCCCCGCCGCGCTGAAGGCGAAGTACCGGAAGGAGTGACACGCCATGGCCATCATCACGATGTCTCACGAGATCGGCGCGGGCGGCCCCGAGATCGGCCAGCAGCTGGCGGACCGGCTGGGTTATCGCTACGTGGACCAGGACCTCGTCTCCAACGCGGCGCAGAAGTACGGGCTGCTCGAGGAGAAGCTCTCCCACCTCGATGAGTCGAAGCCCTCGCTGTTCGAGCGCTTCGACGCGGAGACGCGCCGCTACATCACGGTGATCCAGACCGCGCTCTACGATTTCGCGGAGCAGGACAACGTGGTGCTGATGGGGCGCGGCGGGCAATGGCTGCTGCGGGGCATCCCCCACGTGCTGCGGGTGCGGATCATGGCCCCGTTCGACCTGCGGGTGAAGCGGCTCAGCAAGAAGCTGGCCGGCCCGATGGGCGAGCAGACCAACCCGCGCACCGTCTCCGAGCTCGTGCGCCGTGACGACGCCGAGAAGGCCGGGCGCATGCGGTACCTCTACGAGGTCGGCATCACCGATCCGGCGCTCTATGACCTCGTCATCAACACCGAGAAGCTCATGATCGCGGCGGTGGTCGGCCTGCTCGCGGGCGTAGTGGGTCAGCCCGAGCTGGCCGCGACGCCGGCGAGCTCCCAGCTCGTGGCCGACCGTGCGCTCGCCTCCCGGGTGCAGGTGGCGCTGGCCACGCATCCGGAGACCCGCAAGTACCGCATCTCGGTCGAGGCCCGCACCGGGGTCGTCACCCTCGAGGGCACCGCGGTCATGGACGAGGCGATGGACGTCGCCCGCGGGGTCGACGGCGTGCGCGAGGTGAAGGCGCGGCAGATGGAGATGCCGCCGATCCCACCCTTCGTCGCCTAGCGCGTCAGGGCTTGGGGGGAGGGCCGGCGCGCCGGGCGGTCTCGTCCGGCACCTCGGCGATGGTGATCGCGACGTCCATCTTCTGCTTCTTGCGAACGATCTGCAGCGTCACGCTCTTGCCCACCCGTGTCTCCGCCACCAGCCGCTGCACATGCCGGTAGTCGTCCACCGGCGTGCTGTCGTAGGCGATGATCACGTCGCCCTGCTGGAGCCCCGCCTGCGCTGCGGGGCTGCCGGTGATCGTGGAGCCCACCACCGCGCCGTTGGTGCCGGCCAGTCCCAGGCTCTGCGCGAGGTCGGGGGACAGCGGCTGCAGCGCCACCCCGAGCCAGCCGCGCACCACCTTGCCCTTGTCCACGAGCTGGTCCACCACGCGCTTCACCATGTTGATGGGGATGGCGAAGCCGATGCCCTGACCCGCGGCCACGATGGCGGTATTGACTCCGATGACCTGCCCCTTGAGGTTGACGAGGGGCCCGCCCGAGTTGCCGGGGTTGATGGAGGCGTCGGTCTGGATGAAGTTCTCGTAGGTGGCGATGCCCACGTCCGAGCGCCCGGTGGCGCTGATGACGCCGACGGTGACCGTCTGGTCCAGGCCAAACGGGTTGCCGATGGCGATGGCCCACTCGCCGACCCGGAGGGCATCCGAATTGCCGAGGCTGGCCACCGTGACCTCGTGGTCGGGCTGGAACTTGACCACCGCGAGGTCGGTTTTCGGGTCGGTTCCGAGGATCTGTCCGCGGTATTCTCGCTTGTCGGAGAGGCGGATCAGGATCTCATCGGCCCCCTTGACGACGTGGAAGTTGGTGAGGACCAGGCCTCGCTTGTCGATGATGACGCCTGATCCCAGGCCGGGCCGGCGGAACTCGGAGCGGGAGTCGGGGCCCTCGGAGCCGAAGAACTGATTGAAGAAATCGCGAAAGAAGGGATCGTCGTTGCCCTGCGGCAGGTTGGGGCCACGCCGGTTCTTCGCCCGCTGGATCGTCCCCAGGTGCACGACCGCGGGGCGCACGTGCTGCGCCACGTCCACGAAGCCGAGCTGCAGCGCCTCCGCGATTCCGAGGCCGGCGGCGGCCTGCGGGCTGCTCGGTACGGGCGCGGCCACGCTCCGGCCCAGCCGATCGCGCAGCAAGTACCCGCCACCCCCTGCGGCGACCAGGAGGATGGCGACCACGACGATCAGTATCGGGCGGCGGCTCATGTATGTACTCTACCAGTGGGCCCCGGTGCGGACCCGGGGGGCGACCGGATGATAGCGACTGCCGTCTTGGACTGTCAAGGAAGCCAGTGAGATACCGTCACGTCTGGCCGGGGGTTCTGCTGCTGGCCGCGCTGGCGCTGCTGCTCGTGGGCCTGCTGCGATGGGGCGACCATTTCCTGTCGCCGGGACCCACGGGGGGCATCCACCGCTTGCTGCAGCTCTGGGCCGCTTCGCGCCCCGCGGACGAGTCCATCGCGCCGCCCGCGGCCGCGGCGCCGTCACCGGCCATGGACGCCCCGGCCACACCCCCGGTGGCCGCGGGGCCGCCCGTGATCGTCCCGGTGCCGCCGGACGCGACAGCGCCCGCGGCGCCGTCCGCCGCCGCGCCGCCCGCGCCGGTGGCGGCCACGCCGGTCACGCCACCCCCCGCGCCGGTCGTCAAGACGCCGCCGCCGGAGCGCGCGGAGGAGCCGCGCGAGGTGGCCGCGCCTCCGGTCACTCCGCCGCCGGTTCGCTACTCCCTTGCCCTCGGCACCTTCCCCCTGTCCGAGGACGCGGAGCGCGTGGAGGCCAAGCTCAACCAGGCCGGCTTCTCCACCGTCCGCTTCCGCCAGCAGACGCCGTCCAAGCTCTTCGCGGTACAGGTGTCCTCGCTGAAGGACCCCGAGGAGGGCCAGGCCACCGTCGAGCGCTTGCAGAAGGAAGGGCATCCGCCGAGCGTGCTCCTGGTGGGACGTACCGGCGTGACGATACGGGTGGGCTCGCCGGTGCCGCTCCGGACCGCGGTGCAGCTGGCCGAGAAGCTGCGGGCCGCCGGCTACGACGCGCGGGTGGCCACCGAGCCGACGCGTGCGGGGCACGTGAGCCTCCGGCACGGCAACTTCGCCTCGCGCGCCGAGGCGGAGGAGGCCAGCCGCGAGGTGGCTCGTCTGGGCGTTCCCAACGAGGTCATCCAGGTCCGCTAGCCCGCCCCCCTCCCTGGGGAGCTTGGAGATAAAACCGGGCCGAGAGTAGTATCGAAACATGCCTGGGAACAAGATCCTGGTGGTGGACGATGAGCCGGAAGTGCGCCAGCTAATGGAGCATTTCCTGACCGAGCGCGGCTACGAGGTGCGCATCGCCGAGAACGGCCGGATGGCGCTGGCCACGCTCGACACGTTCGTGCCCGACGTCGTGCTGCTCGACATGCACATGCCAGAGATGGACGGCCTCGAGACGCTCAGGCGCCTCGCGGTCCGCTCACCGTCGCTCCCCGTGATCATGATCACGGTCAACGAGGACATCGAGACGACGGCGCGCCTGCTCCAGTTCGGTGCCGCCGACTACGTCCCCAAGCCGTTCAACCTCGAGTACCTCGAGCAGGCGATCAACATCCAGCTCTCCGCTGCCCGCGAGTAGCTTCCTCCTCCGCTGGCTTCTGCTTTCCGCCGCGCCCCGGGGTGGCGGGGCTCCCCCGCTGGACCACGCTGACTCGGGTCGGGGCCACCCCGACCCGCCGGTATCGCCGCTAGTGAGCGGTGAGGGTGTCGAGGGCGGCGCGGGTGGGGGCGGCGAGGTCGATGAAGCGAAGGCCGGCGGTGTCCTTGCGCGCCCACATCACCTCCGCGCGCTCGATCGTCAGCACCTCGGGGTGATCGCGCAGGGCGATCTGGAGCGACACCAGCTCGCCCGGCTCGAGCCGGCGGGGCACCGCGTGGACCGCGATGCCGGTGCGGGACAGGTCACTGGCCTCGGCCACCACGGTCAGCTCGCCGTCCGAGATGGACACGTGGCCCGCCATCGTCCGGCGCCGGGCGGAGCGGGAGTTGAACGCGGCCTCTTTCCCGGCGCCGCTCGCGCTCTCCTCCGCGCGCGCCAGGGGACCGAGCACCGCGTAGATCTTCACCGGGATCACCTTGCCCTTGACCGTGACCTCGCCCAGGTCGCGGGCCCCGAAGTGCTCGCGCACCTCGGCGTGGGTGGCCTCGCTGATGATGATCGGCACGCTGAACTCCTTGGTCAGCCCCTCGAGCCGCGAGCCCAGGTTGATGGTGTCGCCGATCGCGGTGTACTCGAGGCGCTGCTCGGAGCCGATGGTGCCCACCACCGCGTCGCCGGTGTGGATGCCGACGCCGCAGGCCAGCTTGCCGCCGTGCCGGGCCGCGAAACGCTCGGCGAGCGGCTGCAGGCGCTCCTGGAATTCGATGGCGGTGCGCACCGCGCGCAGCGCGTGGTCCGGCGCCTCGAAGGGCACGTTGTAGAGCGCCATGATCGCGTCGCCGATGTACTTGTCGACGGTGCCCCCGTGCTTGAACACCGCCTCGGTCATCACGGTGAGGTACTCGCGCAGGAACGTGACGACCTCTTCCGGCTGCATGTTCTCGGACATCGAGGTGAACCCGCGGATGTCGGAGAAGAGCACGGTCATGCGCCGCCGGGTGGCCGCGAGCTTGGCGTCGTCCTTGTGCCGCACGATCTCGGCCACCACGTCGGGGGAGAAGAAGCGCGAGAGCCGCCGCTTCTCGCGCTGCTCCCGCGTGAAGTTCTTGGCCACCGTCCCCGCGTAGGTGACGAGGAGGGCGAGCGGGACCGGCACCACCTCCATCCAGTAGCGGCCCCACAGGAAGGCGCCGTGGCTGGCCGCGAGGTAACCGCCGACCCCGGCCGCGACGACCCCGAACGCGGGCAGCGGCCGGAGCGCGGTGGCGGTCCAGGCGGCCGCCGCGCCCGCCAGCACCGCCACCACCGGCACCAGCCAGCGTGAGGCCCGACGCAGCGGGATGCCCTGGAACAGGGTCTCCAGCGTATGGGCGTGGATCTCGACCCCCGACATGCCCGCCTGCGAGGCGAACGGGGTGGGGAAGATGTCGTGCAGGGTGGGGGTGGTGGCGCCCACCAGGACGATCTTGCCCGCGAAGACCTCCGACGGGATCTCCCCGGTCACCACGCGGTGGTAGGCGATCATCGGGAACGTGTTCGGACCCCCGCGGTAGTTGACCAGCAGCTCGCTGCCGGAGGGAGCGGCCCCGCGCGCCAGCCCCGCGCGCTCCCCGAGGCGGTAGAGCAGCAGGTCGAAACCCGGCCACTCCCGGTCCTGGAAGATGCGCTTGAGGGTCGCGCGGCGGACGAAGGCGTCGGCGTCGGAGTCGTAGTCGGCGGAGCCGAAGGCGGCCTTGCCCCGGACCTCGGGGATCGGCGGGTTCAGCCCCTGCTTCACGAAGGAGGCGTCGCCCACCGTGGTCAGGGCCGCCGCGAGCACGATCCGGTCGCGCACCCGATCCACCGCGTCGCCCAGCGCGGCGTCGTCGGCGGGGCCTCGGGACGACGGCTCGGTGAACAGGATATCCATGCCGATGGCCACCGGCCCGCCTCGGCCCACGACGTCGAGGAACTTGGCGTGGACCGCCCGCGGCCAGGGCCAGGACAGGTTGAGCCCGTCGAAGGAGTCCTCATCGATGGTGACCACCACGATGGGGGACTGGGGCTCCCGGGGCCCGCGCAGGGTGAACTGCGCGTCGAGCGCCTTGAGCTCGGCGATCTCGAAGAAGCTCAGCGGGTTGGCGGCGGCCAGCACCACGATGGCCAGGCCGGCCAGGCTCCCTGCGAGGAGGACACGCCAGGAGGCGGCGAGGGATCGCACCGAACCCAGCCTAGCACACGGGAAGTTGCCGCCGCCGTGGGGAAACGTCTACACTCGGTCCATGCGGGTCCGCACGATCCTCCTGGCCTCGTTCTGGGTGGCCATCTTTCTGTGGGTCGGGTACAACGGCATGCAGGCCATCTACTCCTACTTCCAGACCAACGATCTCACCGAGCAGGCGTTCACGGGGGCCTGGGAGCGGCAACGCCAGCGCAATCCGTCCGACCTGTACTCGGCCGAGTTCCTGACCGACCTGCGCAGCAGCGTGCTGATGGGCGCGCGCCGGGCGGGCATCCAGGTGGATCCGGCCAGCATCAAGGTTTCCGCGGAGGGTGGGCTCGTGCGCGTCGGGCTGAGCTGGACCTACCGGACGGAGCCGCGGAACACGTGGGGCTTCGACACCGGGTTGCCGGTGCCGCTCTGGCTCGGGCGCAGCTTCGACCCGCAGCTCGGCCCCCGGCGGATGTTCTGAGCCTGACCGACTCCGGCGGCGCATGAGCGAGCACATCGTCATCGCGGAGGACGACGAGGACCTCGCCTTCGTCCTTCGCGAGGCCCTGCGCCGCCAGCGCTACGAGCCCGAGGTCGCGCCCACCGCGGGCGCCTTGCTCGACAGGCTCAAGGCGACCGCCTACGACCTGATCCTCCTCGACGTGCGCCTGCCCGACATGGACGGCCTCGACGCCATTCCCAGGTGCCGCGAGCTCGCGCCGGACACCCCGATCATCGTGATGACCGCGCACGGCACGCGCCAGACCGCGATGGACGCGATGACCCGCGGGGCCTACGACTTCTTCACCAAGCCGCTCAAGATGGACGAGTTCCAGGTCGTCGTCTCGCGCGCGCTCGACCGGCGGCGGCTGCAGAAGCAGATCAAGGCCCTCCGCGAGAGCGAGCCGGGCGGCGTCGAGGGGTTGATCGGGCAGAGCGACGCGCTCAAGCGGGTGGTGGAGATGGCCCATCGCGCCGCCCCCACCGACCTCACCGTGCTGATCCTGGGCGAGAGCGGCACCGGCAAGGAAGTGCTGGCGCGGGGGATCCACAAGCTGAGCACCCGGAAGGACGGGCCGTTCGTGCCGGTCAACTGTGCGGCCATCCCGGAAGGGCTGCTCGAGTCCGAGCTGTTCGGCCACGAGCGCGGGGCGTTCACCGGCGCGGTGCGGGCGCGGCCCGGCCGCTTCGAGCTCGCCAAGGAAGGCACCGTGTTCCTCGACGAGATCGGGGACATGCCCCTGTCCATGCAGGCCAAGATCCTGCGCGTGCTCCAGGAGCGCGAGTTCGAGCGGGTGGGCGGGACCCGCACCATCGCGGCCGACGTGCGGGTGATCGCGGCCACCCACCGGGACCTCGAGGCCGCGGTGGCGCAGGGGACCTTCCGCCAGGACCTGTTCTACCGCCTGCAGGGCGTGGGCATGCACCTGCCCGCGCTGCGCGAGCGCGTGGACGACCTGCCGCTGCTGGCCACCCACCTGCTCGAGCGCGCGGCCAAGCGGCTGAACCGCCCGCCCGCCATTCTCTCGCCGGAGGCGCTCCGGTGCCTCTGGACCTACCCGTGGCCGGGCAACGTGCGCGAGCTGCAGCACGTGCTCGAGGGCGCGATGGTGATGAGCGACGGGGTGATCAACCCCGACCATCTCCCCGCCGCGATCCAGCGCGCGATCCAAGCCCGGCCCGCCGCCGCGGAGAGCGGCCCGGTGCTGACCGGCTCGCTCGACGAGGCGCTCGAGGACTGGGAGCGCCGTATGATCCTGGATGCGCTCTCGCAGACCCACGGGGTGCAAGCGCGCGCGGCCAAGGTGCTCGGCATCTCGGAGCGCAGCCTCTGGTACCGGATCAAGAAGCTGGGCATCCAGGTGCGCACGCCCGACGACGGCCCGCCCGCGGGCTGAGTTCCCTTTCCCGTCCCCCTCGTGTATCGTCGGATTCGATGAAGGTCACGAAAGCCGTGTTTCCCGCCGCCGGTCTCGGTACCCGCTTCCTGCCCGCGACCAAGGCCCAGCCGAAGGAGATGCTGCCGCTCGTGGACAAGCCCACCATCCAGTACGTGGTGGAGGAGGCGGTGGCCTCCGGGCTCGAGGAGATCATCCTCGTCACCGGGCGCAACAAGCGGGCGATCGAGGATCACTTCGACGCGGCCTTCGAGCTCGAGTACTACCTGAACGACCGCGGGAAGATGGAGGAGCTGGCCCAGATCAAGACGATCTCCGAGCTGGCGTCGGTCTCCTACGTGCGCCAGAAGGAGCCGCTCGGGCTCGGCCACGCCATCCTCTGCGCCCGGCCGCTCGTGGGTGACGAGCCCTTCGGCGTGTTCCTGGGCGACGACATCATCACCTCGCGGGTGCCGTGCATGCGCCAGCTCCTCGACGTGTACGAGCGCCACGACGGCCCGGTGCTGGCCGTGATGCGGATGCCGCGGGAAGAGATTGGCCGCTACGGGGTGATCGCGGCGCGCGGCCTCGGGGCGAACGTCTACGAGGTGCAGGATCTCGTGGAGAAGCCGGCCCCGCAGGACGCGCCCTCGGACCTGGCCATCATCGGGCGGTACGTGCTCACGCCCGACCTGTTCCCGATTCTCGAGGAGACCGCGCCCGACTCCCGGGGCGAGATCCAGCTCACCAACGGGCTCCGCGTGTTGCGCGGCCGGCGGCCCATCTACGCCGTCGAGTTCGAGGGCAAGCGCCACGACACCGGCGAGAAGCTCGGCTTCCTCAAGGCCACCGTGGAGTTCGCCTTGGCGCGCCCGGACCTGGCCGACGCCTTCCGCGCGTACCTCAAGAGCCTCAAGCTGTAGCTGCCCGGGCGAAAGATCTTCTGGGGCGGTACTTTGGCACGCACGCCGGGCTCCCCATTGATTGACTTCCCCGAAGCTTTCTGGGACAATCCGGGCACTTTATTGCCGGGCCGGGAGGTATCTGCGTCCCCATGAAGAGCCAGCCCAAGCGCGCCTTCCACACGGCCTCCGAGCCCGAGATCAAGGCGGGCGAGGTCTCCGACGTCTACTTCGAGCGCACCATCGAGATCCTGCGCGCGAAGGGACTCAACAAGCGGGTCAAGGCGGAGATCCGGCTCAAGAGCTTCCCGCAGACCGACTGGACCTTCGGGGTGCTCGCGGGCATCGAGGAAGCGGCGTTGCTGCTCGAGGGCCTGCCGGTCGACGTGTGGGCGATGGACGAGGGCACGCTGTTCGGGCCCGAGGACACCGTCATGCTCCTCGAGGGCACCTACACCGAGTGGGCCCAGTACGAGACCGCGCTCCTCGGTTTCCTCTGCCAGGCCTCGGGGATCGCGACCAAGGCCGCGCGCTGCAAGCGCGCCGCGGGCGAGCGGCAGGTGATCTCCTTCGGAGCGCGGCGCATGCACCCCGCGCTGGCCCCGATGATCGAGCGCAACGCCTTCGTGGGCGGCTGCGACGGCGTCGCGGTCACCAAGTCCGCCGAGCTCATCGACGCCGATCCTACCGGGACCATCCCGCACGCCCTCGTGCTCCTCTTCGGCGACACGGTGGAAGCGCTCCGCGCCTTCCACGAGGTTATCGACCCCAAGGTGCGGCGGGTCGCCCTCATCGACACGCTCCAGGACGAGAAGTTCGAGGCGATCCGGGTGGCCAAGGCCCTCGGCCGCGACCTCTACGCGGTGCGCCTCGACACGCCGTCCTCGCGGCGCGGCGATTTCTTCAAGATCCTCGAGGAGGTGCGCTGGGAGCTCGACCTGCGCGGCTTCAACCACGTCAAGATCCTCGCCTCGGGCGGCATCGACGAGTACGAGATCCTCCGGCTGAACCCGCTGGTGGACGGCTACGGGGTCGGCACCTCGATCGCCAACGCCCCGGTGCTCTCCTTCGCGCTGGACATCATGGAGATCGAGGGCGAGCCGATGGCCAAGCGCGGCAAGCGCTCCGGGGCCAAGCAGGTGTGGCGGTTCCCGGGCGCGGTGCAGAACATGGTGCTCCCGGCCGGCGCCCCCGCGCCGGTGGGTCCCGACGGCCGGCCCGCGGAGGCGCTGCTGAAGCCGCTGATCGCGGGGGGCCGGCTCGTGCGCGACATGCCGCCGCCGCGCACGCTGCGCGAGTACGTGATGGAGCAGATGGCGCGCATCGACATCACGGGGCGGGATCACGGGCTGCGCGGCGACTACTAGCCGCATGGGCGTCCTCGATGAGATCGTCGCCCACAAGCGCTCGGAGCTGGCCGAGCTCAAGCCCCGCCGTCCCCTCCCGGATCTGATCGCGGCCTGCCGCGGGCTCGCGCCCGCGCACGACTTCGAAGCGGCCCTTCGTCCCGCGCCGGGCGAGCGGGTGCGTCTGATCGCGGAGGTCAAGCGGGGCTCGCCGTCCCGGGGGCTCTTCCGCGCCGATCTCGATCCGGTCGCCCAGGCCGGGATCTACGCGGGGGCGGGCGCGGCCGCGGTGTCGGTGCTCACCGACGCCCGCTACTTCCACGGCAGCCTCGACGATCTGGTCAACGTGCGGGCCGCCGTCTCGGTTCCGGTGCTCCGGAAGGAGTTCATCGTGGACGAGTACCAGCTCTGGGAGGCGCGCGCGGCCGGTGCCGACGCGGTGCTCCTGATCGTGGCCGCGCTCGACGACGGGGCGCTGCGCGATCTGCTCCACGCGGCCAAGGGCGCCGGGCTCGCCACCCTCGTGGAGGTGCACACCGCGGCGGAGCTCGACCGCGCCCTCCGGCTGGGCGCGCCGGTGATCGGGGTCAACAACCGCGACCTCCAGACGCTCACCACGAGCCTCGAGCCCTCGCTGCGCCTGCTGCCCCAGATCCCACCCGGGCCGCTGACCGTGAGCGAGAGCGGGCTCGCGAGCGCCGCCGACGTGAAAGCGGTGGTAGCCGCGGGCGCCCACGCGGTGCTGGTGGGGGAGACGCTGCTGCGGGCGGGCGACGTGGCCGCGAAGGTCCGCGAGCTCTCGCTGCGATGAAAATCAAGGTCTGCGGCATCACCAATCTCGACGACGCGCGGCTCTGCGTCGACGCGGGCGCCGACGCGCTCGGGTTCATCTTCGTGGAGGGCACCCCGCGCTTCGTCGCGCCGGAGACCGCGGCCCGGATCGTGGCGGCCCTGCCGCCCTTCGTGACGCCGGTCGGCGTCTTCTGGAACCACGCAGCCGGCCACGTCAAGGCGGTGGCCGAGCAGTGCGGGCTGGGCGCGCTGCAGTTCCACGGCGACGAGACCCCCGAGGACCTGCACGACTTCCGGCTCCCCATGATCAAGGTGCTCAAGGTCGCCGGCCCCGCCGATCTCGACCGCATGGCCGGCTACCGCGTGGCCGCCTTCCTGCTCGACTCGCCCGCGCGCTGGAGCGAAGGGGAAGCCCGGCCGGTGATCTCCTGGGACGTGGCCGCGGAGATGGCGCGCCGGCATCCGGTGCTTCTCTCGGCCGGGCTCACCCCCGACAACGTGGCCGAGGCGGTGCGCCGCGTCCGTCCCTACGGGGTCGACGTCAACTCCGGCGTGGAAGCTCGCCCGGGCCGCAAGGACGAGGCGCGGGTGGCCCGCTTCGTGGCCGCGGCGCGCGCGGTGGCGGCCGCCCCGTGAGCCCCGCGCGCCTGCGCCCCGCGTCGCTCCCGGACGCCGGCGGCCACTTCGGGCGCTTCGGCGGCCGCTTCGTACCCGAGACGCTGATGCAGCCGCTCGTGGATCTCGAGCGGGCGTACCGGGCCGCGCGCGCGGACACGCGCTTTCGCCGGCGGCTGCGCGCGCTGCTGACCAGCTACGCGGGTCGCCCGACCCCGCTCTACTTCGCGGAGCGGCTGACCCGCCACGTGGGCGGCGCGCGCATCTACCTCAAGCGCGAGGATCTCTGCCACACCGGCGCCCACAAGATCAACAACGTGCTCGGCCAGGCCCTGCTCGCCCAGCGGATGGGCAAGTCTCGGATCATCGCGGAGACCGGCGCGGGCCAGCACGGCGTGGCCTCCGCCACCGCGGCCGCGCTCCTGGGCCTCGAGTGCGAGGTCTACATGGGCAGCGTGGACATCGAGCGCCAGGCCCTCAACGTCTTCCGCATGAAGCTGCTCGGGGCGCGGGTGATCCCGGTGGAGAGCGGCTCGAAGACGCTCAAGGACGCGGTCAACGAAGCGCTGCGCGACTGGGTCACCAACGTGCGCACGACCTACTACCTGCTCGGCTCGGTGATGGGCCCCCATCCGTATCCGATGCTCGTGCGCGACTTCCAGCGCGTGATCGGCGACGAGGCCCGCGTCCAGTCCCGCCGGGTCATCGGCCGGCTGCCCGATCTGCTCGTGGCCTGCGTGGGCGGCGGCTCCAACGCGATGGGGCTCTTCTGGCCGTTCATCGGCGACCGCCGCGTGCGCATCGTCGGGGTCGAGCCGGGCGGCCACGGCATCGCGACCGGCAAGCACGGCGCCTCGCTGGGCTCCGGCGCGGTGGGCGTGCTGCACGGGAGCATGAGCTACGTGCTCCAGAACGACGACGGGCAGGTGGCGGAGGCGCACTCGATCTCCGCCGGCCTCGACTATCCGGGCGTGGGCCCCGAGCACTCGTACTACAAGGACCTGGGCCGGTTCGAGTACGTGTCGGTGACCGACCAGGAGGCGCTCGAGGGCTTCAAGGCGCTCACGCGGCTCGAGGGCATCATGCCCGCGCTCGAGTCCTCGCACGCGGTGGCGCACGCGATGCGCGCGGCCGCGCGCATGAAGAAGACCCAGAGCGTGCTGATCGGGCTCTCCGGGCGGGGCGACAAGGACGTGCACACGGTGGCCCAGGCCCTCGACGGCGGCGCGTCCAACGGGCACGGGGGCCTCCGGTGAAGCGCCCCGCCGCGGCCCCGCGTCCGCCCTCGCGGCTCGCCGCCACCTTCGCGGCGCTGCGGGCGCGGGGCGAGCGGGCGCTCGTCGCCTACTTCACCGCAGGCGATCCCTCGCTCGCGATGACGCGGCGCCTGGTGGGGGAGGCGGCCCGGCGCGGCGCCGACGTCATCGAACTCGGCATCCCGTTCTCGGATCCGCTCGCGGACGGGCCGGTGATCCAGCGGGCGACCCAGCGCGCGCTCGCGGCGGGGGTGACGCTGCCGCGCGTGCTCGAGCTGGTGCGCGAGATGCGGGGCGAGGTGGCGGCGCCGCTCGTGTTCCTGACCTACTACAATCCGATCCTCGCGTTCGGGCTCAAGGCCTTCTGCCGGACCGCGGTCGAGGCGGGCATCGACGGGGTGATCGTGGCCGACGTGCCCCCCGAGGAGGCGGACCCGCTGCGCGCGGAGGCCGAGCCGGCCGGGCTCGACGTCGTGCAGCTGGTGGCGCCCACCTCGACCCCGGAGCGAATGCGCAAGATCGCCCGCGCCAGCCAGGGCTTCATCTACATGGTCTCGCTCACCGGGGTGACCGGCGAGCGCAGCACGCTCGCCCCCGAGCTCGCCGCGCAGCTCCGCGCCCTGCGCAACATCACCACCAAACCGATCTGCGTGGGCTTCGGTATCAGCACCCCGGCGCAGGCGGCCGAGGTCGGCCGCGCCGCCGACGGGGTCATCGTGGGCTCCGCGATCGTGCGCCTGGTCGAGCAGCACGGCACCTCCGCCGAGCTGCTGCCCCGCGTCGGGGATTTCATCGCGTCGCTGAAAGCGCCGCTGAAAGGAGATCGGTAATCAGCCCACAAACGATCGTCCGCCGGTCGCCGGTTGTCCGCGGACTGGGGGAGTGCGGGGGCCATTTAGGTTCGTGTGTCGGCAGGCTCCCGGGTTGAGCGGCCGCTGACATGGCCGCCTGGTTCTGGAAAAAGAAGGACGGCGACCCCGACGAGCGGCCGAAGAAGGTCGTCATCGCGGAGGGCCTGTGGGTCAAGTGCGACTCCTGCAAGGAGATCGTCTACCGGGCCGAGGTGGAGCGCGCGGGCCGCGTCTGCCCCAAGTGCGGCTACCCGTTCCGCATCTCCGCGCGCGAGCGCGTGGCCCTGGTGGCCGACGACGGCTCGTTCGAGGAGCGGGAGACCACCCTGCGCTCGAAGGACCCGCTCACCTTCAAGGACACCAAGAAGTACACCGACCGGCTGAAGGCCGCGCGCGGCAAGACCGACGCGGGCGAGGCGGTGATCACCGGCACCGCCCGCATCGGCGGCTACCCGGTGGCCATCGCGGTCTTCGAGTTCGCGTTCCTGGGCGGCAGCATGGCGTCGGTGGTGGGCGAGAAACTCACCCGCACCATCGAGCTGGCCCTGCAGAAGCGCATCCCGCTCCTCATCATCTCCGCCTCGGGCGGCGCGCGGATGCAGGAGGGCATCCTCTCGCTCATGCAGATGGCCAAGACGTCGGCCGCGCTGCAGCGCCTCGACGCCGAGCGGATTCCCTACATCTCGCTCCTCACCGATCCCACCACCGGCGGGGTGACCGCCAGCTTCGCGATGCTCGGCGATCTCATCCTGGCCGAGCCGCGCGCGCTCATCGGCTTCGCGGGGCCGCGCGTGATCGCGGAGACCATCCGCCAGCCGCTGCCCGACGGGTTCCAGCGCTCGGAGTTCCTGCTCGAGCACGGCCAGCTCGACCTGGTCGTGGAGCGGCGGGAGCTGCGGGCCACGCTCCGACGCATCCTCGCCTTCTTCAGCGGTCGCGCCTCCACCCCCGCTCCATGACGTACGCGGAGGCGGTGGCCCGCATCCTCGCGCTGCGCGGCGGGGAGCGGGCGGGCATGCGCCCCGGCCTCGAGCGTATCGAGGCGATGCTGGACGCGATCGGGCGGCCCGAGCAGGCCTTCACGATTGCCCAGGTGGGCGGCACCAACGGCAAGGGCTCCATCTCGGCGATGCTCGCCGCCATCCTCCAGGCCGCGGGCCGGCGCGTCGGCCTCTACACCTCGCCGCACCTCGCCCACTACCGCGAGCGCATCCGGGTGGACGGCCGGCCGATCTCCGAATCCGATTTCGTGGACGGGGTGGACGCGCTCGGCACGCTCATCACCCGACTCGACCTCACCGTCTTCGAGGCGGGCACCGCGCTCGCGCTCGACCACTTCTGCCGCGAGCGGGTAGACGTGGCGGTCCTCGAGGTGGGCCTGGGGGGCCGGCTCGACGCCACCACGGTGGGCAAGCCGCGGGTGGTCGTCCTCGGGCCCATCGACTACGACCACCAGCACGAGCTGGGCGACACCTTGACCCTGATCGCGGCCGAGAAGGCCGCGATCATCCGGACCGGCGTGGCCTTCTCGGCGCGGCAGGATCCCGAGGCGGAGGTCGTGATCACCCGCCGCGCCACGGAGGCCCGGGTGCCGCTCTCCCTGGAGGGGCGCGACCTGCGCGTTACCCCGCTCGGCTTCACCCTCGAGGCGCAGCGCCTCGATCTGGAGGGGCCGGACTGGCGGATCTCCGATGTGGCCTGCGGGCTGCTGGGGGTCTACCAGCCCGGCAACGCCCTGCTCGCGGCGGCGGCCGCGCGGGAGCTGGGGGCCGACGAGGGCGCGATCCGCGCCGGCCTGGGGGGCGCTCGCTGGCCCGGGCGCTTTCAGATCTTCCGGCGCGACCCGCTCGTCATCCTCGACGGGGCCCACAACCCGGCGGGGGCCCGGGCGCTGGCCGCGTCGCTGCGCGCGTATTTCCCGGGGCGGCTCGTCACCTTCGTGATCGGCGTCCTCGCCGACAAGGACGCGGGCGGCATCCTGGCCGCCCTCCGGCCCCTGGCCGCCCGGGTCGTCCTCACCGCCTCCGCCAATCCGCGGGCCGCCGCGCCGGACGCGCTGCGGGCCCTGCTGCCGCCGGGCTTGCGGGTAGACGTCGCGCCGTCCCCGAAGGACGCGCTCGCGACCGCCACCGCCGCCGATCCGCGAGGGATCGTGTGCGTGGCCGGCTCGCTCTCGCTGATCGGCGACGTCCTGGCCGCCGCCGGCGACAGGCAGGATGTCCTTTTCACGGCCGGAGCCCGCTGCTAGCATGGGCACTCATGTCGGCTCCCCGATGCTCCGTCCGCTCGATGCCCGGCCCTAGCGGGCTCGCGCGCGGCGTCCCACCGATCCTGCTCGCCCTCTTCCTCTCGGCCGCCGTCTCCCTGGCGCTCCTCGCCGGCTCGGCCTGGGCGCAGCCGGGCGGCGTGACGGTCCGCGCGGGCGGCGAGGAAGCCACCGTGATCGCCGATCAGCTCCAGCAGGTGGGCGGGCCCAGCGACCTGCTCATCGCGACCGGCAACGTGGAGATCATCCGGGGCCCGACCCGCCTGCTCGCCGACCGCGTGGAGCTGAATCGCGACACCGGCCAGGCGGTGGCCCAGGGCAAGGTGGTCTTTTACGACGGGCCGGACCGCCTGGTGGGAGAGCGCATCGACTACAACCTCAAGACGGGCACCGGGGTGGTCTACAAGGGCTCCGCGGTCTCGGCGCCGTTCTACCACCTCTCGGCCGAGCGAATGGATCGCGTCGGCGACAGCGTCTACGAGATGCGGCGCGGCGTATTCACCACCTGCGAGGGCGACGATCCGCCCTGGTCCTTCCGGTTCGGCTCGGGCACCGCCGACCTCGATGACATCGTCTACGGGCGCGACGCCTCGTTCTGGGTGAGGGGCATCCCGGTGCTGCCGTGGGTGCCGTTCTTCGCGGCGGCCCTCCGGCGCGAGCGCCAGTCGGGCTTCCTCTTCCCGGAATTCGGCCAGTCCTCGCGCAAGGGCTTCTTCTCGAGGGTCCCGTACTTCTGGGCGATCGACGACAGCCAGGACCTCACGGTGAGCCTTGACGGCTACAGCCGGCGCGGGGTCGGGATCGAGACCGACTACCGCTACGTGATGTCCCGCGAGCAGCGCGGCGAGCTGGCCCTCTTCGGGGTCAACGAATTCCTGCGCGACGATCCCCGGCTCCAGGAGAATCGCGGCTGGGCGTCGTTCCGTCACGACTGGCAGATCACGCCCCGCCTGTCGTTCAAGGTCAACGCAAACGTCGCCAGCGACGACCTCATCTTCCGCGACTACGGCAACCGGCTGGTGGACCGCGCCAACCAGCGGGCCGAGACGAACGTGTTCGTCACGCAGAACTGGGACGCGTGGAGCCTGGTCGGCAACATGAAGTGGTACCAGGACCTCACCACCGCGCGGCCGATCGAGCTGCAGCGGATGCCCGAGATCAAGCTGGTGGGCATCCGGCAGCCGGTGCCCGGGGTGCCCGGGCTGCTCTACGAGACCACCGCGAGCTTCGTGAACTTCATCCGGGACGTGGGGCCCGACGGGGTCCGAGCCGATTTCCATCCGCGGCTCCTGATGCCGCTCCCGGTCGCGGGGATCTTCACGGTGACGCCGTTCGCGGGGGGCCGGCTGACCTACTACGACCAGCGGGTGGTGGGCGAGCGGATCGCCCACTCGGGCGGCCTCCTGGTGGAGGAATCGGTGTCCGATTCGCGCGTGCGCCGTCAGGTGGAGTGGGGGGTGGAGGCGGAGAGCCGCGTCTCGCGCGTCTACACCAGCGACGGCGGCGGCGGGGTGGCCGCGTACCAGCACGTGATCGAGCCCCGGGTGAAGATCATCCAGATCCGCGGCGTCGACCAGAAGGACTTTCCCGAGTACGACCCGGGGGCGAGCACCGCCAACGGCATCGATCCAGGCTACGAGCGGCGCGTCGGCATCGATCGGCTCGGCAAGGCCAACGAGGTCACCTACTACCTCACCAACTCGCTGAACGCCAAGACGGTGTCGGGGCCCGACCAGCAGCCGGTGCGCTGGGAGATGGTGCGCTTCACCTTGAGCCAGACGTTCAAGATGGATCCGGTCGCCCAGCCCTTGAAGGACCTCTACGGCGATCTCACGATCAGCCCCAACCAAAGGATCGGCTTCCACGCGGATGCCCGGTACAATGTCTACGACCTGGGCCTGCGGGAGGCCAACGCGGACATCCGCCTCACGTATCCGCGCTTCGTGATGGCGGTGGGACCGCGCTTCAACGAGCAGGGCAATAGCCGGTACGCGAAAGCGGAAGCGCTGGTGAAGGTGCTCAGCAACGTGGATGTCCGCGGGTCCACCGCCTGGGACGTCCTGAGGGGGCGGTCCATCGAGAACCGGGTGGGTATCGACTGGCGCTTCAGCTGCTGGTCCGTCATGGCCGAGTACGTGAACCGCCACGGCGACGAGAGCGAGTTCCGGATCTCGGTCAACCTCCTGGGCCTGGGCCAGCTCGGCACCTCGACGCGCCCGGGTTTCTGATGATTCCCCAGATCGACCTCAAGCGGCAGCACGAGGCCTTGCGCGCCGAGCTGATGGAGGCGGCCGCGCGCGTGCTCGACTCCTGCCGGTTCGTCCTGGGGCCCGAGGGACAGGGGCTCGAGCGCGAGCTGGCCGAGGTCTCCGGGACGCGTCACGGGGTGGGGACGGGCTCCGGCACCGACGCCCTGCTCCTCGCGCTCAAGGCGGTCGGGGTCCGGCCGGGTGACGAGGTGATCACCTCCGCGTTCTCCTTCGTGGCTTCCGCCACCACCATCGTGATGGCCGGCGCCATCCCGGTCTACGTGGACGTCGAGCCCGACACGTTCAACCTGGATCCGGTCCAGGTGGAGCGGGCGATCACGCCGCGGACGCGCGCGATCCTCCCGGTCTACCTCTACGGGCAGGTGGCCGCGATGGACGCCCTCGGCGATCTGGCGCGCGCGCGCGGCCTCGTGATCGTGGCCGACGGGGCGCAGGCGGTGGGCGCGTCCTACGCGGGCCGCCCGATGGCCGCGTGGGCCGACGCCACCACGCTGTCGTTCTACCCGACCAAGAACCTGGGCGGCTGCGGCGACGGTGGCATGGTGCTGACCTCGCGCGACGACCTGGCCGAGCGCGTGCGGCTGCTTCGCGACCACGGCGCGCCGCGCCGGTACACGCACGTCGAGCTGGGCGGCTGCAGCCGGCTCGACGAGCTGCAGGCCGCGCTGCTCCGGGTGAAGCTCACGCGCCTGGCCGGGTGGAACGAGCGCCGGCGCGCGATCGCCCGGCACTACCACACCGCCCTCGCCGGGCTGCCGCTCGCCCTGCCGGTGGAGCGGGCGCCCGCGCGACACATCTACCACCAGTACACGGTGCGCTCGGCCAAGCGGGAGGCGCTGGCGGCGGCCCTGGCCGGGCTCGGAGTCGGCACCTCCATCCACTACCCGAGCACGATCCCCGCGCAGCCGCTCTTCTCGCAGCCGAACGCGGACCGCGACTTCCCGGTGTCCACCCAGGCCGCCGCGGAGGTGCTGTGCCTGCCGTGCTTCCCCGAGCTCCTGGATCCGGAGGTGGACCAGGTGGTGGACGCGATCAAGCGGGCGCTCGCCCAGGTGATGTGAGGTGACGCTGCTCGGCGCGCTCGGGTCCCGGCTCGAGGAGCGCCTGAAGAGCCGCTCCGCCACCGTCGGCGTGGTGGGGCTGGGCTACGTCGGGCTGCCGCTCGCGGTGGCCTTTGCCCGCGCCGGGTTCCGGGTGATCGGGGTGGACGCCGATCCTTCGCGCACCACCCTCCTCGCGGGCGGCGTGAGCCCGGTGGAGGACGTACCCGCCGCGGAGCTGGCCCCGCTGGTGCAGAGCGGGCGTCTCGCGATCCACTCCTCGTCGGACGCGCTGGGCGAGGCCGACGCCATCGTGATCTGCGTGCCCACGCCGCTCGGGAAATCCAAGGAGCCCGACATCTCCTTCATCGTGGCGGCGGCCGACGGGGTGGCGCGGGTGCTGCGGCCCGGCACGCTCGTGGTGCTGGAGTCCACCACCTATCCGGGCACCACCGACGAGGTGCTGCTCCCGCGCATGAGCCGCGGCGGGCTCCGGGTGGGCGAGGAGTTCTTCCTGGGGTTCTCACCCGAGCGCATCGACCCGGGCAACCAGATCTGGGGGCTCGCCCGCATCCCCAAGGTGGTGGGCGGGGTCACCCCGGCGTGCCGCCATCTGATCGTGACGCTCTACGGCCAGATCATCGACCGGGTCGTTCCGGTCTCCACCACCCAGGTCGCGGAGATGGTGAAGCTCTTCGAGAACACCTTCCGCAGCGTCAACATCGCGCTCGTCAACGAGCTGGCCATCATGTGCCGCCGGCTCGGCATGTCGGCCTGGGAGGTCATCGGCGCCGCCGCCACCAAGCCGTTCGGGTTCATGCCGTTCTTCCCCGGGCCGGGGATCGGCGGGCACTGCCTGCCGAGCGATCCGCACTATCTCTCCTGGCGGACGCGGCTCGCCGGCTACGAGGCCAAGTTCATCGCGTTCGCCGACGAGATCAACGGCGGCATGCCGCGCTACGTGGTCCAGCTCGCCGCCGACGCGCTCAACGAGCGGACGAAGGCGGTGAAGGGCTCGCGCATCCTGGCCCTCGGGGTGGCCTACAAGGCGGGCGTCGGGGACATCCGCGATTCCCCCGCGCTCGAGATCATCGAGGACTTGCTGGCCCGCGGCGCGCAGCTCGAGTACGCGGATCCGCGGGTGCCGCAGATCCAGGTGGGCGGCCAGCTCCTCAAGAGCGTGGTCTGGGCGCAGGCCGATCTGTCCGCCTACGACCTGGTGGTCCTGCTCACCGCGCACCCCGAGTTCGAGCCGGCGCGGCTGGTCCGGGAGGCCGGGCTCGTGCTGGACACCCGCAACGCCACCGGCGCGCTGGGAGACTTCCGTCACGTCATCAAGATCTGAGGCCTCGTGAGCCTCCTGGTCGCCGCGCTCGTCTCGCTCCGCCCGCGGCAGTGGGTGAAGAACTTCTTCGTCTTCGCCGGCCTCATCTTCTCGCAGAATCTGTTCACCCCGCTCTTCTGGCCCGCGCTGGCCGCGTTCCTGATCTTCTGCGCGCTCTCCGGGGCGATCTACGTCTTCAACGACGTGGCCGACGTGGAGAAGGACCGGCTGCATCCCGCCAAGCGCTGCCGACCCATCGCGCGGGGCCGCCTTCCGGTACCCGTCGCGCTGGCGCTGGGCGTGACGCTGCTGGCGGGCAGCCTCGTGGCCGCCTTCTCGCTCTCGGTGGGCTTCGGGCTCGCGGCCGCCGCCTACGCGGCGCTCCTGACCGCCTACTCGGTGTGGCTCAAGCACCTGGTGATCCTCGACGTGCTCACGGTGGCCGCGGGCTTCGTGCTCCGCGCGGTGGCGGGGGCCGAGGCCATCGCGGTCGAGATCTCGGGCTGGCTCGTGATCTGCACGATCCTGGTTGCGCTCTTCCTCGCCCTCGGCAAGCGCCGGCACGAGTACCGGACGCTCAGGGGGGACGCGGCCGCGCATCGGCCCATCCTGGCCGAGTACAGCGAGAGCTTCCTCGACCAGATGGTGGCGGTGGTCACCGCGTCCACCGTGACCGCCTACGCGCTCTACACCATGTCCCCGGAGACGGTGGCCAAGTTCAACACGCGGCTCCTGCCGGTGACGCTGCCCTTCGTGCTCTACGGCGTCTTCCGCTACCTCTACCTGCTCTACCGCCGGGACATGGGCGGGAACCCCTCCGATCTCCTGCTCAACGACCGCGCGCTCCTCATCAATACCGGGCTCTGGATGCTGGCCCTGCTCGTCATCATCTACGGACCGGTCTGGGGGCCCGCGTGGCTCGTGCGCTGGGCGCCGTGAGCGACCTGCCCCTGGAGGAGCTCGCGGGCTGGGGGCGCCATCCGATGGGCCGCGCCCGGGTGGATCGCTCCGGGGACTTGGAGCTGCCGCCCGGCGGCGAGCCGGTGATCGCGCGCGGCCTGGGCCGGGCCTACGGCGACGCGGCCATGCCGGCGGCGTCGGGCGGGCTCGTGATGGAGTGCGCGCGGGCCGATCGCATCCTGGCCTTCGAGGGCGATACGGGGCGGCTCACCTGCGAGGCGGGGCTGAGCCTCGCCGAGGTCCTGCGCGTGTTCGTCCCGCGTGGCTGGTTCCCGCCGGTCACGCCCGGCACCAAGTTCGTCACGGTCGGTGCCTGCGTGGCCTGCGACGTCCACGGCAAGAACCATCACCGCGACGGCTCCTTCGGTCGCTTCGTCGAGCGTCTCGTCCTGGTCACCGCCGACGGCCGGCGCGTGGAATGCGGGCCCGCCCTCGAGCGCGAGCTCTTCCTCGCCACCGTGGGCGGCATGGGGCTCACCGGTCTCATCGTGGAGGTGACGCTCAGGCTCCGCCGGGTGGAGTCGCCGTGGATCGTGCTGGAGACGGTGGGCGTGGAGGGACTCGAGGCGATGCTGGCCGGGCTCAAGCGAAGCGCGGACGACTGGCCCTATACCGTCGGCTGGATCGATTGCCTGGCCCGCGACCGCGCGGTCGGCCGCGGCGTCCTCATGCGCGGGCGCCACGCCACGCCGATGGAGGCGGCCGGACGCAAGTGGCCGCGCGGCCTGCCGCTCAGCGTGCCGGTGGACGCGCCGGAGTGGCTGCTGAACCCGCTCTTCATGCGCTGGTTCAACTATCTCTACTACCGGCTGCACGGCGGGACGCTCAGGCGGCGCGTCGTGTCCTACGACCGCTTCTTCTACCCGCTCGACGCGGTGGGAGGGTGGAACCGGCTCTACGGCCGCCGGGGTTTCCTCCAGTACCAGTGCGTGCTGCCGCGCGCGGCGGGCGCCGCGCCGCTCGCCGCGGTCCTCGACCGGCTCGGCGCAGCGGGCGCGGCCTCGTTCCTGGCCGTGATCAAGGACTGCGGCCCCGCCTCCGACGCCTATCTCTCCTTTCCGATGGAAGGCACCACCCTCGCGCTCGACATGGCGTACCGTGGCGCGGCCACCGAGACCCTGATCCACGAGCTGAACGCGGTGGTGATCGCCCACGGCGGGCGCGTCTACCTCGCCAAGGACGCGGTGACGCGGGCCGAGGACTTCGCGCGGATGGTGCCGCGCCTGGCCGAGTGGCGCGCGGTGCGCGACCGCTGGGATCCCGGCCATCGCTTCCGCTCCGCCCAGTCGGTCCGCCTCCTCGGGGACCGCGCGTGAAGGTGGCGTTCGTCGGCGCGACCCGCGGCATGGGCCGCGCGCTCGCGCGGGCGCTCGCCGAGCGCGGCGACGCGCTCTTCCTGCTCGGGCGCGACGCGGCCGAGATGGCGCGCTCCGCGCGCGACCTGGAGGCGCGCGGCCCGCGTGCGCCGGTCGGCCACGCGCCGCTCGACCTCGGGCGCCCGGCCGGGTTCGCGGAGGCGCTCGACGCGGCGGATCGCGCGCTGGGTGGCCTCGACGCTCTCGTGGTGACCGGCGGGGCCTTCGGCCGCCAGGAGGAGCTGGCCGGCGATCCGGCCCGCCTCGCCGCGCTGCTCGAGGTCAACTTCACCGGCACCGCGCTCCTCTGCCAGCAGGCGGCCACGCGGCTGGCCGCGCGGGGCGGGGGACTCGTCTGCGCGTTCAGCAGCGTGGCGGGCGACCGCGCCCGGCGAAACTATCTCTACGGGGCGTCCAAGGCCGGGCTGTCGGCGTTCCTCGACGGCCTCGACCTCGTCTACCGCGAGCGCGGGGTGCGCGTGCTCTGCGTCAAGCCCGGGTTCGTCCGGACCGCGATGACCGCGGGGCTGCCCGTCCCGCCCTTCGCGGGCGAGCCGGAGGCGGTGGCGGCCGCGGTGGTTCGGGCCATCGATCGGGGCCGCCACCAGGTCTACGCGCCCGGGATCTGGCGGTGGATCATGCTGGTCATCCGCGTGCTGCCGCGCGCCGTCCTGCGCCGCGTGCAGTTCTAGCGCCTCACGAGAGCTCTTCACGGAAGGGGATCGTATGCCGAAGATCTGGCGGGTCTACAGCGGCGCGGACGGGCAGTCGCACGTCGAGGAAGTGTCGCTCCCCATGAAGCCGTTCACCGACACCGAGGGCGCGCACGGGGAAGGCACCCCGATGCAGGCCGTCGCGGGCCTCGCGTTCCGGGTGGCCCCGCCGGGCTACGTCCTCGACTGGCACTGCGCGCCGCGGCGGCAGTACTCGATTACGCTCGCCGGGCAGGCGGAGATCGAGGTGGGCGACGGCACCGTGGTGCGCGTCGGGCCGGGCGACGTGCTGCTGGCGGAGGATCTCACCGGGCGGGGCCACGTCACGCGCGCGGTCGGCGCGACGCCTCGCTTCTACGCGATCGTCCCGCTGGCCTGACGCGCCTGGCCGGTCCGGCGGGTGCGGGGGGCGGGGCACCCCCGCTGGGACCGTGTCTTCTGCGGGACGACGAAGCCACACGCGCCCCGTCTCGTGGCACGTTCGAGTGCCCGCGCGGGCAAGCGACTCAGCGTGTCCCAGCGGGGGTGCCCCGCCCCCCGCACCCGCCGGACCGCTCGGCGTCTATCGGGCGGGCTCGGGTGGGGCGACGGGGACGCCGCGGACGCCCGACTTCTCCAGGGCCTGGGCGACGAAGCCGGAGGCTTTCATCTCTTCGATGAACTGCCTGGCGTAGGCGAGGCCCGCGTCGCGGCCCTTGGGCAGGCCCATGGCCTGCTCGATGACCATGAAGCGGTCGTCGAGGACCTTCGAGCCTGGGAGCTTGGCCTGGTCCATCAGAAGGAGCTGGCGCACGCCCGCGATCACATCGGCTTTGCCGCCCTGCACGAGGCCGACCCCGGCGCTGTTGCCCGGTGCGCGTACCAGGGTGGCGCTCTTGATGTTGCGGGTGAGGAAGTGGTCGTAGGCGCTCTTCTCCGAGACCGCGATGCGCACGCCGGTGCGATCGACGTCGGGGACGCGGGTGTAGGGAGCCCCGGCCGGGATCAGGTAGGTGCCCTCGATCAGGAGATGCGGCGCGGTGAAGCCGATCTCACCGGCCCGTCCGGCTTCCCGGGCGAGGAAGGCCACGTCCCACGCGCCGGTCGCGAGCGCATCGGTCATCTGACCGGCCGAGCCGTACTGGACCAGCTCGACCGGCACGTCGAGCCGGCGGCCGAGCTCGCGGGCCAGGTCCACCGCGACGCCTTTGACCTCGCCGGTGGTGGCGTTCTTCTGGGCGAGGACCAGATTGCCGTGGTTGATCCCGACGCGCATCGTGCCGGTCGGGGCGAAGTCGGAGCGGACAGCCGGAGAGATCGGTGCCATGGTGGCGCAGGCTCCTAGCAGGTAGAGGGTGACGAGAGCCCCCGCGAGGGCCCTCAGAGAACGCATTGCCCATCCCGGGCGATGACCCGGCCGCCGCTGATGACGCAGGCGCGGGGCGGGCGCATCGCGACCAGCTCGCCGAGCGTCTCGCCCGGCAGCACCACGAGATCGGCGCGGGCGCCGACCGCGAGGCCGTAGCGGTCGAGGCCGAGCACCGCCGCGTTGCCGTGCGTGACCACGTCGAGCGCGGCGTGGACCAGCGCGTCGGTCCGGAAGCCGTTGCGGTACGCGATCAGCATCGCGCGCTCGAGCATGTCCGCATTGCCGAAGGGCGTCCACGCGTCCCGCACGCCGTCCGACCCCGCGCCCACCGCGACGCCGGCCTCGCGGAGGCGCCGCACCGGCGGGGTGGGCCGGTCGCCCGGCGCGGTGGTCATGATCGCGATGCGCGCCTCGCGAAGCAGGTCGATGAGATGAGCGGCCTCGGGCTCGTCCACCATGCCCAGGCAGAAGGCGTGGCTGACCGCCACCTTGCCGCCGAGGCCCAGCGCGCGGGTGCGCTCGGCGATCATGCGGATCTGCGCGGCGCCCTCCTCGCCCGGGTCGTGGAGGTGGATGTCCACGCCTGCGCCGTAGCGCCCCGCGATCCCGAAGATCACGTCGAGCTGGCCCTTCGCGTCCCGATCGATCCCGCTGGGATCCACGCCGCCGATCAGCTCGGCGCCGTCCTTCACCGCGCGCTCGAGCAGGTCCGCGGTGCCCGGCCGGCTGACCACGCCGCTCTGGGGGAACGCGACCACCTGGATCGACACCGCGTCGCGGAGCCGGCCGCGCGCGGTCATCACGCCCTCGAAGTTGCGCAGGCCGACCTCGGTGTCCACGTCCACGTGGGTCCGGATGTGCACGGTGCCGCGGCTCACCGCCTGGCGCACCAGCCGCTCCGCCTGCACGTCGGCGGGCAGCCGGAGCTCCCGCCGCAGGCGCCGCTCGTTCTCGATGCGCTCGAGCGTGGTGGGCCCGGCCTCGTGCGGCCGCCACGACAGGCCCCAGAAGGTCTTGTCGAGGTGCATGTGGGCGTCCACGAGGCCCGGGAGGAGGACGCCGCCGCCGCCGTCGATCACCGGGACACCCGCGGGGGCCGCGAGGCCGGCCGCCACGCGCGCGATCGCGCCGCCGGTGACCAGCACGTCCACGGGGGCGCCCGCCATCGGGCGGACGTGCTGGAGGAGGAGATCGGCGCTCATCTGCGGCGAGTATTCGGTAGCGCCGCGCGACAAGTCAAGGGCGCGGCTCGCGAAGATCCCCGGCTAGAGGGCGGCCAGCCAGACGTGCGGCGCCGGGGCGCTCCCGAGAAAGCTCGCTACGAACTCATCCGCCTGGGCGATGGTGTGGACGTCCGCGCCGTGCACGCCCAGGTAGTCGCCGTGGTCGATCTTCCGGCCGGGTTTGCTGAGGGGGACGTGCTCGATCCGGGCCAGGACGTCCGGGTTGCGCTCGTTCACGCCGGTCAGGCCCAGGGCGCGGCCCCAGCGCCCGCCGAAGAGGACGGTCTGCGCGAGGTCGCCGAGCGGGAACGCGAACCCCAGGACGCGATCGTCTGCGGACGCGAGCACCGCCAGCCGCTCCGTGGCCAGCGTGCCGAGGCGATAGCACGTGATCCCGTCCCGCCCGAGGCAGTCGTTGTCGATCGCGGGGGCCATGAGGCACACGCGGCCGAGACCGGGCACCGCCGCGGCGGCCGCCTCGGCGAGGAGCTGGGCGGCGCGCATCGCCACCCGGCAGCCGAGGCTGTGCGCGACCAGCGAGATCCGGGCGGTGTGGTCCACGTGGTTCTTGATCCACGTGACCAGCGATGCGGCGGAGTCGTCGGCATCCCGGCCCTCGAAGGGATAGGTCAGGGCCTTCGCCCAGCCGTCCCCCGGCCACAGTACGGCGACAATGAGCGCGGTGGTCCCGGCGACCTCGAGGAATCGGCCAAAGCGCGTCAGCGAATCCAGGCCCGCCGGCCGCGTGGTGTTGTACCCGTGCAGCAGCAGGACGACGTCGCGGCCGCGCGTGAGCGCGGTGAAAGCGGGCAGGGCGGGCCCGTCGGCGTCGAGGAGGCCGAGGTCGTCATCCACGTACAGGTGGCCGCTGGTCACCGCGCCACCGACGTCGCGCTCGCGCAGGTCGAGGACGTAGGTGCTCATCGCCGCTTCACCGCCTGGACCGCCTTGACCGCCTCCTGCAGCGCCGTCGCCGCGTCGTGCGCGACCGGGGCCAGGGGCACCGCTACCAATCCGATGAACAGCCCCACCCACCAAGGCCGCCCCAGCATCGTGCCCACGAGGACGCCGATGCCGACCGCCACCATGCTCGCCACCACCTTCGTCTGGGTTACGTAGAGGGTATCCGCCAGCACCAGGGCCGCGTCGATCCGGGCGTCGATCGCGTTCTCCAGCCGCGCGAGCGCCGCGCGATCGTCCTCGGTGATGGCCAGCGGTGCCACGATCGCCTCCGGCTGCCCGAGCGCGGGCGGACGGGCGCTCCGCGCGGCCACTAGGGCCCGTCCGACCTGGCCGGCGGTCGCGGCGGGCAGGCCGAGGCCCTGCGCGGTCGTCGCCACCCCGGAGTCGGGCATGAGGCCGAGGCCGATCCGCACGCCCTGGCGGAGCGTGCGCGGCAGATCCCCCTTGCCGCGTCCGCTGCGATACTGGGCCTTGAGCAGCTCCATGACGTCGTCGCCGTACGCCAGAGTCAGCGCCGGCAGCAGCGGATCAAGGTTCGCCCGGATCCTGGTGGGCCACCGCCGGCCCGTTCGCGAGAAGAGCCGCTCGAACCCGGCGAGATCGATCCAGGGAATCACCTTGAGCCCGTCGACGATGCCAAAGGCGGCGGTGCCGAGGGCCCCGGCGGCGAGGGCCAGGGTTCCGAGGCTGTCGACAAGCACGCCCGCGTCTGGCTTCGGAGGATCGGCAGCCAGCGCGACGTCCCACCACGCCAGGAGCGCGGCTCCGACGCCCGCGCCCCAGGCCATTGCGATGCGTGCCGTTTTCATTGGCCCCTCCCTTCGCACGTGCTCCTTGCCGAGCCTAGGGGGCAGGCCCATGAGGGTCAAGCCATACCTGTCCTTACTCGACGCGCCCGGGTCTGCTAGACTACGCGGCCATGGATCTGCGAGATCGCGTCGCGCTCGTGGCCGGCGGCACCGGAACACTCGGCATCGCCATCGCGCGGGCCCTCGCGAAGGAGGGCGCCCACGTCGGCATCACCTATCTCGAGCGCAAGGACGCGGCGCGGGAAACCTGCGCGGCGGTGGAAGCGCTCGGGCGGAAGGCGTGGAGCGTGGCGCTCGACCAGACCGACGCCGCCGCGATCCCAGTCGCCATCGAGGCGGCGGCGCGGCAGTTCGGCCGGCTCGACGCCCTGGTCAACAACGCGGCGTGGAACGTCAGCATCCCGTTCCCCGATCTGGAGACGCTCGACGCCCCGACCTGGGACCGGCTCTTCTCCACCAACCTGCGCGGACCGTACCTGCTCTGCCGGGCCGCCGCCCCGCACCTGAAGGCGAGCGGCTCCGGCCGCATCGTGAACATCGCCTCGGTGGCCGGGCTCAATCCGGGCGGCAGCAGCATCGCCTACGCGACGAGCAAGGCCGGCCTCATCCACCTCACCCGCTGCCTCGCGGTGGCGCTTGCCCCCCAGGTCAGCGTGAACTGCGTGGCCCCAGGGCTGATGGAGGGCACTCGGATGACCTCACGGCTGCGCCCCGAGCTGGCCGACGGGGCGCGCCAGCGCGCGGTGCTCAAGCGCGCGGCCAGCGTGGAGGACGTGGCGGATCAGGTGGCCGCGTTCTGCCGCACCGACAGCGTCACCGGCCAGGTGCTGAACATCGACGGGGGCGTGTTCTTCCACTGAGGCCGAGCGCCGAGGCGTCCGGTTAGGCGCCGGCGGTCTTCTCGAGCCGGGCCCAGGTGTCGCGCAGGCCGACGCTGCGGTTGAAGACCGGGCGGTCGGGCCGGTGGTCCTTCCAGTCCGCGACGAAGTAGCCCACACGCTCGAACTGCACGTGGTCCTCCGGCGCGGCCTCCGCGACCGCGGGCTCCACCTTGGCCCCGCGGACGACTTCGAGCGACTGCGGGTTGATCACGCTCTTGAAGTCGGGCGCCTCGTCGGGCTTCGGCACCGTGAAGAGCGTGTCGTAGAGTCGCACCTCCGCGTCCACCGCGTGGCGGGCCGAGACCCAGTGGATGGTGGACTTGATCTTGCGGCCCTTGGCCTCGCCGCCGCGGGTGTCCGCGTCGTAGGTGGCGCGCACCTCGGTGACCTCGCCGGTGGCCGGGTCCTTGGTGAGCCCGGTGCACTTGATCACGTAGGCCGCGCGCAGCCGCACCTCGACGCCGGGTGAGAGGCGGAAGTACTTGGGCGGCGGCGTCTCGCGGAAGTCGTCCCGCTCGATCCACAGCTCGCGCGAGAAGGGGACCTTGCGGGTGCCCGCGCCCGGGTCTTCCGGATTGTTGGTCGCCTCCATCTCCTCGGTCTGGCCCTCGGGGTAGTTCTCGATGACCAGCCGCAGGGGGCGCAGCACCGCCATGCGCCGGAGCGCGCGCCGGTTCAGGTCCTCGCGCAGGCAGTGCTCGAGCAGGGCGACCTCGACGAGGTTCGCGGCCTTGGTCACCCCGATGCGCTCGCTGAAGTCGCGCAGGGACTCGGGGGTGTAGCCGCGCCGCCGCAGGCCGGCCAGGGTCGGCATGCGCGGGTCGTCCCAGCCGCTCACGAGGCCGTCCTGCACGAGGGTGAGCAGCTTGCGCTTGGACATCACGGTGTGGCTCAGGCTCAGGCGCGCGAACTCGATCTGGCGCGGGTGGTAGACCCCGAGCGCGTCGAGGTACCAGTCGTAGAGCGGGCGGTGGTCCTCGTACTCGAGCGTGCACAGCGAGTGGGTGACGCCCTCGATCGAGTCGGACTGGCCGTGGGCCCAGTCGTACATCGGGTACACGCACCAGGTGTCGCCGGTCCGGTGGTGCGCGGTCTTGCGGATGCGGTACATCACCGGATCGCGCAGGTTGAGGTTGGGATGGCCCATGTCGATCTTCGCGCGCAGGACCTTGCTCCCGTCCTCGAACTCGCCCGCGCGCATGCGCTCGAAGAGGTCCCGGTTCTCGTCGACCGGCCGGTTGCGCCACCGGCTCTCCCGCCCGGGCTCGGTCAGCGTGCCGCGGTGCTCGCGGATCTCGTCGGCCGAGAGATCGTCCACGTACGCCTTGCCCGCGCGGATGAGCTGGACCGCCCACTCGTAGAGCCGGCCGAAGTAGTCGCTCGCGAAGTAAAGGTGCGGGCCCCAGTCGAAGCCGAGCCAGTGGACGTCGCGCGTGATCGCGTCCACGTACTCCTGGCTCTCCTTGGTGGGGTTGGTGTCGTCGAAGCGCAGGTGGCAGCGCCCGCCCAGCTCCTGGGCCAGGCCGAAGTCCAGGCAGATCGCCTTGGCGTGGCCGATGTGGAGGTAGCCGTTGGGCTCCGGGGGGAACCGGGTGACCACCGGGCGCGGGAAGCGCCCGGC
>WNFL01055021.1_pt1 | contig 30666 bp, 29 predicted proteins | sample 5400361 | NCBI WGS metagenome assembly WNFL01 (sample SAMN13153351, study PRJNA577476) | soil metagenome | isolation source: 40 cm soil on Douglas fir-dominated hillslope | place: USA:California | collected 2013-09-17
CACGCCGACACGCCGACACGCCGACACGCCGACACGCCGATACGCCGATACGCCGATACGCCGATACGCCGATACGCCGATACGCCGATACGCCGATACGCCGATACGCTCCGCTCTTCATAACTTCTTGAATTTCTGCTTCGATTTGTGGCACGCTCCCGGCCGTGTTGTCGTTTCGTCGAATTTTCTGTTGGCTCGGTTTGATTGTTTTGCTCACCGGTTGTGAAACAACGGCGCCCTACGTCTACCATTATATTCCTGGGCGGACCGCGACCGCACAACTCGGGTACGCGGTTGCTCCCGGCCACGCACCGCCAGCGGTGCAACAGGCGATCGCGGCCGGAAATGAGATCGTCGGCAGGCCTTATCGTTATGGAGGAGGACACGCGTCATTTTACGATTCGGCTTACGATTGCTCGGGGGCTACCTCTTACGTTCTGCACGCGATTGGACAGTTGCAGACCCCGAACCCTTCGGACGAGTTTCGGAAATATGGGCAGAACGGTCCAGGACACTGGATCACGATTTACGCGACTCGCGGACACGTCTTTCTGGTCATCGCCGGCCTCCGTTTCGATACGGGATGGAGAAATGGCGGAGACGGTCCACACTGGACCAGCCACAGTCGCCCAGCCGACGGATATGTATTGCGACATCCATCGGGATTGTGAATGGATTTGGTAGCGGTCCAGAGACCCCGTACCCGCGTTGACATAGCAGATCTCGATGAATTACTAATCTCTTAGCACCGACCTGTCCGCCGAGGCCTGCGCGGTTGCGGAGAATATGACGGACAGGTAAAGCGAAGGCGGAAGGTGCGATATATGATAGCCTAGGGTAAGCTCGGGCTGAAAGTCAGAGCGCAGTCCTAGGAACCCCAATGAATTCCAATGATCCAACGGCTTGGTTCACGCGTGGAACAGAGTCCTATCAGAAGAGAGAATACAGTGCTGCGATTGCGGATTTTACTGAAGCTATTCGTCTAAATCCCGATTATGCCGAGGCTTATCGTGCTCGCGCCATCGCTTACGAACAGGAAAACCGACTAGCCGAAGCGGTTGCCGATTACGGCGCGATGCTACTGGTTCAGCCTGACAATCCGACTGCCTATTATAGTCGCGGGAACTGCTATTTCTCGCTCGGCCGATATGACGCGGCGATCGCGGACCATACTGTAGCGATTGAATTCGATCCGTCGGATTCACTTGCGCATGTGCATCGCGGGAACGCACATCGTGCAAAGGGTGACCGGCACCGAGCTTTGGCCGACTACAATCAAGCAATTCTACTTGATGCGAATGATGCCTTGGCCTATCGCCAGCGCGCGACCCTCTATCAGGAAATGGGCGAAGTGGAAAAGGCGTCGGCAGATTTCAAAGCTGCCGAACGCGTGACCAAAGCGGGCTAGCCCAACGGTGGACCGGAGCGATGGAGGTTCGCGTTGCCAATCAGAGGCCGCCGACACGGCGACACGCCCCTGCGGTACACGAATTTTGATTGAGCTTCCGGACCAAAGCCTTTAGACGGATAGAGCGCGAATTAATGCAACCAGCGTTTTTTTCTCGTCCCTGCATTACCATGGCTCTCGACGTATTTATAAGCTACGCAATCGCCGATAAATTGACCGCGGACGCGGCGTGTGCTGCGCTCGAAGCGGAGGGTATTCGTTGCTGGATTGCGCCACGCGATGTGCTCCCGGGAATGGACTATGCTGAGGCGATCATCGAGGCCATAGAAAAGGCGCGCGGCATGCTGCTCATCTTCTCGTCCAACGCTAATCGCTCAAACCAAGTGAAACGAGAAGTGGAGCGGGCAGTCCACCATGGCATTCCCATTATTCCGTTCCGGATTGAAGACGTGCCGCCCAATCGAGCTTTGGAGTATTTCATTAGCGCTCCTCACTGGCTGGATGCACTTACGCCTCCTTTGGAGCAACATTTAAAATATCTGGCATCAACCATTCGGATGCTGCTCAGTCGAACCGAAGTGGGGAGCGAGGCGTCAACCGCTCAATCGCGATCGGTGTCCGGCCAGGTTGCGGCGGGTCCAGGAAGTCATCTATCCGGTTCATCGAGCACGCCGGTGGGGTCGACGAGCGCACCGGCCAATCAGCCCGGAACGAGGGCTGGATCCTCCAATGTTTCTGGGTCCGGCTATCAGTTTTCTTCGAACGTTCAACCAGATTCGAGCGGCGCTGCGGTTGGCGTACCGGTGACGACCATTCCCCGCAAGTCGAATGCGCCGCTCATGATATTCATTTTGGTTGGAGTGGTGGCGGTGATCGTCGCCGGCATGGTAGGCCTCGGTGTCGTGGCGTTCTTTCTCCTCCAGCATGCCGTGCCAAGGCCATCTCCATATGCGAACGTAACGCCGACACCTTTGCCCAGGGCTACCGCTTCGAGCACGCCTTTCGTGGTGCAAACAACGCCGACGCCGGGGACCATTCCAACGGACAACTATTCCGATGCACAGAGCGCGTTGGCGGCCGCGGCGAGTTATGAAAAGAGCGGGAATTATGAAAAGGCGATTGCTGCATACGACGCGGCGCTTGGTTTCGGCGCCAAGAATGCCGAAACACTGAACAAACGTGCGAATTGCTACAAGCAGCTTGCTCAGTACGACAAGGCGATCGCGGACTATGACGCCGCAATTGAGATCAATTCGACTAATCCCAATTACTTCAATGACCGAGGCATTGCCTATTGGAGAAAAGGAGACTACGACCGGGCAATTGCCGATTACGACAAGACCCTGCAACTCGATCCCAAGTACGCCTACGCGTACAACAACCGGGGATTAGCCTACTACGATAAGAAAGACGCAGCTCGAGCGGTCAGCGATTACGAGCAGTCAATGAAGATCGACCCGCGGTATGCTGACCCGTATTACAACCGGGGCATCTATTATTATGACAAGAGTGATTACGAGTCCGCCATCAAAGATTACAGCGCAGCGGTCGAGCGCGATCCTAAATATGCGAACGCTTTTTACAATCGAGGTTTATGTTATCAGAGCCTGAAGCAGAACGATAAGGCAATCAGCGATTACACTTCGGCCATTCAGATCAACGCCAATTTCGTCGATGCCTACAATAATCGTGGACTAATCTATGCCCGGTTGAATGACTACGATCGGGCCATACAAGATTACAACGAAGCCATCGCACGGAACGCCAATTATTATCTTGGGTACTACAACCGTGGGATCGCCAACGCGAAGAAAAAGCAGTATGACGATGCAATCAATGATTACACAGAGGCGGTCCGGTTAAATCCGGACTATGAAAGCGCGTATTTTAATCGTGGCGAGAGCTACAGTGCAAAAGGCGACTATAACAAAGCGATCAGCGATTATAGTGTAGCCATCCATTTGGTTCCGCGAAACGCGGATAGTTTCAACGATCGCGGGATCGCTTATTTTCATCTGGCGCAATACGACAAGGCGATCGAAGACTATACGCAAGCGATCTCACTGAACTCCAACTATGCGGATGCCTTTTACAATCGGGGCAACGCCTATACTAATGCGGGCTCATTCGCACTAGCCATCAACGACTATAACGTCGCCCTCCGTCTCAAACCGAACAACCCGGACACCTATAACAATCGCGGCATCGTCTACTACGATCAGGGTGAGTACGATCGGGCGATCTCCGACTACAATGAAGCTATCCGCATTGATCCGACCTATGCACGCGGTTACCAAAATCGCGGACTGGCCTACCAGAAGAAGGGAGTGACCAAACAGGCGAATGAGGATTTTGCTCAGGCACGGAAATTGGGCTTCAAGAACTGAGCCGTCATTCTCGCCCTAGGCTCGAATGAAATGACAAATGACAAATGACAAATAGAGATCCGATCTTAGTCGTGTTTGTGGGATCAGTGACGATAGGGCGTGTCGCTCCGCGACCGCAGAATCACCGATACGTCACAGGTAGGTTCCGATGGCAGTTCTGGCCATCAAGCAGTTGCATCGAACGCATAACTTGATTTGTCATCTGTCATTTGTCATTTCATTCGAGCCTAAGGCGAGGATGACGGCGAGAATGACGCTAATCGCGATTGGTGATGGGTGAGCTTAGCCGAAATAATGGATAGCGTCCGTATTGCTTCGCGAAATCGATCTGACCCAAATAGTCGAATCCGAATTCCAGGGTTTCTTCACCACGCTGTTTCCGAGCATGGTTCGCGATGGTGGCATACGACATGAATGCTTCGGTTGCCCAAACCTCGCCCTCCCGAACCATCGGTTCGATTCTGGCAGCATGGCTGACGTGCGAGCCGGTGAAGGTAATTTGGCGAATCACCGGATCCACGCAGAGTGTAACCGGTCCAGTATGCAAGCCGATGCGCAGGTCCATCTTCGCGGTCAGGTATGTTCGCCAGGTGCCACTTTGGACCGCCCGCAACAAGCGCAAAGCAACCGTTCCGGCAGCCACCGGATCATCGAAAACAAGGTAAACCGCGTCTCCCCAGGTGTTGGTCAGAACGGGACGAGGCGGTTGCGAAATCAATTGCGAGATCATGCCCAAAAATTCCGGAGCAAAATATTCGATCTGTTCTTCCGGGATTTTACTGTAACCGACGACGTCAGCGAACAGTAGCGTTTTCACCGCTTGCTGACCCTGACTGACTTTTACTTCGTCAAACGCAAATGATTGTTGTTCTTGGGGAGCTTCCATTGCGGAGATACCGCTGATGCGAGACAGGTCTATAATTTCTACTGGGCGTTGCCGAGACCGCCAGAAATGAACGAAACTCGAGGTGCCGCCTAGTCCGTCACCTCTTTTCCCGTCCCAGACCGCGACTGGCGTTACGTCGGAACCGATAGTCTCGGCGCGGTAAAGCGCCATGCCATTCATGCAGTCACTGCAGTACACGTATCCGAGATTGCCGCCGGGGGCGCTCTGCTGTGAAAGATAAGTTAGTGAAGTAACCTCTTTGAGGAGTTGATCAAATTTCTGGGTCCAATAAGGATCGCCGGTGATTGTTACACTGGTACGCAGAAACTCCTCTTTACGCCACGGTAAGACAACATGGATCTCTGCCCCACGCTCGAGCATCGCTTCGATGAAAAGGAGATCCGAGCCGCAAGCGGCTGATGAAATGCCGATTTGCGCATCACACCGGTACACTCGCTCTTTGATTTCTTTGGCCACCGCTGGAACCAGATGAGACGGAAACCGGGGCCGAAGACGATCGCTTGAGTCGATCATGTGCCCCGAGAAAATGATCACGTTCGGGAGATCGAAAATCTTTTGTAATGACGAAAAATCCCAGCCGGCCGACTCACAGATCAATTTCGCTTGCCTGCGGGTGGAGCTCAGATCACCCCAGTGTCGCAGCTGATGGGCGATGGCGGACGCCCGTTGATAATAAGACAGGGCGATCTGGCTTACTTCAGCTTCTTTAATCGAGAGAACTAACTCAGCTTCAGCAATCGTTGCCGCAGCCCAATAGTCGTCCGGATCTTTTCGCAGGACTACTTGGCATAAGTCCTTCACTTTCTCCGCGAGTTCGCAGGCGGTCTTGCGGTTCCGCTGCCAGAGCGCCACCGTCGCCGCGTTGATTGCGGGATAATAGGAGCTGCTCAACTCGAAAGCACGCAGATAGAAAGAATGGGCCTTCTCCAGGTTGGAGGCGAGAATAGCTGGCTGAGTTGCCGCGAAAGCGAGATCTTTATAGGTGCGGCCGATTGCACTCAAAATAGCAGCGTTCTGCGGCGTTTTCTCGTGCAGACCCAGCAACGTCTCGCGCGCCTCGCCGACCGAGCCCAAGCGGGAAAGGGCAATTGCTTTTTCATATTCGAGATCATCGAGCCGCTGTTCCGCCAGCACTGGCCGGCTCGCTCGAAATGCGGAAAGAGTATCGCGACCCTCGAGCGCGATTTCCAGTGCCAGGAGGTTCTCGCCAAAGCGCGTTGCGGCTCTGGTCAGATCGGCGTAAACGGTGCTGGCCGCCGCGAAATCGTCGGTGAATTGGGTCTGCCAGGCGGCCCGGTTGCTCCAGAATTTACGGATGTTGGGGACCGATTGGCAAGCTGCGGTGATGTCCTCGAGGAAAGGCATATTCCAGGAAATCTAACGATGACCGATAGCCAATAGCCAATAGCAAATTTTGGCTATTGGCTATTGGCTATTACCGGTTTAGATCAACTGGAGAGTACATGTAACCGGTAGATGTCCACAGATACATTACTCCCCGCGTTAATCCGGCTAAGGCATTGCTTGCCTCTTGGCTCGTGCCAACGACCGTATCATCGACCTGGCAGAGAACCATTCCGATTTTCAGCCCAAGCTTATCGGCAGCGCTTCCCATCTCGACGTTGGTTAAAAGAACTCCGTGAACTTTCCCCGGAATCGCGTAGATGCGCCGGGCGGCCTCGGTCAGTTCGCCGAACTGCAGCCCGGTCAGTAACGATTTTCGAGCAACGATCGGGTTCTCGTTGTCCATTTCCTTTAGTCGAGTCAGGCGTATTCGGGTACTGAGCACAGAACCGTTCCGATAACTAACGAACGCTACTTCGGAGTTTGGCCGGGAGAAGGTGATTAATTCGCGCAGTTGAATGGAATTTGCCACCGCCTGGCCATTGAACTGTTGGATGATATCCTTTACATGCACTCCGGCAGCTTGGGCTGGACTGTTGGGTGCGACCTCGGTGACAAGGACTCCGACGGTTTTCTGGGGCAGCGAAAGCATCGCCGCCAAATCCGGAGTCAAATCCTGGAAAGCCACACCGGCATAAGCGCGATCGACTTTTCCATTGCTCTTCAGCTCTTCGTACACGCTTTTTACGAGCGCCGACGCGATCGCGAATCCGAGGCCGGTGTTCACTTTGCTGTTAAATACCGGCACGTACATCGAATTGATGCCGACTAGTTTGCCATCCACGTCCACCAAGGCGCCGCCGGAGTTGCCCGGATTAATCGCGGCATCGGTTTGGATATAGTCTTCATTGGCGGAATTATTCAATGAACGCCCGACGGCACTGATTACACCTAGCGTGACAGAATTTGCAAAAGAAAGCGGATTGCCAATCGCCAGTACGATATCGCCGACGTGATAGCTCCCCGACTCCGCAAACGTCAACATCGGCAAATTGCTGTCACTAATCTTGATGAGGGCGAGATCGGTTTGTTGGTCTAGGCCAACCATCGTCGCCTGATAGTTCTTACCGACATCTTCTCTTTTGACCGTGATGTGCGTGGCTGTCTTGATGACGTGATAGTTGGTCACAATGTAACCGTCCGCAGACAAAATAACGCCTGATCCGGTCACCGAGTCTTTTCCGCCGGACTCGTCCTCCTGATCCAATTCGCTGCTGTTATCGCCCTTGGGCGTAAGTCCAGAGGCGGTGATCGAAACTACCGCAGGGGCGACGCGTTCGATCAGCGGCGCAAACCCGCGATGATCGGTTGCCGGCAATTCCGCGCGGCTTCCGTCGACAGACAGCAGCAGGAGAATAGCGATCGGCCAAAAATAGCCGCGGCTTCCAGCTGCACGGAATGCGATGTTCCGCGGTCGCTTCGCTGTGGCGTCCAGCGTCGAGCGGCAAACAAGCACGAATTGACGACCACCTGTGGGCACCTTCGCAGGGATCGAGAGACTACACGAGCGGGATATCCTGCTGGTTTTCAAAAATAGCTAGCTCCGTCCCCTGGGGGTGCCGATGCCAGCCGGTGTAGTAGCGGCCATCGCTCGCGATCGCCGTGCCCAGAAGTACATCGGTGTGTGGTCCATACACTCCATCCGCATTTACGACGAAATGGTGGCCAACAACCTCAGGTCCATTGGCCGAAGGATAGGCGGCCAGCGGGAGATGCCTGAGTTCGACGACACGAGCCGATGTCATACGATACTTCTTTGCGACCTCTTCCGGTACTTCATAGACAAAACCGTCTGGCCCAGTAAGAAAAATCGTGCCTAGAGGTTGTGGGAAAAAACTTGGTTTACTCATACCTTCTTTAGAGAACGGACGCAGTGGCCAAGTGAACTTGCAGAGATTAGAGCGAATTATGAAGGAGAGCCGTAGCTGCTGACGAGCGTTATTTCCGGAGATCGCCATGGCATTGCCCCAGGTTAAGCATCCTGATATCGCTCTCCTGTTTCGTCTCCGTCAGTACTTCATCCCTTTTCTACTGCCGGCGGCGGCGCTCGTTATTCTTGCGCTATTTCAGGCAAATCTGACTTTGGCCGCGACCTCGGCCGGGCAACGCCTGCTCGACCACTTTCTCCATATTGCTCCGACTCAGTCTGGAGAGCAAATTTGGGGTGTTTTCCGGAGCGATGAGCTACGCGGCGCCTTGGGAATGGCTGGCTGGTTGGTGGCGGCCGCTATAGTCGGGGTAGGTGCGGGCCAGGCGCGAAGCGCGATTCACGAAAAATTCACTTTACGGTTGCAGCGGGAAATCATCGATAGCCTTGTCCATGAAGCTGGCGAAACGCGGGCTTCTCGTCAGAGCGGCGCAACCCTGCGAACGTACGTTTCCGATGCACCAAGTCTTAGCGCTTTTTTGATATTCGGGATCGTAGGAATAGGAGAACACCTGGCACGGTTAAGTACTTATCTGATCGGGCTGGTCGCTATACCCGGCGGTTGGAAAGTCGTGCTGGTCGTCGGTGGTCTTGGCTTTCTTTTGCAGACGGTCGTGGTCAAGGCCTTTGCGGATGCCGAGCGGCGGACCGGCGCCAACGCTGATCGGCTGAATGAAAATCTGTTCAACCAGGCTAGCCGCTATTTCGAGGTCCTCGAGCGATTGATCTTTTTTGGCGGCGAAACAGCGATTGCGAAAGAAATCAGCGGACAGGCGCGGGCAGGGGCGAAGATCAAACGAAAGTCGCTTCTGCTGGCCTCCAGTCGGGAAGCGATCTCCGGAATATTGATAACGATCTCCCTGCCGCTGACGGTGTTGCTCCTCTTGGGATCGCCGGGGTTTTCTCCGGGATCGGTGATTAAGGCGCAAATGCTGATTAATCTTTTTTTGCTGTCAATAGCGGCACTCTGTGCGGTACCTGCCACCCTCCGCCAGTTCATCCCGAGCCTGCAGAGAATCGATAAGTTGATCCAAATTCCGCGGGTCCCGGAACCACCAGCCGTAGTGGATCGCCTGGCCAGCCAGAGTGGAGGAGTCGCCATGCGAGTACGCGGGCTCAAATTTGGCTTCTCTGGAAACGAAAGAATGCTGTTTCATAATATCGATATCGACATCCCGGCGGGAGCAGTTGTCGGCTGGGTCGGCCGTTCGGGCTGCGGCAAATCCACTTTGGCAAAGCTACTGGTAGGAGATTTGCGACCGAGCAGCGGCTCGATCTGGATTGACGAGCAAGAAGTGACGGATTGGCCAATCCTTTGGCGCAGACGAATCATCGGTTACTTGCCAACCGGATTTGGGTTCTTAGATGGGACCTTAGAACAGAACATCCTTTTCGGCCGGAAAAAGCAATCTATCGGCGATCTGCGAGCTGCTCTCGATCTCTCCGGTGTGACTGATTTCATGCAGGAACAAGGAATCGATCTCACCTACAAGATTCGAAGCCTCACTGGCGAAGGTTTTCTCTCTTTTGGTCAGCGTCGCCGGCTCGGTCTGGCGCAACTTTTCTGTGGAACGCATCGCCTGGTAATCATTGACGAGCCGGGCGCGAGCCTTGACCCCCAGTCCATGCAGAAGATTGCGCACAATCTACGCTGGGCCTTGGCTAACCGCACAGCGATCGTTATCACTCACGATCCCGATATCTTTGAAACAGATTTCAATCTGTTCTTCAACGAAGGAGGTATCGCCGATGTTGGTCCTCACGAAGACCTTTTGCTTCGAAATGCACAATACGCCGAGCTGATTCGAACGGTCATGGCGGACCGCAGAAAGCAGCAGGTCCGATAAGGCGTTCGGTGTATTTTCTTCGTAAAAATTCCGCAATCGGCCTTCTTCACGGCGTCTACACTGCGGCAGAGGACCCAGCGCGAAAAACCAGATTGCGTTTGTCGACAGGTCTAAACCGCCTTAGAAATTCAAATCGAGCGAGCGTCTTCGTGAAAACGAAACACAGCGCCGGGACGGGAAGGGACGTGCGTTTCCGTACGACCCAATGGGAGCTTGTTCTTAACGCAGGAAACGCGGACTCCTCCCAGCAGGAGCGCTGCTTGTCTGAACTTTGTTCGCGTTACTGGTTTCCGCTCTATAAGTTCGCCCTCTTCACTGGTCTTTCCCACGAGGATGCTCAGGATCTGACGCAAAGTTTTTTTCTATACCTTCTTCGAAAGGAGAGCTTACAACAGGTCGACCGGGCCAAGGGTCGGTTTCGCTCATTCCTGCTGGCATCTTTCCGCAATCACCTCTCGACGAACCGACAGTACGCCTCCGCGGCGAAACGGGGCGGAGGAAAACCGTCCGTTGACCTTGACGCCGATGACGCCGGGGAACGTCACCAGCTGGAGTTGGCCGATCATTTAACCGCAGAAACCTTTTTTGATGCCAACTGGGCTCAACTATTGATTGAACGAGTAACGCTTCGCCTCGGTGAGGAGTACGGGCAGCGCGGCAAATCGCACCAATTTGAGCGGTTGCAATGTTTCCTGGAAATCGGCTCCGAGCCAGACGCTAAATCTTATGAAGAGGCGGGACGGGCTCTGGGCATGTCCGGCAATGGCGCTAAGACTTTGGTGTTTCGAATGCGACAGCGTTTTGCTGCTCTCATGCGGCAGGAGGTCGGGCAAACGCTAAGCGACCCCCGCGATACCGATGCAGAGATCCATGCTCTCTATTCGGCTCTGCGGTCCACCGAGGGTCGATTGAGAGATGAACTCCGAACCCGATGAAAAAGCCTGGGGGCGACTGGTGAACAAAGGGTCGTAAATCAGCTGCGTCGGCGCGTAAATCGCTGCGCGAAATCTTCAAGCGAAGGCGCTGACAAACGATAGATGCCGGGCCATTCTCTCGGAGCGCCGATCTTACCGATCGCGAACTTTTTCTGAAACTACGCCCTCTCTTTTCCTTTGTAGGCTGACGGAAGATCCTCGTTTTGGCTGTCGAAATCGATGATCCCTCATCAGCTATGAATGCCTCCAATCCAGCTGCCGATTCTGCACTCTGGTTTCTCGAGCCGGCGACAGACTCTATTAAACACCGTGAAGGGGCGCAGAAGGCCTTCGCCGTAATCATCATGGATATGGCGGCGGTCGGGCAAGAGGGGTCAGGCGTGCTTCAGCTGTTGCGAGAAAGTAGAAAGACTGCTAGCGTTTTTATGGGTGCGGTTGGTGATCAGGTTTCAGGCGCGGTGCCAAAATCAAGGCCGATCGAAACCGAGCTGGAGGTCCGCCCGGCAAAGATCCGCCAACAAAACGCTAACTCGAAAAGGGGTTCGACTAATACGGTTGTCTATGCACTTTTGTCCGGCTGTTGCGCCGTCACTATTTTTTTCGTTTTCCAGGCCGACTCTCGGCTCCGTGCCAACGAGAATTCAGCAACTGCACTGCAGCTTCGCTCCGAGACCGCTGCGTTGCCTGCTCGTCTGGCCGTACCCACGACGTCGCGTTTCCGCTCTCGCGTTTCCAGACAAGTAATGGGCGGCAATAGAGAACTGGCTGGAAGTACGGTGAATGACTTTCCTGGTAAGGCAAGGGCGTCACGGGAGCGTCCTTTTCAGCAGAAACAGTCCCGCGTTTGCATCCAATCGGCGACGCAGCTTTCTGATCGCCATTAGCGCGAAATCGTATGTGTCGCCGCTATTTATGAAACTTAGCCATCTCCTTTCCTTTGTAAGTTGATGGAAGGTCATTGATCCAAGTTGTAAGGAACCAAGACCGGCCAACAACTAAACTCAATGCCATGAATTCGTCAGCTTCAGCTATTTCATCTGCTTTTTGGTTACCTGAGCCGGCTGTAGCAGTCGGATGGGAGAAACCCAAAACGAAACCGGTCCGAACCGAGGTTGAAACTCGGCTGTGGAAAATCGGCCAACAAACTGCCAACCCCAAAAAGGGGTGGATCCACGCACTGATTTATACGGCTTTCGCGAGCTAAAGTACCGCAAGCATCGGCTACGCCTTTCGGAGCTTCAATGAGCTTTTTTGCCAGAGGCAACGCCGGTTTCACCGGGCCGGGCTTACTGCCATCTGGTCACTCCACGGCTTGGCTAACTGATGCAACAACGATTTAGCCTGGAGCGGGGCGAGATCAGGATAGACAGACAGAATCCTGGCTAGAAGCGCTGTCCCATGAGGCGCAGCAAAGCTGCTTCCGCATAAGCGCCGTCGCCGCTTGCCCTTCCAGGCCGCTTCAAAGTCCGCGCCGCGCGCGATGAACTCAACCAGGTGGCCGGGCTTATAGTAGAGGTCCTCTTGATTTTCTACTTTGCCGTAATTGACGGTAATCACCGACGAGAAATAGCCCGGCCATTCCGGCTTCGTGAAATCTTCGTTGTTGCACGCCGCCACAATGTGAATGCCCTTCAGGTAGGCGCGGTCGATCCAGGACTTGTACTGGTGAATATGATCGGCGACGCCGCAACCGAAGCTACAATTCAGGATATGGTATTCCCGTTCGATGGCGAGATTCACGCCCTCGCAGATGATTTGGGTGCGCGAGATGTTGTTGGCGCTTAGAACCCGAAAGCTGCCGAGCTCAATTTCGGGGGCCAAACTGTAGATAATCCCGGCGATAGCGGTGCCGTGGCCGAATAGGTCAGTTCCATCGCCCGGTCGCACGTGCAGCTGGAGATCGTCACCAATGACGTGAACATCTTCAATCAGTTTCAATCCGGCTAAGTCCGGATGATCCGCTTCAACTCCGGAGTCAATGACCGCGATGCGGACCCCAGTCCCTCTGCCGGTAACCATTGCCTCTCGCGCCTGTTCGACCGAGATCCAAGATCGTGTTCTCATCAGTGCCCGTCCCAGCCGACCGTGACCCGCAAAAGACGATAGTCAATTAAATCGCTAATTATCAACGAAGCTCGTTTGATTAGATTGAGCTGTTCAATATCGAAACCTGGAGGAATCGGCCCAGCCGGAACCGTCTGATCAGCCTCATGGCGCACATTAAAGAGCTGAACGCAAGAGATGACTCCGCGACATGCGTTCAAAAAATAGAATGGCACGACAATCATCGCATAGGTGGTAAGGCTGAGCTTGTCATCCAGCAACCGGCTATGCAATTCGTGCTTGTAGACCTCGTTTTCGGCGAATCCTTGTTCGCTAGCCAGCGAGGTACTGACAATCCCGGAACCGACCGGTTGTTTAAAGCCGACAATCTCCGACGCTTGTGCTCCCGTATTGTAAGCGATGACTAGATGCTCTTTCTCGGGATCGAGCAGCCACAAGCTACCTTCGTCGGCGCCGACTCGATCAAACGCATCACGCAGTACGTTTTCAATCCGTACATCGAGAATTCCGCCAATATTTTCGGGTGTAAGGACGTCGGCCATTTTGTGCAGTCGTTCTTTCAGTGCGGAGCGCAAGGAGAGGAAACGTTCATCCGGCAGAAAATTCACTCGAGAACTCATAAGGAAATTTTCATCGGACCGGCACTGGGACTGGCAGTGGGACTAGGCGCATGCGGTGTATGGTAGCACGAGAGTTGGCTATACCGCGCCGAAAAATAGCGCAGTTAGCGACGGGCATAGGGCGACGTACTCAAAAACGAGTTGGGCAATAAGCTGAAAGCAGAGTAGCTTATGATGGATATAATACTTATAGTGGCGCTTGCTCATAGGTGGCCAGGGTGCAGGCCAATTCATTCCAAGTTTCGGTCATTCCCGCAAAAGCGTTTGCCATAGACTTTAAGCAAGTGGGTGGTTATTTTGCGGGCTTAGCCGGTTTGTCTATGGGAATTGAGAACGATCTTTCGGTGGCTCTTCAAGCGATGGAAGGGAACCAAGAGGCGATAATGAAAGTGCGATCTGAGCTTTCTTCTGTCTTGGGAGTGCTCCTTTCAAAATGCCGCGACAAGTCTTCGGAGGAAAAGGCGCGGGAAATTGCCGATAGCCTTCCGGCTGATCTCATTGTTGGAGTTCCGCGAGACGGCAAGAATGTTCCGCTTTTGAAAATGTATCAAGGGCGAGCGCCATTGCGATCGTGGATGACCGTCGTTGCGCTTTCGCGATTGAAGAGCTGGTGGCGTAGCCCGCAGTATAGAAATCTCGTTCGAATGCGGGAGGAGCACGACGATCGCGACTTTACTGAAACGCTCGCGGCGGCTGGCAGCGATTCGCCCGGTGACTCCGAAATTCTTGCGATTCTTAACGACGCCCTCGCGGAAGCGCTCGGCGGCTTGTCGTCGCGGGCGTCGGTGATTTTGCGGCTGGTTCATATCCACGACGTGGAACAACAACGGCTTGCGGTGATGTTGAATTGTCATGCGGCGACGATAAGCCGCGAGTTGGCGCAGACTCAGGATGGAATAAGAAAACAGGTCATGTGGGGTCTGAAAATTCTGGATCCCTACCTCGATATCACGTGGGACGATTGCATCTCCCTGCTGGAAGAGAGGCCTGGGCTGATATCGGAGGCCCTTTGATTGATAAAAAAAAATGCAACCCGCCCGATCCTGGCCGTCCACTAGATAGGAACCAACGGTGGCATCGGTGACATCCGAGGCTATTCAGTTGAGTCTCACGAGAGGAGATAACGAATCATAAATGAATGAAAAGCAACAATTTCAGACGATCTTCCGCTTTTTGGAAAGCCTGAACGGGGAGGTCGGCGGTCGTATGGTGAGCGCTGTCGATCCAGAGTTCGATGTTCGCCTGAAAAAATTGGCGACTGGCAAACTGGACGAGAAAAACCGAGATCTTATTCTCGACGAATTGGCTAAGGACCCCGGAGCAGTGAGTCGCTTGGCTCAGTATCTTTCAGACGAGGCAGATTGATTGGGATTCGGCGACATGCGCCGCCCCTCAGCACAATTGGATTTGTTCTCATGAGCTCCTGATTTCGCGGGAGCAATCAAAAGAGTAATCTCTCCCCGTGGCGGATGGTCAGCGAAGTGTTTCCTGAGTTGGTGAGCGGTGCCTCGGTGGAAAGTCTCAAACTGCTTGGTGAGTTCTCGGGCCACGCAAATCGGATGAACCGGTGCCAGAGCCTCAAGCTCCACCAGCGATTTCTGCAGACGATGGGGCGACTCGAAGTAAATCGATGTACAGTTTCGGGTGATCGCGACCGCCAATTCACGACTTCGTTGGCCGCTTTTTACCGGCAAGAAGCCGCCAAAATAAAAAGCGTGGGTCGGTAAGCCGGAGCCGACTAACGCGGTGAGTACGGCAGAGGGACCTGGAATGATGGTCAGCGGCAGATCAGCTTGGCGGCAGGCCGTGATCAAACGGAACCCTGGATCCGAAACCGAGGGCGTACCGGCATCGGTAATCAACGCAATGTTGGCGCCGGCTCGGAGCCGTTCGACCAGTTCGGCCGTGCGGCGTGCTTCATTGTGCTGGTGGAGGCTGGTGAGAGGCTTCTTTATNNTATTTCATAACGATGAAGCAAAACACTCGTATGCCTGGTATCTTCCGCTGCAATCAAGTCGACTTGGCGGAGAATCTCTAATGCCCGAATCGTAATGTCGGCCAGATTGCCAATTGGAGAGGCAACTACGTAGAGCACGGAGTTACCATCCTTCGCTCAAATAACTCGCTGCCTGAACGGCAGCGTCTTCTGCCGCTAATGGGATCGCCTGGCGTTCCTGAGTGGGAAGATCATTGCCGACAAAGAAGGTCGTCTGCCCGGTGACATCCCGTTGCCCCATCAGTGCTCCGGAATGGGCATTGAAGACTTGTACCCGGATTTGTACCTGAAGGTTAAACTGGGATGAAGCGAGTACGTTGCCGATAACGGAACGTGCTTTTACTCGAGTGACCGTATAGATAATTCCGTGAATTTCAGCATCAGCTCGATCCAGGCCGGTGATTTCGTAGGTGCCGTCCTGCTGTAGCTGTTTGATGAAGGTGTCGGTGACCAGTGTTTGGACCTGGGGCTCGAAGGTTTTATTGTCAAATATCGGCACGGCCAGCTTGTGCATGCCTTTCATAAACGAGGGTTGGATTGGACCCACGGTATAGCCGGCGCAACCCTGGGGACTATTGTTTCGGAAGGTTGGGCTCAGTAGGTGCGACGTCTTTCTGCGGAGTAAGCGCTTGCTTCTGCTGCTGCTGCTGCTGTGCCGGCGTTAAAGCGGGTGAGGCTGAAGGCGTTGGGGTGGGGGCAGGCGGACCCACGAAATCCGATCGCGCGGCAGTGTCGACCTGGGACTGCAACTTGCGTCGTTCCGCTACGGTCTGCCCGCTCTCAGCCGTTTCCGTCCCGATTTGCAAAGCGGAGTCGCCGAGTTTCGATCGAATCTGATCCATTCTTTCCTTTGCCCGCTGCGCTTCTTGCGAGTCGGGCTGCTGCTGCAATACCTCATTGTAATAGACGTAGGCAGCCTTGTAGTTCTTCTGTTTGTCGTAGAACCGCGCAATATTATACGAATCGTTCGACTTGCGACCCTGCAGAGTTTTCAGATTGTCCTGTGCTTGCGGCACCTTACTGCTGTTTGGGTAACGCACTAAGAAATCCTCAAATGCTTCCTGCGCTCGAACCGCGGCGGTTTGGTCGTAGCCGGTCTCGCGGCTAGCCTGAAAATAGACGTAACCAATCTGGTACATGGCATTGGCCGCGACGTCATTATTCGGATATCGGTCGACGACTTGTTGGTAGGCGTTTACCGCCGAAACGATCGACCCTTGTTTTTCCAACGACTGTCCGATTCCGTACTGCGCGAGAGGCGCGATTTTGCTGAAAGGCGCGTTCGTCACGATCTTACGGAACATTTCCTGTGCTTTGGGCATAGAGGGGAGGGTAGGAACCCCATATATATCAACCCGCTTCCCGTCTAAGTACGCTTTAGCGATGTTGTATTCGGCTTCCAGGGCCGGCTCGAATTCGTTGCTTCGCGGATATTTTTCGACCAGCCCTTGGTACTCGTTGAACGCGGCATCCAGCTTACCTTGGTGCTGGTACATGCGGCCCGAATTAAATTGAGCCGTCGCAGCGATATCAGCGCGCGGAAAACGACGAACCAGTAATCGGTAGGATGCACCCGCCCGGGCAAAGTCGTGGTCTTCTTCGTAGCGCTGAGCTAGATCGAACTGCTCTTGAGCGTTCTTCTTGATTTCGATGTCTTGAGCCTCGCTCGGAACGATTCCTTCACCTTCGCGATAAATGATGGGGGCAGGGGAACGGTTGGGCAGCAAAAACAGAAAAATCGTCAGCGGCAGGACATACCGCAGCGTGGTCTTCATAAAAGGCCGAAATTAGGCAACAGCATGAGGGACGTCAAGCCTTGGGTGGAGCGGCAATATACTATGGGGGGATCGGCCTTTGTCGAATGAAATCGGTCGGATTGGGTGGATGCCAACATTACACTAATTTGCTGCTCGATCCGCTACCCAATGAACACGCGCGCCAGGTTTGGACACCTTCGCTCCGCCGCCGCTTCGCGATGGAGCGACCTTTCTCTTGGCGGACGCGCCGAAGCTCGAAGAGCGAAGGTGGTCTGCGAGCGACGTTGCGCCCGGTTGCCATTAGTCGCGAGCGATTCTCTGTTTGGCCAAGCGTTCAGGAAGCATTTTCGTTCAATCTTGATTGCGGATGATAATCGTAAGACCAAGTTTCCGAGAGAACTTCATTGGCGGATTTCAAGTAGAGCCGCATCTCCACCGGTTCCTGTCCAACGATCGCTAAGTCAAATTGCGCACGCCAATGACCCGGCACGTTGTCAGGAACTGCTTCAGTGAAAATATAAGAGAATTCGCCCCGCGAGGCCCAAAGGACCGGCTCCGGTTTGACACCAAACGGTAACGAAGAAAGCGCGCCTCCGCGAAATTCGACCATGAATTTCCGTAACCCTTTCGGTCGCGGCTGGCCCGGTTGACCTCCATTTCCCAGTCGAGTCGCAACGCAGTAGGCGGTTGGCATTGGAAAAGGCTCGTTCGCAACCCAGTGCAGCCGGTATCGGAAGCGGTAATTTTTTCCGGCGGTTGCCGGCTCGGCCGGTACCCACATAGCAACTATGTTGTCATGAATTTCGTCATCGGTCGGGATTTCAACCAGTTGCACCGAGCCTTTTCCCCAATGTTCCAGCGGTTCCACCCAAAGGTTAGGGCGCAATTCGTAATGGACGCCGTCGAGGTAGTGGTCAAAGTCCCGATCACGTTGCATGAGGCCAAAACCCCGTGGATTCTCGTCGCTGAAAGCGGAGGCGAAAGTGGCCGCGGGATTATTCAACGGGCGCCAGATGCGTTCGCCGGCGCCGGTCCACAGGGCGAGCCCATCTGAGTCGTGCACTTCGGGCCGCCAGTCAACGGCGGTTGGTTTGATTGTTTCGGAAAACCAGTACATCGAGCTCATGGGAGTGATTCCGAAGCGACTGATATCCTTGCGAAGAAACACCGTCGCATCTACATCCATCCAAACCGCTTTAGCTCTACGCATAACGAATTGGTAGGCACCGGTGATGCTCGGACCTTCCAGCAAGGCGTAAACTGTTACCGAATCGCTATCGGGCTTCTCCGGCGCAAAGTAGAAGTCGGTGAAAATAGGGAACTCCTCCGGGCGATCAGGTACGGCTACATCGAGCGCGATGCCGCGCGCAGAGAGCCCATATTGATAGAGCTCTCCGATGGCCCGAAAGTAGGAGGCACCGAGAAATGAGGCCCAATCGTTTTTGTGCCAATCAAGTTTGGACTGATCGCCGAACTTGCTTTCTTGAAACCTGAAACCGGCGAAGCCGCTGCCCTTGGGCAAGGCGCGAGCCGGACTATCCGGTGGCATATCGAAATAGCTCTCATCATAGATGATCTCACGGGCGACAGCGCCATTGGAACCGTCTTCCAAAACATGCATCCGGACTGGCTGCCGGCTGAACTTTCCCAAATGGAAAAAGCTGACCGGAAAAGGGAACTGGCCATCGGCGAAGAGAGCATGATCCGTCTTAAAGCTGATCTTTTGTAGCGCCTCATAGTCAATCCGATCGAGGATGTCATCGCTCGGAGCCGGTACCGGAACGTATGGTCGGCTGCTGAGTTTCCGGGCTCGCTCGATCAAAGCATCGAACGAAAAATGTTCCGCCGTTGCGAGCTTCAGTCCTTCGTTGGCCAATGCTGAGCGGCGCAATCCGAAAGTGGCGATGGCGGCGGCTGTGGAGACAAGAAATGTACGACGATCGATCATTACTCTTGGGAAAGGTTCTATTTATGCCGGCGAAATCACTGATGCATGGGTTGGCCTCAGATTCTAGGTTCAGAACCTCGAATCTGGAAGGCAAACCGTTAGCGGCCAGCCGGCGATGGTCAACCGGAAAGATATGGGGGTAGCGAGGCGCTCCCTACCATTGAGGTACGCAAACGTCACAGAGGGAACCGCGATTCGGCAGCCGCAGGACGAAGTCGGGAGCCGATCCCTAGCGGAGCGATCTCCACTAGTTCTTCAAACTCGCGATATCGATCACGAAACGGTACTTCACATCTCCTTTCATCATTCTTTCATACGCTTCATTGATCTGCTGAATTGGGATGACCTCGACGTCCGACGTAATGCCGTGTTCGGCGCAGTAGTCGAGCATTTCCTGCGTCTCCTGAATACCGCCGATCACCGAACCGACGATGCTTCGCCGCTGCAACAGCAGGCTAAAAGCCGAGATCGGCGTGGGCTCTGGAGGAGCGCCAACACAGATCATCACGCCATCAGTATCGAGAGTGTTCAGGTATTTGGTGTAATCATGCGGGGCAGATACGGTGTCGACGATGAAATCAAAATGATTATTGAGGCGGTTCATCGCTTCATCGTTTGACGTCAAAGCAAAATGATCCGCGCCGAGGCGCTTCGCGTCTTTTTCTTTGGATGGAGAACCGCTTAGCATAGTCACTTCCACACCAAACGAAGCCGCGAGTTTGACCGCCATATGGCCCAAACCTCCCAAACCTAGCACCCCCACTTTATGCCCTTTCTCAACTTTCCAGTGGCGGAGGGGAGAATAGGTGGTGATCCCGGCACACAACAGCGGTGCCACGCCTTCCAAAGGCAGGTGAGGGGAAACTCTGAGAGTGTACTTTTCATCGACAACGATTTGAGTGGAGTAACCACCATAGGTCGGGGTCTTACCATCTTTCTCATAGCCATTGTAGGTGACGATCAGACCATTTCGGCAATATTGCTCAAGACCTGCAGTGCAGTTGGGGCACTCCCGACAAGAATCGACGAAGCAGCCAACGCCGGCGAGGTCTCCCACATTGAACTTTCGCACCTGGTCGCCCACCTTCGTTACCCGGCCAACAATCTCGTGTCCTGGTACCATCGGGTAGATCGAGTTGCCCCATTCGTTGCGAACCTGATGGATATCCGAGTGGCAAACGCCACAGTACACGATCTCAATTTGAATATCGTGAGGACCGGCTTCTCGGCGATTAAGTGTGAACGGGCCCAAGCGCTCGGTGGCGCTCGGCGCAGCATAGGCTTTGGTGTTGTAAGTCATAGCATTGCTTGGTTGTGGTGTCAGTGGCTTTCAGTGAGAATTCCGTGCCGAGACGATCGGCCGGCAACTTGGTGGTCCCGAAGTCGGAGGGCGGCATTCGATTTTCACCAAACCCGAACTAACCACATATTGACCAACCGGTCTAGTTTCCTCTTCGGGTGAATTTCTAGTTCGTGGTTAGATCCAGGAGCGAAAGTTGCCGCCGGTAGTCGTCCCGAGGGCCTGTGATCCCATTGTGCATAGAGTCCACCAGAATCTCCTGACATACGGCTGTCATTCCGCTGTTCTATTCTACCCGCGCATTCGACTGGGACACGGACTGCGACGATCCGATGTAGCCGAGCATGAGACGAAGCATCATCTTTCAAAAGCGGCGTTGGACATATTGGTTGAAGAGCCGGAATTCAGAAGTCAGAAGCTGGTGAAGAATCTTTTCCTCTACCTACTTACTGTCGCCATCTGGGGTTCGACCTGGTATGCGATCACTTTACAACTTAATGGGACACCAACACAGGTCTCGGTAGCGTACCGTTTTGCGCTGGCGACGTTAATTCTATTCGTTTGGTGTGGGCTGCGTGGGATACGGCTACGCTTCTCCCGTCGGAAGCATTTCCTGTTGATGACGCTGGGGTTGACGTTGTTCTCGGTCAACTACCTCTTGTTCTATGAAGCCGAGAAACATCTGGTGTCGGGTAGCGTTGCAATCATCTTTTCGCTGCTGGTGATATTCAACATCTTGAACAACTGGCTGTTTTTTAGATCACGGCCGGATCGTCAGGTGATAGCCGGTGCTATACTTGGCTTGCTGGGAATTACTCTGACGTTTTGGCCGGATCTGCGAACGATGAACTCTGGTTCCCAAAGTATCTGGGGAATCGTGCTCAGTCTGGGCGCCACTCTCACGGCATCTTTAGGTAACTTGGTCTCAGCTCAGCTGCAAAAGGAGCGGATCCCCGTTGTGCCGGCCAACGCTTTCGGAATGCTGTACGGAACAGTGGTGCTTTTGGCTTACGCTCTGCTTTCTGGAGCGAAATTCAGTTTCGACGCGTCCGTGAGCTACATCGCATCATTGCTGTACTTGGCGTTATTTGGTTCGGTAATAGCGTTTGGCGCTTACTTGACGCTCGTTGGACGGATTGGCCCGGATCGCGCCGCTTACACCAGCGTTCTATTCCCGATCGTGGCGCTTCTTTTCTCCGCGGCATTCGAAAAATATCAGCTAACTCTCCTCAGCGCATTGGGTATTGCCTTCGTGCTGGCCGGGAACGGGTTGGTTCTTCTGCGTAAACGGCATACTAGTCCTGCGATTTGCGTTCGCGACGAGGCGAGTGTGAACGGAATAGAGGGGTAAAGTAACCGGATCCTCCTGGCTACAGTATCGACCGCCTGGCCTTTTCTCCAGATCGCGGCGCCAAACGAAAATGAGTTTTTAATGCAAATTTCGCGTGACTTCTCGTCCTGATTTACTCAATTGCCCGTCTACCTATTCGCTTGTCGGTCAGAATTAATGCGAACCACATCCTATGCTCCTCACACGTTCCGGTGCAGACCGGCGCAGTTTGGGAAAATCGTGACCGCGGTTTGGGTGGTCGCCGTGATCGCTGTGGTCGTGCGAGCGATCGCGGCCCCTCATCAAAACACCGTTTTTACCGTGTTCCGAGATGCTGGGGAAGCATGGCTGAACGGCACCGATCTTTACTCACACGTTGGGAAATATCTCTACAGCCCGCTGGCAGCGGCATTCTTCGCGCTGTTTGCTTGGATGCCCGAGTCCATCGGAGCGGCCGTTTGGCGCCTTATGATCATAGGCGTTTACCTTTCGAATTTCATTCTTTGGCTGCGCCATTTCGGCAAGGATTTGATCTCTTCGGAGTATTTTCCGTTATTCCTGCTGCTACCATTGTCGCTCGGGAACCTGAACAATGGCCAGGCAAGTCTGCTCGTAATTGGACTCCTCCTGGGCGCTTGCGTCGCAATCAAAGCGCGAAGATGGACTCTCGCTGCCTTCCTCATCGGCGCGGCAACATTTTTCAAAATCTACCCGCTGGTTATCGGATTGTTGCTCGTCGTGATTTATCCGTGGCGTTTAGGGCCTCGGCTGCTCTTGTCGCTCTGCGGCTTGTGGTTTCTATCACTCGTGTTGCAAAAGCCCCAATATGTCCTCCACCAATATCATGATTGGTTCGCTTGCCTGGGCGCAGATCAGCGTCGCGTAGCCGGAACACTTGGTACCTGGCGAGATTTTTGGCTGTTGCTCCGCATTATTCGATTGCCCATTACGGTTTCTGGCTACCTGGCGCTGCAGGCCTTGGCTGGAGCTGCGATCGCACTGTTTTGTTGGTGGGCGCGCCGTGTGGCACGCTGGGACGAGCGCGGCTTGATTTGGATGGCGTTTACGCTCGGCTCTCTCTGGATCACTCTGTTCGGTCCGGCCACCGAGCTGTCTACCTATGTGTTTCTCGCTCCATCCTTGGCCTTCGTCGGCGCGGCAACGTGGCAATCCAAACAATCTGGTGACAGGCCCGTCAATCCTCTCCGCGTTTGGTTTGCAGCGACTTATCTGTTGTTTATTGTTGCCGATGCGTTAAATGCCTGGGTTCCGGTGATTCGCCAGAACAATTATCTGCACGCACTGCAGCCGATCGCAGCGTTGTCGTTTACAGCGCTTGTTTTCGTTTGGTCTATTCAGATTGAACAGTCGCGGACTTGCGGGCGTCAGGATATTTCCATTCTTGAATGAAAACAGCCGCTTTGCTTCGCTCCCAATTCTTCTGGGTGATCATAGCTGTTTTCGCCTTTAGCGTTTATCGGTTGTGGTACTGCACCCATCTCGAATTGGTAGGAGATGAAGCATATTATTGGCTCTGGTCTCGGCACCTGGACATCTGTTATCTCGACAAAGGTCCAGTGATTGCATGGATTATCGCCGCCGGTACCGCCTTGTTTGGACAAACGGTGTTCGGCATTCGTTTCTTTGCGGTGATTCTTTCGAGTGCCACTGGGATCGGTATCTACCTATTGGCCAGGCGGCTATTCTCGGATCGCGTTGCGCTCTGGGCGCTGATCATGGCGGGGGTTGTTCCGCTTTTTGCCGTGGGCGCGATCCTGATGACCATTGATACCCCTTACGTGTTCTTCTGGACCTTTGCTGCGCTCGCTTTTTGGCGGGCCAAAGACAGAACGCGGCTAGCTCCATGGGCTCTGACTGGAGTTCTGGTTGGCCTTGGAATGTTGTCGAAATACACCGGCGCCTTTGAATTAATTTCTTTCGCGGTATTTTGCCTGGTTCATCCTCCGAGCCGGAAGCATCTTTTCCGAGGTAGCTTCTGGACGATGGTTCTGGTCGCTCTTCTTTTTCTGCTTCCGGTGCTTTATTGGAATTGGGCTAACGATTGGCCAACCAGCCGCTTTCTTTTCCACCGCGGCGCATTGGATGAGCAACCGCATATCAATCCATTGAACCCGCTGGTCTTTCTTGGCGGACAAGCTGGAGTTCTGTCTCCAGTAATTTTCGTGGGAATGATCCTGCTTATTTTCTGGCCGGGCTTAACCAAACCGGAGGAGCGTGATGAAGTTACGTATTTATTGACCCTCTTTGCTCCGCTATTCTTATTTTACCTGTTCATCAGTTTTCAACAGACCAGCCAAGCCAACTGGGCTGCAGCCGCGTATGTGAGCGGCCTGATTTTGCTGGCTTTCAAATGGAGTAAACTCGCAGCCAAATTCGCTTGGGCTAGATGGCTGGGATTGATTGGACTACTGGTTGCGCTGGCTGAGACCGGGGCGCTTCACGAAACTGCTTGGCTTCACTTACCGCCCGGCAAGGATCCGCTGGATCGTGCTCGTGGCTCGCGGGACCTAGCCGCTCAGATAGATTCCCTCGAAACGGAAACGGGCGTCCGAGTCGTTATCGCTAACAAATACATGACTGCCGCGCTGCTTTCCTTTTATTTACCCGGTCAACCGGACACTTTCATGCCAGTCTCGAGTGCTCCGTACAATCAGATCGTGCTTTGGCCAACTTATCGCCAGGTTCGACCGACGGACGACGCGCTATTCGTTTCCGATTTCGATCGGTTGCCAGCTTCGCTGAATGAAGATTTCCCAAGTATCGAGCGGGTCGGTGAATTGGTGACTCGAGAAGATGGCCGCAAGATCAAACGCTTTTATATCTTTCATTGCCGCCGAGCGCCCAGCGCTAATGGGAAAGCCTTCTGATGGTTGCTCTAACGATCAATCGAGTCGTCCGTCAGATCGCTACCCGACCGACCCAGTTGCAGGTTCTGGTTCTTACGACGATCATTTGGGCCGGAATCTACCTGCCCGGTCTCGGATCCGTGGAACTCAAGCACGAAGAGCCGCGACGCGCATTGCCCGCCCTCCATATGCTCGCCTCAGGGGACTGGTTGGTGCCGCGCGTGGGTAGTATCCCTTTTCTGCGCAAGCCGCCGATGTTGCATTGGCTCATCGCCCTCAGCTTTCTCGCAACCGGTACGAAATCCGAATGGGCGGTCCGTCTTCCTTCAGCCTTGGCAACTCTTGCTTTGGCGCTCGCTATAGGCGGGATGGGTAGTTACTGGTTGGGGCCCAATGGAGGCTTCTTCGCGGCCATTCTATTTCTTACGAATTTTGCAATCTTGGAAACAGGGCGGTTGGCCGAGTTGGAAGCCGTGTATGTTGCCTCGTCCGGGATCGGTCTTCTAACCTGGATTGCGGCTTGGTTGCGCGGAGCACAGGGGTGGGCGCTTTGGCTTTTGCCGGCGTTCTTTCTTTCGTTGGCCATGCTGACGAAGGGACCGACCCATCTTCTCTTTTTCTACGGAGTCGTCATTCCGACTCTGTTTTTCGCGAAGGATCTCCGGGCCTTAGGTCATCCCGCTCATTGGTGTGCACTCGGGCTTATTGTTGGCCTTTTTGGCGCTTGGGCGATTCCCTGTTCTTTGGCGGTGGGTGAGCACGATCCGATGGGTGTCTGGAAATTTTGGTTTTATCAAATTACTTCGCGAGCTGGCGGATCAGAAACGGGTCATTTTCATCTGGCCGCCTGGCTACTGAGCTTTCCGAATACGCTAAAGAATTTTTTACCCTGGACTCCCCTACTAATCTTTCTCTGGCCCGGCGAGCGAGCAGGCCACCCGACAGAGCCTCTCAAACCCATTGGCCACTTGGGCGGAGCCGGCGGCGATGCCGGCTCCGCCCACGAAGCGGATCACGAACAAGTGCCGGCAATCGACGAAGTGCGAAAAGACGCGTGGTTCCGAGGCGCAAGGCTCGGAATGGTGGTGACCTGCGTGCTCATGACGCTGTTGCCCAATGGCTCACCGCGCTACCTTTATCCGTTGTTCGTTGTTCCGTGTCTTTTGCTCGCGCAAGTGCTTATCCGACCGGTAGACACGTGCCCCCGGTTACGCACAAGGCTTCGTCGCGGCCAATCGAATAGCGTTTGGAAGGTTCCGATGCTAGGGACCGCTGTACCTTTAGCGACGGCGGCCGGCGCGTCCGCTCCAGTCGGTGAGAGAATCCTGAAGGTATGGAGAGTAGCCAATCGTTTCCTGCTGGTTCTCGTCGGGGCAGTAATCTTGTCGGCGCCATTCTTTGCGAGAGTGAATTTCGCAGGCGGGATTGGGCTCTGCGCTTGCGCTCTGCTTTGTTTTTTCGGTTGGGTCGCGAGTCGAGCGGATACCGATGATCCGAATTTTTCGGGCGATACCTTACGACTAGCGGTTACGACCGCGACGCTCTTCATGATCGCGATGCTGGTTTACTCGATCGCGATTGTTCCACGGGTAAATTCTTTGAGCTACGGAGCGCGAGAAGTAGCCAACTGCGTTCGAGCCAAGCTTCCTCCGGACGCGATACTCTGGGTGCATGAGAATGAATACCGGCCGTTCTGGTATTACTTAGAACCGCAAACGAGGTATTTCTTGCGAACCGACCAGATTCCTCCCGGCGCTCGTTACGTCATTTTACCAAAGGAGCTGAGCTCGAGCTTTAGACAGGACTCACGGTGGAAGAATACGCCCTTTCAGACATTGTCGGAGATCGTTGACAACGAGAAGAAGGAATTCGTGCTATTGGAGAAGCTATGAAACAGGAGGCAGGAACTGGAACTCAGGAGTCGGTAGGGCGGGTCGCTCCGCGACTGGATGAGACTGCGACCGAACCCAGTTAGGCCAGACAACGTAAGCCCGAATCCAGAACGATGGAGACTAAGCACTGCCCAGATTTCAGCGTCGTTATTCCATTCTTCAATGAAGAAGACAATGTCGACCCGGTGCTACAAGAGCTTCGCGAGGTTCTGGAAAATCAGTCACGGAGCTACGAAGTGGTGCTGGTCGATGATGGGAGCGTGGACAGCACCGCCGTCCGGCTCAGGCAGCAAATCGCGAGCTGGTCTGCCGCACGGATTCTCTGGTTGGCTCAGAACAGCGGACAAGCAGCCGCACTTTTGGCCGGAATGAGTTCCGCTCGAGGAAAGGATATCGTTCTGTTAGACGGTGATGGACAAAACGATCCACGTGATATTGAGAGGGCACTACACCTACTCGGCCAGTACCATATGGTCATGGGTCACCGTGTGAATCGGCATGATAGCTTCAAACGGAGGCTCATCTCCAACTTTGGAAATGCTGTTCGCCGTGTTTTCACCAACGACGGTGTCTCAGATGCCGGATGTGGTCTGAAGGTCTTTCGTCGAGAAGTATTGGAGGCGTTTATTCCGATCCGGACACTCTACTCTTTTATGCCGGCGCTGGCCAAAGCAGCTGGGTTCTCGATTGCTGAGGTTCCGGTTAACCATCGTCCCCGTCGCTCTGGAACGCCGAAATACAATCTTCGCGTATTCCTCTGGCGCCCTGCAATCGATCTAATCGGAGTTTGGTGGTTTTCCCACCGCCGCTGTCCGCGGACCCAGATCAAAGAGATCAAAGATGCAAAAGGATAGGCGCAGCTGGCAGAAGCGCCGGGGCCACCTTCGTAAAGCTTCGGCGCGCCTAGTTTTGAGGTTAGGCATGCCCGAAAAGCGTGGCAGCGGTCCGCCAGCTCCCTAACCATTAACTTAAAGTTTCGGGGTAGAGAACCCACTCCAAAAATCCTTAAGTTAAGCCTTATGGACCGAGTTTTCGCCCTACCACTAAGGCGTATCGCAGACGCTGCACTACGAGCTAAATCTGACGTGCCGCTTTCCGGCTCCCAACCGTCGGGCGGCACCGTTTCTATTTGAGAAAATTGGTTCCTCTTTGCTCCATACCCGGATCAGCTTGCCGCAAATTGCTTCTGGAATGCCTCAGCTCGCTTCTTGAGTTCCGCGGGACTCACATCTTCGATGTGGGTGGCGATTGCCCAAAAATTACCGAAAGGATCCGTCACTGCGGCGGAGCGGTCACCATAGAACATATCTTGCGGCTCCCGCACCGAGGTTGCGCCGGACTGGATCGCCCGTTTGTAGGCGGCATCAACATCTTCCACGTACACGTAAAGAGAATTGGACTTGGCCGGCCACTCCGGCATGGCGTCGGCAAGCATGATCGCTGAATCACCGATATTGAACTCGGCGTGCATAATCTTTCCACCAGGTCCTTCCATTCGCATACGTTCTTTCGCGCCGAAAACGTCCGTCAGAAAATCAATGAGCTTCTGAGCGCCATCTACACAGAGGCTGGGAGTGATCGAGTGATAGCGATCGGGAATATACTTGGTCGTCATAGGTTTTATTGAGTTGGGAAGTTGTGCTATATGTTCAATAGAACATATATGGCCCTCCACCGATCCTTGTCAATCAGTTACTGACGGCACGGGAGCGAGAGGTAATGGCGTGCGTTGTTTCGGGACTGCTCAACAAACAGATAGCTGGAGAATTGAGTACCACCGAAAAAACCGTCAAGTTTCATCGCGGTCACATCATGCGAAAGATGCGAGCAAAATCTTTGGCTGACCTGGTTCGAATGGCCGAGCATCTCGGGAAAGAACGTTAGCAGGATCAAGGGCCCGTCACCTGGACCAAAGTCCAGTAGGATTCGATTCCTGGAGTGCTAACTTGCATTCGCATGGCAACTGCAGGTTGTGCCGTACAAAACCACTTGCTCGTGATCGTGGATGACGACCCCTCTGAACGGATCCCTACCCAGAGGCCGATCCGTTCATTCGGTTTTTTGCGTAAGCCGTTCAATGAACGGGTATTACTCAATGCAATTCAAACAGCTTTGCGGCGCGAGGCGCCCAGAGAGTGGATCGGAGCGACCTTGAATCGACTGGACGAGCTGGTTCGCTAAAAGCTGACCGAACCGTGGACGCGGAACTCAATTTCAACCCCATGAACCTAACAACCTGACTATCAGTGAAACCCGGTGATATTTATGATGCAGGAAGCCGAACTAATCGAACAACTCTCCCGTCTAAAGGTATACCGAGATTTTGAACAAGCATTCTATCAGGTAACAGAATTGTCGGTCCGATTAAGAACGCTCGGAATGTGGAACTTAGCATGTGCCCTGCTAAATCAAGAGGGCCGGTTCTCCAGCATTACGATTGTTCCGGTATGGCTCGGAGAAAACATTATCGGAGTGCTGCAAACCGATCGAGCTGCTCTCGAAGAGCCGATGAGTCGCGAACTTGCTGACCAAAGACCGGTTGCCAACGCGCGCATAGCCAAAAACTCGCACCGACCAAGTAATGGGCATATCCCGGTTTTTTCCCGACCACGTTACGAAGCGATGGTGCATCTGTTACAAATATTTGCAGAGCAACTCTCCTTCTACGCCAATCAGATTGTAATCCGGTTGGATGAGCGCGAGCCGTATCGGGTACGACTGGCCCGCACATTCATATCCAACCATCGGACGGACGATATAGATCTAGCCGACGTAGCGCGAGCGACGCACGTAAGCACTTTTTACCTCTGCAAAATTTTCAAGAAAGCCACCGGTCTCACATTTGTCGAGTATCGGAATCGACTGAGGGTGGAATCCGCCAAAAAAATGCTCTTAAATCCGAACCTCACTGTTAGTGAAGTTGCTTACAGTGTAGGGTTCCAGTCGCTGACTCAATTCAATCGATTATTTCGGCGCGTAGTCGGGATGGCGCCTACTCGCTTTCGATGTCACCTGGCGCCAGAGAGCGCACCGAGCAGGCCGGAGAGAATCGCAGTCCTCAACTAAGCTGCCAGAACTCCAGCGCAAATTGAGTAAAGTTTTGGCCAAGATTGGCAGAGCTACGTTTGGCACTTGCGAATAATTTTCTACGGATAAAGAGGGTGATTCCTTGCGACTTCACTAACGCTACGCCCAAGGAATTACTTGACCAATTCCTCAACCCTAACCTCTGGACTGTCCCAACGTGAATCCGGATGAAGATTCCACGCGGACCGAAGAAGAGTCTCGGGGCGCCACTAATCCTGATGCCACGGAAATACCCGAGGTTAGAGCGCTGAAAGCCGAGCTGGCGACCGAGAAAGATCGGTGTCTACGGCTGGCCGCTGACTTTAATAACTTCCGCAAGCGCACCGCTCAAGAAAGCGAGCGCCGTGCGGCGTCCCAAAAGCGAGCATTCATTCAGGAACTGCTGCCCGTCATTGATAATTTGGAACGCGTGCTCAGGAGCCTGTGTTCGAAGCTGTTACCGGTCAGTCCGAGTTGCCGGTGTTAGTCGATTTCTGGGCGCCCTGGTGCGGGCCATGCAAAATGGTCGCTCCCGGAATCGAACCGGAGGAAAGCGTCGGTCGACCATTTGACCCCCACTATCACGAGGCCATCGCGTCGCGCTTCGAGCCGACTCAACCCGATCATGTCGTTCTCGAGACTTTCCAACGGGGCTATCGTCATGGAAACGAAAGTCTGCGTCCAGCAAAGGTGGTAGTAAACGATTATAGTAAGGACGAATCTTCTGATAACGCCGATGGAGAACACGTATGACCGGACACTCGATCGAACCCGATGACCGTGGCTTAGTGCTGGCCTGTCCGAAATGCGGCCAACGTAATCGCATGGTCTATGCACGAATTGGGCAAAAGTTTCGATGTGCTCAGTGCCACACTGAGCTGAGTGCGCCCGGCGAGCCGATTGAAGTGAAAAAGGAGCCTGTGTTCGAAGCTGTTACCGGTCAGTCCGAGTTGCCGGTGTTAGTCGATTTCTGGGCGCCCTGGTGCGGGCCATGCAAAATGGTCGCTCCCG